>Ga0118677_10000325_pt1 | contig 104401 bp, 82 predicted proteins | sample AliMusrvi5mmetaG_FD_86154 | JGI IMG/M metagenome (GOLD analysis project Ga0118677, IMG submission 86154) | reverse complement strand
TTTTTATACCTTCAATCCTGCAAACATGATACTGTTGGCAAGAATGAAAGTAATGTTTATGTAAAAGATGATCAATATGTTTCAATTAATGAAGCCAAGGTTATTGCAGAAAATTTGAATTATAGCGATGCTTTTAAAGACTCAAAAAGTTCGTTAAAATCAACAAACAACTTTGATAAGAGAGTGCTTAAGGACAGTCTTGCTATTTCTGACAAGGATGATAAAACATGCTCATATTTTTATGTTTTCAATTATAAATCTGGAGGATTTTCAATAATATCAGCGGATAAAAGAAACTTTCCGGTAATAGCATACTCGGATAGTCAGCGCAATAAGCGGGCGGCCGTGGCGGCCCAAACCGCCGGCAAGTCCGTATCGGTCATCGACGCGTCCGCGCATCAACCCCGCCGCCTCCCGTCGGCAACGTGGCGTGAACTGATCAAGAAGGTCTGGGAGGCGGATCCGCTGCTGTGCCCGAAATGTGCGCAGCCGATGCGGATTGTGGCGCTGATCGACGGACGCGCCGTCATCGAGCGGATGCTGCGCCACCTCGGCTTGTGGGAGCAGGGTGTGCGCGTTTGCCGGTCAACCGGCCCGCCGGTGGCCGCACCGGGGGAGCGGGCCGTTGAACCCTGGGCAGAGGACCCGTTCCCCGACTACGACACCGAGCCGGTGATGGCATACGCGAACGAGTGAGCCGCCGCGGCGGACCCGGCCTGCCTCTTTTCAGAATCCTTACGCAAAAACAACCCTCACGCGGGGCGGTTCGCTCCGCCCCACGCGGAGTTTGTCATCATGATTGCGTTTCCGGCGTTGTTCCGGTATTGTTTTCCCCATGAAAGCCCATGAATGTACACTTTCATGCCGGTCTCGACGGGAGCATGACCATGCCGGGGGCAGATTGGGGTCAGCCCTTGAAATAGAACTTTACTTGTGCGGATGATGATGAGATAGTCGTGGATATGGCCAGACAACTACGAGTGGAGTTTGAAGGCGCGATTTATCACGTCACCTGCCGGATGATCGGCGACCGGCACTTGAGTCACAGCCGGCTGTTTGTTGACGACAAGGACCGGGAGCGCTTTGTGGCGTGCCTGGCCGAGCGTGTGGAGCAGTACCACATCCGTCTGTATCTGTTTGTCTGCATGACCAACCACTTCCATCTGGTGTTCGAGACGCCGGACGGGAACTGCTCGAAATTCATGCAGTCGCTCTCAACGGCCTACACGGTTTATTACAATCTGCGGCACCGCCGGCATGGACACCTGCTCGACGGCCGCTACAAGGCCAAGCTGGTGGAGGGGGATGATTATCTCCTGTCGTTGTCGCGCTATGTGCATCTGAACCCGGTGCGGGTGGGCGCAGTCAAAGATAAACCGGTTGCCGAGCAGATCGAGCATCTGAGGCAGTATCCATGGGGCACGTATCTGGGCTACATCGGTGCGCGCAAGGCTTTTGACTTTGTGGAGTACGGTCCCATCCTGGCGGAAATGGGCGGGATGCGGCGGGAGTGGCCGGAGCGTTACCGGGAGTTTGTGGAAACGGGGTTGGCCAAAGACGATAAAGATTTCAAGGTGGCGCTGAAGGAGTCGCCGCGCAGCATCGGCGGCGAGGGGTTCCGGCTCTGGATCGACGAACTCTATCAGGGTTTGGTCGGCCGCCACCGTCGTCCCGAAGATGCCGCGTTCAGGCGGGTCACGGAGCCGTTGCCTGCCGATGCGGTCCTTGCCGTTCTGGCCAGGGTGTTTGATGTTCCAGCCGGGGCGTTCAACCAGCGTCGCCGCGATTCGGTGCTGCGCGGTGTGGCGGGGCGGTTTCTGGTCCGGTATGCGGACATGACGCAACGGGATGTGGCGGCAAAGCTGACCGCGGGCAGCGGGGGTGCGATAAGCCGGCAGATGCGCAAGGTGAATGAAATGCTGGCGACTGATCAGCACCTGCGTCGACAGGTGGCCCGCGCGGAGGAGCAGACGGGAAAAATGCATCAGTCCATGCGCAAGTCGCGGGGCAGGTAAACAGCCCCCTTGTGTTAAACGATTATAAAAAATAAAAACCACCAATCTCATTCACAAACTGTTTCACTAGAATTGATTACGACGAAAATGAGACTCAAAATAAACTTAAATACACATATAAATATTGTAATAAACTTAATGGCAATTGGTTGCATAGAAAATGAGACAAAAATACTTCTCAAAAAGAGTCTCATTTAGTCTCATTTGGTCTCATTTACCCTGAATGGGTTTTAAAACTCAGACAGGAGTTTATAGCTCACTGGATGCAAAAGCAGACGTGAAGATTGATCACGAAGGAGCGTGGCGTTCTCATTGGGGCGCAGAGGCTGAATCGTTCCGGCTAAGGGCTGAAGGGGGAATGAAAAAAAGTTCGATTCGTAAAATCGAAAATGCCTTAAAGAGAAAAGAAGCGGAATCTCTGGATTCCCTGATCGTCTAATAGCCTTCAGCCTATCAGCCTGCAGCTCAGCATTCAGCGGGTGGGGGCGGAGGTGATGCCGGTGGCCTTGCCGGAGAGCATGCGCTGGTTCATGTCCTCGATCTTGCGCAGGATGCCCGCCTCCTCTTCATGGTAAAGTTCCTGGACCATCGGGTCGTGGAAGTTATACACGCGGTCCTCGAATGATGTGCTCTCCAGCCGGTCGAAGAGCCGCGCTTTGGCCTGGGCGATATCCTTGCCGTAGATGTGGTAGGAGTCCGCATGCCAGTTCAGCCGCGCCAGCTGCACAATGCGGCCGGTGCGCTGGGCGATCCCCTTGGCGATGATCTCCTGGTTGAATTGGATGAACCCGAACATGTTCATGAAGTTGGCGCCCCATGCGTCGTTGCTGCGGAAGCGCACGTTGCAGTTCAGCCAGTAGACGCCTTTTTCATCCTCGATCAGCCGGTACCACAGGGATTGCAGGCAGGGCGGGTCGAAGCAGTCAAGGTCGAGGTTGGGCATCCAGGTGATCATCTGCGCCTGGCGGGTGAACGGTTGTTTGGAGAGTTTGTCGATCACCTGCTCGATCTGGTCGATGCAGAATGCGCCGGCTTCGCAGGACTTCCACGCACCGTCCACCATCACTTTTTCCTTCCACGCGCCGTAATTATGCAGCCGGCCATGGTAGGTGTACTCCCAGCGGGTGTCCTCGGGATCGTTGATGTTTTTTACCCAGTTGTCCTTGAGCCCCTGCAGTTCGTAGACATATTCCCGCAGGTCGGCAAATCCGCCCGGAAAGGCTTTGTGGACCATGGGGTCGGCCAGGGGGTTTTCCACGGTGATGTTCATGGTGCAGTCGAGGCTGAGCGGATCGCCTTCACGGTCATACTGGGTCTTGAATGTGACGCCCTGCCGGTAGAGCGCGATCAGCGCGTTTTCATAGGCAATGGCGAGCGAAGGTCCGGAAACGTGCAGGACGGGTATGTTTTTCATATGCAAGACTCCCAAGGTTGGCACAATCGTATGATGCTGGAAGTCTAATGAACTGGACGGCAATGTAAAGCGCTAGTTTTTTACATGGACTTGAAGCGCTTTTATCAGGGCATATGCCGGCATATTGACGTTGTCTTTGCGCTTGCGCGAAGGGCGCGGAGCGGATAGGGTGGCATCCATGATGACAACACCGGTTGCGCTGATCCGTTGCAGGGATTATTCCGCTGTTGGCCTTGCAGTTGAACAGGCCATGGACGCGCTTGGCGGTTGGCCGGAGTTCATTCGGCCGGGCCAGACCGTTCTCATCAAGCCTAATCTGCTCACGCACGCCGCGCCTGAAAAAGCGAAAACCACCCATCCGGAGGTGGTGCGTGCCGTCATCCGTGCCGTGCGGGCGCAGGGCGCTAATCCTGTGGTGGGTGACAGTCCGGCCAGCGTGGTGTCGCTGGAGAAAGTCTGGGAGGAGACCGGCATCGGCGCTGTATGTGCTGAGGAAGGTGTTCCGCTCATCAACTTCGAAAAAAGCGGGTCCGTGGTCGTGAGCCAATGGGGCATGTCGTTTAACGTTGCCCGGCCGGTGAAGGATGCGGATGTGATTATCTCCGTCCCCAAGGTGAAGACCCATATTCTGACATTGCTGACCTGTGCCGTGAAAAACATGTATGGCGCCATTCCCGGATTCCAGAAAACCGCCTTGCACAAGCAGTATCCGGATGTGCAGGCTTTTGGTGAGCTACTGGCGGCTGTTTATATCGCGACTAAACCAGCCCTCGTGATTGCGGACGGCATTGTCGGCATGGAGGGTGAAGGGCCGTCGGCGGGCGAGCCGGTACCGTTGGGCTTCCTTGCCGCATCGGCGGATGGTGCGGCGCTGGACATGGCGCTGTGCGCCATCCTGGGCATCAAGCCGCAGCATGTGGCCTATCTGGCCGCATTGCACAGGCGCGGCGGGCTTTCGCTGGATGCAGGTTCGGTCTCGTATGTTGGCGAACATCCCGCGGCGCTGAAGCCGGCGCGCTTCCGTGTGCCGAGCACGCTGATCGGCAAGATGATCCCGGCCGGGCTGGTGCGCGTGGTCCGGCGCTGGGTATGGATACGTCCCGCATTTGATCCTTCACTGTGCATCCGCTGCCGGCAGTGTGTGCGGGCCTGCCCGGCGGAGGCACTGGCGTTGGCGGGTGAACAGCGCGTTCCTGAATTGACGTTTTCGCGGTGCATTGAGTGCTGTTGCTGTCATGAAGTATGCCCGGTGAAAGCCGTCAGCATGCGGATGAGTCCGTTGCTGAACTTTTTCCGGCGGGGGCGGCTGCCGTGAAAATACGCCATGGTGTGGAATATATCCTGTTGCGCTCCGCCACGTTTCTGTTCGCGAAAATTCCATACCGGGCGGCATTATCCATTGGCTGGGTGATTGCCTTCCTGATGCACTGGATCTTCCGTTTTCGTGTGCGTGCGGCGCGGCGTCGGCTGGGCAGCGTTTTCGGGACGGAAAAGAGCGCCCGTGAAATCCGCAGGCTGGCTTGGCTGGCCTGGCGCAATTTCGTGTTTGGCGCTGTTGACATGATCCGGCTTCCTGACATGACGGCGGAATGGTTCAAGGCGCATATGGATTGCTCCGGGATCATGCCGGTGCTGGAGCAGTGGCGGAAAAGCGGTGTCGGCATGATTGTGGCCGCGCCGCACATGGGCTCATGGACCCTGGGTGGTGCCGGCATGGCGCTAATGGGGTTCCCGGTGTTCGGCATTGCCGGCAAACAGCGGAATCCCTGTTTTGCACAGTGGACCCGGCGCTGGCAGGTGCGGACCGGTTTTGAGCTTTTGTTTCGCGGTGACAGCCAGGTTTTGGAAATCCTTTCCCGCCTGCAGCAGGGGAAGATTTTTGCAATGATGCCGGACGTGCGGATGCCGCAGCCGGATTTGCCGGTGCAGTTTTTGGATGATACGATGAACATGGGCAGCGGCATGGGGCTGCTGGCACGCTATGGCCGTGTCCCCATTCTGCCGGTTTATCTGCTCCGTGAGGGATGGACGCGCCACCGGATTTATGTCCTGCCCATGGTTTATTCCGACCCGTCACTGCCCAAGGCGCAGGCCGTCCGGCAGGTGAGCGAGCAGGTGATGGCCCATTTTGAGCGGTTGGTCCGGCAATGCCCCGAACAATGGTTCTGGTATAATTCGCGGTGGCTGCTTGATCCCGTGGACATCAAACGACCATGAAAATGACTCATCTGACGCTGGAATTACCTGCCTGGCTGGCGGCTGAAACGGAAGCAGATCCGGTTTGTCCAACAGTGGAAGCGAGGATGCGGCTGGCCATCCGGTTGGCGCGGCGCAATATGGCCGAGGGTGGCGGGCCCTTTGGCGCGGTGATCGCTGAACGTTCGACTGGCCGCGTGCTGTCCGCGGGTGTGAACCGGGTGGTGCCTGGCAATTGTTCGGTGGCACATGCGGAGATCATGGCGATCATGGCGGCCCAGCAGCTGCTGGGCCATTATGATTTGGGCCGCCCGGACTTTCCGGCATTCGAATTGGCCACGACCACTGAACCTTGTGCCATGTGTTTGGGGGCGATCCCATGGTCGGGGGTGCGCTGGCTGGTTTGCGGGGCGAGGGGTGATGACGCCTGTGCCATTGGCATGGATGAGGGGGCGAAGCCGCCGCACTGGCGGGAGGAGCTGCAGAAGCGAGGCATAGGCGTTGAATGCGATGTTTGTCGTGACGAATCCCTGTTGTTGCTGGAAGAGTATCGCTTGGCGGGCGGTGTCATTTATAATAGCCGCCAGTTGTTGCATTGATCAATCCGTCAGGCGGAAGATGATCGCCAGTTTGGTGGTGGCGGGGACAGGCATGTTTCCGCGTCTGGCCGGTGAAAAATGTGCGCGTTTGACGGAACGGATCGCGGCTTCATCCAGGCTTGTGTGTCCGCTGGAGTTCACCACTTGTGCGCTGGTGACATTGCCCCACACATCAACCTGCACTTGGATTTCCACACGGCCTTCCTCTCCTCGGCGCCGCGCACTCAAAGGGTAGATGGGGCGGATGATAAAATCCGTCCTTGGTGAAGTGTTTAGAACCGTGGCTTCATCGGTGATTGGTGCCATTGGGTGCGGTGATGGATTAGTGGTCTTTTGCGGCGGTGCAGGGGTGGGTGGCACAGGTTGCGTTTCCTGTGCTATTTCCGGTTTTTTTTCTTCAGGCGCCGCCGCAGGCGCGGGTTCGGTCGGCATCATAACCGGATCAGCCGCGGGCTTTTCGATCACAGGCTCCGGGATGGCAACCGTCGCGGGCTGCGGCGGCTCCGGCGCGGTGAGTGTGATGTCCAGTGACCCCAGTTGGATTTCCGGCGGCTGGTATGCGGTTGCGCGGGTGTTGAACCAGCCCAGCCATACGGCCAGCAGGCCATGCAGCAGGACGGCGATGGATGTGCTGATGGCGAATATGAAGAAGCGGCGCATGTTGTTTATTGCGGGGCGTCCATTTGGAATGCCACGTGGTCAATCCCGGCCACCTGCAGTTTGTTGAGCAGTTCCAGACCTGTGCCAAGATGGGCGGTCCGGTCGCCGCTGATAAGGACCGGGGTTGTGGTTTGCCGGTGTTTTTGCACAACGCGGGTGATCACATCATCCATGGATAGATCAACCCCTTCCAGTTGGATACGGTTGTCGGATGAAATGGTGATGACAATCCGCTCGCCAGCCTGTTTTTCCGCCACGCCGTGCGGCAGGTTGACTTTTATGCCCCGGTGGACGGCCATGGTGCTGACTGCATAGATGAAAAAGACAAGCAGCAGGAACACCACGTCAAGCAGCGGTATCATCTCCACGCGTGGTTTGCGTTCCTCAAATCCGGTTTCCAGTTTCATGGACAATTCCCCGTATGTGGGCCAGTTCCAGGCGGTGTGCAGCCTGCTCCATTATGCGTGCCATCCGGCGGACCCGTGTGCCAAAATAATTGAAGGGGATCACGGTGGTGATTGCGATGAGCAGGCCAGTGGCGGTGTTGATCAGTGCCTCGGCGATCCCGCCGGTGACGGCCGCCGGGTCCTGCAGGCCTGACGCGTGCAGCATATGGAAGGAGCTGATGATCCCGGCTACGGTTCCTAGGATTCCCAGCAGCGGTGCCAGTGTGATGATGGTGTCGAGGATGGGAAGTCCGCTGCGCATGCGGTCAATTTCCGCGTTGGCGGCGACTTCCAGGCCCTCGTGCAGGTTGAGTTCGCGGTGTTTCAGGCCGAAAATGAGCATGCGGCTTACCGGGCACAGCCGGTGATGCATCATGCCGATGGCTTCATCAACCTTCCCCTCTGTGGCGAGCGTATAGATGGTTTCGCGCAATGTTGCGCAGCGCCGGTAGAGGAATGTGTCCCATATCATGGCCATCAGCCGCTCAATGGTCACCGCTGTGGCGATAATCGAACAGATCAGCAGCGGCCACATGGCCGGACCTCCGCGTTTGAAAATGTCCGCTGCGGATGTGAAGCCATAATGGTTGACGACTTCCGCTGCGCTATTGCCGATGGTCGCAAGCAAAATTGACATATCCAACCTCCATGTTGGGGGCGGCCTGGCCGGGCCGCCCCCTCATGCATTTTTTAGAAACGATACGCAGCGCCGGCTTTGAAGGTGCGGCCGGCGGCCGGATAATAGCCGTTGGCCATGTAGCCCACGTAACCTGTGCTGGCATACTCTTTGTCGAATACATTATCCACACCGGCGTTGATTTCCAAGGCTTTCATGCATTTCGGGGTGTAACGCATGCCCAGGTCCACGGTGATGTAGTCATCCAGTTTTTCCTGAGTGTTGGCGTAATCAGAGCCGAGATACTGCTGTCCGGTGTAATGTGCCGCCGCCATGGCGTTCAGGCCGTGAACCACGGTTTTCTCGCCTGATAAGGTGACTTGGTGGGTTGGGACCAGCGGCAGGTCTGAGCCGTCGTTGGGCCCGCCCGTGAAGCGTGCGTCGGTCCACGTGTAGAACAGGCCGGCTTTGCCGGTGTTTTCCTGCGCCCAGTTGAGCCGGCTTTCCACGCCTTGCCGGCGGGTGGTGTCCAGGTTTTCATTGGCGCCGGTCAGGGGGTTGTAGGCAATCTCATCCTGCATGTCGAGATGGAAGACTGTTATGCCGGCGGACCATCCGGCGGCGAGTTCGGCATCGGCGCCGGCTTCCAGGTTGACACCGGTTTCCGGTTTGACATTCTGGAAGAATCGGTCGCTGAAGCCGTAATAGCTGGCTTGTTCGTCAAGGAAGGGGAATCGGTAAGTGGTTCCGGCGCGTGTGAACAGCTTGGTTGTTGCGGTGGGCTTGTAGTTCAGGCCGATATTCTCGGCGGTTTCCGTGTGCGTTTTGTCATCGTCGAACACGTTTGCGCCGGCTGATTGTTCCTTGGCTTTATATTGCGCGGCCTCGCAGCGGCCGGAAAGCTCAAGCGACCATTGCTCATTGAAGCGGGCTTCATCTGTGATATAGCCGCCGATGTTGCTTTTGGTGATGGAGGCATCCACGGTTTTGGTGGTGCGCTCCCGCTGGCTGAATTGGTCGGCCTGCATATCATCCATGGAGCTGTCAATGCCCGCCAGGATGCGGTGCTCAATTCCCAGCAGGGTCAGTATGTGGCGGTAACGGAATCCTGCCATCAGGCCGTTGAGTTCCGTATCGCTGAAGTTTCCCCAGCTGGTTGTGTTGTTTTCGGTGGTCTTGTGGTTGGCGCCGGCATTCAGGTCGATGTGGTTGTCGTTTTCCAGTTCCTTCCCGATGTTGAACGTGGCGCTCAGGTTGCGTGTGCTGACATCGTCATCCGGCGTGTTGGAGGCGCGCCGGTCGGTTGCCATCTGTTCTTTGGTGAGATAGCCGGGCAGGTTGTATTGTGAATCGTCGGCCGTGGCGTTGATGTCCGCATGCAGCGTGTCGCTCCAGTCCCGGCTGAGCATCAGGCGCAGCGCGTTGACATCGTAGTCGCTGTGGTCGCGGTAGCCGCCGCTGTGCAGTGTGTCGGCATCGGCCGTGTAGCGGTATTCTTGTGCCGGTCCGCTGATGCCCGCATTTGCTCCGAAGGTGTTCCATGAACCGCCTTGTGCTGCGATATGCCCTGTTTGTTTGTTGCCGGCCTCCTTGGTGATGATATTGATGACGCCGCCGACCGCCTGGTCGCCGTACAGCGCGGTTTGGGATCCGTGCAGGATTTCAATGCGGTCCACCATGCTGACGGGGATTTCTAGCCAGTTGATCCCTGCCATGTCGGGATTGTTCATCCGCTGGCCATCGCGGAGCACGAGGACGCGGCCTTGCGCGTTCTCGCCAAAGCCGCGGAGTGACACCGTGGCCAGGGCGGGGTTGTCATTCATGGTGCGGATGGAGGCTGCGCCCATTTTGTCGAGCGCGTCGACCACATTCTGCGCGCCGGTTTGCCGGATGTCCTCCTGCGTGATGACACGGGCATTGGCGGGGATGTCCACCACTGCGCGGTTGTCACGCGTGGCGGTGACAATGATGGCCGGGGTGGAATCCTTGGCGGTTGGTGCGGGCATCTGGCTTTGTGCGTTGGTGGGGCCCGTTGACAGGCACACGGCCAGAAGGGTTAATGGGGCTGTGACGGAACGATGCGACAGTATGACCGGCATGACGATGCCTTTCCGCCCCTCTTGCGGGGGCAAAACATTGATGCGTTTGCTCCCGCGTGTTCGGTGTTGCCCTGCAACAGGAAAGAATCCGCTGTGGTCCGTTTGAGACGAAGCGGCACTTCCTTTGAACGCGAAAGGAGCAGCCTTTTGTCCATCAGCACGTCTTCTGGCTCACGGGGGATGCTTTGCTTCCCATGCCTTCTCTCCCGTTTGAGGGAAATGGCGTCGTAGGGAACTGCCCCGATTACAGCGGCGCGACCGCGTCCGATTTTCACGGACTTCCGTTTGCCGATTCACATTAGACAGGCAAACCGTAGAACAAAGTGGCGGGAGAGTCAACCGGTGACTGAAAGTTTTTATTTTTGAGGCGGGGCGACGCCGGGCTGGCGTTATGACGGCTTGTTGAGCTTGCGCATGTCCATCACCCGTTTTGCCTTGCCTTCAAACCGCTCCAGCGTCTGGGGCTGAACCAGTTCAATGTTCATTTGCAGGCCCGTGATGGCGTAGATGGCGCGTCCGATGCGATCGCGCAGGTTTTGCATGTCGCTCATCTTGTCGGAAAAATTCTCCGGCCGTATCTCCACTTTGACTGTGATTTCGTCCAGCGCGCCCGGCCGTTCGATCACGATCTGGTAGTGTGGGGCCGTGCCCTCAATGCGCAGCAGCGCCTCCTCGATCTGCGAGGGAAACACGTTCACGCCGCGGATGATCAGCATGTCGTCGGTCCGTCCGGTTACCCAGCCCATGCGCACGCCGGTGCGCCCGCAGGGGCAGGGGGTGTCATCCAGCCGGGCGATGTCGCGGGTACGGTACCGGATGAGCGGGAACGCTTCTTTGGTTAGCGTGGTGAACACCAGCTCGCCGGATTCGCCGGGCTTCACCGGCTCCAGCGTCTCGGGGTTGATGCACTCGACGATGAAATGGTCTTCTGAAATATGCATGCCGTTGCGCCAGGCGCACTCGCCGCTCACGCCCGGGCCGATGACCTCGCTCAGCCCGTAATTGTTGAAGCACAAGACCTGGAGATCCTTCTCAATGCGCATGCGCATGTCTTCGGTCCAGGGTTCCGCTCCGAAGTGCGCATATTTGAGCGCGAGCGTTTCCCGTGATATGCCGGACTCGCGGATGACCTCTGCCAGCCGGATGGCGTAGCTGGGGGTGCAGACCAGCACTTCGGTCTGCAGATCCTGCATGATCATCAGCTGCCGTTCGCTGTTGCCGCTGGCGACCGGGACAACGGCGGCCCCCACTCGCTCCACGCCGTAGTGCAGTCCGAATCCGCCGGTGAAAAGGCCGTAACCGAACGCAATCTGGACGGTGTGTGACGGTAATAACCCGCCGCCGGTCAGGAACCGGGCGCAAAGATCTGCCCATGTGGTCAAATCCTGTTTGGTATAAGCGACAAAGGTCGGTTTGCCGGTGGTGCCGGATGAGCCGTGGATGCGGGCCACATCTTTGCGTGGCACGGCCATGAACCCCAGCGGATAGTGTGCGCGCAGGTCCGCCTTGGTGGTGAAGGGCAGTCGGCGCAGATCATCGGGCGTGCGGATTTTTTCTGGCCGGATGCCGGATGCCTTGAAAGCGGCGGCGTAGAACGGGACATGCGCAACCCGTTCCACCAGCGGTTGCAGTCGTTTGAGTTGGAGCGTCTTGAGCTCTTTGTGCGGCAGGGTTTCCGTGTCCTGCCAGATCCGGTTTTCAACCACAGGTTTGTGATGGTGGGGCATGGCACTTATTCCCGGTTGTACAGTTCAACGGGGCCCAGCACATTCTTGCGGTGGTTTTGAAGTGCTTTCACTGCATTGTCCGGATGGTCGAACCGGAACACGAGGATTGCGCGGTCGCCTTTGTGGAAGGTGAACGCGTACATGTATTCAATGTTGATGCCGTTTTTCTGGATGATTTCCAGGATTTCCGCCATCCCGCCCGGACGGTCCTCGACTTCCGTGGCGACCACCTCCGTGACGTTGACCACAAAACCCATTTTTTCCAGCACTTCCTTGGCTTTCTGCCAGTCGCGGATGATCAGCCGCAGGATGCCGAATTGCTGGGTGTCGGCCAGCGATAAGGTGGCGATATTGATGTTTGCTTTGGCCAGCGTCTGGCAAATGGCGCTCAAGTGTCCCGGTTTGTTCTCGAGGAACAGCGAAAGTTGATGGATTTTCATCGTGTGTTTCCTCCGTGTTGATTTTTTTATGCGGCCGTTTTATCCCATATTGCGTTTGTCAATCACCCGCTTGGCCTTGCCTTCGCTGCGCTGGATTGTGTGCGGTTCGACGAGGCTTATTTTAGCGTGCAGTCCCGTGGTTGTCGAGATGGCATGGCTGATTTTTTGTGTCAGCGTTTCCAGTGCGCTGACCCGGTCGCTGAACATCTCGCCGGTGATTTCCACCTGCACCTCGACATGGTCAAGGTCGCGTTCGCGTGTCAGTACGATCTGGTAGTGGGGCTGGACGCCTTCCACGGAGAGCAGCGCCGCCTCGATCTGCGACGGGAATACATTCACGCCGCGGATGATCAGCATGTCGTCGCTGCGGCGGCCGATGCGTTTGATGCGGCACAGCGTGCGGCCGCAGGCGCAGGGCTCGGAGGTGATGGCTGTGATATCGCGGGTGCGGTAGCGGATCATCGGCATGGCTTGTTTGCTCAGGGTGGTCAGGACCAGTTCGCCTTCCACGCCATCCGGCAGCACGTCGCCGGTTTTTGGATCAATCACTTCCGGATAGAAATGGTCCTCGAAGATATGCGGGCCGCATTGATGGGGGCATTCCATGGCCACACCCGGTCCGATGATTTCCGAGAGCCCGTAGATGTCGTAAGCCTTGATGCCGCTTTCGTCTTGGATGCGGTGGCGCATGGCTTCGGTCCAGGGTTCCGCGCCGAACACGCCCTTGCGCAGTGCGGTCTTGCGGATATCCACACCCAGTTCCTTGGCGCGATCCAGCAGATGCAGGAAGTAGGAAGGGGTGCAGCAGATAACGGTGACGTTGAAATCCTGCAGCACCATCAGCTGCCGGTCGGTGTTGCCGCCTGAGATTGGGATTACGGTTGCGCCCAGCTGTTCGGCGCCATAGTGCGCCCCCAGTCCTCCGGTGAAAAGTCCGTAGCCGTAGGCGTTCTGGATGATATCCCCCGAACGCACGCCGCAGGCGGCGAGGCTGCGCACCATGACCTGCGTCCACACGTCGATGTCCTCGCGGGTGTAGGCGACCACGATGGGTTTTCCCGTGGTTCCGCTGGAGGCGTGCAGCCGCACGATGTCGCTCAGGGGGCTGGCGAAAAGGCCGTACGGATAGGTGTCGCGCAGGTCGTTCTTGACCGTGAACGGCAGGCTGCGGATGTCGTCGAGGCTTTTGAGTTGCCGGGGCGTGAATCTGTTGCTGTCCATCCGCTGGCGGAGGAGCGGCACGTGCTCATAGGCCCTTTGAACCACGGCCTGCAGCCGGTGCAGTTGGATCTGGCGCAGTTGCGGCACGGGCAGGAAATCAGGCGCGCTGGCGGGATGTAGCGGGCTGTCCAGGTCATTCCAATGCTCAATCATGGGTCACTCCTTTTTGGCGGCTTTCCGTCCGGCGTGGAAAGCCTGCAGGTTGATGTCGTGCAGCCGTTCTGGGAAGTTGTCACGGATGGCCTGCTCCCACACAGTCAGCGGAATCTTTAGGGTGATGCTCAGCACGCCCATGAGTGCCGTGTTCAGGGCTTTCTCGGTGGGGAGTTTCACTCCTGCCAGCGCGGAGGGGGCAATCAGTCGGCCGTTGGGCTTCAGGTAATGGCGGTTGGGGTCCAGCTGTGTTTCATCGAGCAGCACCAGCGCGTCGGCCTCGCCGGATGACACCATCGGGCTCAGCACGTGCTCGCCGTAGCGGATATCGGTGCTGACCGACCCGCCGCGCTGGCTCATGCCGTGCACTTCGGCTTTTTTGACATCATAGCCGGCGAGGAAAACCGCCTGCGCCAGAAGGTTGGAGGCGCTGATCACGCCTTGTCCGCCCAATCCCGCAATCACCACATTGGTAATTTTCATGTTCATTTTCCCGGAATCAGTTCGGTTTTGCGGCCAGGGCTTTTTCCCGTTCCCGCTGGCGCTTGAACGCCAGGATGCACGGTTTGCGTGCAACAATGATCCAAAGTTTACCGCTGGCCAGAGCTTGTTGCAAGAGTGTTTCGAACTCCGCCTGGTTTTGCTGGGCGTCGATGACGACCACGTTCTCAATGCCGATGGATTTGCACAGCGCCACGATGTCCAGCGTGTTTGTGGTGGCGCCATCCAGCTGCCGTCCGGTGCCGGGATGCTCCTGGAGCCCGGTCATGGCGGTGGTGCCGTTGTCTAGGATCAGCACCACATGGCCGGTGGGTGGCGGATTATACGCCATCTCGACCACGCCCGTGATGCCGCTATGTACAAATGTGCTGTCGCCGATCACGCTGACGACTTTTCTGGCCTGGGCGTCCGGCAGCACATGCCGCAGGCCCAGTCCGATGCCGATGCTGGCGCCCATGCAGACACAGGTGTCCATGGATTCAAACGGCGCAAGCACCCCCAGCGTGTAGCAGCCGATGTCGCCGGAGACGATGCAGTCCAGCTTGCGCAGGGTTTCAAAGGCCGCCCGGTGTGGGCAGCCCGGGCAGAGCTGGGGCGGCTTGCCTTTGGCTGCAACCGGCTCCGGCGACATGTCGCCGGAGATGATCCGTCGCACACGCTCCACGGAGAGTTCGCCGAAAATATATTTTTCCGGCTTGCCCTCGACCGGGATGCCGGCGGCGCGGCAGGCTTCGAAAAGGATGGGGTCGCCTTCCTCGATCACCAGGCAGCGCTTTACGCTGGCCGCGAAGCTGCGGATCGCTTTTAGGGGCAGCGGGTAACTGATGCCAAGCTTGAGCATGCGGGTTTTGGGCATGGCCTCTCGCGCATGCATGGCGCTGATGCCGGAGGCGATCAATCCGGTGCCGGCTTCGCCGTCAAGCACCTGCACAAAGCTTGACGTTTCCGACCATTCTCGAATCTCCTTCAGCTTTTGGACCTGCTTCTGGTGGGCTGGCCGCGCATAGGCGGGGATCATGACCCGCTCCCTGACATTGCGCTCATAGCCGGGCGCCGCCTGCGGCTGGCCAAGCTTGCGCGTGATGATGATGGATTTGGAGTGGCTGATGCGTGTGGTCAGTCGCAGGATGACGGGGATGTGCCAGCGCTCGGACATCTCAAATGCTAGCGCGGTGTAGTCATAGGCTTCCTGCGAATCGGCAGGCTCCAGCATCGGCACCCCGGCGGCTTTGGCATAGTGGCGGCTGTCCTGCTCATTCTGGCTGGAGGCCATGCCCGGGTCATCGCAGGCCACGATTACCAGTCCCCCCGCGATATCGGTTTCCGCCGCGGTGAACAGCGGGTCCGCTGCGACGTTGACCCCCACATGCTTCATGGTCACCAGCGCGCGCGCACGGCCGAATGCCGCGCCGATGCCGACTTCGAGCGCCACCTTTTCATTGGGCGCCCATTGGGCCTGTCCGCCGATTTCTGCGAAGGTCTCAAGAATTTCCGTGGAGGGGGTTCCGGGATAGCCGGTCCCCAGTTTGACGCCGCAGTGCAGTGCGGCATAAGCTACGGCCTCGTCGCCGTTGACTAATAACTTTCCGCTTCGTTTCATAATCATGCTTTCCCGTGGAATGCGACCCGCATAGTTTGACATTTTGTGTTACTTTAGCGGTTTCATCAGACAGGTCAAACATAACTTCAACTTAAGAATGCATGACGGTTGCTTGACCGGACGGGTGGGTTGCGCGTATGGTGTTGATATGCTGAAACAGGAGAAAAACATTCGCATGTTCGGCCCGTATCAGGGGGTCATCGCGCCGGAATTCGAATCCCCGGCACTGGTGCAGGCCATGGCAGACCTGCCGGCCTGTCTGGCTGCCCCGGGTGCCGTGCCTGTCTCCGGGGGGCGCAACAAAAATATCCGGGTCATCCTGCCACTCAAACAGGGGCCGGCAGCCGTTATGGTCAAGGCGTTCGGGTGCGCATCGTGGTTCGGCGATCTGCGGGCGGGACGCGTGGGTGGCAAAGCCTGGCATACCTGGCGGGCCGCATCGTTTCTCTGCCGGTATGGAGTGGGTACGCCGCCGCCGGTGGCCTGCCTCGAACGGTGGGAGGGGCTGCGTCTGCGTGAAAGCTATTTCATCTCGGTTTTCCAGCAGGACCTCGTCAGCTTCAAGGATGAACTGAACCGTCTTTTTCGCGAGGACCCGGAGTGTGCGAAATTCATGGAGCTTGCCCAGACTGTGGCCGATGCGGTGCGCGGCATGCATGCGGCCGGGTTCTGGCATGGCGACCTGGGCAATCAGAACATCATGATGCGCCGGACTGTGGCCGGTTGGCAGGATGTGCAGTTTGTCGATTTGAACCGGGGCCGCATTTGCGGTTCGCTCTCCTTCCGCCGCCGGGCGCGTGATCTGTCGCGCATCTATCTGCCGTCGGATTTTCTGCGGGTGTTCGTTGAGATGTACTTTGACGGCCCGGTTCCCCCGCGCAGTTTCAAGCGCTGGCATAGTTTTCACCGTGCGCTCTATGCCGTTCATCATGCGACCCGCGCCTTGAGGCATCCGTTCCGTGAGCGCCGGCTACGGCTGCAGGCCCGCCCGGAAGAGCGGTATCCCCGCGAAAAGGACATGTGGGTGTGGGACGAGCGCTCCGGGCAGCCGGTCAACGTGCTGACCTCGCGGGACCGCCGTCGTCACCATGCGATGGTGGATCACCTTCGGATTGCCTTTTCCGCCGGCCGCGAGATGGCGGGCATCCAGAAAGAGTTCCGGAAAGTGCTGGCCGGCAGTTTTAAGCAGGCGGTGCCTCTGGGTGGACGGATTGGCATGACCATCGATCCGCAACCGGCCACCGCATCGCAGGAACTGGCCCATCTGGCGGGGCTTGGCCGCATACCGGTCCTGCTGAGGTTCTGCCATCACCAGCCGCCTGCACGGTGGGAATATCTGGCCGGGGTGGTCGATAATTTGCGCAAGGACGGCCACGCGGTTTCCGTGGCGCTTGTCCAGGACCGCCGCGCGGTGCTGAACCCGCAATCGTGGATTGATTTTGCCGGCACGGTGCTGGACATGGTTGGAGCGTCCGTTGCCTGGGTTGAGGCAGGCCATGCGGTTAACCGGGTGAAGTGGGGGATATGGACCCGCCGCGAATACCGCCGGCTCATGGAGGGTCTGGCAGCCGTTGCGCAAAAGCATCCCGGGGTTCGGTGGGTGGGTCCGGCGGTGAATGATTTTGAATATATGCCGGTCATTGACAATTTAAAACAGTCGCCCCTGTCATTCTGGGGCTTGTCACACCATCTTTATGTGGATCGCCGCGGTCCGCCGGAGGAGGTCCAGCATGGCTTTGCCGCTCTGCAGAAGTTTGCCCTGGCCCGTGCAATTGCGCATCGTGCGCCGAATTGTGGCGACCGGGTCATCATCTCTGAAGTCAACTGGCCACTGCTTGGCATGGGGGTATACTCGCCGGTGGGGGCGCCGTATGTCGCGCCGGGGCCGCGTTACAACGACCCCAGCGTGTCGGAAGATCTCTATGCGGATTACATGCTGCGGTACCTCCTGATTGCCATGGCTTCTGGCATGGTTGACCAGGTCTTCTGGTGGCGTCTGGCGGCGCGGGGTTATGGCTTGATCGACGACACCGACCCGCAAGACTGGCGGTTGCGACCTGCCTACGGGTCGCTGAAGACATTCCTGTCATTGTTGGGCGAAAGCACGTTTACACATGCACAGGTCCCGGCAGTCGGGGTACAGGAGTTTTCTTTCAGGACGCCGGACGGCAAGGCGGTCACAGTGGTTTATTCATGGCAAGGTGCGCGGGAGATCGATCTGGAGTTTGCGTATGAACAGCGGCTTGATGCCTTCGGGGTGGAACAGCCGCTGTCTCCGCGTGTTCGCATTGATGGCCGGCCGGCCTACTTTATCGGCCGGTTCAACAGGATGTAAGCCTTGGAACCGAGGTGGACGCGACCCCCGAGGATTTTCTGCTCGATAAAGGTGAACAGCCGGTATTTGGGCAGGTGATGTTTGTGCCGGGTGCGGGTCGGTCCTGTGTACTGTAGCTGGTCTTTCCAGTCAAAGTGGCTGATCCACTCCCGCATTACCGCGGGATGTGTGTCGCGGTATACCGATAAATTTGCCAATGATCCATAATCGAAAACTGCTTGAGGCGGTTCCACGGCATCCCGGTTTTCCACAAAATCCTTGCCATGGTGCGTGGTGGCCAGTTCTTTCTCCTTCTTCTGCATCAGCCGGGGCGGCCGCACCCAGCCGTAGTGGAACACCTCGGCGCCGGTCATGGCGACGCGGATTTTCTCGCCGTTGCGGCGGAAGGACTGGGCGGAGCGCCAGGATTCGATCCCGGCATGGTTGCGGATCAGCCGGATCTCCCACGGATAGGCGGCATGGCTGGTGAGGTAATGGTCGTAGTCGCCCCAGAAGTGCTTGTATTTGAAGAGCAGCCCGTCCACCTCTCGGTCGTCGAGCAGCTGTTCGCACCGCGCGCGGATGACCGGCAGGTATTTTTCATGGATTACCTCGTCGGCCTGCACATAAAAACACCAGTCGCCCTGGCATTCACGCAGCGCGATGTTGGTCTGCTGGCTGTGCACCCAGCCCTTGAGCCGTTCGCGGTCGGTCCACTCTGTGTCGATGATGCGGATTTTCGGGTTCCCGATCTGCTCGATGATCTCGCGTGTGTGGTCGTCGGGGTCGCCTTTGCCGACCGCGACAATGAATTCATCGCAGATCGGCAGGATGGAGCGGATGGCTTCGGCGAGCGGATAGTAAAGCTTTTGCGCATTGCGGCAGAATGAGAATCCGCTGATTTTCATGCGTGCATGTCCTTTCATGCCGGTTTGACGGGAAGCGGTGGTGGCGGTTTGCGCCAGCGCCGGTGTCCCCACAGATACTGCGTCGGGGTCTGGCGGATGGCGTCTTCCAGAAGCTGGTTCAGCTGGCGGACAATCGCGCGGATGTCGGCGTCCTTGTTTCCGGTGGGTGGGTGGACGATCGGTGCCGAAAGGCAGGCCTTGAAGCGCATGGGACCCGTGCGCAGGCAGTAGGCAAACACGATGGGCGCGCCCGTGGTCAGGTGCAGCATGGCGTGTGCCGTGTGGCAGCTTGCCGGATGCCCGAAAAAATCCCCGGTGATGCCGCGCCGTCCGGCATGTTGGTCGATCATGTAGGCCAGGATGTTGCCGTTCTGCAGTGTGGCCAGGAAACGACCGCGGTCTGCATCGTGTTTTGGGGTGACTTGGAAGCGGTGGAATGGCTTGCGCCGGGATATGAGCGCTTCCGTATACGGGTTGTCCATTTTCCGGCTGATGCCTACCACGGGCTTGATGTAGGAGAGCAGCTGTCCGGCCGTCTGCCAGCTGCCGAAATGGCCGGTGGCGAGGATGACGCCGGTGCTGGGTCTGGCGAGCAGCTCGCGGGTTTCCGCCGGGCCTTCCACGCTCAGCCACTGGGCCCAGTTGTCCTCATTGATGAGCTGCGGCGCCTTCAGGAATTCCATGATCACCATTCCGAAATGGCGGAACGATTCGCGGGCGATGCGGTCGGCTTCGTGCGGGTCCGTGGTGATCCCGGCCAGCAGGATGTTCTGCCGGGCTGTCCGGCGCCGGAATGCGGACAGGCGGTAGGCGATGTCCGCCAGGCGGATGGTGTGGCGGTACGCGCTTTCCAGCGGCAGTCGGTCAACCAGCGACAGCATCATGGCGGCGGCAAGGTATTCCAGCCGGTAGCGGATTTCACGTCCGGCGTTCACAAAGATGTTTGGATGGTGGATTCCCATAGTGGTAGTGAAGCATAACGGGGCGTGTGTCAGTGTCAAGAAAACGTGCGGGATCTGTTGGGGAGGATTGCCTTTCCCGTCTCTTTCCTGCCCTCCAGAATTCTGAACCCTGTCAACTGTGCCGGGGCCAGTGTAGCACGGTGAATCATTGGACAAACACGGCAAAGTCCGGTATAACAAACTCATCGGATTTCGGAGGGTATATGAAGGTGTTGCTGGTGGCGGGGGTGGGGGATTATCCCGAGGTGGCCTTGTTTCGCGGATTGAAGCAGGCGGGGGTGGAATCGGACTTGCTGTGCAAATCCGATTCCTATTATTTCCACGGTCTGGCGGCCGATGGGTTCCCCATGGGTCATCTGCGCAATGCTGGCAAAATCGATCTTCCGGATATCCGCACCATACGTGCGGCTTTGCGCGTGAAGAAATATGATGTCATCCATGCCTTCAACAGCCGCGCCTTGAGCAATGCGTTGCTGGCCTCAATGGGCTTTGATGCCGTGCGTGTCGGATACTGCGGCACGCAAGGTCATTTGCGGCGGTGGGATCCCGGCGCCTGGCTGGCCCAGCTGAATCCGCGTTTGGATGGCATATCCTGCGCTTCGGCGGCGGTGCGCGATTACCTCGCTGGCATCGGGATTACGCCGCAAAAACTTTTTGTCATCTATAAGGGGCATGATCCGGCCTGGTATCCCAAGTCGCCGGCATCGGATTTTGCCGCCTGCGGGATTCCGCCGGGCGCGTTTGTGGTCGGCTGTGCGGCCAACATGCGCCCGGTCAAAGGGGTGGATGTGCTGGTGCGGGCTGCGGCCTACCTGCCGGCCGATGGTCGGATCCACTACCTGCTGATGGGCGCACCGCAGGACAACGAAGTCAACCGGCTGGCGCAGGACCCGCGGCTTAAGCCGTTGATCCATTTTACCGGGGCGCGGCCCGATGCGCCCAATTTGATCGGCCATTGTTCGCTGGCGGTGGTTCCCTCCCGCAACGAGGGGCTGCCCAAGGCCGCTTTGGAGGCTATGGCGCACGGCCTGCCGGTGGTGGCGTCCGCCGTGGGCGGACTGGTGGAGGTGGTGACGCCGGAAACCGGGCGGTTGGTGCCGCCGGATGATCCCAAGGCGCTGGCGGCGGCGATCCAGTTTTACGCTGACCATCCGGATGCGTGCCGCCGCATGGGTGCGGCCGGGCATGCGCGGCTGGCCGAAGTGTTTCATATCCATGAAACAATCCGCAAAACAATCCATATGTACGAAACGTTGCTGGCGACGAAATAGTGGCAGGGGGAGTTGGGACGATGGATCAAAAACATGCGGCGGTGATCGGGGCCGGACATGCCGGGGTGGAGGCGGCCCGCGCCCTGGTCCAGAATGGCGTTGCCGTCACCTTGTTCGGACAGGAGCCGGATCTGCCGTATTTCCGCCCGCGCATTGTGGCGGTGGCGTTTGGGCAGGCACAGTCCGGCGAGTGTGCGATGCATCCATTGGAGTGGTATGCGCAAAACGGGATCGAGATCAAAACCGGTTGTCGGATTGAGGGGCTGGACGCGGCCCGGCTGGCCATCCGGTATGGCGGGGATGAACGGGTGTTCGACGCGGTCGTGCTGGCGCCCGGTGCCGGGGCGTTGATGCCAGATTTCGGGGCGGGCTTGCAATCCGCAGTGTTTCCATTGTGGACCATGGAACACGCCCGCAGGATCCATGCGCGTATGGGGGCGGGTGACCGGCATTGGGTGATTGTCGGCGGCGGGGTGATCGGGATTGAAGCGGCTTTGCGCGCGGCGGATGCCGGGTGCCGCGTGTCGGTGGTTGAAAAAATGCCGCGCCTGATGCTGGCCCTCAATCCTGAGGCCTCGCAAACCATTTTACATGAATTGGAACGCCGCCAGATCCGGGTTTTCACCGGTGTCGGTGTCACGCGCATGGCGATGGACAGCGGTCGCGTCCATGCGGTGCTGGAAGATGGGGTGGCGCTGGATGCGGAGGGTGCGCTGGTCTCGATCGGCATGCGTCGTGATCTCGCCCTGGCGCAGGCCGCTGGCCTGCAGTGCGCGCAGGGTATCCAGGTGGATGCCCGGATGCACACATCGGCGGCCGGTGTCTGGGCGTGTGGGGACATTACCCAGGGGCTGGGCAACGGACGCTGTTCGGCGCGCGTGGCCGCCGCGCAGGGGAAGACCGCCGGTGCCAATGCCGCCGCGTTCCTGGTCGGCCGGCCGGAAAGCGAATGTCCGATCCACGCCGATCCGTTCATGCTCCGCCATGGCGGCTTTGAATTGTGCTATGACGGGCGTGCCGCCGGTGAAGGAGACCGGATCGAACGCCTGGATGATGTGCCCGGCGATGTGTACCGCGCCCTGATCTATCAAGGGGAGACGCTGGTGGGCGTCCAGATGGCGGGCAACGCGAAAAACTTCCAGAAGTATGCGGCGCTTTTGAGCTGATCAGGTCGCCGGCACGGCCCGGATGATTTCGGCCCAGTCGTAGATGCCCGCGATGCGTTGGCCGGGCTGGATGACCAGGAAATCCCGGTCATCCCAGTCGCAGTTGACCAGCTTGCGCAGCAGCCGCAGGCTGCCCGTCAGCATGACGATCTGTTTGCCTTCGGCGGTTGCTTTTTTGCGGAACTCCTCCGCCTTTCCCAGACTGGCGGTTTCGGCGATTTCGATGAATACGGCGCGGTTGTCCTCTCCGGTGCGCTTGGGGTGCAGGCTGTCCCATATGAACTGCGCGTTCTCCTCGCCGTATTTCGTGACATAATCCGCGAAGTTGTCATTGCTGCAGCAGGTGTCATCGGTTGCGCAGTCGCAGGGCGCGGCGTTGCCGTCCGCGCGGAGGAAGTAGTCGCTCCGCTCCATGTAGCCGGCGGAGGCGAACGGGGTGCTCGGGTGCGCGGCGAAGTGTTCATGGAACATCTCCTTGTCACCGAGCAGGATCGTGCAGCAGTCATGTGCGCGCGGGATGATCAGGGGCACGGACACCGCCTTCAGTCCGACCGTCGTGTTGCCGCAGATGCCGAACGCCAGCGCGATGGCGTTGTACTTGCCGCTGGCCGCCGCCGCATTGATTTTTGCCTGCAGGGATTGCCGCAGGCTTTCGCTGTGCACATGCTCGCCCACATCGGTGAATTCGACATCGATGGTGTGTGGGGAGAGCGCGGCGCAGAGCGAGATCTCCCGGAAGAACACGTTGCAGGCGATCAGTTTTAATTTCATGGTTGCGTTCCGGCCAGCATGGCGTTGATGGATTCGGCGGCGCGGCGGCCCTGTCCCATGGCCAGGATCACGGTGGCGGCGCCCAGCACGATGTCCCCGCCGGCGTACACGCGTGGCAGGGTGGTCTGGCCGTTCTCGTCGATGATGATGTTGCCGTATTTGTTCACTTCAATTTCCGTGGTGGTCTGCTTGATCAGTGGATTGGAATCGTTGCCGATGGCGATGATCACGGTGTCCGCCTCCATCAGGAATTCGCTGCCTTTGATCGCCACCGGCCGCCGCCGGCCTGAATCATCCGGCGCGCCCAGTTCATAGCGCAGGCATTCCACCGCGGTGACAATCCCTTTTTCGCCGAGGATTCGCACGGGGTTCTGGAGCAGGTGGAAGATCACGCCTTCCTCCTTGGCGTGGGCGACCTCCTCCACGCGGGCGGGCATTTCCGCTTCCGTGCGGCGGTACACCAGATGCACCTCCTCCGCGCCCATGCGCAGCGCGGAGCGGGCGGCATCCATGGCTACGTTGCCGCCGCCGGCCACCACGGTCTTTTTCGAGGGCAGGATGGGGGTGGAGGCCCGGTCGCGGTCATAGGCCTTCATGAGGTTGACGCGCGTCAGGTACTCATTGGCGGAATAGACGCCGACCAGGTTTTCACCCTCGATGTTCATGAATTTGGGCAGCCCGGCGCCGGTGCCGACAAATGCCGCGTCGAAGCCGTCCTGTTCCAGCAGGTCCTTGAGCTTGCGGGTGCGGCCCACGACAAAGTTGGTGCGGACCTCGACGCCCATGCGCTTGAGCGTTTCAATCTCTTGCTCGACAATGCGTTTTGGCAGGCGGAATTCCGGAATGCCGTACATCAGCACCCCGCCCGGCTTGTGGAAGGCTTCGAACATGGTGACCGCATGTCCCTCGCGGCGGATATCCGCGGCGGCGGTGATGCTGGCCGGGCCGCTGCCGATGATGGCCACTTTTTTGCCGGTGGCCGGTTTGATCCCGGGCGTGTCCTGCTTTTGCTGTTCCGCCAGCCAGTCGGCGACAAACCGTTCAACGCGCCCGATGGCCACGGCCTTGGAAATATCTTTCAGCCCCTTGCCGACGGTGCAGGGGGCCTGGCACTGCGTCTCCTGCGGGCACACCCGTCCGCACACCGCAGGCAGTAGGCTGTTTTGCTTGATGATGCTGATGGCGTTGGAAAAATCGCCGTCCGCCGCCGCCTTTAGGAAAGCGGGGATGTTGATGCGCACGGGGCAGCCCTCCATGCAGGGGGCATTTTTGCATTGGAGACAGCGCATGGCTTCCACACGCGCCTGTGCGGCCGTGTAACCGGTGGCCACCTCGTTCATGTTGCCCCGGCGCACCATGGGATCCTGCGCCGGCATCTCCTGCGGAGGGATGGCCATGCGGTCCCGGGGTTTGAGCGTGGCCTGGCGTGGTTCAATATCCGTCAGGAGGCGTTTGGCTTCAGCGGCAAGTTCTTCGGGTGTCTTATGGCTCATGTGGAAAATCCTTCGCGGTCCATTAACCGGCGCCTTGCTTTTTGGCCAGTGCGGCCACCTCGGCTTCGAGATGGCACTGGTCATGCGCCTTTTTTTCCTGCGTCTTATAGGCGCCCAGCCGGGTGATCATGTTGTCGAAATCGACCAAGTGCCCGTCAAATTCCGGGCCGTCCACGCATACAAATTTGGTTTCCTTGCCCACGGTGACGCGGCAGCCGCCGCACATGCCCGTGCCGTCGATCATGATGGTGTTGAGCGAGACCATGGTGTGCACCTTGAAGGGGCGTGTGGCCTCGGCGCAGAACTTCATCATGATGGGCGGTCCAATCGCCACGGCGATGTCCGGCGGTGGCGTGCGCTGGCAGATTTCCTTGAGCGGTTCGGTCACCAGTGCCTTGCGCCCGCAGGAGCCGTCATCGGTGCAGATGATCAGTTCGTCCGCGATGCGCCGCATCTCCGGCTCCATGATCAGCAGGTTCTTGGTGCGCGCGCCCATGATGATGACCATCCGGTTGCCGGCGGCTTTCAGCGCCTGCGCGATCGGGTGCAGCGGCGCCACGCCGATGCCGCCGCCGATGCACACTGCGGTGCCGAATTTCTCGATGTGCGTCGGCCGGCCCAGCGGCCCCAGCAGGTTCTCGATGCGGTCGCCCGTGTTCAGGTCCGCCAGCTTGTGGGTGGTGTGCCCCACGGCCTGGAAGATCAGGGTGATGGTGCCTGCCGCGGGATCCGCATCGGCGATCGTCAGCGGGATGCGTTCGCCGAAGTTGGTGTCCAGCTGCACGATGACAAACTGCCCCGCCTTGCGTTCGTGGGCGATCAGCGGCGCTTCGACTTTAAGCCGGAACACATCATCCGAGAGCTGGATTTTTTCGACAATCCGGTTCATGGGATTAAGCGCGTTCCACGACAATTTCAGGATCGATCTCCTGGCGCAGGATACGCTCAATGCCTTGCTTCAGCGTCATGACCGCATGCGGGCAGCAGCCGCAGGCGCCCTTGAGCTTCAGTGTGACGGTCTTTTCTTTGATGGAAACCAGTTCCATGTCGCCGCCGTCGTTTTGCAGCATGGTGCGCAGTTCTTCCAATTTGGCTTTGATTTTTTCTTCCATGACGCCGCTCCTTGTTTAGTGGCCGTTCCGGTCTGACACATCCCGCCAGTGTTCTCCCTTCAATGGGCGTAAATGGGTAAAAGTAACAAGCCCAGGTCCTTTTTGAAAGAGAAGTTTTGAGTTAAAATCAACAAGTTTCAAGGGGTTGGTTCGTGTGTCTATTTAAGTATGATGATAAACCCGGTTGGTGGTGTGTAATACCTGTTGGGCACAATCAGTTTCATTTGGAGGTCGTCCACATAAACACCCCCTAAATCTGTTTTGTTTTTCCCGTACCACTTCAGATCTACACGGATATGTTTGGTTTGTGCCGGCACTTTTCCGCTCCATGAAACTGTTTCCCATGTTGCGGGGTCGTTGTCTGCTGTTGACGAGCCCGAACCGCTACCCAATCCCACAGTGCCGGACAAGAAGGAGAAAGTATAGGAAAAGTTGGGGTAGAGGCACCAGCTCTGGATGTTGAATCGGAACGACAACTCGCAGGTCACATCGTCATTGGTGATGGCGACGGCATAACGCGACACATCGACATCCTTTCCAACATCACAATTCGCGCCGGTGCTGTCAGGACTATTCAGTTGCATCATGGCGCTGCCTTCATATGGTGAAATAGTTCCATCGTTAGAGAAACCGACAATTGAATGAGGGTCGCCATCCCAGTCATTGATCCAGTCTTCAAATCCCATGTTATGTCCCACGAAATTGGTGCCATACATCTGGGTGATGTCGGCAACGGTGGCGAATGTGCCGGGATTGGTGGTCGCCCATTCGCTGCCAAAGGCGTTCTGCGTGTGGATCCGGTAGTAGTAGTTGGTGTATTCGAACAGGCCATCCAATCCCATGGCAAAATCACCGTTGGCCATGTTGTTTGTTGTGATGTTCTTTTCCCATCCGCTGGTGCTTTCGCCATGATCGGTTCGTCCGTAATAGAACGTGACGGTCGTGGCGGCGGCGCCGGTGGAAATCATCGAGCTGTGGATGAGCGCGTACGTGGCGCGGATGTTGGACACACCCAGATCCTTGATTGCCGGCATCGGGTATTCGCGGCCGATGCTGGCAAAACTCGCCGGGGTGGCCTGGTTTTGACAGGCGGCCCACAGCCAGTTGGAGGAGCGTGCGATGCCGGATATCTGGATTTCGTCCACAACGCCGGTCACGTTGGTGGGGACTTCAAATCCGCCCCATTCTTTGACGGGGTAGCGCATGTTGTTCGTTTCTGTGCTCTGTGTGGCGTTATACACTGCTGCCGTCTGGTTGCTGCAGGTGAACGCAAGAAATTTCCATTGATTCACCGGCAGGGCGCCGGCCGACGCGAGCGCGGTCCCGCTGCCGGAGTTGCCGGAAACACTGTTGCTGCTCACATAAAGTATCGCAGCGGCGGCGCGGTTGGTTGCCATGGCCAGCGGAACCGAGGCGGCTGTGAGCGCGACGGTGGGCTTGAACCACAGGTTCATGGAGTACTGCGTGCGGGCATCGCTGAGCGCGGGCGCCAGCATGCGGTTCGCGTTCATGGCCAGCCCGTCGCCGATGAAGGCGGGCGTGTTGTGGCTGCCGTGGTGTTCGCCGTCAAAATGGTTGGGCGAGGAGTCGGTGTGTATGCCGTTGCCTTCTTCGCCGTCGGTCAGGACATCGTTCAAATGCCAGACGGCGAGATAATTTTCTGACCAGGTCATGCCGTTGGTTGCATAGTCGGGAAGCGATACGGACGGGTTGCCCCAGTACATCCATATCCGCCCCTCGGTTTCCATCCGCGGCACCTGCACCCATATTTCGGACTGGCCGGACGGATGCCACTCGTCAATCTGGAAATTTAGCGGTGTGTCATCGCCTTCGGCCGTGAACCGCAGGTCCTCGCCGTTTGCCTGCAGGTCGCCATAACTGAAGAATGGCAGCGTGGTGGACAGGGGAACGCGTGCTGGGAAATTGACGAGGCTTTCACGTCTCGTGTAACCTTTGAAGATGATCACCGCTTTATGGGCATAGGTGCTTGGATCCAGGTTGGTGCGGAACCGGCGGGTGGTGGTTGCCCATGTGGTTTCACTGTTGTTTTCAGCGGCAAAGCGGTAATAATAATCCATGCCTGACGTCAATACGCCGTTTAGGGGATGTGTAAACTCCCCTTCGGTCGGCACGCTGAAGTTTTCGGTGTTTGCCCATAGATTGGTGTCCTGTCCGCCGTCCATCGGACCCCAGCAGAGGTGCACCTGTGTGGCGGATCCTCCGTTGGAAATCAGGTTGCCGTGCAGGATGGCATCCGTGGTGGTGATGGCGGATGCATCGCCGGTTTCAACACGTGGGTAGGATTGCACGGCGCCAAACGCGGTAAAGGTGCTGGAGGTTGTCTGGTCCAGGTAACAGGCACGGATCCACTCCGGCGTCCGGACCACGTTCATGATGCGGATTTCATCCAGTGCGCCGGCAAACGCATTTGCGTCAACGGTGCTGTACATCGCGATGCACACATTGGCGGCCGTATTGGCGGTGAGCACAAAGTTGGTGGACGAGATCAACGATCCGTTGACATAAAATTGCAAGGTGGTTGCGCCGTCCATCAAATAGGTCAGGTAGTTCCATTGCTGGGGGATGAAGCCCGCATTGTAGGTTGAATATTTCCAGGCGGAGTCCTGAACTGCCATCCGTCCGTCGGCCGTGCTGCCCAGAACATATTCATATGGCACGGCACGGTTGTTGCCCTTTGACACGATGCCGGCGAGTCGCAGGTTGTCAGGCTTTGCCCACATGGAAATAGTCCATAACCGCCCGCAATCCAGGCTGTTGCCGCTTCCGCAGTCAATGTAGTCGGCAACGCCGTCAAACTGCTGGCCGGTCCCTATGATTCCCTCACAGGGTCCGTTATTGTTCTGCCGTCCGGTGTTGTAATTGGTGGTGGAGTCATAATGTGTGCCGGTGATCTGCTCGTCCGTGACGGCGTCATTCATGTGCCAGACTGCCGCATATTCCGGCGACCAGGTGTCTGCGCTGTTGGCCGGATAGACCGTATGGATGTTGGTGTTGCCCCAGAAGGCCCATATCCGGGTGGTCGGGGTCAGTTGCGGCACCCGCACCCACACCAGCGAGGTGTTGGTGGGTGACCACGCTTCGACTTCATAGGGCAGCAGGGTCGTTTCATCATCGGCCGTGAACCGCAGGTCAACCGGCGGTGTCTGCAAATCACCATAGAAAAAGCCGGGGATCTGTTCGCCCAGCCGGATCAGGGCCGGGAAATTGGTCAGGGTGACTTGGTTGGTGAAGCCGGGGAATGTGATCGCCATCTTGTGTGCAAAGGCTGATCCTTGCTGCAGTGTCGCAAAGAGGGCGGGGGTGTCACACCAGATTCCACCGGCGGCATTTCGGGCGTAGATGCGGTAATAGTAGAGTGTGGCCGGTTGCAGGTTGCTCACGACCCCGCTGCAGGTGCCTATCGGTTGCGGGCCAAGGTGTAGGACGTTATCCCATGCGTTGGTATCCTTGCCGCCGTCCGTCTGCCCGTAATAGAACCAGACCGTGGTGGCCGTGGTGCCGGTGGAGAGCACCGCACCGTTCAGCTGCGCGCTGTCAGTCGTGACCGCAGTGGCACCTGACGGTTCGGCTACGTCGGGGTATTGCACAACGGTTGAGGCGGTTGCGTAGGCCAGCGGTGCGGACTGGTTCTGGTAGCAGGCCTGCAGCCATTCCGGCGTCCGGACGCCGGATTCCAGCCGCGCCTCGTCGATCCGTCCGTTGAAACACAGGGTGCCGTTGAAGGCGCCGATGTCAAGCCGGTTGGTGGGACTGTCGGCTGTGGCGGCGTTGGTTGCGTAAACCAGCGTGCCGTTGTAATAAAAGGTGACGTTGGTCTCCGTCTGCACATAAGCGACATGCTGCCATGACGAGGTGGTCAGGAGCAGTCCGGACTCGCCGCCTGGACTGGCTTTCAGCGTCAGGTTGGTGCAGCCCACCCATGAGGATTTGCCGACGACCACCCGGTTGCCGGCGCCCAGCACATTCGGCTGGATCCATGCTGAAATGGTGCGCGGCCCGGCAACCGTGAGCGAAGGAGATGCCGGCACGCTGATGAAGTCGGCTGTGCCGTCAAAATTCTGTGCGCCGGCGATGATGCCGGGGGTTGGCCCGTTATTGTTTTGGCCGCCGTTATGGGCGTAAGCCGTGGAATCACGATGGACCGTTGCGCTGGTCTCGTCCGTGCTGCTTTCAGAGAGATGCCAGACTCCGATATAATTCGTTGTCCAGACTGAGGCGCCGATGAGAGCGGATGCGCTGGGGTTATCCCAATATGCCCATAAGGTTGTGCCGTTGGTCAGGACCGGTATATTGACCCAGACATATGAATTGCCATTTGTGTTCCAGGATTCAATTTCGTGGTTAAGTGTCTGTATCCCATCATCTGCGGTGAATCGCAGGTCATTGCCGGAAGGTGAGATGAATTCGCTGTATTTGAAGCCGCGCGGCGTTTCATTCAGCACAACCAGTGCTGGAAAGTTAACCAATGGCATGGTGTTGGTATAGCCGGTGAGGGTGACCTTCATTTTGCGGTTGAACTGGAGCCCGTCCATCAGGGTGATAAATGTTGCCGCGGTGTCGGTCCATATTTCACCGGCGTCGTTGACGACGCGTGCCCGGTAAAAATAACAGGCTGCGGGCTGCAGACCGTTCACGGTGCCGCTGCAGGCGCCGGCCGGTTGCGGCCCGATGGACAGGGCATGGTCCCATGCGTTGGTGTCCTTGCCGCCGTCCGCCTGCCCGTAATAGAACCAGACCGTGGTGGCGGTGGTGCCGGTGGAGAGCACGCTGACCTGCAGGTCGGCGGAACTGGCGGAGATGTTGGTGGCGCCCGACGGTTCAGCCACGTCGGGGTATTGCACAACGGTTGAGGCGGCTGCGTAGGCCAGCGGTGCGGACTGGTTTTGGTAGCAGGCCTGCAGCCATTCCGGCGTCCGGGCGCCGGCTTCCAGCCGCGCCTCGTCGATCCGTCCGTTAAAACACAGGGTGCCGTTGAAGGCGCCGATGTCAAGACGGTTGGTGGGGCTGTCGGATGTGGCGGCGTTGGTTGCGCAAACCAGCGCGCCATTGTAATAAAACGTGACATTGGTCTCCGTCTGCACATAAGCGACATGCTGCCATGACGAGGTGGTCAGGAGCGGTCCGGACTCGCCGCCCGGACTGGCTTTCAGCGCCAGGTTGGTGCAGCCCACCCATGAGGATTTGCCCGCGACCACCCGGTCGCCGGCGCCCAGCGTGTTTGGCCGGATCCATGCCGAGATGGTGCGCGGTCCGGCAACCGTGAGCGAAGATGAGGCCGGGACGCTGATGAAATCGGCTGTGCCGTCAAAGTTCTGCGCGCCGGCGATGATGCCGGTGGTTGGCCCGTTGTTGTTCTGGCTGCCGTGATGGGCATAGGCCGTGGAATCACGGTGGACGGTTGTGTTGGTTTCATCCGTGCTGCTTTCGGCAAGATGCCAGACGCCGATATAGTTTGTTGACCATACTGAGGTGCCGCTGAGCGCGGGGGTGCTCGGATTGCTCCAATAGGCCCATAAGGTTGTGCCGTTGGTCAGGACCGGTATATTGACCCAGACATATGAGTTGCCGTTGGTGTGCCAGTATTCAATTTCATGATAAAGCGTGTGGATGCCGTCCTCCGTGGTGAACCGCAGGTCATTGCCGGAGGGTGAGGTGAAATCCGCATACTTGAAGCCGCGCGGCGTTTCATTCAGCACGATCAGCGCCGGGAAGTTGGCCAGGGGCGCGTTGTTGGTGTAGCCGGTGAGGGTGATCTTCATTTTGCGGTTGAACTGCAGTCCGTCCATCAGGGTGACAAATGCTGCCGCGGTGTCGGTCCATATTTCGCCGGCGTCGTTGACGACGCGTGCCCGGTAGAAATAACGCACCGAGGGTTGCAGGCCGTTCGCGGTGCCGCTGCAGGCACCGGCCGGCTGCGGGCCGATGGACAGGGCATGATCCCATGCGTTGGTGTCCTTGCCGCCGTCGGTCTGCCCGTAATAGAACCAGACCGTGGTGGCGGTGGTGCCGGTGGAGAGCACGCTGACCTGCAGGTCGGCGGAACTGGCGGAGATGTTGGTGGCGCCTGACGGTTCAGCCACGTCGGGGTATTGCACAACGGTTGAGGCGGCTGCATAGGTCAGCGGTGTGGACTGGTTATGGTAGCAGGCGCGCAGCCATTCGGCGGAACGCGCGCCGGATTCGATGCGCACTTCGTCCATGCGGCCGTTGAAATCATATGTGCTGCTGATCCAGCCGCCGAGGAACACGGGGTAGCCGGCCGGATCGGAGTTGGTGAAAACACATGAACCGGCCAACTCGCCGTTCATATAAAGGTATGCGTTGCCATCGTTGGGAATGGTCCAGGCGATATGCGTCCAGACATTGGAGGGTGCCGGCGGGTTGATGATATATTGCGCTGTCTGGGTTTCCGACCGGATGCCCGCAAACTGGTTGGATTGGACGATGCCGTATCCGCCGTATACCGGTGTGGCGGCACGGGCTTTCACTTTGCCGATCAGCGTGCCGGGCACTTTGAAAACGGCCGGATTGATCCACGCGGAAATGGTGCGGGCGCCGGGGAGGGTCAGCGAGGCGTTGGTGCCGCTCTGGATATAGTCGGTGTTGCCGTCAAACACCTGTGCGCCGGCGATGATGCCGGTGCCGCCGGCGGTGTTGAACTGCTGGCAATGGTTGGTGTTGGCGGTGGCGTCGAAGACCATGTTGGTTTTTTCATCTGTTGAATTTTCCGACAAATGCCATACGGCGGCGAAATTGGTGTTCCATGTGTCGGCGGGGTTGACAGGGCAGGGCGTATGAATTTGCGGGAAGCCCCAGAAGGCCCAGATCACCGTATTGTTGGTCAGGGCCGGAATGCGGACCCATGTGAATGAATTGCCGCCGGTGTTCCATTTTTCGATTTCATACGGCAGAAGGGTCGTTCCATCGTCAGCGGTGAAACGCAGGTCCATGCCGGTGCTGGAGCCGAATTCACCATATTTGAATCCGCGCAGGGCTTCGTTGAATTCAATGAGGGCGGGGAAGTCCGTCAGCGCCGTGCTGGACGGTCCGGCCAGCGTGATCTTCATTTTGCGGTTGAACTGGAGTCCATCCATGGGTGTGATGAAAGTTGCCGCGGTGTCGGTCCACATGTCGCCGGCGTCATTGACGACGCGTACGCGGTAGAAGTAACGGACCGCCGGTTTCAGGTTGCTCACGGTGCCGGTGCAGGCGCCGACCGGTTGCGGACCGATGGACAGGGCATGGTCCCATGCGTTGGTGTCCTTGCCGCCGTCCGTCTGCCCGTAATAGAACCAGACCGTGGTGGCCGTGGTGCCGGTGGAGATCACATTGCCCTGCAGGTCGGCGGAATCGGCGGAGACATTGGTGGCGCCTGTCGGTTCGCCCAGATCGGGATATTCATAGACCGTTGATGGTGCGGCGAAAGCCAGCGGTGCGGACTGGTTCTGGTAGCAGGTGAGCAGCCATTCCGGCGTCCGGATGCCGGCTTCCAGCCGTGCCTCGTCAATCCGCCCGTTGAAGCACAGGGTGCCGTTGAAGGCGCCGATGTCAAGCCGTTCCGTGAGGCTGTCGGAGATGACGGCGTTGGTCGCGTAAACCAGTGCGCCATTGTAATAAAAGGTGACATTGGTCTCCGTCTGCACATAGGCGACATGCTGCCATGACGAGGTGGTCAGGAGCGGTCCGGACTCGCCGCCCGGGCTGGCTTTCAGCGCTAGGTTGGTGCACCCCACCCATGAAGACTTGCCGATGACCACCCGGTTGCCGGCCCCTAGCGCGTTTGGCCGGATCCATGCCGAAATGGTGCGCGGGCCGGTAATCGTGAGCGTGGGGGATGGCGGCACGCTGATGAAATCGGCCGTGCCGTCAAAGTTCTGTGCGCCGGCGATGATGCCGGCCGCCGGCCCGTTGTTGGTCTGGCTGCCGTGGTGGGCGTAAACCGTGGAATCGCGGTGGACCGTTGCACTGGTTTCATCGATGCTGTTTTCGGCAAGATGCCACACGCCGATGTAATCCGTTGTCCAGACCGCGGCTCCGTTGATGGCCGTTGCCCCGGGATTCCCCCAATGCGCCCAGAGGGTTGCGCCATTGGTCAGCACCGGCAGGTTGACCCAGACATATGAATTGCCGCTGGTGTTCCAGGCTTCGATTTCACGGTTAAGCGTGCGGTTGCCGTCGTCTGCGGTGAACCGCAGGTCATCGCCCGTGGGTGATGCGAATTCCGCATACTTGAATCCGCGCGGCGTTTCGTTCAGCACAACCAGCACCGGGAAGTTGGTCAGCGGCACCGTGTTGGTGTAGCCGGTCAGCGTGATTTTCATCTTGCGTGCATAGGCGGAGGGATTCAGCGCGGTGGTGAATCGTCCCGCATTTTCCGACCAGCTTGCCCCGCTGCTGTTCTGTGCGTATATCCGGTAATAGAAGGGGGTGCCTTCGGTCAGGCCTGAGAGCGGGATGTTCACCGGTCCTGCCGGGCAGGTGCCGGCGCTCGCTGCGTGGTCCCATGTGCCGGTGGTGCCGGCATCGCTGGTGCCGTAATACACGGTCACATCGGTCGCAAGGCCGCCGTCATCCAGAACGGTGCTCACGGTGGCATGTGATTCGTCGGTCACGCTGGCGGCCGGCGGTCCCGGGAGGGGGCGATGTCCGCCTGCGGATTCCAGTGCGCGGACGGTCATGCCATAAAGCCCGTTGGCCGAGGTGTGTGCAGTCAGGTAAATCCGGTCCCGGCTCATCATGCCGCCGCGCAGCACCCGGTAATCGTTGGTGATGGCGCTGATGCGGGTCTCTGCGGCGTCCCATGTGCGTCCATGGTCCGTGGAGCGCCGGTAATAGATATTAACTTGCGGCACCGGTGTGGTCCAGCCGGTGGGATGCAGGCGGCCTTTCAGATAAGAGGCATAGAGATCGCCGCGGTCCGGGTCAATCGCCAATGTGACGGGTCCGTATTTGGCGTAATTGTCTTTCACCAGCTGTCCCATGGTTTCCCAGCTGCGGCGTTGGTTGCTGAAACGGTAGATCAGTATTTTGCCCAGATCCACGGGAGGGGTGGATGCAGCCAGGTATACGTCGAAGGTGAGCGGGTCCAGCACCGCCGCCCATGGTGTCATGTAGCGGTTGTTGGACGTCCATAGGTCGTTGGTGGACCAGGGGCTCCATTGGCCGGTCAGTTTTCTCTGCACGCAGGAACGGAAGTTGCCGGCGGTGCGTTGCTGGATGTAAAGGATGTCGCCGCCCGCCAGGGGCATGAGCTGGGCGAAGTCGGTGAAGTTGGTGCCGTCCGGACAGTCGTTCGTCAACCAGGTGGTGCCGTTGTCTGCGGAAATGGCAATAGCGGCGTCCAGATTGGGGGCGGTGTAATACCGGGTGGGTGCGCAAACCGCCAGCCGGCCATCCGTGGTGCGGATGATGGACGGCGGTCCGTGTGTGCCGGCTACCCATACCGGCGTGATGCTGGTCAAGGCGCTGCGCCATGCGCTCACGGAGTCATCTGTCGTGTCCAGATAAGTGTAGTTGAGATTGCCGAGTGTTTTGCCGATATGGGCAATATGGATGCGGGTGCCGGTGTTGCTGGGTGTCCATGGATCGTACCACACGGCAAGGGTGCCGTCGCTCTGCGCGTCGCCGCTGCCCAGCATGGTGGGCGTTGACCAGGACGTGCCGCCGTTGCTGGTGCGGCAGTAACGGGAGGTGCCGCCCTGATCCACATAAAACACGTAGCCGGTGTTGCTGTTGACAAAAACCGTGGAAGGTGAGGGTGCGCCTTGCACGGTCGCATTCTGTATCGTGCTGTCGAGCAGGGTGGCCGTTGGGAGTGTGGTGAAGGTGAGGACGGTCTGCGAGGTGACCGCCCCTTGCGCGTTGCTGGCGGTGAATTCCGCGTAATACGTGGTTGCGGCGGCCAGGTTGGTCAGTGTGAAGGCCACATCGCCGGAGGGCAGCATCGGCATCGGCCCCCAGATGTTCTGCCATGTGCTGGTGGTGCCGTCCCAGGTGCCCCAGCGGAGCATCGCATCTGCCGAGGGATATGCACCGGTGATGCGGGCGCTGATCTTTGCGTCTGCTGCGCCGATCTTGCTGGCCGCTGCATCGACAATGCCGGTTGGCGCCGTTGGCGCCTGTGCCGTGGGCAGGATCAATGCTGCACCGTACAGGTCATACAGTGTGGCATGGTTCCATGTGGTGAACACGCAGTCCGGACTGGCAAAATTGCCGCGGACAAAGCGGAAATTATTGAGTGCTGTGCTGTTCAGCGGCGGGCTTTCCGCGGACCAGTGGGTTCCGCCATCCGTGGAGACGCGGTAATATGTGGAAAGATAGTAGCCGACAATATCTTTGGTGTACACGGCATAGAGGTGCTCGTTGCGTGAATCGAGCGTCAGGCCGATGCTGGTGAACTGCTGGCTCGCATCGTCAAAAAAGAGTGCGGGTGCCGACCATTTTGCCGTGGCGGCGTCATACTTCAGAAACCATACATCTCCGGCTGCATTGTAAACCCGGCTGTGGACGGTCAGGTAGATGTTGCTGGTCGCCGGGGAACGGACCGCGGCAAATGGAGGATTATACCCGGCGACGTAATAAATGCCGGTTGCCATGGTGCTCCAGCCGCTCCATGAGGATGTGTTTTCGTCCCATACCGCCTGCCGCAGCACATTGGATGCGGTCTGGTGCTGAATCAGCATCACCTGGTTGCTTGCCACGGGCAGCAGTAGTCCATAAAATTGGTTGCTGGCACAGTCGGAAGGGTTGATCATCACCCATGTGTTTCCGTTGTCGCCGGATTGGGCGGCAAATGACGAGGAGTAGATCGGCGGGCTTATGCGGTTGGTGATGGAGGAATAGACATATAGGTTGCCTGAGGCCGTTCTGGTGACTACCGGTGAAGCACCGGCGGTGGCGCTATAACTGAGTCCGGTTTGCACCAGCCGCCAGCTTCCGGGGGTCTCGGTCTGAGTGTCGAATGCGTTGTAACACACCTGGTTTCCGCCCGCGGCCTTGCTGCCGATGTGCACCACGTGCACCAGTGTGCCGGTGCTGTCGGACGTCCAGCGGTCATACCAGATGCCGACATTGCCGGCATCTTGATCGTTGCCGTCGCCCAGCAGGTTTGTAGCGCCCCACGTGGTGCCGCTGTCGACGGTTTTTCGCCAGGCGACCGTGCCGGCCGCATCCACAAAGAAAACATAACCGGTCTGGCTGTTGATGAACACGCTGTCGGGGCTTGGGCCGTATTGGCTGGCGGCACCATACAGGCTGGTCTCAATCAGCGTTTCAGCCGATGATGCTGCCGGCCATGCGGCGATGAATCCGGCGATGATCAACAGCAACCCTCTGAGGCGGGGCTGCTTGAAAAATGTCGGGAAAATATTCATGTTGTTCTGTCTGCAATCCGTCTGTTTTGACAAATTTTACCTAGTTAGTATCATTATAAAAACACCGTTGGTTCGCAAGCTTGATTTATACACGAATATGCAATGTTTCTGCGGGTTTCTTCTGGCTTTGTGCGGTTCAATCACACAGGTTATTCAAAGTGGTAAAAATCATTTGTGTCAATACGTAACATATTTAAAATGAACATGATGCGTTGTGTTTGCAGACGAGGTTTTGAAGTGAAATGACATGCCTGCCGGATGGTGGATTCGGATTCCGCAAGTGGGGCTGACGGCTGATGACATGTAGTGTTGGGCAGACATGCCGACGGTGTTGTAAGAGGTTTCAATGGAACGCCTCCTGTGGTGTCCCATTCTATTTTTCAAATTCAAATGCTCCGATATCGGGGGCGGCACCTTTGTAATCCGTGTCGTTGATGCCGCGCAAAACTTCGCCCTTGTCAATGATCGGACTCTCCTTTTGCAGGTGCAGGTCGCCGGTGGATGTGTCGTTGTAGGTGGGAATGGCGTCGGGGGCGTATTTGCCCAGGTCCGGCGTGGATTTGAACAGGGGGTCGGCGTATATGCCATGGACTTCCTGGCCGGATTCGCTGATGAAGGACTCGAGGTCGCGGCAGGTCTGCTCGTCCCACTGGAATTTGCGGGTGGTCTGGCCGGGGAGGTGGTAATAGCAGTCGTAGTCAAGTGTGTGCACCTTGCTGCGGCCGCGCTGCACCGCCCATTCGCTGCCGATCATGGCGTTGTTCTTGATCACGCGGTTCTTGTCGGGCAGCGAGTATTCATTGAACCGGATCATGGTGGCTTCGTTTCCCGAAAGCATGGTGTAGCCGGAGTTGTGGTAGATGTAGGTCCAGCCTTCGGAGGGCGTGCCCACGCTCATCTTGAGGAACAGGCTGTGGTAGCTGGCGTCGTTGCGGGTAACATAGACTGGGCCGCGTTCCACCGGTGCGAGGCTGATGGCGGAATGCGCGTTGCGGATGGTGTTGCCGTGGCAGCGCATGTTGACGCCGCCGCCGTCGAGTTCAAAGGCGTCATCGCCGATGTTGAAAACCTTGTTGTACATGGCGTCGGAATCGCGGTTCATCTGGAGTTCCTCGGGCACCTTCCAGCTTTCGATGTCCACGCCGTCAAAGAAGCCGTGGATGGTGTTGTAGCACACGCTGACGCCGCGGCCGCATTTGTCCGCCACGATCGCCTGGCGCGGATAATCGGATCTCTTGATGGCGTTCCAGCTGAAGTCGCTCAGGCCGGGCTCATACATCTCGCATTTCCAGATCGCATTGTTCACGGCAGTGTCGGTTTTCATGAATACGGCGCCCGGTATGTTGTGGATGGTGTCTTCATAAAGCGTGTTGTTGGCGGATCCGGTGCCGCTGATCCGGATGCCGCACGCGCCGTAGTAGCGCACTTCAAATCCGCGGATCACCACATTGCGGGTGCCCTCCAGATAGAAGGCATAGGCATTGGTGGTGTATTGATAGGCGTGGCGGTGGGGGGTGTCGTTTTTGTTCGGGTGGACGTAGAGCTTTTTCTTTTCATGGTCGTACCACCAGGCGCGCGGCACGTTGAATTCATTGGCTTTCAAGGCGTCGAGTGAGCCGTAGCGGTATATCCGTACGCTGTCCTGCGCGACATACATGATGTCTTCGGCTCCTCCATCCGCGCTTGTGGAAAAAATGCCGGTATCCACTGTGTGCCAGGCGTGGCCTTTGCCGATTTCATCCGAGCCGTCCATGATGGGCTTCTGGCCCGGTGCGGCGCAGATGATGATGGGTTGAGTGTCCGTGCCCCGGATTTTCGACGACAGGTGGATGCTTTCATGGTAGATGCCGGACATGACGTACACGGTGTCGCCGGCTTTGAGGCCTTCCATGGCTTTGGCGATCGTTTTGAACGGGGCGTTTTTGGCGCCGTCGCCGCCGTCATGTCCGCGGGGTGAAACATAAACCGTCCGTCCGCCGGTGGTTTGCAGCCGCATGACGCGGGTGGTGACCACGCCGCTGATGGGGGTGGGGAACGGCAAGGGGTCGGACAGGGTGAGCTGGATTTCAATGACCTCTCCCTGTTCGAGCGGCCAGATGCTGGCCAGTATCCGCTCATGCTGCCGGTCAATCGTCATGTCCACGCCGTTGCGCCATTTTGAGTCGCCCTGTTTTCGCCATACAAAGGATGCGTTGGCGTCACCGTTTTCATCCCCGTTGTAGGGCAGGTCAATGCCGATGGAGGTGTAGGTCGGGTAAAGTTCCATCTCGCCGGGCAGGATGGCGTCTTTCCCTTTGTCATTGCCGCGTACCGCTTCGACGGGCTGGGTCGTGGTGGTTGTGGCGGCGGCAACAGGCACTTCACTCGGTCGGGTGGTTGTGGTGGTGGGACCTGTGGTGGTTGACGGTATCGCGGGAACAAAAACCACTTCCTGTTCCGTGGGTTTTGGGAGTGGCGCAGGGCGTGCCAGGTAATCCCTGTACTTCCCAGCCAGGAACAGGCCCAGCAGCACGATCACAAGCAAGCCAAGGAACTCGATAAAATTGCGCATAGTATTCCTTAACTCTTACCTGAACCCCGACGTGTCCGGCGTAGCCGCCACGGCGAAGCCCGAACCCTGAACCCTATTCTTCTCTTTTCCATCTCCTGCCCTACAGTCTAACAGCCTACAGCCTGCCGCCCTACTTCACATCATCGAAAGAGAGCCAGCCGTTTTCCAGTTTTTTGCCGTTCACGCTGACGTCCATGGCCTTGCCGTTGCGCGTCACATGGATGCGCATGGCCTTGCCGGCATATTGGATCTGGCCGTCAATCCCCGGCCATGCGTCTGGGAAGCATGGGCTGATCTGGATGCCGTTCGGCTCCGCGTAGATGCCGAGCATGCCCTGGTAGACATTGCGCACGGCCGTGGGGATCGAGCCGGAGTTGAAGGCGTCGCCGCCTTCGCCCTCGCGGCCGGGTGCGCCTTTGTACACATTGACGATGGCATAGGGCGGCGTGCGGGTTTGCGACACCGGATGGCGGGTCTGGTCGTAAGGCAGCAGGTAGAGCATGACATCGTAGAAGAAGTCGCCTTGCCCGATGGTGGCCAATGCCCGCGCAAGGAAGGCGTGGCATCCGTGGTTGTAGGAGGTGCCGTTCTCGCCCAGCCCGGGCCGCAGGTCGCCACTGCCGATACGGCCCACGCCCTCCATGGGCGGCTCGCCGATGGGCGGGGTGAAGAGCGGATAGCCGCCCGGTTTGCGGATGGACTTGATTTTGGCGCAGAGCGCTTCCAGTTCCGCAGGTTCGAAGATCCCGGCGACGATGCCGAAGGAGTTCACCGGCACATTGAACCGTTCCTGTCCGTCAGGATCGGCGTCGGAGAATATCCAGCGGCCTTTGTCCGAGAACACGCCGTTGAGGAATCCTTTTTTGTTCAGCGCGGCTTTGCGGATGGTGGTCCGCATCTGCGCCGCAAAGGCAGTGAATTTTTCCGCGCCGGGAAATCCTTTTTTGCCGTTGTTTTTCAGCCAGGCATCGAGTTTGAGCGCCTGCCGCAGGGCATGGATCAGGTGGCAGCTCACCATGACGGTTTCGCCGCGGCCTTCCAGCCCGGCCCGGTTGACGGAATCGTTCCAGTCGCCTTCGAGGATCTTGCACAATCCGTGTTCGCCGATGTTGGCGGGCGTCATGTAGTAGTTCAGGAGTTTGGCCAGATGGTCAAGCAAAGGGGTCTGCTCATCGCGGTCCAGGAACGGTAGTTTTTCGTCCAGGATGGCGAAATCGCGGGTCTGGCAGATGTATTCATAGACCATCTCCCATGCCCACAGGCCGGAGTCCACATAGGGCCGGTCGTCGTGCTTGCCTTTGCGGCCGTCGGTGGAAAACTGGCGCAGGAACCAGCCGTCGGAGCGTTCGGTCTCGAAGACGGTCATGATCATGCGGCGGACTTCCGTCGGATACCAGGCTGCCACCGCGGTGTAATCCTGCGAGGCGTCGCGCACACCCATCATGTTGCACGGCCAGCCGCGGCGCAGCACCAGCTGCTGCTGGAGGCCGAGGTATTCATTGGCAAAGCGCGTGAACGCCTCGTCGGGCGTGCGGATGGAATAGGCCGCCAGCGCGCTCTTCTTCTTGGTCTCCATTTTCGCCAGTTCGCTGTCAAGGTTCTTGAGGACCTCCGCGATGGCGCCGGTGGTGTTCTGGTTATCCGCGAGGGCCATGTTGGCGGTCCAGGTTTCGCCGGGCTGCAGGGTGATCTTCTTGGCCAGCGCGGCAAAGAGATAGTAGCCGTATTCCATGTGCTTCTGGCAGCCCTGCCATTTGGGCCATTCAACCAGGCCCTCGGGCAGGGTGTCCGTGCCCGCGCCCTTGAACTGGCTGTCGATCAGGCACATGCGCTCGAAGTCCTGGTCCATGACCATGCGCAGGCTCTTGCGGCGTTCCGGAAACCCGGCCGGGTTGCGCATTTCAAAGCACAGGCTGCGGCTGGCGGGATCGAATTCCGAGGACTGGTAAAGCCACGGCATGTCCCACGCCGCGGACTGGGCCGCCGTCAGCCAGGGCCGGATGGTGGGTATGACGGTGACTGTTTCTGTGCGCTTGCCGGTGTTGGTCAGGCTGACCCGCATCATGGCCGCGGGGATGGAGAGCGACGTCACTCCCAGTGTGGTTTCCGCGCGCAGGTCGCCGGCTTTGACCGTGAAGCAGGCCTTGTGGGGGAACCAGCGGCATTCAAAGCTGTCCGGCGCGGTGTGGTGCGCCATGAGGCCCTGCTGCGGCGGATGGAAGTTGGTGAAGCTTTTTTCCGCGCCGGCTTCCGGCACGAAAAACACCTGCCAGTGCGGGAGGTCCTGCTCGTTGTCGGCGCGGACCCAGTAGGTGCCGCCCGGCGGCGTGTTCTGGATGTAGCCTTTGCCGGTGTGGCGGATCTTCCAGAAAATACGCTCGTCGCCCAGGATGTGTTCCCAGTCCTTCGGCAGGTGGTAGCGCCGGATGGCGAAGCCGCAGAAATCCTCGGTAAACTGTCCAATGCCGTTCAGGTTGATATCGGTTAATTTCACGTGTCAGCCTTCCACTAGTTGTTTTATGCTCCACATAGTTATTGATTGCGCCCGGAAATCCGGATAAATTTCATTGTTTGTAACAGAAACCCTGTCAGAGGGAAAACAGATTTTTGATGAACATCGCGATCGATGCCAGGAGTATATCCGGATGTTTGATATGGCATATGCATTTGGGAGGCAATGGCCGACGCATGGGCGCGTTTTCCGTGGATTGCCTGAACCCCGACGTGTCCGGCGTAGCCGCCGCGGCGAAGCCCGAACCCTGAACCCTTGGACCTTACAATCATGAAAACATTGCGTGTGGCCAGTTATGGCATTTGGGGAAGCGTCGGCGACGCGCTGACGCCGGAAGTGGTGATTGATCTGGCGGCGGCTTTCGGCACCTTCTCCGATGGCGGCCGGGTCCTGGTGGGGCGCGACACACGCCGCTCCAGCCCGATGTTCCACGCTGCGGTGGTTTCCGGGTTGCTTTCCACTGGTTGCGAGGTGCTGGACTTCGGAGTCTGCCCCACGCCGCTGCTGCAGTTCTTTGTGCGGCAGTACAAGGCTGCGGGCGCCATCTCCGTTTCCGCGGCCCATGCTCGTATGGGCATGAACGCGCTGGCTCTGATCAACTCCGGCGGCGCGTTCATTGAGCCGGTGGGCGGAGAGGCGGTGCAGGACATCTTCCATGCCAAGAATTTTTCACACAAGCCGTGGGACGGTATCGGCAAGGTCCGGGCGGTGACGGATTTTGCGGATGCATATCTGGACGCGCTGTGCGGGTTTCTGGATGCGGCAAGCATCCGCAAGGCGAAGTTCAAGGTGATCATTGATCCGGTCAACGGCGCGGGTTGCCGCTTCCTGCCGCCCTTTGCGGAGCGGTTGGGGTTTACCTTGATCCCGATCAACAGCGAGGAGTCCGACCATCTGGGTCATGACGCCGAGCCGCGGCCGCGCAACGCCAATCAGGTGGCCGCGCTGATGCGGGTGGTCAAGGCGGATGTGGGTTTTGTCTCCAGCAGCGACATGGGCCGGCTTTCCCTGGTCTCCGAAACCGGCGAGACCGCGAGCGAGGAGTACACCTTTCCGCTGATTGCCGCGTATGTGCTGGCGCGCCGTAGTGGCACGCTGGTTACCAACTGCTGCACCACGCGGACGGTGGACAAGGTGGCGGCCAAATATGGCGCGAATATCATCAAAACACGCGTGGGCCAGGCGTATATCATGGCCGCGCTGGCCGACGAGGACGGTGTGATCGGCGGCGAGGGTAATGGCAGCGTCGCCCTGCCGGCCTTCAGCCGCGCCTGTGATGCCTTCCTCATGATGGGCCTGGTGCTGGAGGCCATGGCGCTGCGGCAGAAAACAGTCTCCGCCCTGCTGGGCGAGCTGCCGCGCTATCACATTGTCAAGAAGCGGGTGTACGGCGAAACCCGGCAATGCTACCGTGCGCTGGAGAACATCCTGGAGAAGCAGGCGTGGCAGGCGGGCGGGATTGTGGACCTGATGGAGGGCGTGCGGGTGGACTGGCCGGATGGCTGGGTGCACCTGCGTACCTCGGACACGGAGCCGATCATCCGCATCATTTCCGAATCTGAATCCGTGGAACTGGCTGAAAACCGCGCCGTGGAATTCGTGCGCATGCTGGAGCAGGTGCTGTGAAAGATTTCTTGAAAGTCGGCATTTCGGGCGTGCGCGGGGTGGTCGGCGAGACCATCACGCCGCAGTTGGCGGCCTCGTTCGCGCGGGCCTTCGGATCCTTTGTCGGGCAGGGCGAGGTCCTGGTCGGGCGCGACACGCGGCCCACGGGCTACATGCTGGAGCAGGCGGTGGTCGCCGGGCTGCAGAGCGTGGGCATTTCCGTCGGCCTGACGGGCATTGTGGCCACGCCCACCGTGTGCCACCTGGTCGCGGAGCGCCGCGCGCGCGGCGCCATCCTCATCACCGCCAGCCACAACCCGGTGCAGTGGAATGCGCTCAAATTCATCGGGCAGAACGGCATGTTCATCAACCAGAAGCTGGCAGATGAGTTTTTTGACGTGTATCACCAGGGCGAGTTCAAGCTGGCGCCGGAAGAGGGCATCCACAAGGCGCGCGTGATTGAGGACCCGGTCCGCACGCATTTTGAGAAGATCATCCGCTATGTGGACGCGGCCCGCATTCGCGGTCGGAAATTCAAGGTGGCGGTGGACTGCTGCAACGGTGTCGGCGCGCTGTACAGCCGGCTGTTCCTTGAAAAGCTGGGCTGCGAGGTGGTGACCTGCTGCGACAATCCCAACGGTATTTTCGAGCGCGAGCCTGAGCCGCTGCCGGAGAATCTCTCCGCGCTGGGCGAGCTGGTGCGCCGCGAGAAGTGCGACATCGGCTTCGCGCAGGACCCGGACGGCGACCGCCTGGCCATCGTGAATGAAAAGGGCGAGCCGATCGGCGAGGACCAGACGTTGGCCTTTGCCGTGCGCCAGGTGATCGACCACCATGGCAAGGGGCCGGTGGTGATCCACCTCTCCACCAGCCTGGGGGTGCAGTGGATCGCGGAGCAGCGTGGCTGCCCGGTCACCCGCGCCAAGATCGGCGAGATCAATGTCTCCACGAAAATGATGGAAATCGGCTCCGTGGTCGGCGGCGAGGGGAATGGCGGGGTGATCATTCCGGCCATCATATACTGCCGCGACAGCTTTGTGGGCATGGCGGTGGTGCTGGAACTGATGGCGATGGCCAACAGGACGGTCTCGCAGCTGCGCGACGAGATTCCGCGCTACAGCCTCAGCAAGGAAAAAATGCGCGTGCAGGGCGACCGCGTGCCCGCGCTGCTGCGCCGCTTGCGCCGTGAATATGCCGGCTATCCGCTCAACCTGTCGGATGGCGTGCATGTGACCCTGAAGGACAGCTGGTTCCATGTGCGGGCGTCGAACACCGAGCCGGTGATGCGTGTGGTGGGCGAGGCGCCCACCCGTGAGGAGGCCGTGAATCTGACCGCGTCGGTCATGGCCCAGATCAGGCAGTGGATGGCCGAGAAATAATTTTTCAATGGGATCGGGGCTCATGTCGAAACCAATACGTGTTTTCCAGACGGCGCAGGAGACGGATGACCGCTTGAAGGAGCTGGATGCGCTCGTGTTCGGGCCGGTGCCGGATTACACCTGCCAGTGGGTCATTGCGGATCCCTCCTACCGCTTCCAGACCATCGAAGGGTTTGGCGGCGCGTTCACCGAGGCGGGCGCGGTGACCCTGCAGAAACTTACTGCGGCGAAGCAGGACGAGGTCATGCGCGCCTATTTTGATCCGGAGCACGGGCACGGCTACACGCTGTGTCGTACCCATATCAACAGCTGCGATTTTTCGCTGGGCAACTATGCCTACACCGAGACTCCGGGCGATGTGGAGCTGCGTGATTTTACCATCGCCCGCGACCATCAGGCCCTGATCCCGATGATCAAACACGCCATGCGCGTGCGGGGGCCGGATCTGAAGATTTTCGCCTCGCCCTGGAGCCCGCCGGCCTGGATGAAGACCAACGGCCAGATGAACACCGGCGGTGCGCTGAAGCCCGAGTACTGCGCGGCGTGGGCGCAGTACTATTGCCGCTATGTCGCGGAATATGCCAAAGCCGGAATCCCGCTGTGGGGCCTGACCGTGCAGAATGAGCCGATCACCGAGTCCAAGTGGGACAACTGCCTGTGGACCCCGGAGGAGGAGCGGGACTTCATACTCGACTACCTCGGCCCCGCCCTGCATCAGCATGGCCTGAAATATTTGAAGCTGATGGCATGGGACCAGAACCGGAACCGCATCTTCGAGCGGGCCCGCGCCATTCTGGAGAATCCGCAGGCCGCGAAATATGTCTGGGGGCTTGCATACCATTGGTATGCCGGCGATAATTTTGAAAACCTGCGGTTTGTGCATGACATCTGGCCGGACAAGAAGCTGCTGTTTTCGGAAGGGTGTCAGGAGGGTGGGGCGTTCCCGGGTTCCTGGACGGTGGCGGAGCGGTACGGCTTTTCCGTGATCAATGACCTGAACCGCTGGTCGGTGGGTTGGACCGATTGGAACATGGTGCTGGATGAGAATGGCGGCCCCAACCATGCCGGCAACTTTACCCATGCGCCCATCTTGGTCGACACCCGCACCGGCGAGGTCATGATCCAGCCGGCATTCGCATACCTCGGCCATTTCTCGCGTTTCATCAAGCCTGGTGCGCAGCGGATTGTGGCATCCACGACCCGGGATGACTTGCTGACAACGGCGTTTGTGAATCCCGATGGTCGTGTGGCCGTGGTTGTTATGAACAAGACCGATAACGCGGCCGGATTCACCTTGCGTTACCGGCAGGGCGGCGCCAAGACACAGTGCCCGGCGCACAGCATCCGCACCTTTGTTTTTGAGCAGGAGCCGGTGGCAAAGGATTTCTAACAGGAACAATCGGAAAGAGGAAAAGAATGGCGACAAAAGTTTGGAATGACAGGACAGGGCTTGCGCTGGATGCGACGGTCAAGACCAAAGCGGCGGCAGGTTTGAAGGCGGTGGCGGACTGGGTGGTGCGCAACCAGGTGCGGCACGCATGGCCGCGGTGGGATGCCAACACGGGCCGGGTTCCCTATCATGTGCATCTGAAGACCAGTGATTACTTCCTCTCCACTTCGTGGAATACTGCGCGCACGATGCAGGGCATGTTCTCGGCCTACCAGGTGCTGGGCACGCCGGAATATCTGGAGGCGGCGGAGCGCGGCCTTGAGTATATCAAGTCGCTGCAGGCATTCATGCCGGAATTTCCGTGCGCCCGCGGCACGTTTATCGAAGAAACTCCCTTGGGCGACCATTCGGGCGAACGGGACGGCGTGGAGTGCGTGCAGGCGCTGATGGCGCATTATTTCATGACCGGCAACAAGACCTCGCTGCTGCGTACCAAGGCCTTCATGGAGTGGCTGATCAAGGAATACAGCTCCGAATGCTGGCCCATGGGCTCGTTCTATCTGGCCAAGCCGCCGCAGCCCGGGACTCCGAATGAGGCCGCAGAATTTATTTTCGCGGCGGCGGTGATCCCGCTGGTCCAATATTTCACGGTCACCCGGGAGCATAAATACTTGACCAAGTGCGCGATCCCGATGATCGAGTATGTGCTGAAGCACATCCAGCACGCGGATGGCGCGTTCCGGTACTTCACGCCGCGCAAGGACCACCACTCGCCGCTGCCCAATGATCCGACCGTGTACAACGATGACGGCATCGGCGTGGCGATCCTGTGTTTATGGAAGGTCACCGGCAAGAAACGCTATCTTGACGCGGCCGTGGCGTACGGCGACTGGTGGGTGGCGCGGGATCTGGATAACTTGCCCGGTACCTATGCCATGCTGCCGGCGATCACGCTCTTTTTGACCGACATTGCGCGGGCGACCGGCGACACGCGGTATACCAAGTTCATGGAGGCCATGTCCTCGAAGCTGTTTGCCCTGCAGGTCAACCGCGATGAGAACCGATTGGTGAGCGGTGCGTTCATGGGCGAGGATATGGCGCCGAATTACCGCAAGGGCGCGGATGCGGGTGATTTTATTTCATTGCGCAGCACATCGTATGGTCTGCTGGCCATGGCCAAACTGGCCGCTCGCAGCAGCAAGGAGTGGGGTCCGTCATATTCAGCATTCGGATTCTAAAGGAAAAAAACATGGCAAAACACATGACACGTCGTGAACGGTTGATGGCGATTTTCGAAGGTCGGATTCCCGACCGGCCCGCGGTGCGGGTGTGGGGGTTGGATTTTTACTGGGATCTGATCCATCCCGCGTTCGGCCCGATCCGCGAAAAAGCGTTCGCTATCACGGATGTGATCACCGAATCCAAGGCACCGTTCGATCTGTTCTGTGGCGTGCACAGTCTGAAGCTGACCAAGACTTGGGAGGAGAAGACCGCGTCGTCGGAGTGGGTTGATGAAATCACCACCATCCAGACCCCGAAGGGCGTCCTGAGGCAGGTGTATCAGAAGAGCACCTTGAACAAGCCCGGCTATCACAAGGAGCATTTTGTCAAGGATGCCGCGGATGTGGAGAAGCTCCTTTCCCTGCCATATGAGGCGTTTCCGTGTACCGCGGATGACTATCTGCGCGATACGGCTAAAATGGGCGATGATGGGATTGTGATTCAGGGCATTGACAATCCGGCATTCGGCCTGCACCGGCTGATGGGTTCGGAAACGATCGCCTACTTGAGCGTGGACAACCGCGACCTGCTCATGGCATTGGCCGGCCGCTTTGCCCGGCGGGTCCGCGAGCATGTGAACCAGGTGCTGGCCACCGGCATCCGGCCGGTGTTCGGCTGGGTGGGTCCTGAAATTGCGATCCCGCCGCTCATGTCGGTGAACGATTTCGAGGAAATTGTCTTCCAGAATGACAAGAACACCATTGATGTCATCCATAACGCCGGTTGCCGTTTGTGGGTGCATTGCCATGGCGATATGAGTCCGGTGTTGGAACGCTTTGCGGATATGGGCGTGGACGTGCTGAATCCGATCGAGCCGCCACCGACCGGCCGGATCACCCTTGAGCAGGCCTTTGCACGGGTGGGGAACCGCATGGGATTGGAAGGCAACATCGAAGTGCATGATGTCATGACGCTGTCCCGTGAGGCACTGGGCAAAAAGATCGAGGAAGCGGTCAGGGCGGGTGCAGGCAAGCGGTACATCCTGGGGATGTGTTCCGGTTACATGGAAGATCCGTTCCCGACTCCGCGGCTGATTGAGAACCTGATGTTTTTTGTGGAAGAGGGCGTGCGCCTGGCGGAGGCGTGCCGGCGCGGATAGTTTTCAGGAGTATGTTATGGCGTTGATCCGTTGTCAGTTTGAGTCCGATGTGCTGGGCATGACCAGCTCGCTGCTGGTGGCGTTGCCGGATTCCGCCAAATACCGGCGCAGCCGCAGGAAGTACGCTTGCTTGTTCCTGCTGCACGGGCTGGGTGATGATGAAAGCATCTGGCAGCGCCGCACATCGATCGAGCGCTATCTGGATGAGCTGGACCTGCGCCTGGCCGTGGTCATGCCGTGCGGGCACCGCAGCTTCTACAGCGACATGAAGTCGGGCCTGAAATACTGGACTTACCTCAGCCGGGAAGTGCCCGCCGTGGCGCGGCACTTTTTGCCGATTTCGGAAAAGCGAGAGGATGCGTTCGCTGCCGGCAACTCCATGGGCGGCTATGGTGCCTTCAAGCTGGCGCTGCGCTGCCCGGACCGGTTTGCGGCCGCGGCCAGCCTCTCTGGCGCGCTAGATATGGCGCACCGGGTTGAAGATCCCAAGAACAGCATCGCCGACTTCAGCTTGATTTATGGTGATCCGGTCCGCGTGCGGAACACCGATGATGACCTGCTGGCGCTGCTGGCCAAGCGCCGCTGGAGCACTCCCGCTGCGCCGCAGTTCTACCAGTGCTGCGGTGTCTCCGATTTCCTCTATCAGGACAACCTGCGCTTCCGTGATGCGGCCAAAAAGTGCGGCTTGAAGCTGACGTATGAAGAAGGTCCCGGTGACCACGACTGGGGCTATTGGGATCAGCAGATCAAACGCGTATTGAAATGGCTGCCGCTGAAAAAATAAGGTGAACACTATGGAAAACACACTGGTAAAACGCATACAGGAAAAAAAAGCGACCGTGGCCGTCATCGGTCTGGGCTACGTGGGGCTGCCGCTGGCCGTGGAGTTCGGCAGGATCTTCAAGACTATTGGTTTTGATGTCAACCAGAAGCGCGTGGCGGAATTGCGCGTGGGCCGTGACCACACGCTGGAGGTGACCCGCGAGCATTTGAAGGCCGCCAAAAAATGGCAGTGCACCACCGACCTGCAGGCCATCAAGGGCCGTGATTTTTACATCGTTACCGTGCCCACGCCAGTGGACACCTACAACCAGCCCGACCTGACGCCGCTGATCCGCGCCAGCGAAACCGTGGGCAAGGTGATCCGCAAGGGCACCATCGTGGTGTTTGAAAGCACCGTCTATCCCGGCTGCACCGAGGAGGATTGCGTGCCGGTGATCGAGAAGTTCAGCGGCCTGAAATTCAACCGCGACTTTTTTGCCGGCTACAGCCCGGAGCGCATCAACCCGGGCGACAAGGAGCACACGGTCACCAAGATCCGCAAGATCACTGCTGGCTCCACGCCCGCCGCGGCGGATGCGGTGGACGCGTTGTACCGCTCGATCATCGTGGCGGGAACGCACAAGGCCTCCTCCATCAAGGTCGCGGAGGCGGCCAAGGTGATCGAGAACTCCCAGCGTGACATCAATATCGCGTTTGTCAACGAGCTTTCCATGATCTTCCACCGTATGGGGCTGGACACCTCGGAAGTGCTGGAGGCTGCGGGCACGAAATGGAACTTTTTGCCGTTCAAGCCCGGGCTGGTGGGCGGCCACTGCATCGGAGTGGACCCGTATTACCTGACCCACAAGGCGCAGGCGCTGGGCTACCACCCTGAGATCATCCTGGCCGGCCGCCGGCTCAATGACAACATGGGCGCGCACGTGGCCAATGAGGTGGTCAAGCTGATGATCGGGAAAAACATTGCCGTGCGCGGCGCCGCCGTGCTGGTGCTGGGCATGACCTTCAAGGAAAACTGTCCGGATATCCGCAACAGCCGGGTGATTGACGTCATCCGCGAGCTGCGCGAATTCGGGTGCGATGTGAAAGTTGCTGATCCGTGGGCGGGTGCCGCCGAGGTGAAGCATGAATACGGCCTGAAGCTCAGCCCCATGCCGACCGCAACGATAATGAACAAGGCGGACGCCGTGATCGTGGCCGTGGCGCACCGCCAGTTCCGCGAGCTGGACTTCTCGAAGATCAATCGCCGCAAGACCGTGGTATACGACATCAAGGCCATGTTGCCGAAGAAGCTGGTGGACGGTCGGCTGTAAGCTGTTATCAAGGATAAACCAAAAGGAGTACACAATGAGCGAGAAAGATTGCAAGCAGGCCGGACATCAGGGGCATCTCTGCATTTTGGCGAGCAAAAATCGTTTCGATGCGATCCGCGAGCTGGTGAAAAAGCCGAAATTCGTCTGTTTTAACTGCGGGCGGGCCGCCGATTCTGACAAGAATTTATGTAATCCGATGCCGGTGGATGGTTGATGGAGGAGGGCGCCTGCGTTTCCGGATATTCGGTTCGTTACGCGCGATGACCATGTGGCGTCCATGGTTCCGCATCACTGTCCACGTTGCCCTGGTCGACGCCCATCATGTTCCGGATTGAGAGAGGCAATTAGAGTCCTGGCTCTTCAAAGATCATAAAGCGTCGGGTCGCGCTCGGGCATGCCCCTGCTGGCGTTCCGGCCGCCGTTGGCCTTGCCGTCATTCATTTTGAGCACATCTTCATCTTCCAACTGGTCGCCTAGCTCCTGTTCGATCTTGTCTGGATCCTCGCCCGCTTCGAGCCTGCCCAACGCCTCTTCAACTCCCTCGCCGAATTTCATGCCGGTCATGTTTGAAAAGCGGCGCATCAGGTCGGCCGCCTGCTGCGGGTCGTCGGGATTGATGCTTTCTGCTGCGCCGGCGAGCGATTCCATGGCCTGCTCCATGCGCTGGTCATCCACCGGCAGGGGCGGCTCTCCGTTGTCGCCGCCCGGCCCGGTCACGGCAAACATGGAGACCTGCCGGTTTAGCGGCTGCTTCCTGCAGCGAGGGCAGAGCGGCTGTCTGGTGACGGTGATGGTGCGTGCGAAGAAATTGAAGATTACATGGCAAGTTGGACAATAGTATTCGTAAATCGGCATAACTTCATTCCTCCCTTTCTCGGGCAGTCTGTTCCACCAGCGTTGCCAGTCGCGCGGCCGCGTCGGTCACTGCGGTCTTCTGCAACGCCGTGCGCATGGCCGCCAGTTTTTCCGGTGACTCCCGATATTGCCGGATATGCACCGCCAGTTTATCCGTTGTCAGATCCGGTTCCAGGGCCATGGCCATGCCGCCGGTGACCACCATTTCGCGGGCATTTGCCGCTTGATGGTCGCGCCGGGCGTGTGGATAGGGCACCAGCAGCGTCGGCACTCGGCATAGCGCCAGTTCCGTGCAGGAGGCTGCGCCGGCGCGTGAGATCGCCATGTCTGCGCTGCGGTATGCGCGCCCCATGTTGCCGAGGAACCCGAAGACCAGATGTGGCACATTGGCCGACGCATATTTTTCTCGTATCTTTACCTCGTCACGTAGTCCTGTCAGGTGCAGCACCCGCACTGTCACACCGGCCTGGCGTAGGGCAATGATGGCATCTGACGCCAGTTCGTTGAGCCGTTGTGCGCCTTGGCTGCCACCCATCACCAGCACCGTGAACATGTCGGGCGGGAAGAAGGGGGCGCCGTCGCTGGACAACAGGTCCTGACGCAGCGGAAAGCCGGTGAGTTCGGTCCGGCGGTTGGGCAGGAAATCACGGGCCGTTGGGAATGTGATGGCGACTACGCGGGCGAATCGGGATAAAAATGCAATTGCGGCGCCGGGTACAGCATTTGCCTCGTGTAATACCACCGGGATGCGGCACCACCGCGCGGCCAGTACCGGTGCCACGGACGTGTAGCTTCCCATGGCTAGCAGCACATCCGGTTTGAAGGCCCGCATTTGACTGCGGCAGCGGAAGCTCGCCGCTAATATCTGCCAGACGCTTTTAAAAGGATAATGGTGATCCATGCTGTTCCTGAAAACAGGGCCGGACCATCCTTGTATGGATGAGGTTTCCACCTCTCGTCCGGAAAGCCAGAGCACGACCTCGTGTCCCCGTTGCTGCAGCGTCTCCGCCGTTGCAAGGCCGGGAAATATATGGCCGCCGGTCCCCCCGCATGTCACTCCGATCCGCATGCCTGCTCCTTGAGAATGTTGATTTGTCTACAGATTACACGAAACCACCCGGGAGAAAAGCTGGAAAATCATTTGTCGGTTACACAGCTGACATGGAATAAAACAAGGGCAGGATTCCCCCTCAAAGATTCAGCAGTCGGAGTCGGAGGAGGAAGCATGTTCAGGGCAGGCGGGAGCGGATGAGGGTGGCGTTTTTCTGTGGAGTGAGGGTACATGGCGGCAGGCCGGCCGGTAGCAACACGGAGGTTCCGGAGAGAAAGGTTTCTTTGTAGCCCGTCATCTCGATCTCGACTTTCCCGCGCCAGATGAAGAGCATCTGGAATCCGTGGCCATCATCTTCCAGGACCAGTGGGCCGGAGAAATCAAAGCGGTCCACGCGGAAGAACGGGCAGTCGATGATCTCTGTGCGGTTGGCCGTCCTGGTTTTTGACAGCACGCGTGTGGGTATTTTCAGCGGTGCATGGTCATCCCATTTGATGCTTTCAAAGGCCTCGTCGATATGCAGGGCGCGCGGCGTACCGTTGGCGCTGAGGCGTCCCCAGTCGTGCAGCCGGTAGGTGGTGTCTGAATTTTGCTGGACTTCAAGCATCACGCAGCCGGCGTCAATCGCATGGATGCGGCCTCCGGGCACAAAGATGCAGTCGCCTTCCGCAACAGGCACCACATTCATCACGCTCTCGATCCGGTTGCCGGACAAGGCCGTGAGAACTTGGGCGGAACGGATGCCCGGCTTCAATCCGGCGAAGACCTGAGCGTGTGGCTCGGCGTGGAGCACATACCACATTTCATTCTTGGGTTCGCTGTCCAGCCGGGCTGCAGCGTGGTTGTCGGGATGGACCTGGACGCTGAGCCGCTGGTGGGCGTCAATCAGCTTGATCAGCAGCGGAAATTTTTCCGGGGCGTTTTTTCTGCCCATCACGGCGGCGCTGAGCTCATGCAGGGTTTTATCCTTCAAGGGGCCGTTGGTGACGATGCTCATGCCTTCGGGGCGGTCCGTGAGCTCCCAGGATTCCGCGCAGACCGGCGGGATGTCCTGTCGCCCGAAGAGGGCCTTGAAGCGCTGTCCGCCCCAGATATAGTCCTTATAGACGGGCGCAAAGTGGAGCGGATATAAATTGGTTTTCATGTGCGGCCCATGTTAAATTTAACCTTGCTGCAATCACAAGCGAATTTTTAAATCGGATGATTTTTTTACGGGAGACACTATGAGAATAGTACGAAACAGTGCAAGAGTTGTTGCGGGGATTCTGTGGATGGGTTCATTGGGGTGCGCCATGGTGCAGGCGCAGGGCCGCAATGGTAACCCGGGTGAAGAGGTTGCCCGTGGCCTGCGTATGGAGGCGGATGTAGGATGCCTCAAGGAGCAGGTTCAGGGGTTGGAGCAGTCGCGGCTGGACACCGAACAACGTTTGCGCCGCTTGGAATCCGCTCCGGCGGGCGTGGCCAACCCGGATGAGCGCATCCGTGCGCTTGAGCAGAAGGTGAAGGATCTGGACGTTGCGCGCGAGACGGACCGGCAGGCGGTCATCGACGAGCTCAGCCGCAAGATGGCGGCCATCTTGAACGTGCAAAGCCCGGTGCCGGACACGCGGACGGCGGCGGCCTCGGCCGAAGAGGGCAAGGGGCATGTGGTGCAGACGGGCGAGACGTTGTCGGGTTTGGCCGCGCGTTACCATGTCAAGGCATCGGATATTCTGAAGGCAAACAACATTAAGAATCCCAATTCCATCAAGGTGGGGCAGAAACTGATCATTCCGGAATAAGCATCTGCACGGGCACTTCATAACTTTTGCCCGGCACATGGACCGGCACCGTGAGCGGCGTGAAATTGATTTTGGCGGGCGGTGGTTCTGCTATGGGCTTGTCAGCTGGCGGGGGTGACGGAGGCCGGTATGCAGCGGCTTCCGCCTGTTGCTGGATATGGGTCAAGTTGGTTTTCAGTGCGCTGTTCTGCGTCTCCAGCTCTGTGATGATGGTGCGCAGGTCGAGCAGTTCCTCATCGATGGCGTTGATTTTGCCGGCCAGCTGCTCGCGGGTGGCGGCAACGTCGTTTTGTTCATTGGTCATGGCGCTCTGGATCTGTCCGGCTTTTTCCGTCAGCCGGGCCAGCATCTCGCGGGTCTCGGCCTGCAGTTGCCCGTGGGTCCGGTCCAGCGCCTGGACTTGGTCGCGCATGCGTTTCATGTCGGCTTTGACGCGGTTGAAATGGATTGCGCCCAGCAGGAGCATCATGGCAAGCGCTGCGATGAACACCAGCAGGAAGAAGACTGAGAGCACGACCATGCGGTGGCGGTTCTGGCGCCGCTCGGCCTGGATGAACTCCTGGAAGGCCTCCAGCACGGGCAGCGAGCCGGGCTGTGCCACGTCCGTCGAGCGCGGGATGCTGATCGACTTGATCTGCTGCGGCATGATCTTTGGAGGCAGTTTATCGCTCATGGTCAACCTTGCGGCCGCAGCCGGTTACTTCAGTTTCAACCAGTCGGGGATGATGCGGCTGCCACCTTTGGCCTGACGGCCGGACGAAGGAACTGTGTCCGCGCTTTTTTCCCCGGCGTTTTCCTGAGGATCCGCGCTGGCGTGTTCCTCCGGCTGGCGGCGGCTCTGCTGCCAGGCTTTGAGTTCCTTTTCCGCCTGCGCCTCGAGGCTGGTCAGGGCCACATCCGGCTTGTTTTCCACCACCGGGGTGGGCGTGACCTCCACGACCGGTGCCGATGGGGCGACGGGGCGGGGGGCTTCATAGCTGGTGCCTTCACCGCTGATGACAATCGTGCGGCGCGGCGTTTCCGGCCGGGCGGATGCGGCGGGGCGCATCGGTTCGGCGGAGGCGGATGCAAAGGGTCGCTTGGGCATGGTGACCGATGGCTCTGCGCGCCCGCTGGACTTCCACTCCGTCTGCACCTGTTCCAGCCGCTTGGCCAACATCTGCTCCTTCTGCTTCACACGGGTGAGCTCATCCTCGTGCTGGCGTTTCTCCTGCGCGATCTGCTGCTCCTTCTGGCGCACGGCGGCCAGCGCGTCCTGCATGGATTTCTTGATCTGCAGGATTTCCAGCTCCTTCTGGCGGCGCTGTTCGCGCTCCTCGTCGTAAAATTTCTTCTGTTGCTGCAGCCGCACGTTGGTGGAATCAGCCTCCTGCTGCAGCTGCGCGATCTGTTGCTGGAGGTCTTCTGTCTTGATGCGGTTGCGCTCGCTGTCGTCCTCGGACTGCATGCGCTGCTGCTCGAGGTCGTGCGTGGCCTGCTCCAGGTCTGCCTGCAGGGCGATCTGGTCCTGCTGGAGCTGCTCGACCTGTGCGCGCAGCCCGTTTTCGCGCTGCTCGTTCAGGCGGCGCTCCTCTTCGACCAGCGTCTTCTGCTGGTCGAGTTCGTGGATCGCCTGCTCCATCTGCATGGCGGCCATCTGGTGCGCCTGTTGGAGCTGCTCGATGCGGGTGCTGAATTCGTCCTGCATCTGGCGCTGCTGCGCCTGGGCGTTGCGGCTCTTGCCCTGAAGGTCCTCAAGGTCCGTTTCGATCTGGCGGCGGCGTTCCTCCGCATCGCGCCGGGCCTTGGCCTCGGCCTGCAGGCTGAGTTCCGCATCGCGGGCGCGTGAAATTTCGTTTTCCAGCTGCAGCTTCTGCGCTGCGGCCTGGGCGTCACGGTCGGCCACGCTGGATTTCAGCTCGTCGAGGCTGTGCAGCATTTGCGTGGCGTCCTGCTCCTTCTGGCGGCGGGTCTTTTGCTCGTCGGCGAGCGCCTTGCGCAGGCGTTCCATCTCCTCGATCTTCTGGCTGGCGCGGGTCTTGTCGGCTGTGGCCTGGCGTTGGTGCTGCTGGAATTCGAGGGTTACGTCACGCAGCTGCTCCTGGAGGGACTGTGCGGCCTTCTGGGCCTCGTCGGCCTTGCCGCGGGTCTCGGCCAGCGCGGTCTCGAGTTGGCGGCGCTGGTCTGCCCATTCGCCCTCACGCTGGCGCAGCGTGCTTTCAAGGCTTTCGCGCAAACTGGCAAGTTGCTGGAGCTGTTCGGCCTTGGATTGGATATCCTGCCCGGCTTTGGTGGAATCTTCCTGCCATTGTGCCTCGAGTTGGGCATTCTGTCGTCGCAGGGACTCCACGGAGCTGTTCAGCACGGCCAGTCGGTCCTCCGCATCTTTGAGGGCCATTTCCTTGCGGGCGAGCTGGTTGCTGGTCTCCTGCAGTTGCTGCCCCAGCTTCTGGCCGGTTTCGCGCGTGGAGGTCTCCACTTGCAGGCGTGCGGACTTTTCCTCTTCGATCATCTGCTGCACGCGCTGGTATTCAGCCTCCACGCTTTCGCGGGCATCCTGGAGCTGGCGCAGCTGCTGCTGGTAATCCCAGTCGCTCTGGTCAAAGCGCACGCAGGCGGCGTCATAGAGCTCTTGCAGCTTGTTGCGTTCGGCAGTCAGGCTGTCTTCGCGGCAGCGGGATTCCTGGTGGTCCTGATCAAGCTGTTCCTGGAGGTGTGCAGCCTCCTGCGTCTTGTCCTGCAGTGTGGTGAGGGCGTCATCGCGTTGTCGGGCGGCTTCCTCGAGCTGGAGTTCGGCCTCGTTGAGCTTGCGCAGGACCTGCCGGTATTCCTCCTGGCTCTGGTTGAACCGCAGGCTTAATTCCTGCTCGGACTTCTGGCCGCGCTCCTGGATTTCCGACAGGATCTTCTGGCGGTTTTCCACATCCTTTTCCAGGTCTGCCAGCTGCTCCTTGGCGGAGCGGGTGTCCGCAGCCAGTCGGGTGATTTCCGCCTCCAGATTGTCTTTGACCGACTGGTGGTCAGCCTCTGCTTTGCGGGCGGCGGCCTCCATGGTTTCGATGGTCTCTGCGAGCTGCGCGGCGCGGCGGGCGGCATCCTTCTGTTGCTCGTAAATGGCCTTTTGCTCGTCAAGGTCCGCGCCGATGATGTGGTCGATCTGCTGGATGCGTTCCTGGCAGACCTGCTGGCGCGCGATGTGCGCGTTGCGTACGCCTTCGAAGAAGGCATGTTCGGCCTCAAGGTCTTCCTTGAGCTTGCTGGCCTCCTGCGCAAGCAGGTGCTTGATCATTTCGGCCTGCTCCAGCTTTTCGCGTTGGACGGCCTCGTTGGATTGTTCCAGATCGGCCGCCTTCTGTTGCGCGACCTCCAGTTCACGGCTGGTGGTGTCCAGTCGGTTTTTGCCCTGTTGCACCTGGCGTTGCAGCTCGTCGATGCGCTTCTGGAGCTCCTGATGCCGGGCGCGGTGCGAGTTTTCGGTGGCTTTGACGCTGCGCAGCTCCTGCTGCACGGCTTCCATGGACTGGGCGGTTGCCATGGCCTCCTGCGTCAGCTGCTCAATCTGGCCGGTGAGTCCGGCGATTCGGGTTTCCGATTCCTGGCTGGCGGCGGCATGCTGTGCTTGCGCGGCGGCCATCTCCGCCGCCGCCTGTGTGATTTTCGTGTCGGCTTGATTCAGCTGTTGCTGCCATTGGCTGTTGGCTTCGGCGTATTGCTGTTCCAGCGCGGCCTTCTGGTTGCGCAGTTCCGTGGTTTGCAGGCGTTCGGCGGCCAGATCGCGGCTGGCGGTTTCCAGTTCGCCGAGGGATGCCTGCACATGGGCCTCGAGCTCTGCGATGCGTGCGTGGACGGCATCCTGGAACTTTTCAATTTCCTGGAGGGCCTGCTGATGGGTTTGCTGCAGTGCTTCCAGCTGGCGGCCAAGTTCGGAACCATGATGTTTTTCAGCGGCCAGCGCCTGGCAGGTGGACTCTAGCTCGGTGGCGGCGGCTTCCAGCTGGCCGATGGTGGTTTCCAGGCGTGTCTGGAGTTCCATGGATTTGGCGGCCAGTTGCTTTTTCTCGTCTTCGTTCTGCTGCTGTGCGGTCGTCGTGGCGGTCTGCAAATGTTCCATCTCATTGGCCAGTGCCTTGAGGTTGCTGGATGCGGTGGTCAGATCGGTGTCCAGTTGGGCGATCCGGCGGGTGAGGGCGGCCTCCTGCTCCGTGGCGGTTTGGGTGTCGCGGGTGTGCGCTTCGCGCTCGGCTTCGAGTGAAGTGATGGTATCCTGCAGCTGCTGCGCGGTCCGGGCGATGCCCTGTTCCATCGCCGTTCGGGCCTCCGTCCACTGCGTCTCGCGGGCCTGCCATTCGCTGACGGCCATGCGCTCGGTTTGCAGCGCGGCTTCCGTCTCGGCAAGTTTCTGTTGCGAGGCCTGTATGGATGACGTCAGCTCCTGCACCTGACGGGTCAGGTCGGCTAGTTGCCGGTCCCATTCCGCTTTGCCGGCTTCAAACTGCTGTTGCAGCGTGGTCTGGACTTCCTGCCATTGCGTGTCACGGGCCTGCCATTCGCTGGCAGCCTGGTGTTGCGCTTGCAGGGCCGCTTCAGTTTCGGCCAGTTGCCGCTGCGTGGTTTCAATGGCGGTGGTCAGATCTCTCACCTGCTCCGACAAAGCCGCCGCGTGCTGATTCCACTCGGTTTTGCCCGCATCAAGCTGCTGTTGTAACGCCTGTTTTTCCGCCTGTTGCCGGGCCAGCGCGTCCTCGTTTTCCTGTCGTTGCATGGCCAGCACCTGGAATTCACGGGTGAGCTGGGCGATTTTTTCAAGCAGTTGCGATTCTTTTTGCGAGGCGGTCTGCAAGGTGGCGGCATGCTGCAACTGCTCGTTTTCGAGCTGGTCGCGGATTTCCGCCATCTGGCGGTCGGTTTCTTCCTGCTTTTGGGTCAGGGCGGCGATCTGTTCCTGCAAGATGGATTCCTGGCGGCGGGCGAGTTTCTCCTGCGCGGCAAGTTTGGCATGGGATTCGGCCAGCGCTTCTTCCGCCTTTCCGCATGTGGTGCGGGCTTCATTGCATTGCTGCTGGAGTTCCGTGATCTGCCGGCTGGATTCGGCAAGGAGCTCCTGGTTGATTTCGACAGCCTGCTGAAGTCTGGCGGATTCGGCGGCCAGGGCGGCCTCCATCTCATCGCGGCGGCGCACACACGCCTGCAGATCGCCTTCGCGGTTCTGCATGGCGTCGGTGGCGGCCTGTTTTTGCGCCAGGGCTTGCGTCAGATCCTGTTCCGCCTGCTTGAGCCGGGCGGCGGTTTCCGCATGCGTGGCGGTTAACGTTTCAATCTGTGCGGCAAGTCCGGAGCCGGCCTGCTGCGCGGCGGCATGGAGTTGCTGCTCCTTTTCCAGCTGGGCCTGAACCGTCGCGAGTTGCCGTTCGGTTTCTTCCTGCTTGCGGGTGAGCTCTGCCATCTGTTCCTGCAGGGCGGTTTCCTGGCGGCGGCATAAATCTTCCTGCGCCGTGCAGCGCCCTTGGGCTTCGGCCAGCGCTTCTTCCGCTTTCCGGCATGCGGTGCGCGCCTCGTCATATTGCTGTTGCAATGCCGTGATCTGGCGGGTTGATTCCTCGATGAGTTCCTGGTTGATCTCGCCGGCCTGCTGCAGCTTGGCGGATTCGGCGGCCAGGGCGGCCTCCAGTTCATCGCGCACGCGCAGGCAGCCCTGCAGGTCGCCTTCGCGGTTCTGTATGGCATCGGTGGTGGCCTGTTTCTGCGCCAGGGCCTGTGCCAGCTCCTGCTCCGCCTGCTTGAGGCGGTCGGCGGTTTCCGCATGCGTCGCGGCCAGGGTTTCGATCTGCGCCGCCAGTTCGGATTCCGTGCGGGAGACAGTCTCGACGTGTGTGGTGTGGTGCTCGCGCAGGCTGGCGATTTCACGTTGTGCGTCCGCGATAATCTTTTCCTTGTCGGCCATCGCGGACTGGCATTCGGCGATTTTCAACTGCCACTCCGCTTCCTGTTGCCGGGCAGACTCATCCTGCTGTTGCCGGGTTCCGGACTCCTGCTGCAGTCGGGCCTGGGCTTCGGCCAGCTGGGTGCGGACGGACTGGAGCTGCTCCTCAATCTGCGCGATTTGCTGTGAAAAGCCGGTTTCCTTTTCCAAAAGGATGGTCTGCTGCTGTGCGGTGTTCTGCCGTTCGGTTTCCAATGTGGCTTGCGACTCCTGCAGGCGTTGCTCCATGTTCCAGATCTTGTCCGCCAGCTCCTTGCGCTCGGTTTCGTAGCGGGAGACATCCTGCGCCAGGGTTTTCTGCAGCTCGATGTCCGCGGGGATGCCTTCGGGGTAAATCGTGGCCAGTTGGTCCGCCACTGTGCCGGCCGTGCCGGTCCGGTGGTTGGTGATCGTGGTTTGTGCGGTGATCGTGCCGGTGGCGAGCAGGTCGCGCAGGGCCAGCAGGTTGACCGGTCCATACTGTTCGCCGGCGGGCAGGTCGATCATCCAGAATATTTCCAGCTCCGGCAACTGGTCCGCCGGCATCCATTTTTCTGTATCGCGGGAGATATGGTGGCTGGGCGCAATGCGTCCATCCTGGGCCCATAGCTTCAAATCATCAAGGGCGACGGGCCCGAAAACCGAACCGTCATCGATGCGGAGGAACCATGAGTTTTCGACAGGCCCGTTTTTGTCTTGGTTGTCCATAAATTTTCAACCTCATTGCAGGGAATTTCGTCTATACTAAAGAAAAGTCCATATATCAGAATTTAGCGCATAGTGTCAATTTGTTCTTCGGCTTCCATTTGAAAACTTGCGGGGTTGCGCGGGATGTGCGGTCACATGCACGCTGATTTCGCCGAACTCATGTTTGACGGCGGCGAGGAACTTGCGGTCGGGCGTGATACGGTGGGCATTGTCGGTCTGGATGAAGACCTTTTCGCCGTTGGGGAATTGGAGGCAGATGGTTACCGGGGTGTTGCCGGGGAATTTGCGGCACAGCTCGCTGATGGCCTGCAGGTGTTCCGGGGTCGCTGCCGTGGTGGGGACAAGGATGTACGCATTCTTGGCGAAGAGCCGTGGGGTCTCGTCCAGCGGATGGATCTCCTGCACGATGAATTTGGTCTGGTCGTCACGTTTGGAGACTTCGCCGCAGAGCATGACGGCGGCGTCCTGCACCAGCATGGCGGACGTGCGCTGGAACGCTTCAGGAAAGACCAGCGCCTCCATGGTGCCCTCCAGATCCTCCAGCGTGATGACCGCCATGGTCTCATTGGTCTTCTTGGTCGTTTTTCGGGTGATCTTGCTCAGGATGCCGCCGATCCGGGTGGGCGTGCGGTCCGCCAGCTCGTTGATTTTGGCGGTGGACGTCAGGGAGAAATGGGTGAGCAGCTGCGCGTATTGCGTGAGCGGGTGTCCGCTCATGTAGAAGCCGAGCAGCTCTTTTTCCGAGGCCAGCATCTCGTTCTGGGGCCAGGGCGGGCAGGTTGGCAGCTCATCATGGTTGCCGGCTTGTGGCGTGCCCTGGTCGAGCATGTCAAAGAGGCTGGACTGGCCGGAGCGTTTGTCGCTGAGCGCGCGCGCGGCGCGCGACATGGCAAAGTCAATGCCGTTGAAGATCTGGGCGCGGTTGGCTCCCAGGCAGTCACAGGCGCCGCAGCGGATCAGGCTTTCAAGCACCTTTTTGTTGCAGTTGGCGCTGTCGATGCGGGAGCAGAAATCGACCAGGCTTTTGAACGGACCGTTCTTTTTGCGCTCTGCCACGATGGTGATGGAGGCGCCCTCGCCCACGTTCTTGATGCCGGCGAGGCCGAAGCGGATGGTCTTGCCGTCGGGCAGGAACCGGACCTCGCTGGCGTTGACATCCGGCGGCTGCACCGCCAGGTCCATGTCGATGGCCTCGTCGATCAGGTGGGGGAGCTTGTCGGCGTTGCCCATTTCACTGGAGATCAGCGCGGCCATGAATTCGGCGGGATAGTTGGCCTTGAGCCACGCGGTCTGGTAGCAGACGATGCCGTAGCCCGCGCTGTGGGCCTTGTTGAAGCCGTAGCCCGCGAATTTCTCCATGTTGTCAAAGATGCGGCCGGCGAGGTCGGCGGGGATCTTGTTGGTCTTGTGGCACCCCTCGATGAACTTGGCGCGCTCCTTCTGCATGGCCTCGGCTTTTTTCTTGCCCATGGCGCGGCGCAGGAGGTCCGCCTGGCCCAGCGTGTAGCCGGCCAGTACCTTGGCGGCCATCTGCACCTGTTCCTGGTAGACCATGACGCCGTAGGTGTCCTTGAGCACCTCCTCGAGCAGCGGATGGTCATATTCAAATTTGACCCGGCCGGTCTTGCGCTCCACGTAGTCGGGCAGCATGTTCATGGGGCCGGGGCGGTAGAGCGCGATGACGGCGATGATGTCCTCAATCGAGGTGATGCCGATGCGCCGGATCAGGTCGCGCATGCCGCCGCTTTCCAGCTGGAAGATGCCCACCGTGTCACCGCGGCTGAGCAGTTCGTTGGTGGGTTTGTCATCCAGCGGCAGCTTTTCGATGTCGATCTGGATGCCGTGCTGGGTTTTGATGAGTTCCACCGCCTCTTGGATGACCGTCAGCGTCTTGAGGCCCAGGAAGTCCATCTTGAGCAGGCCGATTTCGCCCAGCGGCTCCATGGTGTACTGCGTGATGGTTTCGCCCTCCTTGTCGCGGCAGAGCGGCACGATTTCGATCAGCGGTTTTTCGCCGATCACGACGCCGGCGGCGTGGGTGCCCTGGTTGCGGTAGAGTCCCTCCAGGACGATGGCATAGCCCATGATGCGCTTGCAGTCCGGATCGGTCTCGTAGGTGGCGCGGAACTCCGCGCTTTCCGCGAGGGCGGTCTTCAGCTTGATCTTGGGATCTTCCGGGATCATCTTGGAGAGTTGGTCGCACTTGGCAAAGGGGATCTCCAGGACGCGGCCCACATCGCGGATGACGGTCTTTGGGCCCAGGGAGCCGAAGGTGATGATCTGGGCGCAGTTTTCGCGGCCGTATTTTTGTTTCACGTATTCGATGACCTCGCCGCGCCGCGCCTGGCAGAAGTCGATGTCGAAATCCGGCGGGGAGACGCGCTCGGGGTTGAGGAAACGTTCGAAAATCAGCTTGTACTTGATCGGGTCCAGGCCGGTGATGCCGATGCAGTAGGCCACCATGCTGCCGCCGCCGGAGCCGCGGCCGGGGCCGACCGGGATGCCATGGGTTTTGGCGAAATCCACGAAATCGCGGACGACGAGGAAATAGTTGAGGAAGCCGGTCTTTTCAATGATGGCGACCTCGTCATGCAGGCGCTGCAGCAGCTCTTTCTCCCGGCTGTCTTTCGGGTGTGCGGGGTCGGTCAGGCCGTAGTGGCGCTTCATGCCCTCATAGGCCAGGTCGAGCAGGTACTGTTTCTGGGGTGTGTTGCCGGGGACCTTGAAGGTGGGGAAGTGCATCTTGCCGGTCTCGATCTCGACATTGCAGCGTCCGGCGATTTCCATGGTGATGTCCAGCGCTTCCGGATGGTCGCCGAAAAGCTTGTCCATCTCCTCCCGTGTTTTGAAGTAGAACTCCGATGAGCCGTACCGCATGCGTTTGGGGTCGCTCATGACCGTCTGGGTCTGGATGCACAGCAGGACCTCGTGCGCTTCGGCGTGCGATTTCTGCAGGTAGTGGACATCGTTGGTGGCGACCAGCCGCAGTCCGCTTTTTTTGGTGAGTTGCAGCATGCCCTCATTTACGGGTTTCTGTTCCGGGATGCCGTGGTCCTGGAGCTCGAGGAAGAAATTGTCCTTGCCGAAGATGTCCTCATATTCGCCCGCCGCCTTCAGTGCCTCCGCCGGCAGGCCTTCCGACAGCCGTGAGGCGACTTCGCCCTTCAGGCAGGCGGAGAGCGCGACCAGCCCCTTGGCGTGTTGCGCCAGGATGGCCTTGTTGAGTCGCGGCTTGTAGTAAAACCCCTCGAGATGCGAGATGGAGTTCAGGCGCATCAGGTTGCTGTAGCCCGTATTGTCCGTGGCCAGGAGCACCAGGTGGTTCAGTGTGGCGCGCCCGCCGTCCTCGCCGCGCCGGGTGATGTCCCCGTTGGTCACATAGACCTCGCAGCCGATGAGGGGTTTGACGCCCTTGGCGTTGGCGGCCTTGTAGAAGTCGATGGCGCCGTGCATCACGCCGTGGTCGGTCATGGCCACGGACGGCATCTGTTCCTCGGCGACCTTGTCGAAGAGCTGCTGGATATGGCAGGCGCCGTCCAGCATGCTGAATGCCGTGTGGAGGTGAAGATGCACGAAGGGTTTGGCTTTTTTCATGACGCTCCAAGGTACCGAGATTGACCTTAAAGGCCAAGTTTAATTTCGTGGCGGTGAGGATGGACAAGCAGGTAGGGGAATGGTATACATCTTCATTCACCATATAAGGGGTTTACATGGAGCGGACATCATTTGGCGGGCAAATCAGGGAAAGCGCGCTGGTCATCGCATCGCTGGAGACGCACATTGACCGGCTGGAGAAGATGGCGGCCGTGCTGGTGGGCGCGTTGAAGGGCGGGGCCAAGGTGCTGACCGCCGGCAACGGCGGCAGCGCCGCGGAGGCCATGCACATGGCGGAGGAGCTGATCGGGCGGTTCCGCCACAACCGGGTTCCGCTGCCGGCCTTGGCCTTGTGCGCGGACGGCACGGGGGTGACGTGCATCGCCAACGATTTCGGCTATGAACAGGTGTTTGGTCGGCAGGTGGAGGCCTTGGGCCGGGAGGGGGATGTGCTGGTGGTGTTCAGCACCAGCGGCCAGTCGGCCAACCTCAAGGCCGCCATGGAATGCGCGCGGCGCCGGAAGATGCGCGTGCTGTGCCTGCTGGGCAAGGATGGCGGTGCCATCCGCGGCATGGGCGATGTGGAGTTGGTGGTCGGTGCGGCGCAGACGGAGCGGATCCAGGAGGCGCACCAGGTTGTCATGCACATGTTGCTGGATGCGGTTGAAAAAGCGTTTCCAGCTTGAAAAGGAGCTGGTTAAAGGAGCCGTTGTGATGATGTTGAAAAAAATGATGTTCGCCTGGGCCGGGCTGGTGCTGCTGGGCGCAATTGAAAGCCGTGGCCAGCTGAACGTCTCGCTGGCGATGGACCATCGGCGCTATGCCAAGTTTGAGCCGGTGCTGGCCACGTTGTCGGTGTTCAACCATTCGGATATCCCGGTGATTATCGATCCCGCCAACGGCATGGTGAACACCAGGGTGGTCTTTGCGGTCGAACGCTCCGGCGACCAGCAGGTGCCCTATCTGAAGACGGGCGACGCGGTGACCCGCCTGCGGGTGATGCCCAATGAAAAACAGCAGGTGCTGGTGCAGCTGGGCGAGTGGTTCAACATGTCGGGGGTGGGTGACTACACCATCACGTCCGCCATTGAGTTCGATGGCAAGACGTTCGTGACCCCTTCGGTGAACTGCAGCGTGGACAACGGTTTTGTGCTGCAGAGCCTCGAGCGTCCGCTGTTCGATGCGCCGGGCCAGTCCCGCCGGTACAGCGTGCGCTATCTGGCGCGGGAGCGCTCCGAATTCGCATTCTTCCGCGTGGAGGATCCGGTCTCCGAAACGTGTTACGGCACCTTCGCGCTGGGGCCTTTGCTGCGCGGCATCCAGCCGGTCATTGATGCCACCGGCGACGGCAAGGTGACGGTCGTCCACCGTTCCGATATCAATGTGATGACCCGGTCCGCCTTCGTGGTTGAGCCGGACAAGGTTAAATTTGTGAATCAGTCATATTACCAGTTAAACGGGAAGGAAGTCGGTCCGAAGGCAGGAAATGAAAAAACCGGGAATTCTTCTGTTGACGCCAAGACGGGGGTTTAATATAGTCCGCGCGTTTATTTATTTGCACCCGTGGTGAAATTGGCATACACGCAAGGTTCAGGTCCTTGTGGCCTCAACAGCCGTGGGGGTTCGAATCCCTCCGGGTGCACCAGTCCTGCCGCATCAGCTTCCTCCACAGCCTTCTTGGATCGGGTTTGGCCATGAAATGCGAAAAATGCCAGCAGAATGACGCGACCGTTTTTATCAAGCAGGTGAGCGAGGGCGAGATGCGCGAGCAGCACCTGTGTGCCGGTTGTGCGCTGCAGAATGAGGGCGCTTCAGACCTCGCCATGCCGGTCCTTTCGGAACTGCTGTTCGGCGCGGCCGCCGTGCCGCCGCCCCGGGCGGTGAAGGAGAAGACCTGCCTGTCCTGCGGCATCAAGCAGGATGATTTTAAGAAGAACTCGCTGCTGGGCTGTCCCGACTGCTACGATGTGTTCGAGAAGGAAGTTGGCGAATATCTGGCTGCCATGCAGAAGGGCACCCTGCATGTGGGCAAGGTGCCGGCGCGCGAGAAGGTGAAGGCGGAACTTGCCCGGCTGCACCGCGAGCTGGAGCAGGCGGTGAAAATCGAAAATTTTGAAGAGGCGGCGAAAATCCGCGACCGCATCAACAAGATCAAACATCCGGCCGCGGAACTCCGTGCGCCGAAGGGCCGTTAGGAGGCGGTGCATGATGACCGTGGACAACATGATCCATCATCCCGCCGCCTGGCTGACTTACAGCGACAAGGGCGGCATTGTCATGAGCAGCCGTGTGCGGCTGGCCCGCAACTTGCAGCACCACCATTTTCCCGACTGGGCGCCGTCCAAGGAGCGCTGGGTCCTGTGCGAGCAGCTGTGCCAGGCGTTTGGCCGCACCCGGTCGCTGAAGGATGGCGCCTTCATGGCTGTCAAATCCCTGCCGGACATCGACCGGGACGTGCTGCTGGAGCGCCACCTGATCAGCCAGGATCTCGCCGGCCACGAGGAGGGTGGAGGCGTCCTGATCACGGCCGATGAGCGTGTGTCGGTCATGGTGAACGAGGAGGACCACCTTCGGCTGCAGGTCATGCTGCCGGGGTTCGATCTGGATGCTGCCTGGCAGCAGGCGGATGCCATTGATTCCGACCTGGAGCAGTATACGGAATATGCGTTTTCCGAACGGCTGGGCTACCTGACCGCATGCCCCACCAACCTCGGCACCGGGATGCGGGCGGGCGTGCTGATGCATCTGTCGGCGCTGAAGCTGACGGAGTCGTTGGAACTGGTGGTCAATGGCCTGGAGCGGCTGGGTCTGACCGTGCGCGGTTTCTCCGGCGAGGGCAGCGAGGCGCTGGGCAACATGTTCCAGGTCTCCAACCAGGTTACGCTGGGCGAACCGGAGGCCGAGACGATCACCCATTTGAAGCGGCTCATCGGCGACCTCATCCGCCATGAGCAGAATGCCCGCGACCGGTTGCTTGAGGAACGGCGCTCCTACCTGTTCGACCAGCTGGGGCGCGCCCTGGGCATGTTGCTCTATGCCCGCATGCTGTCCTGCAAGGAAACCATTGATTTGATGGCCGGCATCCGGCTGGGCGTGGAAATGGGGCTGATCCGCGGCCTGACCATGAAAACCGTGGATGAGATAATGATCTTGACGCGGCCGGGCCATCTGCGGAAACTGATCAACAGTGACACGGCAACAGAGGTCGAGCGGGATGAGGCGCGCGCCCATTTTGTGAGGGAGCGCCTGGGCAACGCCAGCTTGGACGGATGAGCCGTGCCGGGGCGGCGAAATAACACCACAGGGTATAAAAGAGGCGATGTCAGAGCATGAGTGGATTTTCAAAATTTACGGAGCGGGCGCAGAAGGCAATCAAGCTGGCCCAGCAGGAGGCGGACCGGTTCAACCATCCCTATGTGGGCACGGAGCATCTGTTGCTCGGATTGGTCGCGCTGGGTGAAGGGGTTGCGGTCAATGTCCTGGAGAGTCTGGGGGTTTCCCTGGAGAAGGTGCGGCTGGAGGTCGAGCGTGCGGTCGGGCAGGGGCCCGAGACCAAAACCGTGGGCAACATTCCCTACACGCCGCGGATGAAGAAGGTGCTGCAGCTGGCCATGGCTGAGGCGCAGGCGCTGAACCATGACTATGTGGGGACCGAACACCTGTTGCTGGGCCTGCTGCATGAGGGCGAGGGCGTGGCGTCGCAGGTCCTGAAGAATATCGGTGTTGACCTGGAAACCGTCCGCATGGAGATCATGAAGGAGCTGGATCCTGATTTTGACATGGAGGAAAACGACGAGCCGCCGGTTGAACCGCCACGCGAGGCCGACCCGGATCCGGCGCAGGCGCGCAAGAAAAAGGAGGGCAAGGGCAAGACTCCTGCGCTGAACGCGTTTGGCCGTGACCTGACCGAGTTGGCCCGCAAGGGCGAACTGGACCCTGTCATCGGCCGCAAGGTGGAGATCGAGCGGGTGATCCAGATCCTCTGCCGCCGCAACAAGAACAATCCGGTCCTGCTGGGCGAGGCGGGCGTGGGCAAGACTGCCGTGGTGGAGGGGCTGGCTCAGGCCATCCTGTCGGGGGATGTGCCGGAGCGCATGCGCGGCAAGAAGGTGGTCACCCTTGACATGGCGCTCATGATTGCGGGCACCAAGTACCGCGGCCAGTTCGAGGAGCGCATCAAGGCGGTGATGGACGAGATCCGGCAGGCCAGGGACATCATCCTGTTCATCGACGAGCTGCACACCATTGTCGGCGCGGGTTCCGCGGAGGGGGCGATGGACGCCTCCAACATCATCAAGCCTGCGCTGGCGCGCGGCGAGCTGCAATGTGTCGGCGCGACCACGATGAACGAGTACCGCAAATTTGTCGAAAAGGATGCGGCGCTCGAGCGGCGCTTCCAGACCGTGATTGTCAACGAGCCCACGGTGGATGAGACCATCGCGATCCTGCAGGGCATCCATGAGCGTTATGAAAAGCACCACCATGTGCGCTACACGGCGGATGCGCTGGCCACTGCGGTGCGGCTGACCAACCGCTATGTCACCGGCAGGTTCCTGCCGGATAAGGCGATTGACGCCCTGGACGAGGCCGGTGCCTATGTGCAGATCCAGTCTTCCATGCGCTCGCCGGACCTGCGTGAGCGCGAGGCGAAGATCGAGGACCTGCGGCAGCAGAAGGAACGCGCCATCCGCGAGCAGCATTTTGAATCCGCCGCGCAGCTGCGCGACCAGGAGAAGAAGGAGCGTGAGCTGCTGGATGCAATTGTCAAGGAGTGGTGTGCGTCCACCGAGCACGACCCTCTGCCGGTGACGGCGGAGCATGTGGCGATGGTGGTTTCCAAAATGACCGGGGTGCCGCTCAAGCGCATGGAAGGGCAGGAGCTGGCGCGGTTGCTGGATATGGAAAAGGAAATTGCCAAGACGGTGGTGGGCCAGAGCCTTGCGGTTTCGTCCATTTGCCGCGCCCTGCGGCGGTCGCGCGCGGACCTGAAGGATCCGCGGCGCCCCATCGGCTCTTTTGTTTTTCTGGGTCCCACCGGTGTGGGCAAGACGCTGTTGGCCAAGGCGCTGGCCGAATTCATGTTCGGCGACTCCAACGCGCTGATCCAGATTGACATGTCCGAGTACATGGAGAAGTTTTCCGTTTCGCGGCTGGTCGGCTCTCCTCCGGGTTATGTGGGGTATGACGAGGGCGGGCAGCTGACGGAAAAAGTGCGGCGCCGCCCTTATTCCGTGGTGCTCTTTGACGAGGTGGAAAAAGCGCACCCGGACGTGATGCACATGCTGCTTCAGATTCTGGAGGAGGGCAAGCTGACCGACAGTTTCGGCCGGCGGGTGGATTTCCGGAACACCGTGGTGATCCTGACTTCCAACTTGGGCTTTGATTCCGCCAGGCGTGAGAGCGGCCTGGGGTTCGCGCAGCCTTCGGCCGATGTGGACTATGAGCGGCTCAAGTCCCAGATGATCGAAGAATTCAAGAAGCTTTTCAAGCCGGAGCTGCTGAACCGGTTTGACGATATTGTGGTCTTCCGCCAGCTGGTGAAGGCGGATATGGAGGCCATTCTGGATATCGAATTGGCCCGTGTCCGTGACCGCATCAAAGCCAAAGGCAAGGAAATGCATTTCTCCAAGGAAGCCAAGGATTTCCTTGTTGAAAAAGGCTTTGACAAGTCGTTGGGCGCAAGGCCGTTGCGGCGCGCGATCGAGCGGTACATTGAAGACCCGCTTTCCGAGGAGATATTGCGCGGGAAAATGGATGATGCAACGGTCATTGATGTGCAGCTGGGCGATGGTGCCCTGTGCTTCAAGACGGAAACAGCCGTCAAGCGTGGCAGAAAAAAGAGCGCCTAAGCCGTTGAAGTTGCTTGCATGGAACTGTTTTTTTTGTCAAATTCAACCGCCTTTATACGGGAATGAATAGTGAGGATACGCAGGAGGATTCATGGCAGTTAAAATCAGGATGACGAGAACCGGCGGCAAGAACGAGGTCAGTTACCGTGTGGTTGCCACCGATGCGCGGGCGCCGCGTGACGGCAAGTATATTGAGAACCTGGGCTGGTACGATCCCAAGAAGGCGAAGGATACCTTTTTGCTTAAGATGGACCGGATCGAGTACTGGAAGGGGCAGGGGGCCCAGATCAGCGATACCGTCAAGAGTTTGATGAAACAGGCGCGCAAGGCGGCAGGCGCTGCGAAATAAAGTAGCGGTTGAACATGGATGAGCCGCTGGAGATTGATGTTGTCACGATCTTTCCCGGCATGCTGAACGGCTTTCTGGACGAGAGCATTCTGAAGCGGGCCGCGAAGAAGGGTCTTGTCCGGTACCGGTCGGTCGATCTCCGTGCTTTTACCTATGATGTGCACCGGACGACGGACGACCGTCCGTATGGCGGCGGGCCGGGGATGGTGATGAAACCCGAGCCGCTGTTCGAGGCGGTGGAGTCGGTGCGGCGGGCGGGTTCGCGCGTGATCCTGATGACCCCCCAGGGCCGTCCGTTCCGCCAGTCGATGGCTGCGGAGTTGGCTGGGGAAAAGCATCTTGTTTTTGTGTGCGGCCACTATGAAGGCGTGGATGAGCGGGTGCGCGAAGCGCTGGTGACCGATGAGATTTCGATTGGTGACTATGTGCTGACGAACGGCGTGCTGCCGGCGGCCGTGGTCATTGATGCGGTGGTGCGGCTGGTGCCGGGGGTTCTGGGGGATGACGGGTCGGCGGCGGAAGAGTCATTTTCCAACGGCCTGCTGGAATATCCCCAGTATACGCGGCCGGCCAGCTACCGGGGCATGGAGGTCCCGGAGGTGTTGCTTTCCGGCAATCATGCGGAGATCGCCCGCTGGCGGCAGGAGCAGTCGCAGCGCCGGACCGTGGTCCGCAGGCCCGATTTGTGCGATGCGGCGGGGTCCCCGCAGGGGGATGTGGAAGAAAACAGGAAGATGTGACGGCGGTAACCGCTGTAATAAGGGAGAAGATCATGGTCGCAGTAAAAAGCAGCAAGGTGGATGAAAACGTGGCGTGGCCCGCATTCAAGGTGGGTGACAACGTCCGTGTGCATGTGAAAATTTTTGAAGGCGACAAGGAACGCGTCCAGATTTTTGCCGGCACGGTGATCGCCCGCAAGGGTGGCAAGAGTTCGGAGACCTTCATTGTCCGGCGCGTTTCGCATGGCGTCGGCGTGGAGCGCGTTTTCCCGGTGCATTCGCCGTTTGTGTCCAAGGTGGAGATCGAAAGTTCCGGCAAAGTGCGCCGTGCCAAGCTGTATTATCTGCGTGACCGCAGCGGCAAGAGCAGTCGCCTGCGCACGGCTGAATAATCCGGCCCGCAATAAAAACTGCCCGCCGCCCACCCATGATCCTGAAACAGGATTTACTCCAATACGAACGCCGCTTCTGGGCGCAGGGGGTCAGGCGGCTGGCGGGGGTTGATGAGGCCGGCCGCGGCCCGCTGGCCGGCGCCGTGGTGGCCGCGGCGGTCGTCTTCGACCCTGCATTTATCGAGGCCGAAGCCACCGGCATCCTCAAGGGACTCACCGATTCCAAGCAGTTGACCGCCGCCCAGCGCGATGAGTTCTCCAGGCTGTTGAACGCATCACCGCATGTGTCGGTCGGCATCGGCGTTGCCGATGTGGAGGAAATCGACCGCATCAACATCCTGCAGGCCACCTACGCCGCCATGTCGCGGGCGGTTGCGCATCTCTCGCCGCCTCCCGAATATGTGATGGTGGACGGCAATTCCACCGGCCACCTGCCATACCCCGCCACCGCGATCGTCAAAGGCGATGCGCTCAGCCTGTCCATTGCCGCCGCCAGCGTCATTGCCAAGGTGTTCCGCGACCATCAGCTGGAGAACTTTGACCGGATATATCCACGGTACGGGTTTGCCCGGCACAAGGGGTACGGCACGGCGGAACACATGCGGGCGCTGCTGGAATATGGGCCGTGCCCGATCCACCGCAAAAGTTTCCGGCCGGTGAAAGATGCCATGGATATCCTGGCGCGTGCCGGCGAACCGGTTGATCGCGACCGGTTTTCCGAAGACCGTGACGGATGGCTAGATCTCTAATCGCTGCCATTGTGAGCTGTTCCATGAATATTTTTGCATGGTTGTGCGGGTGGCGGAAAAAAAAGACGGATTCCGGCCTGTGGGGCGAGGCGCAGGCGGAACAGTTCCTCAGGAAAAGCGGCTACAAATTCATTGGCCGGCGGGTGCGGTTCGGGTCGCGTTCCGAGCTGGACCTGGTCATGCGCGACGGGCAGGTGCTGGTGTTTGTGGAAGTCAAGACGCGCGCCACCGAGCAGTTCGGTCGGCCGTCTGATTTTGTGGACCGCCGCAAACGCCATTTCCTCTCCCGCGCCGCCATGCGCTACATCAGGCGGATAAAGCCGCCGGAAGCCACCTTCCGCTTTGATGTGGTGGAGGTGGTGGGGTCGCCGCAGTCGGGGGTGAGGGATATCCGCCATGTGCAGGCGGCCTTTCCATTGGATCGCATGTATTATCCGCGGGTGTAGTTTGCCAGAAGATTTTTTTCGCGCTTTTCGCGTGTTTCGTAGTTCACTCTGGTCTGATGAAAAAAAGGAAGAATGGTGGTGGGACTAGGATTCGAACCTAGGAAGGCAAAGCCAGCAGATTTACAGTCTGCCCCGGTTGTCCACTTCGGTATCCCACCATGTCGGTCAAACGCGGTGTAAGATGCCCGATATGGTGGCAGGTATCAAGAACATTTTATTTCGATTGGTCGGCTGCATCCCGGTTCAGAGTGCATTTCCCAATCCTTGAAAACAATGCATACATTGTTTATGAACGCCACAACACTTTCTAAAGCAGGCATTGTGTGTTCATGGTCATTCATCATTGCAAACGCCATGAAAACGATATTCATCGCCGACGCAGCCGTCATTGACAAATAAAATCGCCATAACTATTATTCAAACAAGTGATGAAAACATTACGCATAAAGTATGCGCAATAACACTATCAGGTAAAGGGAGTGAGGATGGAAACAATACCATTCAAAGGATGGATCACTTTTGAAGATGCACTCAGGGTTGAACGACTCCTCGTCCCTCGGAAGCTTTGGTCGGTCTCGGGCGTAACCACAATTATTATCGTTGCGGCTATCGCCGTTAAGGTGATGTCCATTGACGCTCCATGGATGTTCGTCGTTTTGTTCTTAGCAATCTGGGTGCTTTAATCGGCGGTCTGTTGTGGCTGATGCAGCGCTCAAGCATGAAGGCAAAGCGCAAACACTACAACAGAAACGCGTTTGAGCGATTCGGCACAGTTGCCGAAGACAAGATCACGGTAGCCACCGACAAGACCAAAACGGAAATGCAATGGGATTTATTCGATAAAGTCATCGAAACCGATGACCTTGTCTTGGTGGCGAAGGACAAGGAGTACATGGCATTCGCTCCTTACATGTTTTCGACCAAACAGGATTGGGAGACATGTCGGGAGATCGTGAAAAGAAACCAGATGAAACCCCAGTAAAATTTGTTAGCGTACGTTGCTAACCGTGCAGCCGCTGAAAGTTAGCGTTGGCGAAAGATAATGAAGATGCCATTTACAGTACCGCGATTGCCGGAACTGGATGCCCTCTCACTAGAGAATCGTACATCGGTTCTGAGATGCTACGCCTCATCTGACGATGCTCGTGGTATCCTGAAGAGGACGAAAATTGGTTTGATCGTAGGCTTGGGTTTTGCCATTCTCGGCATGGTCGCACCAGAAATAACAGATGCAGCACCCAGCGGTCAGGTATTTGTGAAAGCCATAACCACAGGATTCTGGCTAACTGCGGCGTTGGCATGGCTGATTTCAATTGTCTCTTATCGGATGGCTTCGAGCCGTGTCATTCGTTCCATTATTGACAAAGAAATAAGAAGGCCATGAAAATGGGCCGATAGGAGGGCGGGTCATGGAGATTTTTGAGGCAATTGCAAAGAGATACAGTTATCGCGGCGGGTACACCGAAGCGGATGTGGCGCGGGAGGACCTGCGCAAGATCGTTCAGGCTGGCATCCAGGCGCCCTCGGGGTGCAACGCGCAGACCACCAGCTTTGTGATGGTGGATGATCCGGATTTGATCGCGAAAATCGCCACCGTTATTGACCGGCCGTTTGTGTTCAGCGCTAGGGCCATGATCGTTTGCGTGGTGGACCACCGGCCGGTGTATCAGGACAAATCCTTTGCTGCGGAGGATTGTGCCGCGGCGGTGGAAAACATGTACTTGGCCATCGCCGCGCTGGGCTATGCCACGGTCTGGCTGGACGGCGTGCTGCGCAGCGAGGGCAAGGCGGCTCGGATTGCCGAGCTGCTGGGCGTGCCCAGGCATCTTGAGGTCCGGATCGTGCTGCCGCTGGGCGTGCCAAAGGAACCGGGCGAACCGCGCGAGAAAAAGCCGTTCGCCGAGCGGGCCTCATTCAACCGTTATGGGCAATCCGGCTAGTTTCTGACCGGGTCTCTCGGTCAGATGCCATCAAACGATTTTTTCACGACATCGGCATCCGTGGGCTTCGAGAGCCAGCACACGATGGGCATGACCACCAGCGGGACCAGAATGGACAGGGTGGCGGTCACCGGCCCCATGCTTTCATTGCGGTGGAAGTAGAAGAAGTACAGGTAGATGGATGCCGCCAGTCCGCTCAGCATTGCCGCCAGGGCACCGGCCGCATTGGCGCGCTTCCACCACAGCCCGTAAAGGTATGGCGCGATGAACGCGCCGGCGATGGCGCCCCACGAGATGGACATGAGCGTGATGATGACTTCGATGCGGTAGCGGGCGATGAAGAACGACAGCGCGATAAAGATGGCGCTGAGGAACCGCATCATCGTCACGGAGGTCTTGCTCGAGACGTCCGGGCTGATGTGGCCCTTGTAGAGGTCAATGGCGATGGTGGAGGAGGCCACCAGCACCAGCGAGGAAAGGGTGGACATCGAGGCGGAGAGGATCAGCAGCAGGATGATCGCCGAAAGCCACGGCGGCAGGTGCTGGGTCATCATGTCCGGGATCAGCTGGTCGAACACCGGTTTGCCGTTGGCCATCGGCATGGTCTGCTGGGTGTAGAACAGGTGTGTCAGCGCGCCGGTGAAGTAGGCCGAGAAAACGATGATGGCCGCGAACAGGGTGACCACGATGGTGGCCACGGTGATCACTTTCTCGTTTTTGATCGCATAGAATTTCTGTGTCATTTGCGGCATGCCCCACACGCCGAATGAGGTCATGAACACAAGGCATGGCAGGATGTACCAGGGGGCGTGCGTGGTCACATGCTGGTGGTACTGTTGCTGGATGGCGGTCGTCAGCGGAACCGTCGCATCGTGGGGGGCTGTGTGGCTGAGGAAAACGACCATGAGGATTGCGCCGCCGACCATGATGATGCCCTGGATGAAGTCCGTGACGGCCACGGCGAAATAGCCGCCCATCACCAGGTAGATGCCGGTGAGGACGGTCATCAGGATCAGGGCCGTGTCAAACGGGATGCCCATGCTCTTCTCGAAAAGATAGCCCAGCCCTTTGTAGACCGAGGCGGAATAGGGGATCAGGAACACAAAGATGATCAGGGCTGCCAGGGGCTTGAGCAGGGGCATGTTGTAGCGCTCCGCGAAGAATTCCGGCATGGTCATGGTGTCCAGGTTTTGCGTCATGCGCCGGGTGCGCCTGCCGAGCAGTTTCCAGGCCAGCAGGGAGCCGACGACCACATTGCCGGCGGCGATCCACAGGGCGTTTATGCCGAATTTCCAGCCGAGCGACCCGGCGAATCCTATGAAGAGCACTGCGGAAAAATAGGTTGTGCCATAGGCAATGGCGCTGACCCATGGCCCTAGCGTCCGGCCGCCCAGGAAGAAGTCGTTGAGGGTTTTGGTGCGGCGCATGCCCCAGATGCCGACAGAAACCATCAGCAGCACGTAGATCGAAGTCATCACAATGGCCAGCATGTTTCTCTCCCGTTATGTAGGTTTACCGCAAACGATGCAGCGTAAAACACCGACAGTATTTGGATACGGCATCAAATAATCAAGCCTGTTTTACAAATATCCGGGGATGTGTCAAACTATTGAACCACAGGCCTGTGAGCCTCATTGCAAGTTCTTGTTCCCGATGGCGGCTGCTTAAGGTTGCATGTGGAAATCATACAGTTTTCATCATGCAGGAAAAAAATTCGTGAATTTTCGGGTGCGCTTCGCCTTGAAGCGCGTTCAACTCATGTCTAGACAAGACGTGCATTCAATGCAATCATATCGACAAGAAGTCGAGACTCTCAAGTAGTAAAAACGCGATTTGTTTACATGAAAGTACACATGCGATGAAGGCCCGATTGTGGATAACGGTATTGGCGATGGTCGGAGGAATGATGCTTTCAGGTCGTGTGGCGAAGGGCGATGATTTTGTAATACAGTCTTTTGACACCACTGGGCAATTGACCTTCCGCGGCTTGTCCAATGCGAATCAATATGCCACTAAATACCGAGTCGAATGGGCTTCGTCTCCCCAGGGGCCGTGGACCAACTTTGCTGCAGCCTCGGTCGGCCTGGACGCTATTCTACCTCCTGTCGATGGCACGAGTAGCGTAGCGGTACTGGTTCCAATGTGCTACCGCGTTGTGGCGTCGGTATCTTACATAACTTCACCGCTGACTGTGGATACGCCGACGATCACACCCGATAGCGGAACATACACAGATTTGGTATTTATCGCGTTGTCGTGTACGACGGCGGATGCGACGATTCGGTACACGACCAATGGCGTGGACCCGACGAGCGATTCACCAGTATACAGTGGAACGTTTACCTTGACCAGTTCGGCGACGATAAAGGCTCAGGCGTTTCTCAGCGGCTATAACGACAGCGCTATCGCTTCGGCCAGTTTTGCGGTCCTGCCTCCAGTTTTCGTCGGAACAGTGCAGTTCAACTCGTTAGCCTACACCATGAATGATGATGACAGGAGTGTTACGTTGACCGTGACTCGCACGGGCGGCAGTTTTGGCTCCGCCAGCGTCAACTACACTACCGCTGATGGATCTGCATTCTCGGGTTTAGACTACATTGCTACGAACGGAATGGTGACTTGGGGGGATGGCGACGACACTGATAAGACAATCACCGTGGTGGCCATTAACGACAGCACACATGAAAATGATAAAAAATTTTCGGTGTACCTTGGTAGCGTCAACGGGGCAACTCTGGGCTCTCCCTCAACTGCCACGGTGACCATTCTTGCTAGTAACTATTTGGTTGTTGACCTTTCTGCCGGATCAACGGCATCGAACTACCCGCTAACCACGCTTTCTGCCATCCCGACCGGTGGGTGGTCGGACGAATACAAGACTAGTAAGATGGTTTTTCGTCGTATTTCGGCGGGTGCCTTTATTATGGGTTCGCCTTCCAACGAACTTAGTCGTTATAGTAACGAGAACCAACACCAAGTCACCTTGACACAGCCATTTTACATGGGTGTCTTCGAGGTTACACAGAAGCAGTGGGAACGGGTCATGGGCACATGGCCGAGCTATTTCAACAATGCTAGCTATCGCGACACCCGTCCAGTCGAGCAGGTGAGTTACAACGACATCCGAGGGATGAATGCCGGTACAAATTGGCCTGCCAATGGCAATGTGGATGTAGATTCGTTTATGGGCCGATTGCGGGCACGGACAGATAAAGCATTTGACCTGCCGACAGAGTCACAGTGGGAGTATGCAGGTCGGGCTGGCACGGTTACGGCGCTGAACTCAGGATACAATATTACCAACACTGCTAGTGATACGCATGTGTCCGCGGTTGGGCGCTACTTGTATAATGGTGGGAGCAACCACGGACAGTCTGTAGATGCGTCTGGCGGTACAGCAAAAGCGGGCAGTTACCTGCCCAACGCATGGGGTTTGTACGATATTCACGGTAACGTGTGGGAGTGGTGCTTGGATTGGTATGGAGGATCCTACCCTGACACGGTGAGTAATCCCAAGGGTGTGGAGTCTGGCCTGTTCCGCATGGGTCGTGGTGGCAGTTGGTACAACGATGCCAACGCCTGCCGAAGCGCCAATCGCGTCAGCGGCTATCCGGATAACGCCGTCTACTTCGTTGGATTCCGGACTGTTCTGCCCACAGGTCAGTGAGGTGTCTTTTCGGCGAGTTCGACCGGTTCGGTAAGCTTACCGTTAGCAGGGTTGATAAGCTCACACATGCGGTGCGCATAAGTTTTTCCCGATTGCAGTGCGGGCGGAGTGCCTGTATACTGCACAAAAAGGATGTGCTGTGTTACGGCATAAAAGTCCTTTAAAAGGGGCAGGGGAATGTATGGCGAATAAACCTGATGAAGTTGAAGTGATGAAGAATGATGCCGGACCATCGCCGGATGACAGGAAAATTGTGCTGGCGCGGACGATTTATCCGTCCCAGTTGCCGGTGATCGTGCTCAACCAGCGCCCGATTTTTCCCAAGATGACCGTGCCGATGCTGATTGAGGACAAGACCCTGATCGAGCTCGTTGAGCGTGTGGTCAAGTCGTCCAGCAAAACCGTGGGTCTTGTGCTGACCAAGCCCGCCAAGCCCGGCGCGAACGGCAAGGAAAAGCAGCCGCCCGAACTGCATGCGGTCGGGGTGGTGGCGGAAATATTCAAAGTGATGCGGGTTGCCCCCGATGCGCCCCTGCAGGTGCTGATGACCGCCATGGATCGGTTCAAGGTGACCAGGATACTCCAGAATACGCCGTATCCGATTGTGAGCGTTGAGTATATCCTGGAACCCGAGATGGTCGCCAACCTGGAGCTAAAGGCCTACTCTCTTTCCGTGATCAAAAGCCTGAAAGAGCTGATCCAGCTCAATCCGTTGCACAAGGAGGAGCTGGCGCTGATTGTTTCGCAATCGGATCTGACGGATCCCGGCCGTCTGGCCGATTTTGCGGCGGCTTTGACCACCTCCAGCGGCGAGGAATTGCAGGAGATCCTCGTAACCATCAGCGTGCGGGAGCGGCTGGACAAGGTTCTGGTCCTGCTCAACCGCGAGATCAACATTTCGCGGCTGCAGACGCAGATCCACAAGCAGATTGAAGAGAAGCTCACCAACCAGCAGCGCGAGTTTTTCCTGCGCGAACAGCTCAAGGCCATCAAAAAGGAGCTGGGGCTGGAAAAGGAGGGGAAAGAGGCGGAGGTCGAGCGCTTCGATCAGCGGCTGAAGGAGATCAAGCTCTCGGATGAGGCGCGCGAGCGTGTCAAGGATGAGATGGACAAGCTGCGGCTGCTGGACCAGTCCTCGCCGGAATTCAATGTGTCGCGCACCTATCTGGATTGGCTGACCTGCCTGCCCTGGGGCGTGTACACCAAGGATTCATATGATTTGAAAGCGGCCGCCAAGATCCTCAACCACGACCATTTCGGGCTTGAGGATGTCAAGCAGCGCATCCTGGAATTCCTTGCGGTCGGCATCATGAAGGGCAACATTTCAGGGTCCATCCTGTGTTTTGTCGGGCCGCCGGGTGTGGGCAAGACATCGCTTGGGCAATCCATCGCCAGGAGCATCGGCCGGAATTTCTACCGGTTCTCCGTGGGCGGTGTGCAGGACGAGGCGGAGATCAAGGGGCACCGCCGTACTTATATCGGCGCGTTGCCCGGCAAATTCATCCAGGTGATGCGGGTCTGCAAAAGCGCCAACCCGGTGATCATGTTGGACGAGATCGACAAGATCGGCGCCAGCTACCATGGCGATCCCGCCTCGGCATTGCTGGAGGTCCTTGACCCGGCCCAGAATAAGGATTTTCTGGATCACTACTTGGACGTGCGGTTCGACCTCTCCAATGCATTCTTCATCTGCACCGCCAATCAGCTGGACACCATTCCGCGGCCGTTGCTGGACCGGATGGAGGTCATCAAGCTGGCCGGGTATATCCAGGAGGAGAAGATCCAGATTGCCCGGCGCTTCCTGATCCCCAAGCAGGCGGAGGCGCACGGCATGAAGGCAAACCAGTTTTCCATGACGGTGGCGGCCATCCGCGCGGTCATCAACGGCTATGCCCGGGAGCCCGGCGTGCGCAGCCTGGAAAACGGCATCAAGAAGATCATGCGCAAGGGTGTGCGCGAGATTGTGGACGGCAAAAAGAAAAAGATAAGCGTGGATGTGGGGGATATCGAGCCGTTGCTGGGTCGGCCGTTTTTCACGGATGACCGCATGCGCAAGGTTGCCCAGCCCGGCGTGGTGATGGGCCTGGCTTGGACCAGCATGGGTGGCGACACCCTCTATGTCGAGGCGTCGCATGTGGAGACCGGCACGCCGGGCCTGAAGCAGACCGGGCAGCTGGGCAGTGTGATGGTGGAGTCGTCGGAAATCGCCTACACGTTCATCCGGTCATTCATGAACGAGTCCGGGAAGGCGCGCGAATTTTTCAAGAAGAACTTCATCCACCTGCATGTGCCGGCGGGTGCGACGCCCAAGGATGGGCCGTCTGCGGGTATCACCATGGCCATGGCGATCTACTCGCTGGCCATGGACCAGCCGGTCAAGCCCGGCATGGCGATGACCGGGGAGCTGACCCTGACCGGGCGGGTGATGCCGATCGGCGGGGTGAAGGAGAAGGTCATGGCGGCCAAGCGGGCGCTGGTGAAAAACATTATCTTCCCCGAGGAGAATCGCAAGGATTTCGAGGAATTGCCGGCCACCGTGCGGCGCGGCGTCAGGCCGTGGTTTGTGCGCGAGTTCCGGGATGTGGTCAAGATCTGCATGGCGAACCCGGGGCGGCGGACGGGCGACAGGAAGCGTTAGGTCAGAAGTTAACTACGAAATGCGCCAAAGAAACGGAAACCGGATTTACCACCCGCTTCGCTGGAGACACGGAGCGGAAGAATGAGGAAGCGTGTCCGCGGAAATCCGTAACTACAGCCAGTTCCAAATTCCCGCAGACGGTTGGAATTTTTGGAGGCAGATGAGTCGGAAAGTGTAGAACTCTCCGAGTGAGCCGTCTGATATTTACCTTCTCTGCCACCTCTGAGGTGAATCTCTATTTTTCTCCGGCTCCAAGAGACAAATTGTTCGATCAAATCTGATTTGATCGAACCTCTCCGGGTTGGTTTCTCCGTGCCTCTGTGTCTCCAGCGTAGCGGGTGGTGAATCTTAAGGTTAGCGTGGGTGGGACGTAGTGGCCTATCCACCTGATCCGCAGCCCTAGCCAATCCAGCGCAGGATCAGGCTGCCGGTCTGGTACACCGCAAACGTGATGCACCAGGCCAGCGCCGTCAGGCCGGTGAATTGCGCCAGGGCCCAGCGCCATTTGCCGCTTTCCGCGCGTATGGCGGCAATGGTCGACACGCAGGGGACGCTGATCAGGCAGAAGAGCATGATGCAGAATGCTTGCAGCGGCGTGTACTCCCTGCGCAATGATTCACGGAGCAGTTCCGGGTGTGGTTCGTTCTGGCCGGCCGAATGGATGATGCCCAGTTGCGCCACGAACACTTCCTTGGCGGCCAGGGCTCCGATGAGTGCGGTGCTGGTCTTCCAGTCAAAACCCACCGGGCGCATGACCGGCTCGATCGCCTTGCCGATCTGCGCTGCATAGGAGAATCCGATTTCCACCCCGCGCGCTTCATGGGGGGTCAGCCCCTGCAGGCGCTCCGGCGCGGGTGCGGGATAGTGGGTGAGGAACCACAGCAGGATCGAGATGCCCACGATCAGGGTGCCGGCCTTTTTCAGGAACATCATGCCGCGTTCCAGGGTGTGGCTCGAAACGCCGCGGAGGGTCGGCAGCCGGTAGGGCGGCAGCTCCATCACGAAAAAGGACGGATCGCCCTTCAGCACGTGTGTGCGCAGCAGCCATGCCAGTGCCAGCGCCAGGAGCAGTCCGGTGCCGTAGAGGCTCATGAGCAGGATTGTCCGCAGGTGGAGCGGGAAAAACGCGCTCAGGAACAGGCCGTAGATCGGCAGCCGCGCGCTGCAGCTCACCAGCGGCAGCACCATCATGACCGCCAGCCGGTCGCGGCGGTTCTCCAGTGTGCGCGTGGCCATGATCGCCGGCACGGTGCAGCCGAAGCCGATCAGGAACGGGATGAAGCTTTTGCCGTGCAGTCCCAGCCGGTGCATGAACCGGTCGGCGATGAACGCGGCCCTCGACATGTAGCCGGAGTCTTCGAGGATCGCAATGGCGGCGAACAGCAGGATGATGTTCGGCATGAAGATCAGGATGCCGCCCACGCCGCTGATGATGCCGTCCACCAGCAGGGATTCGAGCTTCACGGAGAGCATGGCCGGCCAGTGGTAGTGGATGAAAACGGTCAGCCAGTTTAGCCCGGATTCGATCCATTGCATGGGCGGCTCCGACAGGGAAAAGCTGAACTTGAAGAGCAGGTACATCATGGCGAGGAAGACGGGGATGCCCAGCAGCGGATGGGTCAGGATGGCATCCACTCGGTCGGAATAGTTATGGCGGATTTCGGCCGTCATCCGGATGGACTCCTGGCAGGCGCCGGAGATGAATCCGTAGCGCTGTTCCGCGACGATGGTGGCTGGCTGGTCGCCGAAATGGCGGTGCAGGCGGGTGCGGGCACCGCTGACGGCTTTCATCAGCTCGTCCCGGTTGGGCAGTGCCTGTGCCGCCTCCGTGGTTTCCGTGTCACCCTCCAGCAGCTGGAGCGCGGTCCATCGTGCCGGTGTTTTCTGGCCCGGCGACTCCGGTGGCAGCAGGCGGACCAGGTGGTCGAGCTCCTCTTCGATTTCGCCGCCGTACCGCACCGCCGCGGGCCGCACAGGGTTTTGGGCAAGGGTGACGATCTGGTCCCTCAGTGTTTCAATCCCTTGTCCGCGGTTGCCGACCACTTGCACGATGGGAATGCCCAGCAGTCCGGAGAGTCGGACGGTGTCGATCGAAATGCCCTTGGCGGCGGCGATATCGCTCATGGTGAAGGCCAGGAGCAGCGGGACGCCCAGCTCCATGAGCTGGGTGGTCAGGTAGAGGTTGCGCTCAAGATTGGCGGCATCCACCAGATTGACGACCAGGTCCGGCTTGTTTTCGCTGATGAACCGGCGGGCAATCGCCTCATCGGGCGAGCAGACGCTCAGGCTGTAGGTGCCGGGCAGATCCGTGACCAGGGCTTCGCAGCCGGCGTGGGTGAAACGGCCTTCGGAGGCGCTCACGGTCACGCCCGGGTAGTTGGCCACCTGCTGGCGCAGGCCGGTGAGCTGGTTGAAAATGGTGCTCTTGCCGGTGTTGGGATTGCCGATCAGGGCGATGCGGAGCGCCTTCATGGCGCATCGCCTTTGGGTTTGGCGGCTGGCGTGACCAGGATGTGGTCGCCGACGGTGCGGCCCAGCACCAGCCGCTCGCTGTCGAGCTTGATCATGAGCGGGCCGTCATTGCGTATGACGGTCAGTTCGCGGCCGGGATAGATGCCCATGGCGTTCAGGCGTTGGCCAAGGGCTGGGCCGGCATGGATGGCCGACACCTTGACGGTCTGGTTCTTCTTGGTGGCCGAGAGTGTGATGGTTTCTTTAGTCATAAAAATATTTTCCATAATGACATGAGTTCCCGTGCTGGGCAAGATGGATGTTCAGGGGACAACGCATCCGCAGTTGTTTTCCCGACCCTTTCGCATCTTTCGTGTTTTCGTAGTTAAAACTCTTAAACATGAATTGAAGTCGAGCGGGTATATGGGTAAAATCCTTGCCATTCTAAGAGCCAGCCTCAAGAAAGGAAGCCCTCAATGACATTATGGCATTATTCCATCCAGCGCCAGATACAGGGGCCTGTGGATGAGGTGACGATCCGCAGTTTGATCAAAGAGGGCAAGCTGGGGCCTGCCGACCTGGTCTGGAACCCCTCCATGGGTGATCAATGGCAGGCTGTGGCCGCGACCCCGGAACTGAATGTGCAGGAACCGCTTGCCATGCCGGCGGTGGTTGAAGATCGTGTTCAGGAGCCTTTGCCGCCGTCTGAGGTTTCGATAATGAAAGCCATGGAGGCTGGTTGGGGCCGCATGGTGAGGATGCTCTTCAAACCGTTTGATATCAGCCTGTGGTGCATGATGGGGTTGGCGGCGTGGATTTTGTCTTTCGGTCAAAGCGGTGAGCCACTTGGCACAACAATCCGGCTGTTTACAGAGTTTTACGGCAAGGGTGACCATTCAGCCGCATCCGGCCTGCCGTGGGCCAATGGGTTTGGCGCTGTTCATACAGGCCTGCTTTTCATCGCTGGCGGCGTGTTGATCCTTGTGCTGGGGTTGACGCTGGTCATTCAGTGGCTGTCCTGCCGCGCGCGCTTTGTGGTGCTGGACCAGATTGTGCACAAGCGGGGCGATTTTGTCGGGCCGTGGCGGCGCTATGCGACGCAGGGGCTGTCGCTCTTCGGCTGGCGTCTGGCTTTCGGGTTCATCGCGGCGGGCATTGTCGGCGGCATCGCGGCGATGGTGATCATGTCGGTGGGCGGGTTCCCGGCCTTCAGGCAGCCGTCCGGCATTGATTGGAAAGTCATCATCATGGCGGCGATGGTGCTGCTGCCGTTGTTGCTGGTCCTGGCATTCATTGTGAGCCTGTTGGATAATTTTGTGGTGCCCATCATGTATTGGGAGGAGTGCACGGCGACGGCCGCATGGAAGATATTCCTTCACATGGCCCGGGGCTATACTGCGCCGATCATGAATTACTTCCTGATGCAGTTCGTGCTCGGCTTGGCGCTGGCGGGTGTGATCATCATCACCTGCTGCGGGTTTTGCACGCTGCTGATCCCGTACGTGGGTTCGGTGGTGCTGCTGCCGGCAACGGTGTTCATGCAGTGCTACACGCTGGCGTTTATCGCCCAGATAAACCCCCGCTATTCCATCGGCCCGTAGTTCGGTCGGTGACGAAGCTGTCAGCGTTCAACGATCAGTTTCAGGATTTAAGCTGATCGGTCCGACTCCTGCATTCTGAATACCCTGACTTTTGACTGCTGAATACTTTCTTCAGTCTCCTGTATCCTGTACTCCTGTCCGCCCCCTATGCCTTCTCAGTCGGCGCTTTGTCGGGTGCGGGTGCGCATTTCTCAAGGTCTTTGGCGGTTTCAATGTAGTTCATCTGCAGCGAGGAGAGCGAATTCTTGAGGAGGGTCTCCTCTTCCTTGTCCAGGTTGCCTTTGGTCTTGGCCTGCAGCATGGTCAGCATGTCGATGCTCATCTGGGCGGCCTCGAGGTTGATCGCCGTTTTCCCCTGGGTGGGGTCCACCAGTTTGCCGAGCTGCTGCATGGCCGAGGTGGTGATGGAAAATACGATCGTGGTGAAGAGCGTCTTGTTCATGTCTGCCTGCATATGTTTTTCCTCCTGTCTTTAAGGCCGGACAGTGCTGCCGGTCTGGTTTTTCTTTCTCAGTTGGTTTTCCCTGTCGGATGGGATCCGCGCGCTGTTTCCCGACAGGCTGACCCCGGACTGTGTGTTGATGCCCATCTGGTTGGTGATGGAGCCGACCGTGGACACCACTTTTTTCGGGCGGGCGAACATGACATGTCGGAATCCCGCCTGGAAAAGCTGGCCGACGATGGCCGCCATGGTGTTTTCACCGGTGTCTTCCTGTATGCCGATGGTGATGGACGTGCTTTCTGCGGCGCCTTCATGGCGTAGCGTTTTCACCAGATGGGCGGTGTCGGTGACCGTCGTCAGGGTTTTGAACTGGTCGGGTGGCATGAACTCAATCCGCATGGTCTGGCGTGGTGCCGCCTGTATGATTAGCGGCAACGCGGTGAAAAAGAGGATGCAGGCTGCACGGATGAACGTGCTGTGGATGGGCAGTGTTTTTTTTAATTTCATGATGCTTGCTGTCCCTTTCGTGCCTTTCGAGCTGTGCTCGGCGTAGCCGTTGCGGCGAAGCCGGGGCATTTCGTAGTTAAAACGCTTTTCTCTTCATGCGTGGTGCATTTTTTCGTTTTCCTGCAGCCTTCAGCCTATCCACCTTCTTCACGATTGTTTGTCCGGCGTTTGTGCGGGTTGGCCGGAGTGTGTGTTCAGGATGGTGCCGATGATGTTGGTGGTGGATTTGCCGGTGGCCAACGGGGCCAGCACAACGCGCCCGCCGTGTTGTTCGACAATGTCGCGGCCGCAGACCCAGCCTTTGCGGTCTTCGCCCTTGACCAGGATATCCGGCAACAGTTCGGCGATCAGGCCGTCCACATGCAGCTCATCAAAGACCACCACGTAGTCCACCATCTCCAGCGCCGCCAGCAGTTTGGCGCGGTCTTCCTGGGGCACCACGGGGCGCAGGGGCCCCTTCAATTCGCGGACCGAGCGGTCGGAATTGATGCCCACGGCCAGCACATCGCCCTGCGCGCGCGCGAAGGCCAGGTAATCCACATGGCCCGCATGGAGGATGTCAAAGCAGCCGTTGGTGAAGACAAAGGTAGTTCCCTTGCGACGCAGATCCTCGCGGATGGTTTTCAGTTGCCTGCGGTCAACGATTTTGTCCGTATAGTGCGCATGGGGCTGCATCATGGAACCTCTTCAGTTGCTCTGTCGTTGTCGATTCTTGGCGACCTTTGCGCCTTTGCGTGAAAACTCTCAGGCTTCCCTTTTCGTATATTTCGCGCATTTCGTAGTTGAATTCTGTCTCTTATCATCCTTCAGTCTACAGCCTAACCCTCTATAGCCTTTTCTTAATGTTTGAAGCTGCGCTGCCCGGTGAACACCATGGCCGCGTTGAATTCGTTGCAGGCGTCGATGCTCTCGAAATCACGGTCCGAGCCGCCGGGCTGGATGACGGCGCTGACGCCCTCGCGCAGGCCCACCTCGATGCCGTCGCGGAAGGGGAAGAAGGCGTCGGAGACCATGCAGCAGCCCGGCAGGCCGCCTTTCTTGGCGCGGACTTCCTCGTCGATTTCCTGCTTTTTGGCCGCATCCGTCAGATTGTTGTAGGGTGTGTGGTGGCGCTCCCAGCAGATCCGGTCCGCCAGCTTGCGGTACGCCTTGTCGCGGGCGATCTCCGCCACGCCGACACGGTCCTGTTCGCCCGTGCCGATGCCAATGGTGCAGAGGTCTTTGACATAAAGCACGGAGTTGCTGGACACGCCGGCTTCCACCAGCCAGCCGAAAATCAGGTCCGCATATTCCTTTTCCGTCGGCGCGCGCTGCACGCGGTATTCCTTGCCCTTGTAGGTGACCTGCGCCGGCAGGAGTGACTCCTTGGTGCGGGTTTCGGGGCGGAACGACCATTGCATGATGAGGCCGCCGTCCATCAGGGACTTGATGTCCACCACGCGCTGTGCGGCGAAGTCCTGCAGCCGGGCCATGTTGCGGATCTTCATGATACGCAGGTTTTTCTTGGCCGCGAAAATGTCCATGACGCCGGGGGCGAACTCGGGGGCCGCCACGACCTCCGCGTAGTTCTCGGCGATCAGCCGGGCGGTGGCGAGGTCCACCTCGCGGTTGAGCACGATCGCGCCGCCGAACGCCGCCACGCGGTCGGCCATGTTGGCGCGCTGGTAGGCCTCCGCCAGCGTGCCCGCCATGGCCGCGCCGGAGGGGTTGTTGTGCTTCATGATGACGGCGCAGGGCTTTTCCGTCAGGTAGCGCAGGATGTTCAGCGCGTTGTCCACATCAGTGATGTTGGTTTTGCCGGGATGTTTGCCGAACTGCAGCAGCTCCGGGTCCGAGGCTAGGTATCGGCCGGGTTGGATGCTGGTGACATCGCCCAGTTGCAGGTTGCCGTTGACCAGTTTGTAGAGCGCGGCCTCCTGGCCGGGGTTTTCGCCGTAGCGCAGGCCGCACTGCTCGTTGTTGATCACCCAGGCCATCTTCTCATACACCAGCGTCTGCCGCCCGGCGTCGCCGATGAAGCTCAGCTCCATGCGCGGGGTGAAATGGTCCGCCATGATGGTCTTGTAGGCGGCCTTGAAATCAATGGTTGCCATAATCTACCTCCTATTGTTTGCAACAGGGTTTATTCAGACGGTAATGAAATCACGAAAAAGGAGATTTGGATTTGCTATCCTTTTTTGCGCCTTTCGCGTGTTTCGCAGTTAAAATCTTTTCTCCTACAGCCTTTCTGCCAGTGTCTTTCTCAAGCTGGTTGACGTCTTTCAATCCGACCTTCAGTCTATAGCCTAACTGCCTTCAGCCTGTTTTACACATTGAACAGGTAGTGCATCACGTCGCCGTCCTTCACCTCGTACTCCTTGCCCTCAAGCCGCGCCACGCCGGCGGCTTTGCAGGCCGCTTCGCTGCCGTGCTTGATGTAGTCGTCAAACGCGATCACTTCCGCGCGGATGAAGCCGCGCTCGAAATCCGTGTGGATGACGCTGGCCGCCTTGGGTGCGGTCCAGCCCCGGTGGATGGTCCAGGCCCGCACCTCCTTGGGGCCGGCGGTCAGGTAGCTGATCAGGCCGAGCGTGTGGTAGGCCGTGCGGATGATCTGGTCCAGCCCGCTCTCCTTCAGCCCGTACGAGTTGAAGAACTCTAGGCGCTCGGCGTCGCTCATGCCGACCAGGTCCGACTCGAAGCGGGCGGAAATGATGGCGACATCGGCGCCGGTTTTTGCGGCGAACTCCTGGATGGCGGTGACCCACGCCGCATGCTGGTCGCCCAGCATGGTCTCGCCGATGTTGGCGCAGTAGATCACCGGCTTGTCGGTCAGCAGCTGCAGCTCGTTGAGGATGATGTTGACCGGATCGGAGGGGATGCGCGCGAAGGTGCGTGCCGGTTTGCCGGATTCGAGATGTTTCATCAGGTTCTGGCCGGCTTCGAACTCCGCGCGCGCATCCTTTTCCGCGCGTGCCAGCCGTGAGAGGCGGTCGAGCCGTTTTTCCATCGCCTGCATGTCGGCCAGGATCAGCTCGGTCTCGACGATCTCCATGTCGCGCGCCGGGTCGGTGCTGCCTTCCACATGCACCACGTCCGGGTCCTCGAAGCAGCGGACCACATGCAGGACGGCGTTGACCTCGCGGATGTTGGCGAGGAACTTGTTCCCCAGCCCTTCACCCTTGCTGGCGCCGCGCACCAGGCCGGCGATGTCGATGAAGTCCACCGTGGCGTTGATGACCTTCTCCGGATGGACCAGGTCTGCCAGCTGTTGCAGGCGGTGGTCGGGGACGGCCACGGTGGCCTTGTTGGGCTCGATCGTGCAGAAAGGATAATTAGCCGCCTGCGCATTCTGGGTGCGCGTCAGGGCATTGAACAACGTTGATTTGCCGACATTCGGCAATCCGACAATTCCCACTCCCAGTGCCATATTCCGCCCCTGTCCTTCCCTCGTTGAGTCGAGTGCGTATCATCGGGTCTTTGCCCTGAAAAATCAATGTAAATTACCTGCGTCCCTCGGGGTCGCAGATGTGTAGGCTGGGGGATAAGCATGTTTGACGGAATGAAGGGGCTGCCCGGACTTTTCTCATGGAAACACGCCAAGTTTTTCGCTTTATACCGTATTTTTGGCGTAAGCAGGGCCGATTCGAATTCTTGACAAAATTAAAGAAATAACTTGGATGCACACACCGGTATAGTGTAGTGTATAGATATGTTAAGAGGGGTGTAGTGCTTTCATCGTATAAACTTAAGGAACAATGGTTGTTTATAAAACGGGTTGGCAAGGCTGGCATGCCTTGATGGAGTTTATCATGATTAAAAAAATATGGGTCGGAATGGCAGTCGCAATGAGCTGCGCCAGCGTCATGGCTTCAACAATTGTGGGAACAGATCAGCTTCCCATCACACCTGCAGGCGGGACGCTTGCAGCAGGTGGTGTTATTGATAATTTTGATACCCAGCGCAATGCCGGTGGTTGGACTTACGGCGACACCGTTGGCGGATCGATAGGTGAAACCGTATCGGGATCGGGGAATATTGTGGAGGCGTATGATCCTGGGTCCAGCGCGGGTAATTATGCCTTTATGTATACGGACAATAAGCTCGGGACAATCGCAAGTGCGCTTGGCGTTCCCTTGCAACCGACATCAACTCCGGGACCTGGCGGGACGGTTAAGACATCATCGTATATCTCGTTTAACTTCAGTTATGTAACGTCACCGAGTCTAGTTGAGTTGTTCTTGACGGATGGCAATGGAGGGGCTTGGTACACGACGATTGCTCTGGGTACGCCTGGCACATGGAATTCTTATCTGGTCTGGCTCGATCCGGCACGGGACACTTGGTATGACAAAGGCCATCTCCCGACGGGTGCTCAGTCTACGTTTGCGGCGGATATAGCCAATATTGGCAATTACTATCTCGGCTTGAATATCTTGTATCCGGATCAACAGCCAGACTCATATTTTGTTGATAGTGTCGACTTGGGCCAGTGGCAGTGGTCGGAGACAAGCTCCGCGGTTCCTGAACCCGGAACCATGTCCATGCTGGGATTCGCGCTGGCGTCGATGGGCTTGACCTTCCGTCGCCGGTTGCGCTCGATCTTCAAAGGCTGAGAACAGGCAATGCCAAAAAAAGTTGTTTGCTAGGGGGCGGAGAAGTCTGTAAGCGTAACAAGTGGCAGTTTTCTTATGGCGTGGCGGCTTAGCGTTTGGTGCCTTGGGCAAACTGTCCAATGTAATGAGCTAGGCGTTCTTCCGTCTCCTTTTCGTTTCTTTCGTGTTTCGTTGTTAATTCCGCATGACCTGTTTTTTTCGCATCACACATCCGTGTTGTCAGTGGTTACACTGTCTTTCATCAGTGTGATCTGTGGGTATTTTTTCTAATAGTCTTCAGCCTGACAGCCTTTCTCATGGCGTATGCAAACCCGCGCTTGAAAACCGGCCCCGGCTTGCCTATGCTGGCCGGCACTATTTTTAACCGCAGTGAAAGGATGGGTTGATGGGCAACATTCCGACAGGCCGCCAGGTCAAGATCGGGTCGCTGGTGGTTGATCCGCCGGTCTTTCTGGCGCCGATGGCGGGTTACACCGACAGCGCCATGCGCAGCATGTGCCTGCGTTTCCACTGCGGGGCCGTGGTGACCGAGGTGGTGGGGGCCTCCGGGGTGGTGCACGGGTCCAGGCCCACATTGTATATGCTGGAGACCGCGCCGGATGAACGTCCGGTGGCAGCCCATTTTTATGGCGCAGATCCCGATATCCTGGCGCAGGCCGCTATCACCGCGGAACAGACTGGCCGGTTCGCCTTTGTCGACCTGAACTGCGGCTGCCCGGTGCGCAAGGTGGTGGCCAAGGGTGCCGGTGTGGCGCTCATGAAAAAACCGGCGCTGATCGGCAAGATTGTGGCGGCCATGCGGCAGGCGGTCAAACTGCCGATCACCGTGAAGACCCGCATCGGCATTTCCGCGGAGGCCGGCAATATCGATGAGGTGGCGCAGGCGGTGGAAGAAGCCGGCGGGCAGGCGATCTTCATCCACGCCCGGTTCGCCTCCAAGAAACATTCCGGCGCGGCGGACTGGGAGACCCTGGCCCGCATTAAGGCGCGCAGCAATATCCCGGTGATCGGCAACGGCGGCATCCTGACGGCGGACGACGCCATGCGCATGATGGCGGAGACCGGCGTGGACGGCGTCATGATCGGTCGCGCGGCGGTCGGGCATCCGTGGTTGTTCGGCGAAATCCATGCGCGCTTTGCCGGCATCCCGTGGACCCCGCTCACCAAGGCCGGACGGCTGGCGGTGCTGGAGGATCATTTTGACCGGCTGGCCGTTTTGAAAAGCGGGGAAAAGCGCTCCCGCAACGCGCCGGCATCCGGAGATGTTGAAGGCGCCACGGCACTGAAATTCCGTGGCCACCTCTGCCGTTATTTTTCAGGCCTGCCGGGCTGCCATGAGCTGCGCCGCCGGCTGACCGAGATCAAAACGCGCGCGGATGTCGTGGCAGCGGGTCGTGACGCATTCTTCGGTATCGGCTCCGCCTCTGTCGATGGCCCTGTGGTGGATGATGAATTGTCGCAGGAAGAAGATATGACCTGATGGGAATGTAACTACGAAACACACGAAAGGCGCAAAAATGGGAACCGGGCTTTTATTCAAAGAGGAAAGCTACCAGATTGTCGGCGCATGTTTTGAAGTCTATAAAGAGAAGGGCAATGGATTTCTGGAGGCGGTGTATCAGGAATGCCTGGCCATTGAGTTCAGCAAGCTGGGGGTCCCATTTGTTGAGCACCCAAAGCTGCAACTAAAGTACAAGGGGCAAGACCTCAAACAAATCTATGAGCCGGATTTCCTCTGTTTCGGCCAGATCATCATTGAAATCAAGGCGGTGAAGAATCTGCTGGATGAACACCGTGCCCAGATCATCAATTATCTGAAAGCGACAAACATGCCGCTGGGCTTATTGGTAAACTTCGGACATTATCCGAAAATCGAACACGAGCGACTGATTAATCAATCCTCCAGCGTTTCGCAGGAGGATTTTTAGTATCTTTCGCGTGTTTTGTAGTTAAATCTGATTGCTGAGCTGTCACGTGACGACTTGATAGGACGGGTCGGCGGCGGAGGATGAGGCCTTGATGCGCCCCGCCTGTTGCAGCCGCTCCAGCTCCTGTCGGACCTGCTCCATCGGCCGCCCCAGCACACCTGCCAGCTCCGTGGCCGTCGCCGGATGCCGCTTCAGCAGCTCCTCGATGCTGACCTTGTCGAACACATGCGACGAAGCGGAGGCTTTGAAGTCCGCAATGACTTCCGCATTCGGGCCAAAGATCGCGGCCCGCTCCGCCAGTTCATCCCGCGAGAGCGGCAGCGTGTCGCTCTCGGTGGGCGGCCGGACCGCGGTGTTCAGCTGGATCTTGTCCGGTTGGATGGTCTGGATGATCTTTGCAATCCGTGCAACGTCCGCCAGGGCATCATTCATGCCTTTGATGAAGAACACCTCCACGGCAAAGGTTCCCCGATATTGCGCACGGAACGCCTGATAGCCCGCGACCATGGCATCAAAGCGCAGGGCAGGGTGCGGCCGGTTGACTTTGGCAAAAGACGCCGGGTCCCATGCGCTGAGCGACACTTTCACCAGCGTGGCGTCGAGGGCGGCGGTGCGCACTTCCGGCAGATGGAACAACGAGCCATTTGACAGCAGGGCGGTCCGGATGGTCGTGGTCTGGCGCATGAACTGCAGGATATCGCCGAAGTTGATGTGCAGCGTGGGTTCGCCCGCGCCTGAAAGCGTCAGATAGTCCGGCGCCGCGTTTTCGCCGAGCCATTGCCGCAGTTCATCCATCACATCGCGAATGGGGACATAGGCCTTGCGTTCCATGCAAAGCTTGGTGGTTGGCCCGATCTGGCAGAACCGGCAGTCCAGCGTGCAGGTCTTGGAGGGGATCAGATCCACCCCCAGCGACTGCCCCAGCCGCCGCGAGGGTACGGGCCCGAACAGATAACGGTATTGATGCATGTGTTTGCTTTCGGAAAATATTGCAGCCGTTTCATCCGGCTGTTATGGTTCGGAAATAAGAACCTGTCTGAAAATTTGTTTGTACCATGATGGCATGAGTTTTCGTGCTGTGCAAGGCGGATGTTCGGGGCGAATACCCAAAGCGGTCTTTGCCCCGAACGGCCAACGCTGCCCAGCGCGAAAAGACACGCCACCCGTTGCGGGCACAGCTATAGTACGCGGTGTCATGGCCAAAATAATTTTGAGATAGGTTCGAGCAACAAGCGGCGCGATAAGCACAGCTTTTATATTGCGTCAAGGACGCAAAGGCTGAAGCGGTTTAGGCTATAGGCTGAAGGTCGGATTCGGAATTGCTCACTGATTACATGGACATAGATAGGAGCCGAAAGAGTTTTAACTACGAAACACGAAAAAAGGATTTGGATTTACTAAAAGTCTAACAGCCTACAGTCTATCAACCTGCATCCTGATGGATGCTGAAAGGTGTCATTATGAATTCTCGTGAACGGATGCTGGCGGCCATTCATCACCGGCCGGTTGACCGTGTGCCGACGGATATCTGGGCGACCGGCGAGGTCCGGAAAAAGCTTCGTCAGCACTTTGGCGAAACCGCGGATATCAACCAGCTCCTCCACATCGACGGCATGGCGGGTGCGGAGCCGCTTTATGTGGGTCCGGAAGTGCCGGGCGTGGCTGGCGAGATGGTCAACCAGGTCTGGGGATTCCGCTACAAGCCGGTTGATTATGGCACGGGGATTTACGAGGAGCAGGTTTTTTATCCGCTGAAGACAGCCGCCACCATCGACGACCTGGAAGCGTACCGCTGGCCGCGCGCGGAGTGGTTTGACTACAGCGGGATGAAGGCGGCGGCTGAAGAAGGCCGCAAGCGGCAAATCGTGGCCTGCGGCTACATGGCGCCGTTTTATTACCACAACCAGTTGCGGGGCCTGGAGGAGTCCCTGATGGATCCCATGATCGATTCGGAATTCACCCGCCACCTGCTGCAGCGGATCACCGATGTTTTTTACGAAACCCACAAGCGCAGGTTTGAAGCCGCGGCCGGCCTGATTGATGTCACGCAGGTGACGGACGATTTCGGCAGCCAGACCGGGCCTATGATCAGCCTGGACACCTTCCGTGAGTTCTACAAGCCGCACATCAAGCGACTCATTGACCTGGCGCACAGCTTCGGCATCAAGGTCATGCACCATGATGACGGGGCCATGCGCATCTTCCTGCCGGATCTGGTCGAGATGGGCATTGATATCCTCAACCCGGTCCAGTGGACCTGTCCTGGCATGGAGATGCAGGCGCTCAAGGATGATTTCGGCCGCAAGATCTGTTTCCATGGCGGCGTGGAGAACCAGAAGATCCTGCCCTTCGGCTCGCCGGAAGAGGTGCGCGCGGAAGTGAGGCACTGTATCGATGCGCTGGGCAGCGACAACACCGGCTACATCCTGGCGCCCTGCCACAACCTGCAGGCGATCACCCCGGTGGCGAATATCATCGCCATGTATGACGAGGCTTACCGCTACGGTCGGAAAAAGTGATGTGGCGGTCGGGTTTCCGTTGACAGACGCGGTGTGATGCACTACTGTGCCATCGTCTTTTTTTTCGGGCGCTTAGCTCAGTTGGCTAGAGCACTACCTTGACATGGTAGGGGTCACAGGTTCAAGTCCTGTAGCGCCCACCAGATTTTTTAGCACCGTCCCATTCCGTTTCTCACTGCCGGCCGCAGCACTTCTTGTATTTCTGTCCGCTGCCGCACGGGCAGGGCGCGTTGCGGTCGCCTGATGGCGGCGGCATGAGGGTGGGGATTGCCCGGCGCTGCGCCCGGATGTCAGCCGCCAGGGTTTCAAATGCGGCCGCTGTGTGGGTGTGGAACCGCTGCCAGCCTTCGCAGAGGACACTCAGCTGGCGCGGGTCAAAACGCCCGCCGGCTACCCGGTGCTTCAGGCAGTCGCCGGCGCACAGCGCCAGATGCGGGCACTTCCGGCAGTCCGCGTGCCAGTTGGCTTTGGCGGCGCTGAATTTGCGCCCGGGTTCCGACTGCCTCAATGCATCCCAGCCAAATCCCGGGTCCATCACATTGCCGAGCCGGTATTCCGGGAAGACAAAAAAGTCGCAGGGGAAAAGGTCGCCATTGTGCTCCACCAGAAAATAGGAGCTGCACTGGGTCCCCATGGTGCATTGGGTGACGCGGTTGTCCACGGTCTTGTTGAGGATGGAGTCATGGTGCCGGATGGAAACCGTGCGGGTATCGGTTGGAGCCCATGCGTCAAACACATCGCATAAAAACCGGCCCCATTCCGCGCCGGTGATGGCAAAGGGCTCCAGCCGGCCCTGCGCGTCAAACTCGACGCAGGGGATGAACTGCTGGTAGTTGAAGCCCTCGTCCTTGAGATACTGGTAAACCTCGCGGCCCTGCCGGACATTGGCCTGGCTGACGAGTGTCAGGATATTGAATTCAACCTGGTGCGCCTGCAGGGCACGGATGCCTTTGAGAGTTTCGGCATGGGACGGTGCGCCGGTCGCGTTCCGGCGGTAGTGGTTGTGGATCTCTGCCGGGCCGTCCAGGCTGCATCCGACTAGGAATCGGAACTGCGCCAGGTATCCGGCCCATGTGTCGTCAATCAGCGTGGCATTGGTCTGCAGCGCATTGGCCACCACCGCGCCGGGCCTGCCGTACTGCTGCTGGAGGGCGGTGACGCGCCTGAAGAAATCGAGGCCCATCAGGGTTGGTTCGCCGCCCTGCCAGCCGAAGGAATATACCGGCTGGGGGGTGGCCATGTAGCTTTGGATCACCTGCGCCAGCACCGCGTCCGACATGCGGTGCTGGACGGATGCGGCATAGAGCGCGGCCTTTTCAAGATAGAAACAGTACGCGCACCGCAGGTTGCAGTCGGCGGAGGCGGGCTTGATCAGCAGTGAAAACGGTGCATCCATAGTTATGCGAGAAAACTCTTCCGTAGCCTTTCGTAGTTAACTCCCCGCCAGCGCCCAAGATTATCCGACCCTTGGCGTGAAAAAACTGCCTGCTTATGAACGCTCGCGGGCCATATCGGAGGGTGCCCAGACGACGACCGGCACGCGCTTGCGTCCCCATTTAGTGGCCTCCATATGGCTGCGGAAAAAAAGATCAATATGGTAGCCTTTGATGTCGCGGCCGGTATCCTCCACGCGGCCGTAGCCGTAGCCTTCGACATACATGATGGTGCCGAACGGGAAGATCGAGGGGTCCGCCGCAATCGTCCCCATCCGCGCCCGCGCGCCGGATGCCGTCATGCCCACGGCTTTGCGCTGCCCCTGCCGTGCGCCGGAAGCGATCACCGGCACGCCAGCCGTGTTATGCCGCCAGTTGCAGCACGCGCCGCACGCGCAATAGCCGGTCACCTCCATCTTGCGTGACGCGCTGCGCATGCTGCCGGACGGGCGCATGCTCAGGCATCCGCACAGGAGCACCATCAGCAATAAAGAGCCCCACACGCCGACAATCAGCTGTTTCTGCCATTTCATCGTGGTCCACATAGCCGCATACGTTACATTATCCAAAGGGCGGACGAAACTGTTTTTTTACACGCCGCGGCTTGTAAGCGGCCTCCGCATGGCGTATATTGGCGTGTATTAGCGGTTGAAAATAAAGGAAAAGATGAAAACAAAGCCCGCAAATAAGCGTTCACAGCCCACTCTCACCCTGCTGGGTCAGAGCCACACCAAAGTACCTGACTCGCCGGACAAGGCTGTGCTGGAAGCGTTTCCCAACCCGAATCCCGGCCGCGCCTATTGGATCACGCTCGACTGCCCTGAATTCACCGCGCTCTGCCCCATCACCGGTCAGCCGGATTTCGGACACCTCACCATCCGCTACATCCCGGGCAAGTGGTGCGTGGAAAGCAAGGCGCTCAAGATCTACCTCTTTTCCTACCGCAACACCGGCGCTTTCCATGAGGCCGTGGTCAACCAGATCATGGATGATCTGGTCCGCGTCATCAAGCCGCGCAAGATGGTGGTGACCGGGAACTTTAACCGGCGGGGCGGCATTGCCATCACCGTGGAAGCCGCCTATCCGTGAGTTCGGATTAAGCCACGGCATTTCTTTGCTCTGGCCGGAACAAGGCAGATTGCATTTCGGGTGAAAAAGATGCGGTAAGCTTGGGATGATGACAAGGCGGACCGGGTGGGGCGGTACCTCGGGTGTGTTCAAGCGAGCACTCGGCAAGACCTTCCGTGTTGCCGGCATCGCTGAGCATGGCAATTTGGAGTTGGCGGTCACGAAACATGACTCCATCTGGATTGAGCCGGAGTTTGTCGTCCGCATTGAGCGGAGGCGCAAATCGAGATGATGCGATGAATACAAACGAGAAAAATATCGTCATTTATGATGAATGCAGTCGCTGGGTTGCGATCGCGAACCTCGCCTTCGCCGGAGCCGCCTTATACTGTGTTGTGCATTTCTCGTCGAATAAGATTGCGCACTACGCAGTCGGCGGCTTTCTCTGCCTGTTTTCCCTGTTCTGGGTGAAGGACTTCATCTTTGGCTTCAGATTACGCCTTGTGAGCGACGGACAGCGTCTAAGCTGGCAGGAGGGACGCGAGACAGGGCATGTGGAACTGCGACAGATGACAGCGATTCTTGTCAGCCAGCCGGTTCGCCATAGGTTCGGGTGGACGTTCATCAGGTTCAGGCTTTCAGACGGCTCCGAACGGCAGCTTCCGCCAAACATGGCCCAGGGGCTGCGCGCCAGAGACTGGCGCCGGCTGAAAGAACTGATCAGGTACATACAGACAATCACGCCGGTGACGGTAGAGCCGCTTGATGACCCGTATGCAATCATTGAAGGAGTAACGGACGAATCGCCCAGAGATGATCGGGGCTGACAACCGGCGCCCTCGTATGTTGCAGCCGCTCTGCTCGAAACCGTTAGGCGTGCCATTGGAGACATGAAATGGAATTGGATATGAAATATCTACTTTGCCTGTTCCCCTTGGTTGGCACAGGCGCGCTGTGGGGCGGAATCGTGTACAAGCGCCACCTCAGACAAAAGGTCGATAGCTACCTTCGCACGTATGGAGTTGTGACGGGTTTTGAGGCTCAAGGTTCAAGGCATGGGATAGTGTACCACCCCGTCGTCGAATATCAAATCGCGGGCCGCCGCCATTCTATTCAAAGCGAAGTGGGATATGGAAAGCCAAAGGAGAAGAAAGGATCAAAAATGGAGATTATGTATGATCCATCCGGCACCTCCCATGCGTATTTGGTGAAGGACTACTATATGGGTCCAAACATAATGATTGGAATAGGCGGCGCATTCTTGCTGCTCGGCTCAACACTGGTATACCATTTGATCTTATTTCCCTGAAATAGAGCCGCCCAACATCGCATCGCTTCTTCCAAACCGGGGTTACGATCTGGCATTCAGGCATGGCAATGAAAGCGATGCGCTCCCTTGTCGAACAGAATCCGGTGGAGGTACGAACACCGAAAATCCATGACGTCGCGTCATGGAGGCGAACCGCATGGCGCATTTCGGTGTCCTGAGTCTGCGAAGGACCGGGGAAAGAATGTGGTAAGTTCCGGGGGCCGGCGCGGCGTCGCGGGTGCCGCTGGATAAGCATCCGCGGCATCCCGCGAGAACAATGCCGGACCCGGAAATCGCCGCATTATTCTCCACGCGAAATGCGCCATGCTTTTTGGTGTTTACGCTGGAGGCTGACGGCCGAATGCGTGACATTCCGGTTCCGAGGCACCGGCAACTGTATTCTGGCTCCTGTCTCCTCAATACAGTCAGCATCACATCTCGATGCCGCGGCGGGCGGGGACCCCTTTGTGATAGTAGTGCTTCACCGCATGCATGCGGGTCACCAGGTCCGCCCTGCGGATGATGCGTCGGTGGGCGTTGCGCCCGGTCAGCACCAGCTCCACATGCGCGGGCTTGCGCTCGATCAGCTCCAGCACATCCTCGACCGTCACCATGCCGAGCTCGACCGCGGCGTGGATCTCATCAGCAACCACCAGATGGTATTCGCCGCTGAAGACGACCTCGCACAATTGCCGGAAACAGCGGCGTGCCTTGGCGATGTCCTTGGCCGCGGGTTTGCCGCGCACGAAATGCACATCGCCGAACTGCTCGAAGCGCACTTCCGGGAAGCGTTCCCGCAGGATGGTCTTTTCGCAGGTCGGTCGGCCCTTGAGGAACTGGCCGATATACGCGCGGCAGCCCGCGCCGCAGGCGCGCAGGACCAGGCCCAGCGCGGCGGTGGTTTTGCCCTTGCCGTCGCCGGTGTACACATGGACATAACCCTTCATGTCCCGCGCCGTCTCTTTGCAGGGTGATTTCATGGTAGTGTCAATATGCCATAGCTTAGAGCCTATCCGAAAACCCATTGGACCCATGATGGCATGAGTTTTCGTGTCGGGCAAGGCGAATGTTCGGGGGGAATACCCAAAGCGGTCTTTCCCCCGAACAGACAACGCTGCCCGGCGCGAAAAGACATGCCACCCGCTGCGGGCACGGCGTATTCCACCCTGCCGCGGCGTTCCTCGCTGGGGGCCAAGACCGCTGCGGGTATTGACCCCCGGCGCGCGCCTTGCGAGCAGGACGGAACCCGCGGTGTCATGGCCCAGTGGGTTTTCGAATAGGCTCTTAGGCGCTTTTCCAAGCCGGTTTTCCCGGCAGCAGCGCGTCGAATTCGGCGATCAGTTTCTGCTCGTATTCGCCCGCATAGGTTCCGGTCAGGAACTTGTCATAGGCCTCTTTGCAGAAGCATTCCCACGAGGCCTCCTCATGGCCGGGGTTGATGGGGAAGAACAGGGCGCGGTTCGCCTTGGCGGCCTTGCGGTCGCCGGGTGCATCGCCGATCATGAGGATGTTGCTGGCGGGGTAGCGGCCTTTGGTCGCCATCTCGATGTGCTCGGCCTTGGTGCCCAGCTCCTGCCCGGCGATGATGGCGACATAGTCGAGGATGCTGTTCTCCTCCCACTCGCGCACCAGCGCCTCGGTGGGGGTCTGCGAGACGCAGATCGCGTCGGAGTTCTGGCGGATCTCCTCCAGACTTTCGGTGGCCCACTTGAACGGCGCGATCTTCTTCACCGTCCGGGCGATCTCCGCATTCACATCCACGCTCCACGCCAGCAGGACCTTGAGCGCCTCGCTGTTGGTTTTGGCGATATACTCCTTCAGGCCGTCATGGGAGAGGGCCGTGCCGGAGGCGATGAACGCCTTCATGTCGGTGGTGTCCGGCAGGGTGGCGCCGGAGGGGCGCACGGTCTCGCGCTCGCGCAGCAGGTCGAACATCTTGTCCAGCGCGACAAACCGGTTCTGGCCGCGCCATTTGGAGTAGAGGTTGACGAACTCCGCGGCCTCGCGCAGGCGGGCTTCCATCTTCTCCAGGTGCCAGTGCGAGATGATCAGCTTGTGGAAGCACTGCTTCTGCTTGATCTCCATGGTCGGGAACACGCAGCCGTCGGAGTCGATGCCGACAAAGCTGGAAAATTTCGGTTTGAACTGGAGCAGATCTTCCTTGGTATAGATTCTGTGCGACATGTCGTTATCCCTTGCGGTTATCAGTACTTTGCGCCCTTTGCGCCTTTGCGAGAAAATCTCTTCTCTCACCCTTTTTGCGGCGGCATTTTCGCATATTTCGTAGTTAAAACTCTTCCGTCTCCTATCCGTGTCATCCGTCCTATTCGTGGTCAGGTCAGGTCAATTCTTCATTCTGACTCCTGACTTCTGAATACTGAATGCAATCTTGAAAGTAGCCGTTCCGGGCTCCAAAGTAAACCCAGAAAAGTTTTGTGAAAAAGAACCGCCTACAGATTACCCTTCGTCTCACCCTCCGTCTAATCGCCTACAGTCTAACAGCCTTCTGTCTCACACCCCCTCCTTGACCATTAACCCGTTTTCAAATATTCTACTGGTAGGCAGGGGAGTGCTTGAGGTGCGATAAATGTTGGCAGGAGCAGATAAATGAGAATGGCGATACTTGCATTGTCAACGCTACTGGCAGTAGGATGCATGAGCTCCATCGTTGCGTACAGGCGGGAGATGACCTCTCCGTCCGGACAGACGAAGCTAGATATAGTCGGCATGAGTGATGTCGGCCGATCCTACGCAGGTGTTAATAACAAGAAAGCAGAAGTATATATCTACGAGATGTCACCCGGATCAACAAACTACCACCTTGCATGGAAGAGGACGGTTTCGGTTGCGAACATTGGAGACATGCAAGTACAGACCGAATGGAAGAACGATCAACAAGTACGCCTCTTGTTCTATGACTACGGGAGCATGGACATCTACAGTGCCAAGCAACAGGGTGTGCCGATGAAATTTGTTGCTGAGTTGTGTATCGGAAAGACATCGGGGAAATGGGGTGTTTCTGGCGGACGCGGGGTCGCGTCGCAATGAAATGGTACATCCGCTGAAGTTCGGCACCGGCACAAAGGCCGTGCGCATAATGTGGCAAGCCAAGTGGAGGAACTCCTGAATGATACAGCGAATCTCAACCATCGCGGTCGCAATGGTAGCCGTCCTGTTCTGTTCCGGCTGTGGCCACTATCCTGAGCCTGTTGGTTTTGTATACGACATTTGGCTAACTCCGAAAACGGAAACTGCAATTGTAATAACCGGGTTATCATTGCGGCACTGGCCCAAACTTCAAAAATTTACAGAACTGGAACATTTGCGTATTTTTGAACAAATGGCTCCGCAGATCACCGATGAGCATCTCAAGACGTTGTCCAGATTAAATATGCCGAAACTGCGTGATATATCCTTTGCTTATTGCTCGCAGGTTACCGACAACGGTATCCGCGCGCTCACCAAATTGCCCGCAATTAAGAGCCTCCAGTTGCTTGGTGTTGGCATTACGGATGAAGGCCTAAAAGCGCTTGTAACAGGCTTGCCCCGTCTGGAGGGGATTAACGTTTCAGAATGCCGGGGATTAACCTATATTGGGTTCCTTGGTTTGACTAACTCACCGACAGTAACGGGGGTTGGTTTTTCACAGGAGAACCTATCACAAGATCAAATAGAACGACTGATTTCTAAGGTAACAAATGTAACATGGTGGACGATTCAAGATCGAAATGGAACTGTCAACCTTGAGCCATTGCGAAAATTGAAGAAGCAGATGAATATTACTATTCAAATCTCGGACAGTAAATGTATCAGAGGAATTTGAAGGAGCGTCTGAATGAAATGGCGTATGTCGAGCCGGGGGCCTAATGGCCCTTGTCTTATTGGCCTTCTGGCAATTGGCATGTTGCTGAACGGAGGCTGCGGGGGCGGCTTTCCGCCCAAGGGGTTACAGTCAGCGGCCGTTGATTGTTGCAACGTTGCTGTGCGGAAAAAACTTATCTACACAAATCCTGCCATCGGATTGGTTCACGGGATCTTTCAAGCGGAAGAGACCGGTGAATTTGCCGTTATTGGAGGGCAAGGAAGTTGCATGCTATCTCTTTCCGGGAATATTGTCGCACGCGAAGGCGACCCGGATAAGCTGGGTATTATTCCGCCTGTAACCCAAATCGGATCGTTCATAACCGATGGATACATACAGGCGGATTTCGACAACAACGGAAAGCTTGAGCGGGTCAGTCCCGTCGCCAGTGTGGGATTCAAGTTGGAGAAAGCCAGCGGTGAAGAAGTGGCGCGAACGCAAATTGATGTGGACCATTGGTTTGAACCCAAGGCAACATGGTCGCAACCGCATTTCCTCCTTGTGTCAACTGATGGGATGCTCCTTGTCTTTGACGATCAGCTGCGGAGGGTTCGGAACCTCCCCCTCCCCGGCATAAAGGCTCCGCTACATATCGAAGGTGGTGCTCCATTAGGCCGCAAGGGAAGTGTGCCATTTGTCAGCGTGTTTGGCGGGCGCGGGGGCTGGCACCGTTCGATCCTTTTTATTCACTCGCCGGATGAACATGTGATATACAAAGAAATCCTCGCCGATGATTTCAAAGCAGTGTGGCCGTTGCCGGAGGAGGATGGAAAATACCGCTTCCTTCTCGGGGGCAGGGGACAAGTCTGGGAATATTCTTTCACCCTGGGGTCAATGGATGCGCTCACCCAAAAGTAGGAGCGAATTATGAAAACACAGAAACCGATTTTGACCGTAGGGCTTGATCTTAACCCGTTTTCTCGGACACGTGATGCGAAGTGATTTCATGTTTATACGGCAAGGTTCTTCTCGTAGTCAAGCGGCGAACAGTAGCCGATGGCGCTGTGCAGCCTGAAGCGGTTG
>Ga0118677_10000324_pt1 | contig 104495 bp, 72 predicted proteins | sample AliMusrvi5mmetaG_FD_86154 | JGI IMG/M metagenome (GOLD analysis project Ga0118677, IMG submission 86154) | reverse complement strand
ACGAGCTGGTGATCACTGTTGCCAACAACTGGTGCAACCGGCTCTGCACCGACAAGGCCCTGCCAGAAAAGGAACGATTGACCCGTATCGGCACCGGTCTTTTAGCTGCGGTTGCCAAGCGTGAGTTGCAGCCCGCTGGCCTTCTCGGGCCGGTGCGGGTATTGCAAGCTGAATGAAGCGCAAATCCGAGTGTTCTCCGATGGATACGATGGGCATGAACATATTATATCAACTTGGGTTAGGATGAGTTTGCTCATCATACCGAAATGCGTGTAATCTCCCATATGTTCATTGCGAAAGGCTTGGTATAAAAAAACAAACTATGATCCCACTTCCACTAAGAAATCTGATCCCATGTCTAGTTGTGGGCGCATGCGTCCTTACAGCAGCTCATTTTCAAGCGTATGCCAAGGAATCGTTAGCGCCCTCTGGGGTGTCAGACAAACCAGGAATCTCAACAAAGAATTCTCTGGAGTCGCTGTTCACAACCCCGCCTGCTTCGGTCCGTCCCTGGCTGTATTGGTATTGGATGAACGGAAACGTGACGCCGGAAGGTTTGAAGGCCGACCTGGAATCCATGCAGAGGTCAGGCATCGGCGGGGCGATGGCCTTCGATATCGGAATGGGGCCGGCCGGCACGGTCATCCCCCGCAGCCCTCAATGGTTCGACGTCCTGCGGGGGGCGCTCAAGGAAGCCGACCGGCTGGGGCTGCACATCGGCTTTAACTGTCCTGGTTGGGCCAACAGCGGCGGACCCTGGATCACCCCCGCGCTCAGCATGCAGGAGCTGGCCTGGAGCGAGACGGTGGTGGAGGGGGGGCGCAAACTCCAGCTTGAATTGCCGCAACCCGCCGCAAGACTCGGGTTTTATCGCGATATCGCCGTCTTTGCCTTTCCCACGCCGCTCCACGATGAGATGAGCTTGCGGACGGCTCAGACTAGCGTCGTGGATGCCTCGGGCGCTGTGCTGCCAGAGGGAGCGAAGCTGTTTGACAATGACTCCGATACTGAGGCCAAACTGCCCGGCACCTTTGAGCTGCACACAGCAGCCCCCATGTCCGCCCGCGCAATCTCTATCCGTGCGGCCCATGAGAGCCGGTTTTTTAAGGCAAATCTTGAAGCATGGGACAAATCCCAAGAAGCGTTTGTGCCAGTTGTTGAGATCGAATCATTGCCCTCCGGTCTCAATGATCGCCCATCCACCGGCTCGGCCACTTTCGCTCCAGTCACCTCCGACCGCTTCCGACTGTCCTTCACCACCGGCTATGGGGAGAAGAAGGCTAAGCCCGCTAATGTTCACTTGCAGGAGCTCAATATTTACGGTGGTTTTCGCGTCCAGCGTTGGACCAACAAAGTGGGGTTTGGCACCGGGGCGGTAAAACCGAACGACAAAGACCCTCAGCCGAAATCTGAAGAGACCATTGCCCCCGAAAAGGTGATGCAACTGACCGGGCGAATGAATGCGGCCGGGCACCTGACCTGGGACGCGCCGGCGGGGCGGTGGACGATTGTCCGTTTGGGGCACATCCCCACCGGGGCCAATGCCGAGCCGCTGCCGACGGGGATGCAGGCTCTCGAGGTGGACAAGCTGAGCCGCGAAGCTGGCGACATCTTCTACGATGGCATGATGAAGCCGATCCTGAAATCGGTCGGACCGGAGGTGGCAAAAAAGGTCGTCTCCAACTATCACGTTGATAGCTGGGAGATGGGCTGGCAGAACTGGACAGTGAAAATGCCTGTTGAGTTCAAGTCCCGCCGGGGCTATGACATGGCGGGTTGGCTGCCGGCGTTGACCGGGCGTGTGGTGGGCGGGCTGGAGCAGACCGAGGCGTTCTGCTGGGACTTCCGGCGCACGATCTGCGATTGCTATGCCGACCATCATACCGGGCGGTTTGCGAAGCGCTGTCGCGAGGATGGTCTCTTTTTCTCGACCGAGGCCTACGACGGCCCGTTTGAATACCTTCAGGCCGGGGGCCGCTCCGATGTGCCGATGACCGAGATCTGGATCAATACCACGATTGGCTCTCGGCCGCGAATGGCCGCTTCCAGTGCCGGACATATCTACGAACGTCCGATCATCGGGAGCGAAGAGTTTACCGGGCCGGAAAAGTGGCAGCAACATCCGGCAACGATGAAGACCCTTGCGGACTGGAGCTACTGTGTGGGCGTAAATCGCTTGGTCATGCATGTGTTCACGGATCAGCCGTGGACCGATCCCCATATGCGCCCGGGCATGACGCTTGGGCCGTGGGGATGCCATCTTGATCGGGGCAATACCTGGTGGGAAAATGGCGGCCCTCAGTGGCACGAGTATCTGGGGCGTTGCCAAGCGATGTTGCAGCAGGGTTCGCCGGTGGCCGATGTGCTTTATTATCTTGGTGATGATGCTCCCAATGGCGATGGCAACAACCCTCCTGCGCCGCCGGATGGCTACGATAGCGACGGTCTGAACGGGGAAATTCTGGCTCGCTTGAAAGTGGCGGATGGGAAATTGGTGCTGCCAGGGGGCAAGTCATATCGGTATCTGGTGATGCCGGAACGCGGGCTCATGACATTGGCCTCGCTGAGCCATGTCGCTCGTCTGGCGCGCGAAGGCGCAACCGTGCTTGGACTTAAGCCGAAGGGCTCGCCGAGCATGGCAGACCAGAGCGGCGCAGAGAAATTCAAGGCTTTGGCGGATGAGCTTTGGGGGGATGGCACGGCGGCTTCTGGCGAACGCAAGGTTGCCGCAGGCCGGGTGATCTGGGGACGCAGGTTGGAGGACGTGATGAAATCCGATGGGCTGGCTCCGGATTTTGAATACGATCCCAATGCCGGGCTGGCTCTTCACTTTACCCATCGGTCGATTGCGGACGCGGAAGCCTATTTCGTGGCAAACAGCAGCCCGCGTGGGGGCTGGGTGAACTGCCAGTTCCGAGTCAACGGCAAAGTTCCCGAGCTTTGGTATCCGGAGAGCGGCAAAATCGAACTGGCACCCATTTACGAGCAAACTCCTGAGGGAATGCGTGTGGGCCTGAACCTGAAGCAGGAGGAATCTGTTTTTGTAGTATTTCGCAAGCCATTGCCAAGCAGCCAGCCGAAGACGGTTGTGGGTTTGAGCCGCAACGGACGCGAGATCTTGCCCACAGCGATGCCGAGTCGCGAGGACTTTTCCGGCTCGTTCACGATGACCTTCTGGGCGCGGCCCACGGCGGAGATTTCCTTGCCTGCACCGCACACCCACGGGGTGGACTCAAGCGGTCAGAACTTTGCCATCTATCCGCCGGCCGGGCATCTCGTTTATGGGGATAAAGGGCATGCGGGTGTCGGCGTGTCGGTGGGCCAAAACGGCGTGTGCGTCCTGGAGCACTCGGCGTTTAATTTTCCAGCCGTTCTGACCTGGAAAGCTCCGCAACCTCTGGAAGGCTGGGTTCATGTGGCCGTGGTCTATCGTGAGGGAGTGCCCTCGCTCTTCATTAACGGGAAGCCGGTTGGCACGGGGCTCAAGGGTGAAAATACGTCGCATGCGGGCGTGGGCGTGAAATCGTCCCAAACTTCCGCGAGCAAGGCGTTCGAAGGCGAAGTGCTCAATCTCGCCAAACACGCGCGGGCCCTGACGGAAGCCGAACTCACTCAACTCGCCCAAGCCATCCCAGATAAAAGCACAGCGACAGATGGCCTGCTGGATTTGACGGCCGATGCGAACGGAATCATCCGGTTGCAGGCCGCACGCGATGGCCGGTATGAAGTGAAGCTATCCGGTGGGAGCACTCAGGTGGTTGCTGTGCCTCAGGTGCAGGAACCTGTGCGGCTCGCCGGTCCCTGGCAACTGGAGTTCCCTGCCGGTTGGGGGGCACCGGAAAAAGTGACCCTCGATAAGCTCGTTTCCTGGCCTGACCACTCCGACTCTGGCGTGCGCTACTTTTCGGGTACGGCGACGTATCGCACGAGTTTCGTCGTGCCCGCCGAGTGGCGGAGCTCTCGGCGCGCCTTGACGTTGGACCTGGGCGACGTGCAGGTGATCGCGGAGGTGAGAGTCAACGGCAAGTCTCTGGGAACTCTGTGGAAACCTCCGTTTCGTTCGGACGTGACGGACGCGGCCAAGGAGGGAGCCAACGAACTGGAGGTGAAGGTAACCAACCTTTGGCCCAACCGACTGATCGGCGACGAGCAGTATCCCGACGACTGCACGCCAAATGGCACATGGGTCGCAGGCGGCATTCCGGCTTGGCCGGAGTGGCTGCAAAAAGGGCGGCCTCGCCCCGAGCCCCGGCGCTTGACGTTCACCACCTTCAAACATTGGAAAAAGGACGACGCGCTCATGCCTTCCGGCCTCATCGGGCCCGTGGTGGTACGCGCGGAAGAGAGGATACCGCTTTCCCTGCAATAGGATGATGAATGTGTAACAGTAATAGGGAAAAATGATTATGATGCATGTCCAAGCGCGAAGTCATCTGACAAGGATGTTTCTCATCACGTTGCTCGGCAGCATGACGTTGACGGCAGCGTCCGACACCGGCAAGCACGATGCCTTGGAGCAATCATTCATTACTCCTGCCGCACATTCCAAACCCTGGGTTTACTGGGACTTGATGAATGGCAATGTTACTCGTGAGGGGCTCAGGGCTGATTTAGAGTCGATGGCGCTGGCGGGGCTCGGCGGGGCGCTTGCCTCTGACATCGGAATGGGGTTGGCCGGACCGGTCAAACCCCGCAGTCCGCAATGGGTCGACAATGTTGGCTACACCCTAAAAGAGGCCGAGAGGTTGGGCCTGCAGCTCGGCTTCAACTGTCCCGGCTGGGCCAATAGCGGAGGGCCTTGGGTCACTCCCGAGCTCAGCATGCAGGAACTGGCGTGGAGTGAAACCGTGGTGGAGGGAGGACGCCGCATCGAGACGGTTCTGCCGCAACCAGCCGCGAGACTGAATTATTACCGGGACATCGCCGTTTTTGCCTTCCCGACACCGCTCCATGATGAGATCAGCTTGCGGACGGTTCAGATTACCATTACCGATGCTTCAGGCACCCCGCTGCCCGAAGGCGGGAAGCTGTTTGATAATGACCCCGAGACAGTTGCCAAACTACCTGGAATCTTTGAATTACACACAGCTGTGCCTGTGTCTGCCCGATCGATTGCCATTCGTGCGTCCTGCCAGAGCCGTTTTTTTACGGCCAATCTTGAGGCGTGGGACGATGCCCGCAAAGCGTTTGTGCCCGTCGGCAAGGTTCAGTATTCGCCCTCTGGCCTTAATGACCGGCCTTCCATGGGGTCAGCGACTTTCGAACCGGTAACCGCCAACCGCTTTCGCTTGGCCTTCATGACCGGGTATGGGGAAAAACAGACGCAGCCTGCGCATGTGTTTTTGCAGGAGCTCAATATGTACGGAGGTTTTCGGGTTCAGCGCTGGACAAATAAAGTGGGATTTGGCAACGGTGCTGTCATTTCTGGCGGAAAAGAACCTCAGCCGAAACCTGAAGAGGCGATTGCTCTGGATCGGGTTGTTGAACTGACCGGGCGGATGAATGCGGAAGGGGGGCTGACATGGGACGCGCCGACAGGGCGCTGGACCGTCGTCCGCATGGGGCATATACCTACTGGCGCCCAGTCCGAACCGTTACCGTTCGGCATGCAAGCGCTAGAAGTAGACAAATACAGCCGTGAAGCCTGCGATACGTATTACGACGGGATGATGAAGCCAATCCTGCAAAGCGTGGGTCCGGAAATTGCAAAGAAGGTTGTGGCCAACCATCATGTGGACAGTTATGAGGTGGGCTGGCAGAACTGGACGCTCAAGTTTCCGTCCGAATTCAAGGCTCGGCGTGGCTATGACATTGCCAGCTGGTTGCCGGCGTTGACGGGACGCGTCGTCGGCTCGTTGGATCAGACCGAGTCTTTCTGTTGGGACTTCCGGAGGACGATCTGCGACTGCTATGCTGATCACCATATTGGGCGTTTGGCTCAGCGTTGCCATGAGGACGGGCTGTTTTTCTCTACCGAAGCCTATGACGGTCCGTTCGAATACTTACAGGCCGGGGGCCGCTCCGATGTGCCGATGACCGAGATCTGGATCAATAGTCCGATTGGCACACGGCCGCGAATGGCCGCTTCCAGCGCCGGCCATATCTACGAGCGGCAGATCATCGGCAGCGAGGAGTTCACCGGCCTGGAGAAGTGGGACCAGCACCCGGCGACGATGAAGGCCCTTGCGGATTGGAGCTACTGCGTGGGGGTGAATCGCCTTCTCATGGTCGTGTTCACGGGGCAGCCGTGGACCGATCCCCATATGCGCCCGGGCATGACGCTTGGGCCGTGGGGCTGCCATCTGGACCGAGGAATTACCTGGTGGCTAAAAGGCGGGCCGCAGTGGCATGAGTATCTGGGGCGCTGCCAAGCGATTTTGCAGCAGGGTTCGCCGGTGGCCGATGTGCTTTACTATCTGGGCGATGATGCCCCCAATGGCGACGGCAACAACCCGCCCGCGCCGCCGCTCGGTTACGACAGCGACGGACTGAACGGGGAAATTCTGGCGCGCTTGAAAGTGGCGGATGGGAAATTGATGCTGCCAGGGGGCAAGTCATATCGGTATCTGGTGATGCCGGAACGCGGGCTCATGACATTGGCCTCGCTTGGTCATGTCGCCCGACTGGTGCGCGACGGTGCAACCGTGCTTGGGCCGAAGCCGAAGGGCTCGCCGAGCTTCGCAGACCAGGGCGGCACAGAGAAATTTACTGCCTTGGCGGATGGGCTTTGGGGGGACGGAGCGGCGGCTTTTGGCGAGCGCAAGGTAGGAGCTGGCCGGGTGAGCTGGGGACGCAGGTTGGAGAACGTGATGAAGGCCGACGGGCTGGTTCCTGATTTTGAATACGATCCCAATGCCGGGTTGGATCTTCACTTTACGCATCGGTCGATTGCGGGTGACGACGCCTATTTCGTGGCAAACAGCAGCCCGAGGGGTGCTTGGGTAAATTGCCAGTTCCGCGTCAACGGAAAAGTTCCCGAGCTTTGGTATCCGGAGAGCGGCAAAATCGAACTGGCACCCATTTACGAGCAAACTCCTGCGGGAATGCGTGTGGGACTGAACCTGAAACAGGAGGAATCTGTCTTTGTGGTGTTTCGCAAGCCATTGCCAAGCGGCCATCCGTCGACGGTCGTGGGGCTGAGCCGCAACGGACATGAGATATTGCCCGCTGCGATGCCGTGCCGGGAAGACCTCTCCGGCACGTTCACGATGACCTTTTGGGCTCGGCCCACAGCGGAGATCGCCTTGCCCGCCCCGCGCACACGGGGTGTGGACTCAAACGGTCAGAACTTTGCCGTCTATCCTCCAGCCGGGCAGCTGCTCTATGGGGAAAAGGGGCATGCGGGAGCGGGCGTGTCGGTGGGGATAAACGGCGTTTGCGTGCTGGAGGCCTCGTCCTATAACTTTCCGGCCGTGCTGAGCTGGAAAGCTCCGCAACCTCTGGAAGGCTGGGTTCATGTGGCCGTCGTCTATAGTGAGGGCGTGCCCGAGCTCTTCATTAACGGAAAGCCGGTTGGTACGGGGCTTAAGGGCGAAAATCTGGCCCATGCGGGCGTGGGCGTGACATCGCCCCAGGCCCCGATGAACAAACCGTTCCAAGGCAAAGTGCTCAACCTCGCCAAGCACGCACGGGCCATGACGGAAGCCGAGCTCACTCAACTCGCTCAAACCACCCCAGAAATATACATGACGACGGATGGACTGCTGGCTTTGACGGCCGACGCGAGCGGAAGCCCGCAGTTGTTGGCCGCACGCGATGGCCAGTATGAAGTGAAGTTGTCCGGTGGGGGCAGGCAACTGGTTGCGGTGCCTCAGCTGCCGGAACCTGTTCGGGTTGGAGGTCCTTGGCAACTGGAGTTCCCTGCCGGCTGGGGGGCGCCGGAAAAAGTGACGTTCGATAAGCTCGTTTCATGGCCGGACCACCCCGACTCTGGCATACGCTACTTTTCGGGTACGGCGACTTATCGCACGAGTTTCGTCGTGCCCGCCGAGTGGCGGAGCTCTCGGTGCGCCTTGACGTTGGACCTCGGCGACGTGCAGGTGATCGCGGAGGTAAAGGTCAACGGCAAGTCTCTGGGAACTCTGTGGAAACCTCCGTTTCGTTTGGACGTGACGGACGCGGCCAAGGAAGGAGCCAACGCGCTGGAGGTGAAGGTAACCAACCTTTGGCCCAACCGACTGATCGGCGACGAGCAGTATCCCGACGACTGCACGCCAAATGGCACATGGGTCGCCGGCGGCATTCCTGCCTGGCCGGAGTGGCTGCAAAAAGGGCTGCCCCGCCCCGAGCCGCGGCGCTTAACGTTCACCACCTTCAAACATTGGAAGAAGGACGACAATCTGCTTCCCTCCGGGTTGATCGGACCGGTGGTGATTCGTGTGACTGAAAAATTGGCATTCCAAAATGACAGGTAAAATATCACGACGGGTTGAAAGTCCGGCCTCGGCCATTGCCGCGCCTGTGCCGAACCGGCGAAATCGCCTTGCATCGGTGGATGGCTCGCCGTCCGTCGGTTTAACCCTTTTCGATGTGAAAATGCTTTTATTCAGCTTGCGCGTAAATGCATTGTAATAACAAATCATCTATTTTCTTTCAAAGATTTGGTGGAATAAAATCCACTCCAATGGGATGTTGTAAACAGCCGTGAAAAGTGTGTTTTGCCATCGTTTTAATCGGTTTTCAGACCGCCGCGAGAGTTTTCCGTGTGGCACCTTGAGGTGCAGGCATCCCGCCCGCAGTTCCCTCCGCCCCCACGACACAAACCAAAGCGGAGCCGCGTTGGTGATTGTCCTCGCCTTTGTCGTCCTGCTCACCGGGCTGGTGCTGGCCTTTTTAGCCGACTCTCTGAGCAACCGGAAGGTTGCCGGCAGCAGTGCCAGCCAGACGAAGGTCGAGCTCTTTGCCGAAGGTGCCGCGGATACCATCATCAGCGACCTTAAACAGGAGATTGCCGCCGGATCGACCACCAACACCATCACCACGGGAAACGTCACCACCACAATCTACACGCCACTTGCTCCCACCAACGCCGTGCCGGCCTTGGTCGGATCCACGGGAACCAACGGGCTCGAGAACCTCGTCAAGCGCAGTGCCAGTGGCCAAGCCTTCTACCCTGCGGTGGGAATCTACACCGCAGGCCCCAGCCGGGCATCGTCCGCCTCCACCACAAACATCTCCCAAAACGGACGCTCGATCCCGCCTGCCCGCTGGAACAAGCCGCTGCTCATGCCTTGCACAGGCACAAACGACCTCACTCCCGCTTCGGCAGACTTCACCCCTCCCGACTGGATACTCGTCGCCCGCGATGGATCGAACCCGACCACATGGACTGCCAACATGGTGACGTCACCCACGAGCGATGCCTCGGTCGTCGGGCGCTACGCCTATGCGATCTACGACGAAGGCGGTCTGCTCGACATGAATGTGGCGGGGTATCCCTCCGGAGCAGCCGTTGGCGGTAACAATACAGTGGATTTGGCACGCAAGGGCTCGCCTGCTTTTTCCGATTTGACACAACTTCCCCTCGCTTCGGGCAATCTCTTGCAGGCCGATAGCGACACAATCATCGCATGGCGAAATGCCTCTGTCGTGCCAACTGCCGCCGGGGCCTCGGATCCGGCAACCGGAGCAAAATATCTTTCTTCTATGCGTGCTTCCTCCACCGGATTTCTCACGGTCGGCGGGCTGGGTGACCAAGCTTTCGTAAGCCGCCAGTCGCTTATCAGTTTTCTCACAAGTGGAAAGCTCTCCCTCTCTGTTGCAGACGCCCGGAAGATCCTGCAATACCTGGGAACCTTCAGCCGGGCGCTCGAACAGCCTTCCTACGCCCCGCCGACTACCAGGCCGAAAGTTGTTCCTCCTTCGGCACCCGACGATCCTGTTCTGCCTCCTTCAACTGTTAATCTTGCGCCGTTGGCAAACTACCGTGGTGGAAATGACGCCTACAACAATGACGATGTTATTAATCCCTCTTTTCTCGCAACAAGGGTCTCCGGCAACTTCACTCGAAGCGATGGCACAATCGCGAAGGTCGGCGATCCGTTGGTTCTGAAGCGATTTGCACTTGCCCGGCTGGCGTGGTTAACTTATGCCGGTCCGATTACACTGGATGGGAATTCCTATAATCCAAACGTTGACCCAAGTATTATTAATGCGCTCGTCAATAAGTTCGGATTTACCAATGCCTTTCTCCTCCAGGGCACTGCTGCTAATATTACGAAATATTTCGGGCTGACATGGAACGATGGCAGCCATCCTTTCAGTTCCATCGAGCCGGGGAACTTCTGGACCTACGATCACGGCGTCAAGGACTCCACAACTGGAACAACTGTTATTATTGCCCCTTTGTCGAGAATCACGGGTCGGGAGCCTGATTTCTTCGAGTTACTGAAAGCGGCTGTCAATGTGGGGTCTCTGGGGAAATCCTCTGCAACCGAAAGATCCAGTGGCTCCGGAGAATTTGACGCGGGCCCCTATTACCAGATACGCGACAAGACGGTTGACTATCACGTCATTCAGATCGGCGCCAATATCATCGATCAATTCGACATCGATTGGTATCCAACACGCATCGCTTTATACTCGCCCATCGGCAGACCAAAGATGTGCCGTGGGATTGAAAACCTGCCCTATATCTATCGCACGCGTATCATTCCCGTTCAACTTGCCGGAACACTGAACAGTCCTTTTCCAGCACCAACAGTGTCTTCGAGGAAAATCACCGACGATGTGACGCCGATAGTGACGAGTGGAGGCTCTTCGACGAAATATTCCGACCCGTCGACCTTTCGTTGCGGAAACTGCGTGATGTTGGGGCAGCCGGAGATTTGGAATCCCCATGCAATAAACCCGAACGATTCCCCGAGTTCCTCCACCGCACCAACTTCTTTCCGGATTTATGCGCGGTCTCAAGATCCCGATGCCATCCAAAATATCGGGCAAAACTCCTTTTTTTACTTTCTTGCCGGAGCAAGTAATATGCCAGCACAGTTTAATAGCTGGGATGCAAATAATATTGTCTACAGTTCCTTGAAAATTACAAACGGCAACGTAACGACCACGCCGGCATTTCCGTGGAATACTGCTTTAAATCCAAGACAAGGAACTCATTATTATTTGCCGACAAGCATGCCATTTTACACGGCTTTAACAGCTAATACAAATGCGCCAATAACGACTATTCCGACAGTTCAGCAGGTCGGCTCAGAGCTTCTGTTCACGGATGCCTCTTTTTCGCTGTTTAAAAATCCAACAGTTCTAGGTGAACTTGGGAATAGCACCAGCAGCACCTCCGATCTCTACAAGTGCAATTTGCAGGCGGGTCCGGGAAATATCATCTCCCAAAACTCCGGTGGAGATATCTTCGGCTACAACGCCTCCTCAAATGCCACCCTTACCCCCAATAAACATCTATTGGGCTTTTACATGGGCGAGTTTCCCGCCCAGTTTATTTATCTATACTATACCGACTATTACATTAAGGCCACAAACTACGTCGGGATTTGGAGAAGTAATTTTACCACCTGTTTGCAATACGAATACCCGGCCAGATCCGGCAACTGGATTACATACAATGAAAGCTACATGAGGAACCCAAATGATACCATTAAAGAGCCTTTTGTCAACCCCGCCGTGCCGCCGCCTTACACAATATCGACTCCATCTGCCTGCTTTACATCATATGATCCTCGCACAGGAAGGTTTGCCCATCCATTTGCGCAAGCTGGATATGGCTTATTTCCCTCCGGCATTACAGATACATCGGGCATCACGGATAGGACTGGTTCGGCATTGGGGCCAGTCGTGGCGAACAGGTCGGTTCCCGGTGTTTTAGTTTCAACTTATGGTGGCGCAACTACAGCTAACTACATTGCCGGCTTGATCGGTTGGAACAATGGTAATGCGACCATTAATTTTGAAACGAGTTCCTTGCGAACCGGTGATTTCACCCAGAATATTGCTTCAGGCAGCCAGCAGTATTATCGTGATGCGGATGATATCACCCGCCGGGCGATGGGGGCCTATGCGACCACCGGGGCTGCCACCACAGGATTTTCCATGTCCGGGGTGACCGGCAACAGCACAAGCAGCCCGATCATTCTGAACCGGCCTTTCCGAAGCGTGGCCGAGCTGGGGTATGTCTTCAAAGACACCCCCTGGAAAAACATTGATTTCTTTACTCCCGAGACTGGAGATGCGGCCCTTCTGGATGTTTTCTGCATCAATGAACCACAGGGAACGATGGTTGCTGGGCGGGTGAATCTCAATACCCGGCAGGCCCCCGTGCTCAAGGCCGTGCTTTCTGGATCGCTTAAAGATGAGCGGGATACAACAGGAACGGATGCGATCCAGGCCGACGTGGACACTGTCGCCGCCGCAATGCTCGCCAGAACGACAAGCCCCATTGTGTCGAAAGGGCCTTTTGCCAACATAAGCGAGCTTGCGGGCCGGCTTGTCGGCACAAATGCCAGCGGGATTGGCCCCGAAGCTTATCAAGCCACCGACAGAAATAATATCACATGGATATATTCCGGACTGAGCGCGGAGTTGACTGGCACGAACAACGCCTATAGTGACAGTGCTTCCAAGATAATCCAGCGCCGTTCCGAGGCCGCGGTTCGTGCTTTCTCCGCCGCAGGCCAAACGCGCGTCTGGAACCTGCTCATTGATGTGGTCGCTCAAGTCGGCAGCTATCCGTCCAGCGCATCGAACGCAGCCGATCCGCTTTCCGCTTTTGTTGTGAGGGGAGAGAAACGTTGTTGGTATCATGTGGCCATCGATCGCCTTACCGGTGTGATTCTTGATTCCTCCCTGGAAACCGTTTCTGAATGAATATGAAGGCAATCCTTTTTTGTGCTGCTTTTTCTCTTTGTGCAACAGCTCAGCAGCCTGTTTTGATCCCGCTCCGATCCCTCCCCCCGGCTGAACTCCAGGTGCAGGCACCGCGCTATTGCCGGGTGGTCGTCACCTGCCATTATCCAACCCATCCGGATGGGAAGACCGCTCCCAACGACAACCGCCCGGAAAAAATCGTTGCCATCAAGACAGGCACAGTGATTTCGCAGATTACGACTGCCATTTGCGGTCGCCGTTCCGAGTCTTGGATGATCGGTAAATTGCAGTTGAATCGCAACCAGGAAGGATCCGAACTCCTTGAATCGCGCGATGACAAGAATGATCCGGAGTATGTTCCCATGCAGACAGGAGATTTTCCGGAGTTTTCGTGGATCGGCCCGAGAAATTACCTGGGATCCCGTGAATGGATGGGGCGCACAGTTCTCGTTTTCGGGAATGTCAAATCCTGCGATCCTTCCTCCTCCTTTCCGAGAGATAATCTGAACTTGTCAGGCCTCGACATGCTGGGCGGTAACATCGCTTTCATTGATTCGGTTTCGCGCTTGCCTGTTCTTTTACAGACGGAACAGGAAATGAGGATCTACCAGTTCACTTTGTTGCTGCCAGTGGATCAAAAAGTGCCGGAAGAGGTGAGGGCCTCCGTCGACAAACGAAACATTCGCATCAAGCAGATGCTCGCCCCTCCGGCGCGCCCTTTTTGATCTGTGGGGTAATTTAGTTATGAAAACAATATGCCTATTCCTTCTGCTTGCATTTTCCCTGCCTGTGATCGGGCAGCAGCCGCCTCTGATCCCCACTCCCCTTCCATCGGGGAAACTTCCCGCTGCGGCCCCTGCCTATTGCCAGTGGGTTGTTACCTTTCAATATCTTCCTTCTAAACCCACCGGTTCTTCCAATACTTCGCCGACCGCGCCTAAGAAAGCCAACGCCAATGACAATCGCCCTTCAAAAATCGTTGTCATCAAGACCGGCACAGTGATTTCACAGGTCATTGATACCCTTTGCGGACGGCGCAGCGAGTCTTGGCTGATCGGTCATTTTCAATTAAATCGCACTTCCGAGTCCAAACAACTCGTTGAGTCTAATGATGACCCTGCGAATCCGGATTATATCTGCGTGCAAACCGGTGATTTTTCCGAGTTTTCGTGGATTGGCCCCGGAAATTACTTGGGAGCGCAGGAATGGCAGGGGCGTATGATTCTCGTTTTCAGGAACGATACCCCCGGCGTTACCTCCAAACCTCTTTCCGACCCGCAGGTGGAAAACTCGCCATCCGTTCCGGCCTCTGCGACGAGCCAACTTGCTCTCATTGACGCGGATTCGCGTCTGCCTGCTTTGCTGCAGATTGGAACGGAAACGCAGATCTATGAGTTCACTCCGTTGCCAAAGGTGGTTCAGCCACTGCCTGATGAAGTCAAGGCGCACATTGACGAACGAAAGGAGCGGATACGCAAAATGCTCACTCCACCGGCACGTCCTTTTTAACTCTCAAATCAGGTTTTGAAAAGGACTGGGGGTCGCAGAACACCGTTTTAATGATCATTCAAACATCGAAAAGACTGGCCTTCGGTCTCGCTCTGGGGGCATGCGCCATGGCTCTCACCACCCAGCAACCGTCAGCCCGTGCGGCTGAGCCGAAGGCCATGCGGCAAGAGGCACTTATTGCGCCGGCAATCTTGAAGTGCGAGTATATCGAGAACCCTCTGGGTTTGGACAATCCGCGCCCGCGTTTCTCCTGGACGCTTGCCTCTGCAACCCGCGCTCAGATGCAGCGAGCCTATCATATTGTTGTGGGCGAGGGAGAGGATTTCCTGCAACACCCCGAACGGTGGATGTGGGACAGCGGGAAGGTGTTGTCAGATCGCAGCGTCCATATCGAATACGGAGGCAAGCCGCTGCAGTCGGGACGGACATACTTCTGGGCGGTGCGTGTGTGGGATGGCAAAGGGGAGGCCAGCACCTTCGGCCAAGCCGGACGTTTTACCATGGGCCTGCTCCGTGCAGACGACTGGTCGGGTGCCCACTGGATAAGCGCGAAGGATGAGCCGGAGTATCTGGCCGGATTGAAAGCTCGGCGCGATGCCGAGGATCTGGCTTATGGAGCCGGTGTAGAAGGGATCTACTTGAATTCCCCCATCTGGGATTTGTACGCATTTGAGCCGAAGTTAGACCCGGCACCACTCTTACGCCGAAGCTTTCAGATCCCGCCCGGCAAGAAGATCGAGTCGGCACTGCTTTCGATCTGCGGTCTGGGATATTACGAGTTGCATGTGAACGGAGCAAAGATCAGCGGCACCGTCAACCCGGCACGCAGCGACTACGACAAAACGGTCTATTATATCACTCACGACGTCTCCAAGCATTTGAACGCGGGAGAAAACGTCTTGGGCGTTATCCTTGGGCACGGATTTTACAACATGATTACCCGTGGCACTTTTGGCGAGAGCGAGGCTCCGTGGACAGGTGAGCCCAAGCTGCTGCTCAAACTCCATGTCCACTACAGCGACGGCACCGAAGCGGATATTGTGAGCGACGACAAGTGGAAGCAAACCGAGAGCGCGATCTTGTGGAATGACGTCCGTGCCGGCGAGGTTTATGACGCGCGCAACGAAAGCAACGGATGGGATAAATCGGGGTTTGATGATCATTCCTGGCAGACTGTCCATCAAACTCCCGCACCGACGGGTGACATGGCTGCTCAAATCATGCCCCCAGTCCGCGAGACGATGACGATCCGACCAGTCAAGGTCACCGAGACCTCACCAGGAGTATTCGTCTACGATATGGGACAAAACTTTTCCGGATGGGCGCGTCTGAAAGTCAAGGGACTCGCCGGAACCAAGGTGACGGTCAGCCATGCCGAGCAGCCGCAAGGGGGAGAGGCGTTCATTCCCGGAGAGATGAGGCGCCGCCAGCAATATGTTTGCATGCTCAAGGGCACCGGCGAGGAAGAGATCTTTGAACCTCATTTCAACTACTACGCCTTTCAGTATGTTCAGGTGAAGGGCTTTCCTGGAACGGCCACGCTCGACAGCGTCGAAGGCGTCGTCGTCCACACGGACATGAAGCAGATCAGCAAGTTTGAGTGCGCCAACCCGTTATTGAACCGCTTGCAGACCAATATCCTTTGGACGTTGCAAAACATTATTCACGGATATCCGCAGGACTGCCCGCACCGCGAAAAGAACGGCTGGGCCGACTACAATACCTTAGCTGCCAAGGCTCAGGTCTGGAACTTTGACTCGGTTTTGTTCTTTGAAAAGTGGATGCGCGACTGCCGCGACCAATTTGAGAAATGCAATGGCTTGGGAGTCGTCATTCCCCATTCCCGCGGAGGAGGCACCGGTGATCCGGCCTGGGCGGGGGCCTGGGCGGTCTGTTCGTGGAGAAACTACCTGTACTACGGAGATAAGAAGATTCTCGAGGATAACTACGAGACTTGGAAGCAATGGGTGGAAATCATCCGAACGAAACAGGCTAAAGATCAGGGAAACCTGATTATGACCGGTATCGGGGACTGGGTGGCTCCGCACACCTACGGCAGATGGGCTCCAGCCGGCCCCGAGGGCCCTGCGATCTCCTCGTCATCCTACTACTATCATATCGTTGATGTTCTCGCGAATGCGGCCAGCTTGCTCGGCAAGACGCAGGATGCGGTGAGGTATCGGGCGTGGGCGGATGCGATCAAGAACGATTTCAACGCACAGTTCTATAATAAAAAGACCGCGATGTATGAGACGGACGAGCCGGTGGGATTCCGCCAAAGTTCCCAGGTCATCCCGATGAGCTTCGGCCTCGTGCCCGAACAGTATAACGCGGCATTGGCCAAATCGCTCGATGATAATATCTTTTCCAAAAATGACGGACACTTGGACACCGGCACGATTGGAACCAGCCATTTGATGAACGTCCTGCCTCGTCTGGACAACCATGAAGCGGCGTACTCAATCGTCAGCGCGACCACCTATCCCAGTTGGCTGCTTCACATTATCAAGTACAACGCCACGACGGTCTGGGAAAACTGGAATGAGGGCGGCTCGCATAATCATTCGTGTTACCTCAGCGTCGGAGCCTACTTTTATGAGGGGCTGGCAGGCATTCGGCCCGACCCGACAGCGCCAGGGTTCAAACATGTGATTATCCGGCCCGGCTTGCCTCGCACGCTTAACTCTGCCAGCGGAGCGATCCAGTCGCCATACGGAGAGATTCGTTCGGCATGGCAACGCGAGGGCGGCAAGGTTCTTTTCGATGCGTCCGTTCCTGCGAATACGTGGGCGACAATCAGCGTTCCAAAGGACGGATGCGCGAAAGTGCTCATCACCGAAAGCGGAACAAAAGTTTGGGACGGGGCCGCGTTCATTCCGGTCGCTGGTTTGGAAAAAGCCACGGATGAGGCCGATTATGTGACCTTCAAGGCGGGATCGGGCTCCTACCGGTTTGAGGTGACTCCCGTGGATGCAGCCATAGCCTTGGGGCGGACGTTTCAGGTCGAGTGGGCGACCACTCCCTCCCCGATCATTGGCGAGCCGGGCGGGAAGGTTCCTTTCGTACTGACCCTTACCAACCGCAGCGATAAGGAACTCACCGACGCGCAGCTGGAGCTGCGCCCCCCATTGGACTGCCGACTGGATTTTAAGAGCTCGCTTGGGACAATCCCTCCGGGTGGGAGCTGCCAGGTTGAGTGTGTGCTTTCGACGCCGGTATCGGCAAATGGTTGCCGAAGTGTGCCTGTGGCTGGGCTAATCCGGACAACGAGCGAGGGGAAGGCGGCGACGATCGCCTTGATCGGCCGGTTGAACTTGCTCAAACTCGTCGTTATCGCGGGCGGTACCGACAAGGAAATCAAAGCGGGCGGCCTCGAGCCGGTCACCCTTGTGAGCGCTGAGAATTGCTCCGGGAAACAGCAGACACTGACGTTGCGGTGCAAGATGCCACTGGGTTGGAAATCGCTGAAAAGCCTGCCCTACGTGCCGACGGCCAGCAGCATCCTGGATAACAACAATCGCGCCGATCGCCTTTGCGACCATATTGTCAACCACAGTACGAATAACCGCTGGCACTCCGCCATATCCGCTCAGCTTCCTCATGTGATCACGATGAAGTTGGAGAAACCGGCAAAGGTCAACCGCATCGTGCTTCACTCTTCGAGTCCCGCGCATTCCTGCAAGCAGGTTCGCTTGGAGTATCTCGACCTGAAAGGAGATTGGAAGATTCTCCGCGAGATAGAACTCAAGAAATCCAAAAAAGAGTTCTTCTCCACGATTCCAACCGACAATGTGCTGGCTCAGGAATTTCGGCTGACGATTCTCAAAATGGAGGATGACAAAAACCCCATAGCTCAGCTCAACGAGATTGAGCTCCTGGCCGAAGATTCCTCCGGAGAGGTGCAATTGGAAAGAACTGTGCTGGATCGAGAGATGCAAAACTTTGAGTTGTACCTCGAACCCGGCAAAGACATCGGCCATCCGCGAACGATTGCGCTCGTCGTGGATAAGGACGGACAGCCGTATTACCAGGGCAAGATCCAACTGACGGGTAAATAATAGGAACTACAGTTATGAAACAACATTTACACATTGCGACAATTCTACTGGCGGCACACTTGACGATTGGGCCTGCCGCTGCATCAGCGGCCGATCAGAACCTTCCCACAGCGGTAAACGCGAACGCCATGCGGACAGGGGCACTTATTGTGCCAGCGAACTTGAGGTGCGAGTATCTGCAAAACCCTGTCGGGATTGCTAACCTGCATCCGCGTTTCTCCTGGATGCTCACCTCAGCAACCCGCGATCAAATGCAGCGCGCCTATCAGATCCTGGTGGGCGAGAGTGAGGATTTCCTGCAACACCCCGAACGGTGTGTCTGGGACAGCGGAAAAGTGGTGTCGGATCGCAGCAATAATATTGAATACGGCGGCCGGGCCTTGCAGCCGGGACAAACGTATTTCTGGGCGGTACGCGTATGGGATGGCCAGGGAGCAGCCAGTAATTGGAGTGATCCCGCAGATTTCATTATGGGGCCAATCACTCAGTCTGATTGGAAAAATGCGCAGTGGATTGGACGCTGGGACGAGGCGGCCTATCTCAAGGAAAAAATTGATAGACGAGATGCCGAGGATAAGCAATTCGGGGAAAAGGTCGTTCAGTTCTATCTCAATACAACGCTGTGGGATCTGTATTCTTTTGGATCAAAGCTGAGCCCTGCTCCTTTGTTGCGTAAAAACTTTGTAATCGCCCCTGAAAAGAAAGTTACCTCGGCGGTAGTGAGTGTTTGCGGCCTCGGATGCTTCGAACTGCATGTCAACGGAAAAACGATGAATATCGGAGTGAACAACCCCGCCCGCAGCGATTATGAAAAATCACTGTATTACCTGTCGTATGATGTATCCAAACAGCTGAAAAATGGCAGCAACACAATCGGCGCAATGCTTGGTCGCGGATGGTACAACGTGATCACCCGCGGAACAGCTTCCGAAAATGAGGCGGGGTGGACTGGTCAGCCCAAGCTCCTGCTGCATCTCGAAATTCGATACGCCGACGGAAGTAAGGATACCGTCGTGAGCGATTGCAGCTGGAAGACTGCCGATAGCCCAATACTATGGGATGACGTCCATACCGGTGAAATCTACGATGCTAGGGCGGAACAAGGAAATTGGGACCGCTCCGATTTTGATGATTCCACCTGGCAGGAAGCCAAACCGGTGCCCGCACCGAAAGGGAAGCTGACGGCACAATTGATGCCTCCCGTAAAGATTACAAAAGTCGTCAAGCCCGCTTCGATCAAAGAAACGTCTCCGGGAGTGTATGTCTATGACATGGGGCAGAATTTCGCAGGCAGGATCCGGCTCAGAGCGAAGGGACCTGCCGGAACCAAAGTCACTGTAAGTATGGCCGAGATCCCCACGCACGGTGACGATTTTATTCCCAGGGAAAAAGTCCGCCGACACCAATTTATCTGTTTTCTAAAGGGCGAGGAAGAAGAAACCCTTGAACCTCATTTCACCTATGTCGGATTCCAGTATGTCCAGCTCAAGGGATTCCCCGGCATCCCAACACTGGATACAATCGAAGGGTGCTTGGTGAATACTGATCTTGAGCAGATCGGAAACTTCTCATGCAGCGACCCCTTGATCAATCAGCTGCAACAGAATGTATTGTGGACAATCCGAAGCCTCGTCCAAGGCTGGCCCAGCTCGGATTCTACACGCGAAAGAAGTGGCTGGGGGGATTTTGCCACTCTGGCGGGCCCCGCAGTCTACGCAAATTTTGACTGCGCGTTGTTTTTTGAAAAATGGATGCGCGACTGCAATGATCAGTTTGAAAAACACGGCGCTGTCAACGTGATCATTCCTCACTCGGCGAAACACGTGGGACCAGGATCGCTGGCCTGGGCCGGGGCTTGGTCCGTTTGCGCCTGGAATAATTACCTCTACTTCGGCGACAAGCAGGTTCTCGCGGACAATTATGAAGGCTGGAAACTATGGGTCGACACCATAAAACAACGCCTGACCAATGGCACGAACAATATCATTGTCGGAGGCCTTGGCGACTGGGTCGTGCCGCGTCCGTACGGGGCATACTCTCCTGCTGGACCGGAGGGCCCAGCCATTATCACGACGAGTTACTTCTACCATATCGTTAATGTCATAGCCCGCTCGGCGGCCATTCTTGGGTATAAATCCGACGAGCAAAAGTATAGCGAATGGGCGCGGGCCATTAAAGACGATTTCAGCAATTCGTTTTACAGCGCAAAAAGCAGTGAATATGAAACCACCGAAAAAGTGGGATTCAGACAAAGCTCGCAGGTTGTTCCAATGAGTTTCGGGCTTGTTCCGGAAAGCTATTATAAGGAGTTGGGCGAACTGTTGCAGAATGATATTTTTGCCCGATGTGAGGGGCATCTTGATACGGGAACGATAGGAACGAGCCACATGTTAAGGATGTTGCCACGGTTGGATTTGCCAGAGGCAGCCTATAGCATTGTTACCCAAACGAGCTTTCCTGGTTGGCTCGATCACATTGTCAATTACAAGGCTACAACGATCTGGGAAAACTGGTGGGAGGGGGGGGCGCACAATATTTCCTGTTTTGTCAGCGTCGGAGCATATTTTTATGAAGGATTGGCAGGGATTCGCGTGGATCCAGCCGCGCCTGGATATAGGAATACCATCATTCGTCCCGGATTGCCTCAAAAGCTCAATTCTGTGACGGCGAGTCGTATTTCACCCTACGGCGAAATTACCTCGTCTTGGAGAAGGGAAAACGGACAGGTTTGCCAAAATGTACAAATTCCGCCGAACACGACCGCCGATATCAGTGTTCCGAAAGATGGTGCCGGAAGGGTACTCATCACCGAGAGCGGCACGACGGTTTGGGACGGCGGCTCGTTCAAGCCAGTTGCTGGTTTACAAAGGGCCACGGAGGAAGCTGATTATGTGACATTCAAGGCGGGGTCGGGCTCTTACCAATTTGTGATGACTCCCGTCGATGCGGCCATGGTTTTGGGGCGAACGTTGCCTGTCGAGTGGGCGACCACTCCCTCACCGATCATTGGCGAACCGGGCGGGCAGGTTCCCTTCGTATTGACCCTTACCAACCGCAGCGATAAGGAACTTGCAGACGCGCAGCTGGAGCTGCAACCCCCGCCGGACTGCCGCTTGGATTTTAAGAGCTCGCTTGGGACAATCCCTCCGGGTGGAAGCTGCCGGATGGAGTGTGTGCTTTCGACGCCAATATCGACAAATGGTTGCCGAAGCGTGCCGGTGGCTGGGCTGATCCGGACAACGAGCGGGGGGAAGGCGGCAACGATCCCCTTGATCGGCCGGTTGAACCTGCTCAAACTCGTCGTGATCGCAGGCGGAGGCGACAAGGAAATCAAAGCGGGTGACCTCGAGCCGGTCAACCTTGTCAGCGCCGAGAACTGCTCCGGAAAGCCGCAGTCGCTGACGTTGCGGTGCAAGCTGCCTCAGGGTTGGAAAATGCTCAAAAGCCTTCCCTATGTGCCGACAGCCAGCAGCATCCTGGATAACAACAATCGCCCCGAACGCCTGTGCGACCATATTGTCAACCACAGCACGAATAACCGCTGGCACTCCGCCTTATCCGCTCAGCTTCCTCATGTGATCACGATGAAGTTGGAGAAGCCGGCAAAGGTCAACCGCATCGTGCTGCATGCAGCGCACCCTGCCTTTTTTTGCAAGGAGGTTCGCCTGGAGTATCTCGATCCGAAAGGGAATTGGATTACCCTCCGTGAGATGGAACTCAAAAAAGGCAAAAAAGAGTTAGTTGCCACGATCCCAACCGACAATGTGCTTGCTCAGGAGTTTCGGCTGACGATTCTCAAAATGGAAGATCCCACGAACCCCATTGCTCAGCTCAACGAGATTGAGATCCTGGCGGAAGATTCCTCCGGGGAGGCGCAGATTGAAAGAACCATCCTGGATCGGGAGATGGGCAACATCGATTTGCAACTCGATCCCGGCAAGGACATCGGCCATCCGCGAACGATTGACGTCGCGGTGGATAAGAGCGGACTGCCCTACTGGCAGGGCAAGATCCAACTGACAGGCAAAGCGCAGTAAGCAAAAACATTTCCGCATCCCCGTGCAGGCTGACTCCGGCCTCCATAGTTCGGTTTTCTATTGTTAGCCCGGATATTTCACAGAGGAGTGGTTCAGATTGCGTAACGCTTTGGACGCCAGAGTCGGCTGCTGAGCGAGGCATATCCAATGTGATCTGGTGAGGGAAGTCGACGGCTCTGGCGGCCAAATGGTTAGCAAGATGGGCTGCTTCACTGTGAAGTTTCCAGGTTAGGTTAACTGTCTTGGAGTGGCGGTAATGCATGCGTCATTTTTCCAGATGTTATAATATATTCGGCAACGTGGAGTTTGTGTGTTCCATCGCTCTGCGCTTAATCTGCATCAAAAATGAAAACCACTCTAAAAAAGAATCTCGGCCGCTTCTTTGCAGGCGCGCTACTTATCGGGGGCATACTCCCGGCCGGAGCCGAACCAGAGCCTGATTACGGGGCCGGAGTTGTCAACTCGATGGGAACCACCAAGGGCACGAAGATGAGTGGGCGTGAGGATTTCGATTATCTCGCTCTGGAGAATCACGTCGGCCCGAGCGGGGTGCCGGTGGGCGGCATTGGCGTGGGATGTTTTGATTACGCTCCCGATGGACGCTTCACACGTTTTGCAATCAACAACTGGCATGAGGACGGCGTGATCAAAGATGTTACCGGAACGTTTCTTGCCCTTTGGGATGGAAGCCATACCCAAATCCTCCAACGTGGCACAGGGCTTTTCGAGATGGCGCCGGCAAAAAAAACCATTTACCGGGGCCTGTTCCCCATTGCGGAGAATCAGATTGATGATCGTGTGCAGGTTCGGGTCTGGTCCGGCCTTGTCCCTCATGATCTCAAGGCATCCAGTCTTCCTCTCGCGTGGATTGAGGTGACTCTCACGAATGACACCAGGAACTCAAAGGAGATGGCGGTTGCCTTGTCCTGGCAGGATATCATCGGGCGAATGATCCGTGACATCGGCGATCCGAGCGTTCTAGAAGGGCACGGAAGCACTGTATGGGACCGAAATAACATCGAAAAAGCGACTAAGGCGGATCCCGAAAAAGGATTCCGGTGGATGCCTCGCATCCCGACAGAGGCATCGGCCATGAGCATGAAGAAGTTCGTTGGAGTACGCCAGCATAGCCAGCCCCTGCATTCAAATATTAAAACGTATCAGAACTATAACAATGAAGTGGCGATCCTTGCCGAGCAGGTTCCGGGAATGCAGATTTCCACCCTGACTTCCTACTCCCTGAGTGAGGGAGGCTCCGCCTGGAAATCATTCCGAAACAACGGAACTTTTGCGGTTCAAGCCGGTGATACTGCGCACATTTCTCCCACCAAAACTGAAGAAAAGGCAAGTGCTGTCGCCGTGAAGATGAAGCTCGCGCCAGGCGAATCGAAGACAGCGCGGTTTGCCGTCGCGTGGTTTCAGCCGGAACTCAGGATCGATCCTGCAACGGACGATCCGAAGACCTATTTCGGAAAAGCCGACTACGCCCGGATGTACCACAATTATTTCTCGAGTATCCCTGAACTCGTCACCTACGCCGACACCGAACGAGCCCGCATCCTTGAGGGGACAAAAGGCTGGCAGGATCCCATTTTGAAGAGCAGCTATCCGGACTGGCTCAAATTCAAGGTCATCAACAGCGGCTATGTGATCTACACCAACGCAATCCTGAACAAAGCGGGAGATTTCTCGATTCTGGAAGGGGCAATGGGCGGACTGGCGGGAACGATGGATCAGCGGCTTTCGGCGCATCCGTTCTATCACAAACTTTTTACTGAGATTGACCGCAACGAGCTTGAACTCTTCGGGCACAGCGCGGGAAAAAGTGGTGAGATATTACACTTCAACGGGCATTACTATGTCGGACTGGCAACCCGGGATGGAGCCACTCCTACCCCGGCGGGCTGGATGGTCGATAACTCCGGCGGCTGGCTGGTGCAGATCGCCAAAGACTACCAGACCACGGGAGATCTCAAGTGGCTCGAACAGTTCCACAAACAGTTCGATCAGACCGTCAACTTCCTCCAGTCGATCGTGAAGTCGAAAAACTTTTTTATTCCCACCGGGCGCACGACATACGACGATTTTTGGCATCCGGAGATCTACGCCTACAACGCCGGCTGTTTTCCGGCATTTCTGCGTGCAGGTGCGGTGCTCCACCGGGCGTTTGGAGAGATGGCCGAAGCCGAGAAATGCGAGCAGCTCGCCCAAAAGGCCTCGCAGGATTTCATCCGGGCACTTTGGAACGGTCACTTCTTCTCTTATGGATGCAATCTCGATGGCAGCAACCGTCTCGACAATGTGATGTTTAGCGGTCAACTTGCAGGTCAGTTTATCAGCCGCTACTGCGGTTGGGGGGATATTTTTTCACTCGACTATGCCCGTGCTTCGATTGTGGCTCAGCTTAAGACGAACGTCGGCCAATCTTCTGATTTCTACGCTCCCAAGGTTTGGGACATTGCAGCGAACCAGGCGATGCGAGATCCCAATCGCAAGGATGACCGCAACAACGACTCGACCTGCTGGCCGTTTTACCTTGAGAGCTATACCGCAATGGCTGCGATTCAGGCAGGGTTCGTCGAAGACGGGCTCGATATCATGCGCCACATTCAATTGGTCCACCTCCGCAATGGCTGGACCTGGACACAGAACCTCTGGCGCCCCGGCCAGATCACTTACATGACGGCACCTGTGACATGGTTTATCACCGACGTGCTCGCCGGGGCATCGCTCGACCAAAATCAGAAGATGCTGACTCTTGGGCCGGTTTTTCAAAACGGCGAGACCCAAATCTCATTGCCTGTCTATTACCCCGGGTTCTGGGCCATGGTGCGGGGCGATCGTGCGAAGAAGATTCTCAAACTCGAAATTCTCAAGACTTATGGCGACAGCTCCGTGGTCATTGACAAGGTGCGTGCGCTTCCAGTCGGCGTTCCTTCTGCGGATTCAAAAGTTGCCGCTATTCAACCGTTCACCGTTCGAACCGGCGCCATTTTGGACCTCTCCGCAAATTGGGATGCCCTGACATCAGCGAAAATGCAGCCGTCGTTGCTGAAGAGCGGAAAAGAAATCGAATTGCTATCTGTGGAGGCGCCAGGGACAACTGTTTCGGAGTCTCCAAAACCACCGCATCCCTAAACAAGTCACTCTTCACAATAGCGAGAATATTATGATCCCTCCCCCCCTCAGAAAACTGATCCCGTGCCTGGTTCTCGGCGGATGCGCCCTTGCGGCAACTCAAATGGAGGCGCAAGCCAAAGACCAGCCAACCCCTTCCGTATCGTCGGTCAAGCCAGGAATCCTCACTCAGAGTTCGCTGGAGTCGACCTTCACAAATCCGCCCACCTCCGTCCGTCCCTGGCTTTATTGGTATTGGATGAACGGCAATGTGACGCCGGAAGGATTGAAGGCCGACCTGGAATCCATGCAGAGGTCAGGCATCGGTGGGGCGATGGCTTTCGACATCGGAATAGGACCGGCCGGTACCGTCAGACCTCGCAGCCCGCAATGGTTTTCCGCCTTGGGGGGAGCACTCAAGCAAGCAGAGCGGCTCGGGCTGAACGTTGGGTTCAACTGCCCCGGATGGGCCAACAGCGGGGGACCGTGGATTACACCCGAGCTCAGCATGCAGGAGCTGGCTTGGAGCGAGACGGTGGTCGAGGGGGGGCGCAAACTCCAGATTGAACTGGCGCAGCCCAACGCACGGCTCGGGTTTTATCGCGACATCGCCGTCTTCGCCTTTCCCACACCGCTCCACGATGAGATCAGCTTGCGAACCGCTCAGACCACTGTTGTTGATGCCTCAGGCGCCATCTTGCCCGACGGCGGCAAGCTGTTTGACCATGACTCCGAGACAGTGGCCAAACTCCCTGGAACCTTTGAGCTACACACGGCAGCCCCTATACCCGCCCGCTCGATCTCTATTCGTGCGGCCCACGAGAGCCGGGACTTTAAGGCAAATCTTGAAGCGTGGGACAAATCCCTGGAAGCATTTGTGCCAGTTGTTGAGCTCAAATCGTTGCCCTCAGGCCTCAATGATCGCCCATCCACGGGCTCGGCCACCTTTGCTCCAGTCACCTCGGATCGCTTCCGACTGTCCTTCACCACCGGCTATGGGGAGAAGAAGGTTAAGGCCACTCAGGTTCACTTGCAGGAGCTCAATATTTACGGCGGTTTTCGCGTCCAGCGTTGGACCAACAAAGTGGGGTTTGGCACCGGAGCAGTAAAACCTGACGACAAAGACCCTCAGCCGAAATCTGAAGAAACCATTGCCCCCGAAAAGGTGGTGCAACTCACCGGGCGAATGAATGCGGCCGGGCGCCTGACCTGGAACGCGCCGGCGGGACGGTGGACGATTGTCCGTTTGGGCCATATTCCCACCGGGGCCAATGCCGAGCCGCTGCCAACGGGGATGCAGGCGCTCGAAGTCGACAAGCTAAGCCGCGAAGCTTGCGACATCTTCTACGACGGCATGATGAAGCCGATCCTGAAATCGGTCGGACCGGAGGTGGCAAAAAAAGGTCATCTCCAACTATCACGTTGATAGCTGGGAGATGGGTTGGCAGAACTGGACGACAAAAATGCCCACTGAGTTCAAGTCCCGCCGGGGCTATGACATGGCGGGTTGGCTGCCGACGCTGACCGGGCGTGGGGTCGGCACGCTTGAGCAGACCGAGTCGTTTTGCTGGGACTTCCGGCGCACGATCTGCGACTGCTATGCCGACCATCATACCGGGCGGTTTGCGAAGCGCTGTCGCGAGGATGGTATCTTTTTCTCGACCGAGGCCTACGACGGCCCGTTTGAATACCTCCAGGCAGGGGGCCGCGCCGATGTGCCGATGACCGAAATCTGGATTAATGTCCCGGTTGGCTCGCGGCCTCGAATGGCCGCTTCCAGCTCCGGCCATATCTACGAACGCCCGATTATCGGCAGCGAAGAGTTTACCGGCGCCGAAAAGTGGGAGAAGCACCCGGCCACGATGAAAGCCCTTGCGGATTGGAGTTACTGCGTGGGAGTGAATCGCCTGGTCATGCATGTGTTCACAGATCAGCCGTGGACCGATCCTCATATGCGCCCAGGCATGACGCTTGCGTCGTGGGGGTGCCATCTGGACCGGGGCAATACCTGGTGGGAAAATGGCGGACCGCAGTGGCACGAGTATCTGGGGCGTTGCCAGGCGATATTGCAGCAGGGTTCGCCGATGGCCGATGTGCTTTACTATCTGGGCGATGATGCCCCCAATGGCGACGGCAACAACCCGCCTGCGCCGCCGCTCGGTTACGACAGCGACGGGCTGAACGGAGAGATTCTGGCGCGCTTGAAAGTGGCGGATGGAAAACTGATGCTGCCAGGGGGCAAGTCCTACCGGTATCTGGTGATGCCCGAACGCGGGCTCATGACATTGGCCTCGCTGAACCATGTCGCTCGTCTGGCGCGCGAAGGCGCAACCGTGCTTGGACTGAAGCCGAAGGGCTCGCCGAGCATGGCAGACCAGAGCGGCGCAGAGAAATTCAAGGCTTTGGCGGATGAGCTTTGGGGGAATGGCACGGAGGCTTCTGGCGATCGCAAGATAGCCGCAGGCCGGGTGATCTGGGGACGCAGGTTGGAGGACGTGATGAAAGCCGACGGGCTCGCTCCTGATTTTGAATTCGATCCCAATGCCGGACTGGCTCTTCACTTTACCCATCGGTCGATTGCGGATGCGGAAGCGTACTTTATCGCAAACAGCAGCCCGCGGGGGGGCTGGGTGAACTGCCAGTTCCGAGTCAATGGCAAAGTGCCCGAGCTTTGGTACCCCGAGAGCGGAAAAATCGAACTGGCACCTATTTACGAGCAAACTCCGGAAGGAATGCGTGTGGGCCTGAACCTGAAACAGGAGGAATCTGTTTTTGTCGTTTTTCGCAAGCCATTGCCAAGCAGCCAGCCGAAGACGGTTGTGGGTTTGAGCCGCAACGGACGCGAGATCTTGCCCGCAGCGATGCCGAGCCGCGAGGACCTTTCCGGCTCGTTCACGATGACCTTCTGGGCGCGGCCCACGGTGGAGATTGAATTGCCTGCACCGCACACACTCGGTGTGGACTCAAGCGGTCAGAACTTTGCCATCTATCCGCCGGCAGGGCATCTCCTTTATGGGGATAAAGGGCATGCGGGTGTCGGCGTGTCGGTGGGCCAAAACGGCGTGGGCGTCCTGGAGCACTCGGCGTTTAATATTCCAGCCGTTCTGACCTGGAAAGCTCCGCAGCCTTTGGACGGCTGGGTTCATGTGGCAGTGGTCTATCGTGAGGGAGTGCCCTCGCTCTTCATTAATGGAAAACCAGTTGGCACGGGGCTCAAAAGCGAAAATCTGGCCCATGCGGGAGTAGGCGTCACATCGCCCCAGGCACCGATGAACAAACCGTTCGAAGGCGAAGTGCGCATGCTCGCCAAACATGCCCAGGCAATGACGGAACCCGAACTCACGCAACTCGCTCAAGCCGCCCCAGAAAACACGGCGACCGATGGCCTGCTGGCCATAACGTCCGACGCCAGTGGAAACCCGAAGTTGCAAGCCTCAGCCGATGGCGAATACGAACTGAAGTTGTCCGATGGGGCCAAGCAAGTCGTAACTGTGGCTCCGCTGCCGGCACCTGTGCGGCTCGGCGGCCCCTGGCAACTGGAGTTCCCTGCCGGCTGGGGAGCGCCGGAAAAAGTGGCCCTCGATAAGCTTGTTTCCTGGCCCGAGCACTCCGATGTCGGCGTGCGCTACTTTTCCGGCACGGCGACGTATCGCACGAGTTTCGACGTGCCCGCCGAATGCCTGAGCCCTCAGCGATCCTTGATGTTAGACTTGGGTGACGTGCAGGTGATCGCGGAGGTGAAGGTCAACGGCAAGGCTCTGGGGACGATGTGGAAACCTCCGTTTCGTTTGGACGTGACGGACGCGGTCAAATCCGGGGCGAACGAACTGGAAGTCAAGGTCACCAACCTCTGGCCCAACCGCCTAATCGGCGACGAGCAGTATCCTGACGACTGCACGCCAAATGGCACATGGGTCGCAGGCGGCATTCCGGCATGGCCGGAGTGGCTGCAAAAAGGACGGCCCCGTCCCGAGCCCCGCCGCCTCACGTTCACCACATTCAAGCACTGGAAGAAAGACGACAATCTGCTTCCCTCCGGGTTGATCGGGCCGGTGGTGATTCGTGCGACTGAAAAATTGGCATTCCAAAATGACAGGTAAATATCACGACGGTTTGAAAGTCCGGCCTCGGCCATTGCCGCGCCTGTGCCGAACCGGCGAAATCGCCTTGCATCGGTGGTTGGCTCGCCGTCCGTCGGTTTAACCCTTTTCGATGTGAAAATGCTTTTGTTCAGCTTGCGCGTAAATGCATTGCAATAACAAATTATCCATTTTCTTTCAAAGATTTGGTGGAATAAAATCCACTCCAATGGGATGTTGTAAACAGCCGTGAAAAGTGTGTTTTGCCATCGTTTTAATCGGTTTTCAGACCGCCGCGAGAGTTTTCCGTGTGGCACCTTGAGGTGCAGGCATCCCGCCCGCAGTTCCCTCCGCTCCCACGACACAAACCAAAGCGGAGCCGCGTTGGGGATTGTCCTCGCCTTTGTCGTCCTGCTCCCCTCCCGGACATGGGCCGCCGTCACCCGGAATTACATCGGTTGGATGATGACGGCGGTGCCGTAGCAGAGTACCTCGGTCGCGGATTGCTGGCGGCCGACATCCGACGCGTCATAGCGGACTCCCACGATGGCGTTGGCCCCGAGCTGCTGCGCGTGCTCGATCAGGCTGTCGTAGGCGTGCTGGCGGGCCTGCTCGCACATCTCGGTGTAGGCTCCAATCTTGCCGCCGACAATGCTCTTGAGGCTGCCGAAAAACCCCTGGGCGATGGTCGGCGACCGAACGGTGATCCCGCGGACCAAGCCTTTGTATTCCACGATCCGGTAGCCTTCGATGTCAAAAGTTGTGGTGACGTGCATGGCCGCAATTCTTGCCGTCCCGCGCAAAAAGGAAAGATGGGAATCCCCACGCTGATCGGCGGCTTCTGCCTCGCGCGGCGGAAAATGCGACGCCGCGGACATTAATTTCCAAAAGGTTTTCCATTCCTTCCAGCGTGTGCGCCGTTGTGCTTCCCCTGTGCGTGTTATGCAAGAGAAAAAAAGCGCCTTTTGCTAGGCCATGCACAAAAAGGAAATCCGTTTCCCAAGGCATCGTCCTGCGCGTATTTCAGGAACTCGGTTGGGATACGTGGGACACCAACGTCATCTGGCCCGAATATCAAACCGGCGAAGGCCGTGCGGATTTCGCACTGTGCCATCCACCCTCGAAGCCAGCGATATTTACGGAGGTCAAACAGCCCGGCAAAGCTGAGGATGCGGTGCGCCAAGCACTCGAATACGCCTTCCACGCGGGTGTTCCATTTGTCGTGTTGACCGACGGAAAGACGTGGAGTTTCTACCTGCCAGCAGAACAAGGCAGCTACGAGGATCGGCGGGTTTACAAGCTCGACCTCTACGAGCGCCCACCCGCCGAAGCCGCAGCAGCGCTGTACCGTTACCTTGATTGCGCCAGAGTCCAATCCGGCGAAGCGCTCGATACAGCACGAAAGGAATACCGCAGCCGCAACCGACAATCGCAGGCCAAAGCCGCCATTCCCGAGGCGTGGCGAGAACTGGTGGAAAAGGGCGACGAACTCCTCGTGGAGATGTTGACCAACGCCGTGTTGTAGGCGGTGAGGCGGGAGGAATTTCGGAGACAGTTGGTTGGAAAGGTGGCGGGGGATTCAATTTTCTGAGGTTAATTCGCCCGTAATTGCGATGGGCGACGGCAAATTGAAAGTTATCTCCGCCGAACTCATCACCCAGGTTCGGAAAAACGTGACCATCGACTGGAGCCTTTGCGAAAGCGCCCGCGCCAAGATCAAGATCATGGTGAAACGCATCCTGAACAAATACGGCTATCATCGCCCGCACACAGCAGATCACCCGGGGATTGGGGCTGGGCACTGAGCGCGACACCGAGAGCGACAAGCCAGAGGATTGCCTTCATTTTCGGGAACCGGTCGTCATGTCGCACTCTTTCGCAGGAGAATCTCACGCATGCCCGCGCTCCTGGAGGAACGTGCGCTGGGAGTTGCAATGGGGTAGGCGGGTTTCGGTTTGTTGGCGCGGAGTTCCGGGAGGACAAGCTTTATTGCGAGATCAATCGGGATCTGGACCGAGCCATTCGCACGGTCAACCCACGCAAATGTTTCGAGTTTTGTTTTTTCCTCGGCGCGGAGGGCGTCCAAAGTTTTTATTCGGAATTCCGAGCGGGCGGCCTCACCGGGATCCGCCTCAAATGCGGCTTGAGCGGCAAGCCATTTGGTCAGCATCCAGAACAATCCGATCACGAGGATGGCGGCGACAACGGATAACCGGTGCCGCAGAATTTGTTTCGGTGTTGGAGAAGCGTCAGGAGAGGACATTAGTTTTTCAATAGCAGGGATTCGTTGAGACGCGGGTCACGGAGCGGCCAGAGGGCGGTGTTGCCAAGGCACTTGAGAAAAATGGCGGCGAGCGTGCAGGCAATTGCCGTAGGGCAGGCAAGATCGAGCCATGTGAAGCGGACTCCGGTTTGGTGCAAGACCGGCAGCACGATCACATAAATGTCGAGCAGGTGCATAGCCAGGATCCCTGCCGCCACGCCACAGAGAAAAGCGGGCTTGCGCTTTCCGGACGCTGGCAGCAGAAGCAAAAAAGGAATGAGAAAGTGACCGGCAACCAGGATGATATTTAGAAGCCGCCAGCTTCCGGAACTGCGGATGACGAAATAAACCGTTTCCTCCGGGATGTTTGCATACCAGATGAGCAGATACTGGCTGTAGGCGATGTAGGCCCAGAAAATCGTGAACGCGAGCAGGAGTTTGCCGAGAAGGTGGTAGTGTTCGGGCGTGATAATCCCTTCAAAATATCCGGCATGGCGCAAGGCGGTAACAACCAGGACAAGCGCACAAAGCCCGCTCAAAGCCGAGCCCGCAAAGAGATAGACGCCCCAGATTGTTGAGAACCAGCGGTAGTCGAGGCCCATCAGCCAATCGATGGCTGCGAAGGTGAGCGAGAAGGCAAACACCGGCAGGCCGGCAAGGGAAAGCTTTCGATTGATTGCACTCCAGCACGGATCGCCATCCCGATCCTGTCGCACAGAGAACGACCGAAGGGCCATTGCAGCCGCTGAAAAGAAGAGCAAATAAAAGGCCGAGCGCACCCAGAAAAACCACGGCGTGAGATACGGGCGCTTTGCCTCCAATAGCGACGTGGGGCGACCGTCCCGGCTGCCTTCTTGTTGGGAGAGCAGGCGGGACGCCTGCTCCACATGGCTTGGGTGGGCCTTCATGCCTGTGTCCGGAGGCACATCCATCCAACTCCACAACAAAGGCGCCACGAAGACGAGCGGGATGAAGAGGACGGCGAGAACGCCCAGCAGCGCGGCGAGATTTTCCAACTGACGCCGGACAACAACACTCCACTCCGCCTTCGCCAGATGGTGGACAAGAACCCAGAAGAGGGCTCCCGCACAGATCGTGAAGAAGGAGAGGAACGCAAAAAGATACGAGAAGGCGAACTGCCTGGTGTCGAAACAGGCGCCCGCTGCGACGGCCGCGCCGGACAGGACAGCGATTGTGGCCAGCACAGCCACCCCCATGCGGGAAGGCTTGAAAGTGGGATTCGCAGGCGCGCTCATGGTCGGAGAGCCTTCAGTTTGGACCGTTCGGCGGGCGGCACGTCGTTGATTGTGGCACCACCCTGCGATTTTTGCAGGGCGCGGAGGTAGGCGATGATCGCCCATCGGTCGGGCACTTGAATGCGGTCGCCGTATCCGATCATCGTGTTCTTTCCATTGCTGAGGGTGTTGAAAATTTCCCCATCGGCCATCTCGCGGAGGCGGGGCTGCTGGAGGCTGGCGACGGTGATCAGTCCGAATTTTGATGCAATCCCGTTGCCCGCTCCGGTGGCCCCGTGGCAGACCGCGCAATGGATCGTGAAGCGTTCCCGACCGCGCGCGAGGAATTTCTCCGTGACGTCCACCGGCATGCCGGTTCCCCATTGGCCTTCGATTTTTCCCGTGTCAAAATAGGAAGCGCCCGAGGCGAAAAGAATCGTGTCATAGGGCCCGGAGGAATCGGCAGAGCCGTTGCGCACGGGCATCGCGTAGCCGAGAGGAACCGTTCCCGCGACCGGGGCGCGTGCGGCCCGGCCATCCGCAAAAAAGCCGCTTGGAACCTGGGCTTTGATTTTGGGCTGCCGAACCATGTCGGAAAAAATCTCGATCGGTGGACGTGTCGATTTCATGCCGCGAAATCCCGCAACCGCGACGATGAAAAGAACGATAAAACCGAGAGTGACAAAAAACGGTTTCATGGCTTGTCGGCAATCGTTGTGATGTTCGTGCCGCCCGCGGTCGAAAGAAGTTCCCGCAATGCCTGCTCGGAAAAATCCGGATCGCCGGTCTCGATGGCGGCGAAAAACTTGTCGTCGGTGACCCCGCTGAAGCGGTCCCAATCGAAGAGCGGATGGTTGAGGCGCGGCAGGCGGTTCATAAGCAACATCCCAATGACGGCGGTGAATGCCGCAAAGAGGATCGTCATTTCAAATAGGATCGGAAACAACGCGGGAAGCGTCCAGAAGCCGTTCGGTTTCCCTCCGGCATCCAGTGGATAGAGGAACGATGTCGTTGCAAATTGCAGCGCGGCCGCCGCCAGAAACCCCGCGAGCCCGCCAAGGAAAACGATCTTTCCGAGCACTGATCGCTTCAATCCCATCGCCTCGTCCATGCCCCGGATCGGATAGGGCGAGAAGACGTCCCACCGACGGATTCCGGCATCGCGGATTTGTTCGGCCGCGAGGAGAAGCGCGTCCGCACTTGGAAATTCTGCCGCAATGGCATGGGCGCTCATCCGGCCTCCCCGTGTTGTGTTTCCGCGAGATCCGCCTTGACTTCAAACATGCAGATCATCGGCAGGAACCGGATAAAAAGGAGGAACAGCATTGCGAAAAGCCCGAATGTTCCGATGAAGGTGCAGACATCCACCCAGGTCGGATGGAAGAGCCCCCAGGCCGACGGGGAGAATCCTCTGGTGAGCGTGCCGGTAACAATGACGTAGCGCTCGAACCACATGCCCGCGTTCGGAAACTGGACGATGATCCAGACACAGAGAAGACGGGTGCGGAAAATGCGGAACCAGAAAAGCTGCGGCATCACGACGTTGCAGACAACCATCGCCGCGCACGCCCATCCGTAGGGGCCGAACGCCCGTTGCCAGAAGGCCGCACGCTCGCAAAGGTTCCCGCTATACCAGGCGGTGAAGAACTCCATGGCATAGGAATAGCCGACAAGCGAACCGGTGAGCAGGATGACTTTGCACATCGTGTCCACATGGGAAACCGTCACCAAATCGCGGAGCGGACGGTAAATCGTGCAGGTCGGAATCAGGATTGTCAGCACCATCGCAAACCCGCCGAAGATCGCCCCCGCAACAAAATACGGCGGAAAGATCGTGGCATGCCAACCGGGGTTGATCGAAACCGCAAAGTCGAACGAAACGACCGAGTGGACGGAGAGCACAAGCGGCGTCGAGAGCCCGGCCAGCAGAAGGTAAGCCATCTCAAAATGACGCCACTGTCGGTTTCCGCCGCGCCAGCCAAGCGCGAGGATCCCGTAAATGGATTTACGGATTTTCCCCCGGCAGCGATCCCGCAGAGTCGCCAGGTCGGGAATGAGCCCGGTGAACCAAAAGAGAACGGACACCGTAAAATACGTCGTGATCGCAAAGACATCCCACAGGAGCGGGCTCCGGAAGTTCGGCCAGATCGCGTTGGAGTTTGGAACCGGCGCCATGAACCAAACCATCCACGCCCGCCCGACGTGAAGAGCCGGGTAAATCGCCGCGCAGATGACCGCAAAAAGTGTCATCGCCTCGGCGGCCCGGTGGATCGACGTGCGCCAACGCTGGCGCGTAAGAAAAAGAATCGCCGAGATCAGCGTGCCGGCATGCCCGATCCCGATCCAAAAAACAAAATTCGTGATGTCGAACGCCCAGCCCGCCGGGTTGTTGTTCCCCCAGACCCCGACTCCCGTCGAGACGAGATAGACAAGGCAGAAAAAGCAGAGCGCGGTCAGCGCTCCGGCCACGGCAAACGCCACCCACCACCAGCGCGGCGTTTTTCCCTCGACGATGGAACTGACCTCGTTTGTCACCCATCCCATCGTCCGCCCCGGATATTGATGAATCGTGACGATCCCGTCGCTCATGGGGCTTGGTTCACGCAAAGACGCGAAGGATTTCGGGTGAAAAATACATCCGTAGGCTTAGCCTCTTCTTCGTGCTTTCGTGTGAGTTTCGGGGTCATGCGGGCATCGCGCCGGGCATGCGCGGGTTGGGATTTTTGATCCGGGCGAGATAGGTGACCCTCGGGAGCGTCCGGAGGGAATCGAACATCGTGTAGCCGCGGGGGGATTTGCGGAGGCGGGAGACCTGGCTTGCGGGGTCGGCGATGTTGCCGAAGGTGATCGCGTTGGCCGGGCAGGCCTGCTGGCAGGCGGATTGGAACGGGGCGATCAGCGTCTGGCCGGCGGGGGAGGGGCCGGCTTTGACGAGGCGCGCGATTTTGGCTTCCTCGATCCGCTGGATGCAGAACGTGCATTTTTCCATGACGCCCCGCATGCGTACGGTGACGTTCGGATTTTTGACCATTTTGAGGCTTTCGGCCAGGCCTTTGTCGGCGAGCGGGCCATAATACAAACGGTCAAGCGGGCGTTCGTTGTAGTCGAAAAAATTGAACCGCCGGACTTTCCACGGGCAGTTGTTCGCGCAGTAGCGGGTGCCGATGCAGCGGTTATACGTCATGAGGTTGAGTCCGTCCCCGCTGTGCACGGTTGCGTTGACCGGGCAGACGGTTTCGCAGGGCGCCTTTTCGCAGTGCTGGCACATGACCGGTTGCGACAGCATTTCCGGGTTTTCCGGATTGTCGGCAAAGTAGCGGTCGAGCCGGATCCAGGCCATGTCGCGGTTTTTTCCGATCTGTTCCTTGCCGACGACGGGCACGTTATTTTCCGCCTGACAGGCGACCGCGCAGGCGTTGCAACCCGTGCAGGCATTCAGGTCTATCGTCATGCCCCACTGTTCCTTCGATGTGAGGGGAGGGGAGGCGTAGAGCGATTGGCCGGTCGGGACTTCACCGCCCATCGTCCGGGCGAACGCGGGATCCCGCCGGTAACGGGCGAGCGTGTTCCCGCGGACAAGCTCCCGCCCTTCCATGCTGTGGTGTTCCTGTGTGAGCGCGAGATCGTAAGTGCGTCCGGTTCGCCTGACAGAAATTCCGGTTGTGAATCTTGGGCTGTTTCCCCGCCGCAACGGATAGGCATCGAACCCCACGTTGGCCATCAGGGCCGAGACGCCCTTGCGTCCGTAGCCCAGCGCGATGGAAATCGAGTCGTCGGCATGTCCCGGCGCAACGAGTGCCGCCGCGGTGATTGTCTTCCTGCCATCGGATATCTCGATCAGATCGGCGGCCTGTCCGCCGTCCGGGCGGATGCCGAGCTTTTTTGCGGTGGCCGGGCTGACGAGTGCGGCGTTGTCCCACGTGAGCTTGGTCACGAAGTCCGGGGTTTCCTGCAGCCACAAGTTATTGGCGTGGCGGCCGTCGTCCACGCTCGAACTTTGGAGGAAGACGAGTTCGAGGCCGGCGGGCGGCGCGGAATATTTCGCTGCCAGCGCAATTGCCTCATCGCGCGAAAACTTCAAATCGACGGACGGAAATTGCGTGTCCGGAAGAAATCCCTTCCGAAGAAAATCCGACCAGGACCGGTCTGTTCCGCCGGATACCGGGGCGATTTTTTCAAAAGTCGCCCGGATCAAATCCGGGTCGTCAGTTTTTTTCAGGCCGAGGAGACTGCCAAGGATGTCAAGTTCAGAGCGTCCGCCCCAGAGCGGAAGGATCATCGGTTGAATGGACGTGTAGGTGCCGTCGGGGGTGCGCGCGTCGCCCCACGATTCAAGGTAATGCGCGGCGGGCACGTGCCAGCGCGAGGCTTTGCTGGTTTCGTCCTCGAAGATTCCAAGGCGGATCACGTCGGGAACTTTCGACAGAAGCGAGGCAAAGTTCAGATCCGTCGGCGCATTATAGACCGGATTTCCTTCGAGGATAAAAAGCGTCTTCACCGTGCCTGCCGCGATGGCGGCGGCAAGATCGGAAATTTTGGCGGCCGGGGGGCTTGAATCCTTCAAACCGACAACCGTCACGCCAAGATTTCCCAGGGCTTGATTGATCGCATGACCCAGCACCTGCACGCAGGCGGGAGTTTGCGGGCCGGTGAGCACCAGCGAGCGGCCGGAGGCGCGGATCAGATCGTTCGCGCATTCCGTGATCCAAAGAGCATCGGAGACCTTTTCGGATTTTGGAAATGCCGCGACCAGTCCGGTGAGCGGGGAATTGCCGGTCTTTTCGGCAACATGTTCCGCAAGCCGGCGGACGACCCCGATCATCTCGGAGACCTTGCAGCGAAGCCGGTGGTCAGCCATCCCGCCGGTGATCGTGAAATGGTTTTCGACCACATAGAGCCGGTTCATCGGTGTTCCGATTTCATCCGGCGCGCGCCGTTCAAAAAATCCGGAGCTGTCGGGGGTCTCGGCCGGATTCAAAAAATCGCAGTCGAGCGCGAGGATGATGTCGGCCTTGCGCAAGTCGTGCCGGAGGCGCACGCCCGCACCGAACGCGGTCTCGCGGGCGGCGGCGGATTCCGTGTCGCCGAGCGGTTCGTATTCACACCAGAGAAGGGAGGGAAATTTCTTTTCCAGCTCGCCGCGCAGCCGGTCGCGGGTCGGGGAGTTTCTCCTGCCGACCAGAAACGCAAGCCCATTGTCCTTGTTCAAGCGATCAAGGAACGCATCGAAGGCGGCGGCATCAACCGGGCGACCGTTTTCGGTGATCGTCTTCGAGCGGTGCGGGTCGTAGAGATCGAGCACCGAGGCTTGCGCAAAGCAATCGGTTCCTCCGTTGCCGAACGGATGCAGGGGATTCCCCTCGAGTTTTGTCGGGCGTCCGTCGCTCGTCGTGGCCACCAGCGGGATCGCCCCGAAGCGTGTCGGCATCGACGTTGCGTAGTAAAGGAACTTTCCGGGGATCGTCCACTCGACCCCATTCGAAAACGGCACCAGCGAACTCTCCGGACGACGGCATCCGGTCAGTCCGGCTCCGGCCAGTGCCATCGAGGCCCCGATGAGTTTGAGGAAGTCGCGCTTCGTGAGTCCGTCATCCGCCCCGCGTGGAAATTCCCCGTGAAGGAGCCCGGCGAAATGCGGATCGTTTGCGTGATCCCGAAGGCTGTCCCGGAGGAGGGGACGATCTGGAAAATCTTTCACCGGTGGCATCCTCCGCAAGTGACCGGCGGGTTCACTTCCCAGGTCTTTTTCCAATTCGCCCCGATCGGCTTCGCATCGGTTGGCGGCTTCCATGCCATGTTGAAGATTCCGTTGGGCGGACGCAAAAAGTTTTCCGGTGCGCGATGGCATTCCAGGCACGATGCCATGCTTTGCGGTGTGGCCTGATACACGGTTATCATTTCATTGACAGCTCCGTGACAACTGAAGCAGCTCACGCCCCGGTTCACGTGGACGGCATGATTGAAATATACATAATCCGGGGCCTGGTGAACGCGCGCCCAGCGCACCGGTCTTCCGGTCATCCAGCTTTCGCGGACGGCATCCAGCTTCGGACTGGTCGCTCGGATCTGCGTGTGGCAGGCCATGCAACTGCCGGTTGTCGGCAGGTTCGCATGCGCAGCCACTTCGACGAAGCTGTGGCAATACCGGCAATCCATGCCGAGCTGCCTCACGTGCATCGCGTGGGAGAACGGAACCGGCTGCTGCGGCTCGTGGCCGACCTGCGTATATTTCTGAGTGAAATAGTAATTGATCCCGAAGACGGCACCGATCCCGAGGACAAGCACGCAAAGCGCCAGCTTCAGTGGCAGACGATTTGTCCACTTGGGGAAAAGATTCGCCATCGGGATGCTTCGGTTAAGTGGATGCCGGGTTGGTTGTGATTACGACGGCCTCACGTGGAGTATCCATGGCATGGGCAGGATGCCCCTACGGGTTTGATTTTTGATCGCGAACGGGAAAGGTCGTGCGCCCTGGATTTTCCGGGCATTGTTCCGGGGGCACCGCCACTCACACGTTGAAGCGGAATTCGACCACGTCGCCGTCTTGGACGACATACTCTTTTCCTTCGAGGCGCAGCTTGCCGGCCTCCCGGGCTTTGGCCTCCGAACCAAATGCCACAAGGTCGTCGTAGGCGATGATCTGGGCCGCGATGAATCCGCGCTCGAAATCGCTGTGGATGACGCCCGCCGCCGCCGGGGCCTTGTCGCCCGCGTGGATCGTCCACGCGCGGGTTTCCTTGGGGCCGGTGGTCAGGTAGGTGCGGAGACCGAGCAGATGATAGGCCGCGCGGATGAGCTGGCTGACGCCGCTGTCGGCAACACCGAGGCCGGAAAGAAACTCGAGCGCCTCCTCGGCGGGGAGATCGGCGAGTTCGCTTTCGATTTGCGCGCTGATGACGACCGCCTCGCTCCCGAGATGGGCTGCGGCAAACTCACGCACGGCCCGCACGTGCTGCGCGGCGGGGGAGTCGCCTTCGAGCGATGCGAGATCGTTTTCGCCGACGTTGCAGGCAAAGAGCGTCGGCTTCGACGAGAGGAGGAAGAACCCGTGCAGGAGCACTTTTTCCTCGGTGTTGAGATCGGCGACAAGCGCGGGGCGGCCGGCATCGAGGTGGGGGATGAGTTTCTCGGCGAGGGCCAGCTCGGCCTTCGCGATTTTGTCGCCGCTGCGCGCGGCCTTCTGTGCGCGATCCGCGCGTTTTTTTACCGAAGCCAGATCGGCGAGGATGAGTTCGGTGTTGATGATTTCAATGTCGCGGACAGGATCGACCGACCCGGTGACATGGTGGATGTCATCGCTTTCAAAACAGCGCACGACCTGGATGATCGCATCAACCTCCCGGATGTGGCTCAGGAACTGGTTCCCCAGCCCTTCGCCCTCACTCGCCCCCGCCACGAGTCCGGCAATATCCACAAACTCGATCGCGGCGGGAAGGAGCTTTTCTGATTTGGTGATCGCGGCCAGCTTTGCCAAACGTTCATCCGGCACGTTGACGATGCCGACATTCGGCTCGATCGTGCAAAAGGGAAAGTTGGCCGCCTGCGCTTTGCGCGTACGGGTGACGGCATTAAAGAGTGTGGACTTGCCGACATTCGGCAGCCCGACGATTCCAGTCCTGAGCATAGGCGCGAACCGTATCGGATTGCCGGCAAAAGGAAAAATCTTCTTTTTGTGGGGCTGATGCGATCCAATCCCGTTCATGCACCTGAACGAAATAACCCGCACCCTCGACGACTTGCTGCGCATCGGAGAAACCGGTGATTACCCGAATGCCCTGAACGGCCTGCAGGTCGCCAATTCCGGCGGCCTTTCGCGGATCGGCGCCGCAGTGGATGCGTGCGAGGCCGTGATCCAGGAGGCCGCAGACGCCGGAGTCGATTTCCTTTTGGTGCACCACGGTCTCTTCTGGGGAGGCCTTGCGCCCGTGACCGGTGCCGCCTACCGGAAAATGCGCATCCTGCTCGAAGCCGACATGGCGGTCTATAGCGCCCATCTCCCGCTCGACAGGCATCCGGAATTCGGAAACAACGCGCTGCTCGCCAGAGCACTCGGGTTGGAAGGAGGAGAACCCTTTTTTGAGTCGGCCGGACACCCGGTCGGATTACTCTTTGAAGCCGAGGTGAACCGCGAAGTCCTCTTCAGTCATTTGGAAAAGGCCGTTGGCGGACACGTTCATCTGGCGGCGGGCGGACCGATCGTCGCCCGCAGGATCGGCTTGGTGACAGGCGGAGCGGGCAGCGAGGTTGCCAAGGCGGCGGCGGCCGGAATCGACACCTTTATCACCGGCGAGGGGCCGCACTGGTCCTATCCCGCCGCGGAGGAACTCGGGATCAATCTCTTCTACGCCGGGCACTACGCCACCGAGACATTCGGAGTCAAGGCCCTCGCCAAGAACCTTTCTGAAAAATTCGCGCTGCCCTGGCAGTTCATCGACCACCCGAGCGGGCTTTGATAAAAAGAGAAGGCCGGACAGGAATTTCTCCCTGTCCGGCCTAAACTGTTTTCGACCGTCCTTATTTGGACAGACCGATTTTGGCTGGTGCCGGAGCCGGCTTGGCCTTGCTTGCGCAAGCGCCGAGGCTCAGAGCCAATGCGGCGATAGCTGCCACTGATGCGATTTTAACAAAGTTCACGTTGATATTCCCCCCCTTTCCTGGCGTGTTGCCAGTGCCGACATTGGCACATCTCTCCGAACTGACAACATCTTTTTCCATTCGCTAAAAAACGCATTATCTCTTCAGGCGATGGAGAGCGGAGTGCCGGCGGGGACGAGCGAGAAAAGTTCCATGACATCGCTGTTGCGGAGCCGGATGCAACCATGGCTGGCCGGGGAGCCGATCCGATCCTCCTGGTTGGTGCCGTGGATATAAATGAAACGGTCTTTCGTGTTGGCATTTTCCGGATCCAGCCCCTCGATCCAGAGGATGCGGGTGAGAACACCGTCCTCCCCGCTGTCGGGCGAGCCCATTTTCCCGGTTGGCAACCGGTTCTTGAAAGCCGCCCAAGGCAGGGCTCCGTCACCGATTTTTTCAGCAATGCGAAACCGTCCTGTCGGCGTTTTGAAACTTCCCGGTTCAAAACCCAGTCCGAATTGTGACGTGGAGACCGGCCAAGACTTGACGATTTCCCCTTTCGAGAGAAGATGAATTGTCTGCTTGGCGACGTCCACGCGAATCTCCACATGGTGGGCGGCGGGCGCGTGCGGAGCCGTTTCAAACTTCATTTTTTCATTATGTCCAAATCATTCAAAGTCGCAATAGTTGGCGCATCCGGAGCCGTCGGAGTGGAAATGCTCCGTGTGATGGAACGCCGGAATTTCCCTGTTTCCAGTTTGCGCCTGCTGGCTTCGTCCCGTTCGGCCGGGCGCACGCTCAAGTTCCGCGGCGAGGAGATTTGCATCGAGCCGCTCGGGGTGAATTCCTTCGAGGGGCTCGACGTCGCGCTTTTCAGTGCCGGCTCGTCGATTTCGAGGGAATTCGCACCGATTGCCGTCGCGTCGGGAGCCGTCGTTGTCGATAATTCCTCCGCATTCCGCCTGTTGGAAGACGTCCCGCTCGTTGTGCCGGAAATCAATGCCGGCGATGTGAAGAACCACAACGGCATCATCGCCAATCCGAACTGCACGACGGCGGTCACCCTGCTGGCTTTGTATCCGCTTCATAAAAAATTCCGGGTCAAACGCCTCTTTGCTTCAAGCTACCAGGCGGTTTCGGGAGCCGGTGCCCGTGCGATTGAGGAACTCCGCCAACAGGTCGATTCGGTCGCGCGCGACCTCGAGATCAAACGGGAGGTTTTTCCACACCAGATTGCGTTCAATGTCATCCCACAGGTCGATGGCTTTCTGGATACCGGCTATACCAAGGAGGAGATGAAAATGCAGAATGAGGGGCGCAGGATCATGCACCTGCCGACATTCAAGGCTTCGGTCACCTGTGTCCGCGTGCCGGTCTATCGCGCGCATTCGATCGCCGTCAGTGCCGAGTTCGAGCGTCCGGTCGGCGTGCGCGAGGCCTTCGCCGCCCTGGAAGCCGCGCCGGGCGTGCAGATTATGGAGGAAGGGTATCCCATGCCGCTGGGTTGCGCCGGCAAGGACGATTGCTTCGTCGGGCGCATGCGCCTGGACTGCGCGTTTGAAAACGGTCTCGCTTTCTGGGTCTGCGGCGACCAACTGCTCAAAGGAGCCGCACTCAACGCGGTGCAGATCGCCGAGTTGCTCTGAAGTTGTCTTTTGACGGTTCCTAATCCTGTTTCGGAGCGGCGACGGCGAGCCGGATGGCCTCGCAGAGCTCGTCGCGCGGGATGTTGATGCGCAATTTTTCTCCGGCATCGCGGCCGAGATCGTAGGGGTGGATGGTCGCCGTGCGCGCGGCCTGCTGCTGGTTTTTTTTGAGCTTTTTCACGCGTGCGGGTTTCTTTTTCGCCGCCGGGGAAAAGCCCGGCATCCTTGTGCCGACCGTACGCCGCTCGTCGATCAGTCCATCGTAAAGTCCGGTCAGGAAGGGAGCCCGGTCGAGCTCCCGGATATTGCATCCGCGCGAGAATTCCTCGCAAGCGGCGATGATTGTGCCGAGGAGATCCTTTGCGAAGGGTTTGAACTTCCGGGCATCGGACGCGTTGGCGTTGAGCAGCAATTCGGTTTCCGCCGCTGCGGTCCGCCAGGTTGAAGCGGTATGGAATTTATCCTGAAAAACCCATTTGATGAGGTTGGCCGCATCGAGCCATTCCTTTTTGACTTTGAGAACCGGGTGCGCCACTTGGGAAGGTGCCGGGCGGGGCCATCCCGCAAAAATATCCCCGGCATCCCGAGCGGCCGGCCGGGAAAAATCGTGCCGCGCCTCCAGGCGTCCGAGCTTTTCCTTTGCGATGGTTTTTTCGTGTTCGGTGCCCCGCGCAGCCATCTCGGAAAGGTGATCCCAACGGCGGCGGAGGGCTGGTGTGGCGGAAGTTTTTTTCATGCTGGCATTTTCTCCTTCGCTGATTTTTCCCGTGGCGGCGATGAGAAAAAACCTCCGGTTCGCCACAAAAAAAGAACAACAAAAGAACTTGCGACCGGCTGGTTTTTCAAGGAGTATCCCTGCCTCTATGGCAAAAACAGCATGGCTCGAGCGCAACAAGCGCAAGCAGAAGACAGTGGAAAAATATGCCGCGCTTCGTGCGGAACTCAAGGCGAAAAAAGATTACGCTTCGTTGACGCAGCTCCCGCGCGATGCGAGTCCGACCCGCTTGGTGAACCGCTGCCGCGTGACCGGCCGCCGCCATGCGTTTATCCGCCGTTTCCAGCTTTCCCGTATCACGTTCCGCGAGCTGGCTTCCGCCGGTCTTATTCCCGGTGTGACCAAGTCGAGCTGGTAGTTTGCCGGGGCAAACAGAGCGGGTTCCCTATCTGCCCTGACAGTGTCTCTGGGCATGCAGTCGGGACAGGGCGACAGTTACTCTCGTCCAAAACCCATCCACAGCGGGGCGGGTTTGCGCGGATTTATCGGGCGGATTCCGTGGCGGTTTGAAAGCTGCGCCAGCGGGCGGGGGGCATGGCGGCGAAGGCCATCAGTACCAGTTGGCTGATCATGAATGCGGCAAGCCAGGGCACCGCCTTGTTCATGAACCCGTAGGAGTGCAGACCGACGCCGAGCATGTTGACGCCGAACCACGAGAAGCTCGTGATCACATTTCCAAAGAGCGCCATGATCATCAGCCCACGCTGGCGGATGTATCCTCCCCACCGCGCATGCAGGATGATCGCGCACCAGAGCACGATGAGCAGCGCGCCGTTTTCTTTCGGATCCCAGCCCCAGAAACGGCCCCACGACTGGTCGGCCCAGATGCCGCCAAGCACCGTGCCGACAAAGCTGAACAGCGTCGCGAAGCAGATCACGCCGTAGGTCATGCGCGTGAGTGATTGCGCCGAGTCCTTCGTCAGCGAGCGGGTGAACACGCCGCGCACGACATAGATGATTGCCAGCGTTCCCGCGAGGAACATCGCGGAGTAGCCGATGGTGATCGTCACCACATGGGTCGCCAGCCAGATGTTTGTGTCGAGAACCGCCTGCAACATTTCCAGCGTGTCGCCGCTGCCGCCGAGGTGGTGGGCGATGATCAGCGTGGTGAAACCGATGGACGCCGCGCAGGCCGAGCCGATCCCATCCTTGAAAATCCTCTCCAGGATCAGCCCGATGATCACCGTTCCCCATCCGATGAAGATCGCCGACGAGTAGAGGTTTGTGACCGGCGGACGCCCTTGCAGATACATTCTCGATCCAAGGCCGAAGGTGTGTACGGCCAGCGCGATCAGCAGCACGTAAAAGGCCGCCCGGTTCAGGTTGCGGTTGTCGCCCAGCCAGGAGCCGCACACCAGCAGAAACGCCAGCACATAGAGACCCATCGCCTGATAAAAAGGTTCGAGTTGGTTGAAAAGATATTCATAGGCCGCACGCCCTGTTGCCCGCGGTTCGTGATTTGCCATCCCGTTCGCAAGATCGCGCACGTGCCGGTTGAATGCCGACGTGTTTCCGCTGAGATAAGCGTCGCCGATGCGCGCGTAGGCTTTCGTGACGGGGTCAACCGTGCCGGTGGCAATGGTCTGCACCAGGCTCGTTCCCACGGAGATCCATTCCTCGCGCGAACCCGTGCCGTTGGGAGCCGGCGGTACAGGCAGAACGGAAGCCATTTCCTCCATGTTCTCAAAGCGGGAGGTGAGTTGCGCAAAGGCATCAAACTTCGCTTGGTCGAACTTTTCTCCTTTCTTGCTCTTGAGCGTCGCTTCGAGCCCGGCGGGAATTGTTTTCAAGAAGGCGTCGATCTCGCCCGTAAAATCTTTTGTCCCCTCCGGTCGCAAGGTGCTTTTCAGCCGTTGGTAAAGCAATAACGCGTTGCGCAGGTTGCTGATTCCGGTCTGGTAGGGCGTGCGCTTGGCCGACTCGACAGTTTCGACCTGCCGGCCCTGCTCGTCGATTTTTGCCAGATGCGGCAGGAGTTCGGCCCAACTGAAATATTTCCGTTCATTCTGCTCCCAGCCGAACAAGCCGAGCACTTCGGGATTGTTGATAACGAACGAAGGGTAATTGTCGGCGACACTTGGGTTGAAGAGCACGTCCGCCAGCCAGTGGATTGCGTCGAGGGTTAGCCCGTCTTCCAGCCGCAGCGTCTGTTTGCCGCGCAGAATGAGCAGCGAGGTGCGCGCCACCGTGTCGAACGGCTTGTTGCGGCCCTCGGAGAGCACGGGGAGCTTTGCGAACGGGACAAGGTCGAATGCGCCCGGGCTGGCTTTTGGCATCCTTGAGTTCGACGCAAGCCAGAGCGCGGCAACGGCCAGGGCAATCCAAAGGGAGTAACGTTTCATGGTGCGGAGGGGGATTTTCGCCGGCGCAAAAATCCGGCAAAATGATAGGCGAACTGAAAAATCAGTCCGACCGAGACGATGACACAGGCGAGATACGGCGCGACAAAACTCGGATTATATACGACCTGAAGAACTGTGGCCGTATCGTTTGCCTCGAAGCCCGACTGGAAAAACGTTTCTCCGCGATACCGCAGCGGATGGTTCATGTAGATGAGCACGTCGCGGTTCTCGTTGTGTTCGGGGTCGGTGAGCGTCGCGCTGCTGGCAAAGTTTTTCGCGATCCCGGTGCCGGCATAGCTTTCGTGGGTGAATTTCTTCAGGGTCAGGCTGTAGGGCTTGTAGTAGCGCGCCTGACGCATCACGAGCCGCCACGTCATCCCCCCGTAGGAAAACGACTGCGGCGCACCGAGCTGATCCGAGACAAGCCAGGTGCCGGTCGGGCCCGCGGGGGCCTTGTCTCCCGGACTCGGGGCGACCTCGATCACCACGCTCACCAGATCCCGCTCGTTCTCCGCTGTCGCACGGGGAACCTCGGCCACCGCGACCCGCGCCCCCACTCCCTGCGTGGCCGCCGGCACCGCGTTTGGCCCCGCCTTCTCAAGCGGTTGCAGCCGCGAGTTCTGGTAAAAATGCCGGACGATGATCCGGAAGGGCAGGCTCGCATGTTCGATCGGTTTCCCATTTTTCAACCACTCTTCAGGGATCGCCGTGACCCGATCCTGATCCTTGTCCGACTCGTTGATGACCGCCAGTTCGACCGCACGGGAATCCTCGGAATAGTTTTTTGTCTCGCCGGGTGCCAGCCGCATGAAGCTTTCGACCGAAAACAAATCGGTGAAAAGGGCGCCCGCCAACATCACGATGAGCCCGGCGTGCGCGAGTTGGATGCCCAGCTTCCGCCACGTCCATTGGAACCGGCGGATGTGCGCGGCAAGCAGATTGAGCAGCAGCACGCCGCCAAGAAGATGCCCGCCGGGAAAGACCGGGATTTTGAACCCTCCCGATCCCTCGGGCCACCAGACAAACAGGCTTTGAAAGTAGCGCTGCTGGACTTCGTGAATCCCAAAATTCACCTGCGCCAGCGTGCCGACGAAAACCAGGATGATCGCCAGCGAAAGGCAGATAATCGTGAGTTTCAGCGAGGAAATGAAATCCAACAAACGACGCCACATTGCCATCAGGGTTGGAATTGCGCCGACTGAAGAAATTTCACAAAGCCGGTTTTTTGGGCCGCGGTCAGCCGGTCGGGGCCGACCAGCTTGAAGAACCAGCTTCTTCCTCCGACCCTCGTCCAGCCTGCCAGAATGCGGGCGTTCAGACCGGTCATATCCACGGTGAGAATCTCGGCGTCTTTGCACGTCACCGGAACAATCAACCCCTTCAGTTCGCCGGCTCCGATCGGCTCCAGCCCGACCTGCTGGCGCCAGCGGTTCACGTTTTCGAGATCCCCGCCGCCGTCACCGCCGAAAGTGCTCACCGAAATATCCGCCGATTCGCCGTCCTGTCCTGCGACCGCAAAACTCGCGTAGCGCATCGTTGTGGGAGGAACAGCCTTCCACCCCTCGGCGACTTCCCATTTGATCTGCGGCTTTTCTGCTGCCGTGGCCGTTTCCCCGCCGGAAATTGCCGGGCTGGGAACGGCTGAGCCAGGGGTCGCCCCGGCAACCGGACAGGCCGGAGAGTCCGGGATTCCCCCTGCAACCGGAGCCGATGGCGCGGCTGGCGCTTTCCCCGTCGGACCGACAACAGGACAAGAGGGCGAGGTGGGCAAGGCACCGGGAATCGCAGCCGATGGTGCCCCGGCTTCAGACCTTTGCACCGTGCCGATCCATTGGACAAAAGCCTCTTTCTGTGACTCGGCGAGCGCGGCATTCCCCCGCATTTTGAAAAAATAGGATCCGCTGTCGCCGCAGAGAATCCCCGCGATGATGCGTCCGTCCTTTTCCGGATCTCCGCCTTGGGGCAACCCTTCGAGATCGACGAGCGTCACATCACCCAGCGGCGAATTGATATGGCGGGCGGTTTTTGCAAGTTCCTCGCCGGTGATCGCCGGCTTCCCAAGCTGCGACAGCCATCGGTTGACGTTTTCAAGAGGGCCGCCCGCCGATCCGGCAAGAAGCACCAGCGAAATGTCCGCCGTCGCTCCCGCGTCACCCTTCACGAGATAACTTGCCTGACGCATCGCCGAGAGCGGCTGCGCCGTCCAATGAGTTGGGGGTTTCTCCGTGACGAGCGAAGGATTCCCGGAAGGCGCGCCAGTATCCTTGGACGCTCCCGCCGCCGGCATCCCGCCCGGGATCGGATTTTCGGGCGCCGGGGATTCCGGCTCGGTCTTCGCTACCCGGTAATCTTTGATCGCATTCTTGTCCTTGCAGCCGGAGGCCAACGCACACACAACAAGCAGACCCACAAACAAAAGAATTCTGTGAAATTTCATACGGAAACCGCGATCTATACGGCAAGCCGGAGCCGTGTCCAGTTTCTTTCACTCTGCTCACGGTTGCCGTCTTCCGGCCGCGCGCGGAAGCAAAAGTGTTGCGACGGCCAGCAGCAGGAGAAGGGCATCGCGGGCAATGGCCGCAAACATTTTGAAAGCGGAAGGCGTTTCGTCGGCACCAAAACACGCGCAGTCCACAATCAGACCGTTGAAGAGCGCCCAGGCGAGAGTGGCAATGAAAAGTATGCTGAGCAGCGCGATGAGAGTCGTCCCGACGGCATGGACGCGCGGCAGGAGAATCAGAACCCCGGCGGTGATTTCTGTCCAGGCCAGCACGACCGCAAAAGTCCCGATCCACGCAGCGGGAAAAAAGGTGAACGGCACGAGGGCCATGGCAAATTGCTCGCTCGCGCCGGCTTTGATGATTCCCGCGTAAAGAAAAATCGCCCCGAGGACGGCACGGATGGCAAAGACGATGCTCCGGGCGCGGAGGATCATGGGTGGCGCGGCGGGCAGGTTGTCCTTGTCTCCGCTCGCATTCTTCTCCAGCCTGTGACCTGACATAACGGACATGAGTTTTATCAATTCGGTTTTCAACAAGCTCAAGCGCCATCCGAAACGGATCGTCTTTCCGGATGGAGATGATCCGCGAGTGATACGGGCGGCGCAAATCTTTTACGAGAGGGATCTCGGGGTGCCGGTTCTTTTGGGCAAGCGGGATGTCATTGAGCGCGTCGCATTGACCGAGGGGGCCAGCCTCGACCACGTCGCCATCATCAATCCGGAAACCTCGTCGGAATTGCCGGTCTTCTGTCAACGGCTCGAACGGCTCGACCGCTACAGAAACATGAGCGTCGGGGACAGCCGCTCGATGATGACCAATCACAATTATTTCGCCGCAATGATGGTGCAAAACGGTCTCGCCGATGCGCTGGTGGGAGGGGTCAGTTCCTACGGCGGGTCGCTGCTGCGCCCGCTCCTGACCTTGGTCAAACCCCTGCCGCATGCGGAAGTGGTGTCCAGTTGCACGATCGTGGAACTCGAGAACAAGCAACACGGCGACGACGGGGTGCTTTTTTTTGCGGACACCGGGGTCGTTCCCAATCCGACGATGTCCCAACTCGCCTCGATCGCCGTGCAGGCCGGGCTTCTGGCCCGACAGGTTTTCGGCAAACGACCGAGGGTGGCCCTGCTCAGCTTCTCAACAAAAGGGAGCGCCAAAACCGAATCGACGGAAAAAGTCGCGGGAGCGACCGAACTTGCCCGCCAGCTTATTGAAAAGATCAGCGCGGAAATCGCGGTTGACGGCGAAATGCAGGCCGATGCGGCGCTCGATCCCCTCATCGCGGAGAAGAAGCTCGGGCCGAGCCTCGTCGGCGGGCGTGCGAACGTGCTCATTTTTCCTGATCTCAACAGCGGGAATATCGCCGTGAAACTCGTCCATCATTTTGCGGCAGCCCGCACGTTCGGCCAACTCCTGATCGGGCTCACGCGCCCCGCCGCCGACCTCTCCCGGGGAGCGGCTCCCGAAGAAATTGCCTGCATGGCCGCCCTCGTCGGTCTCCAGGCCATCGAATACCGCAAACTTTATCCCGAAAAAGCGGAAGACTGAGCCGGACAAAGCAGTGAATACCTCCACCCCCCGGCTCTTCATCGCCGCCACCGAGCAAAATACCGGCAAGACAACCGCCGCAATCGGGCTTTACACGATCCTTCGAGAACGTTTCGGACGGATTGGCTTCATCAAACCCGTTGGCCAACGGTTCACGCGGGTCGACGGCAAGCGGATCGACGAGGACAGCGTGCTGATCCGCGACACATTCGATACCCAGATCCCGATCGAAGACATGAGCCCGATCGCGGTCGAGCCGGATTTCACGCGCCGCTACATCAACCAGTCCAACCACGAAGCCCTCGTCAAGCGCGTCCGGCACTCGTTCGACCGTGCCTGCTGGGAAAAAGACTTTGCCATCATCGAGGGCACCGGACATGCCGGCGTCGGATCAACGTTCGATCTGTCCAATGCCACCGTCGCCCGCCTGCTCGGAAGCAAGGTTCTGCTCATCACTCCCGGCGGCATCGGGCGTCCGATTGATGAAGCGGCCTTGAACAAAGCCCTTTTCGATCGCGAGGGGGTCGAGATTCTCGGCGTGGTGATGAACAAAGTGCGGCCCGACAAAATCGAGACGATCACCGACTTTGCCAGCCGGGGATTCGAGCGGCTCGGGCTGGAGTTGTTGGGGGTGGTTCCAAGAGAAACCATGCTCGCCGAGCCGACTCTCAATGAAATCTGCGAGCCCATTCGCGGGAAGTTCCTTTGCAACGAAGCCCTTGGCCGACGCCGCAGCCAGCGGGTGGTCATCGGTGCAGGCAGTTCGGCCAACCTCTTCTCGAACCTTGCGGCGGGCACGCTTCTGGTCGTCCCGGGCGACCGGGAAGACGTGGTGCTTTCGGTTCTCTCCCGCTCGATCGAGCCGGACGGCATCCCGCTGGCAGGTCTGGTGGTCTCCGATAACCTCTGCCCCAAGGGCCGCCTCCTTGAGTTGATGCGCCAATCGACATTGCCTGTCGTCCTCTCCCCGATGGACGGCTACAAAATCGCCCAGCGCATTCACTCGATGACTGTCAAAACCCTGCCCGGCGACCACCAGAAAATCGAAAGGATACAGAACCTCATTTCCCGACATGTCGATGTCGCCCGCCTGCTCGAAAAAATCGGACTTCCGGAGGGGCAAAAAATCCCCGCGTAACAGCGGCAAGCCGCGCAAGGTCCGTTACGCACTTCTCACCGGACATACGCCGGCTCTTTAGAACACGTGTTCCGTGCGCACGTCGTTGAACGAGGCCCCGAGGGCGGTTGCGACATCGTGGGCGGTGAGGGATTCCTGCGAGGCGCCTTTGAGGATGGCGATTTCGGCGGCGTGGCCGCAAAGCCATGCCCCCAGAATTGCGGACTCACGGGGGGCGATCCCCTGGGCGAGGAGTGCGGCGCAAACGCCCGTGAGCACATCGCCCATGCCGCCGGTGGCCATGCCGGGGTGGCCGGTCGAATTGAAGACGACGGATCGGCCATTTTCGGCAATGATCGTGCGGGCCCCTTTGAGGAGGAGAGTGACGGGGAAAGATTCCACAAACTCACGGGCCCATGTCCGGCGGTCGCGTCCGGCGCGGGGTGCGAGGCGTTCCATTTCTCCGGGGTGTGGGGTGAGCAGGCGCGGGGCGGGAGGCTTCAAGAAGAGGGACGAATGGGACAAATGAGAAATGACGTTGAGGGCATCGGCATCGACGACGCACGGGCAGGGCGCCTCTTTCACAATTTTGACGACTTCGTTGTCGCGGGATCTTCCGAGTCCGGGACCGATGGCGATTGCGTCCCAGCGGGAGTCGAGAACCTCGGCGAGCGAGTCTGACGGACGCACCATGACTTCCGGGATCGCGCTGGCGGCCAGGATCGGATAGATTTCCTGCGGCACAAAAAGCGTGACCAATCCCGCGCCGCCGAACACGGCAGCCTCCGAGCAAAGTCTGGCCGCCCCGGTGTATCCGGACGATCCGGCAATGACGGCGACCCTGCCGCAGAGCCCTTTGTGGGTGTCAAAACCTCTCGGCGGAATGGTCGGGCGGAGATCTTCCGGGCAGGAAACGGAGGCCGGATCACCGGCGGTGGGCGAGGGGATCAGAGCCGGGAGGCGGGCAACGGCCAGACGCCCAACGAAGGCGGTCGCGGAGTCCGCAACGAGGCCGGATTTCATGAACCCCATGGCCATCGTGGCGTCCGCCACCACGCAGGGATTGGCGGGCAGTCCGGTGTCGGCGTCGAGACCGCTCGGCACATCGGCGGAAAGCACCCACGCGGCGGAGCGGGTGCGGAGGAGGTTGATGCGGTGGATGGCGGCGGCGACGGGTTCTCGCGGGGGGCCGGAGGCACCAATGCCCAGCAAGCCATCGAGCACAAGCAGCGGCCTGCGGAAAGGAAGGGCCTGCCCGGAGCGGGAGGGAAGTTTGGAAAGCTGCGCGCAGGTCAGCGGGGCGAGTTCGGATTCCGGAAAGATATTTTCCACGGCGATCTCCCAACCAAGCGCCGCGAGATACCGTGCGGCGACAAGGACGTCGCCACCATTGTGCCCCTTTCCGGCAAAGACCCGGCAGACGCCCGGCACCGGATGGAATTGTGACGCCATGCCGGCCATTTGCCGTCCGGCCGACTCCATGAGATCCGCCGCCTCCATCCCCCGCGAAAAAGCGGAGGCCTCGGCATCAAGCATTTCTTTTCGCGACAGGATCATGACACCGGAAGTCAGGTGAAGAATTCTTTCAAGCGCTCGGAGAATCCTTTGTGGATGGGATGATTGTCTTCGCCGCAAAGTTCCGCGAAGCGTTCCAATGTTTCGCGCTGTTCGGCATTCAGACGGGTGGGAACTTCCACCTGAACATGGGTGAGGATATCGCCACGGGCCGAGCTGTGAAGCGCGGGCATGCCTTGCGAACGCACGCGGAAGACCGCGCCGCTTTGAGTGCCCGCCGGGATTTTCAAACTCACGGCCCCTTGAAGTGTCGGCACCCGGATTTCTCCTCCGAGGGCCGCCGTTGTGAACGACAGAGGGACTTCGCAACGGAGATCCATCCCGTCGCGGACAAAGACATCATGCTCCTTGATGTGGGTGACAACGTAGAGGTCGCCCGAAGGCCCTCCCCGCACCCCGGCCTCCCCGCCGCCGGTGCTGCGCAGCCTCGATTCACTGTCGATTCCCGCCGGGATTTTGATTTTTACACGCGACGTTTTTTCCTTTCGCCCTTCGCCCTGGCAGGTCGGGCACGGTTTTTCCACGATGCGCCCGGTGCCATGACACTGGGGGCATGTCTGCGCCACTTGAAAAAAACCCCGCGAGGCGACGACTTGTCCGCGGCCGCGGCAGGTCGGGCAGGTGACAACGCGGGAACCCTTCTGTGCGCCGCTGCCGTCGCATGTCCCGCAGGAATCGTGCTTGCGGATTTCGATTTCTTTTTCGCAGCCGAGCGCGGCCTCCTCGAGCGAGATCTGCATGTCGTATCGAAGATCCGAGCCTCTCTGGCGACCGGAGGAATCCGAACCGCCTCCTCCGCCCCCGAAGAAATGATCGAAGATCCCGCCGGAGCCGCCGCCCGCGCCGAACACCTCGCGGAACAGATCGAACGGATCGTGAAATCCGCCGCCAGCGCCCATGCCGCCCTGCTGAAAGGCAGCGTGACCATAGCGGTCGTAGGCGGCGCGCTTCTGCGGTTCCATGAGGACGTCGTAGGCGGCGCCGAGTTCTTTGAACCGCTCCTCGGCCACATGGTCGCCGGGATTTTTATCCGGATGGAATTTCACGGCAAGTTTGCGGTAGGCCCGCTTGATCGCGTCCTCGTCCGCCCCGCGATCCACGCCGAGAATTTCGTAATAATCGCGTTTGCCGCTCATTCGCCGGCACCCTTGGAAACGGTCACCGTCGAGGCGCGGAGGATCCTGTCTTTGTATTTATACCCTTTCCGCATCTGCCGGACGACGTGGCCCTCGGGAATTTCCCGGCTCGTTTCCTGGGCGACGGCCTCATGGCGCGAGGGATCGAAGACTTCCCGTTCCGCGGGGATGAGCTCGACCCCGTGGCTGGTCAGAAAATCCCGCAATTGTTTTTCGACCATCGCCATCCCCTGGACAATCGCGGACGGATCCTGGGCGGACTTCGCCGCCTCCAGCCCGAGTTCGAAATGATCCAGGATGGGCAGCAGTTTTTCCAGAAGCGCGGAATTCGCGTAGCGGATCGCGTCTTCTTTTTCACGGATCGAACGCTTGCGATAATTGTCGAGATCCGCCGTGGCCCGAAGCGCGAGGTCTTTGAATCGAGCGGCTTCGGCTTCGCTGTCGACTTTTTCCAAAGGTTCGACTGAGGGAAGCGGAACGCCTTCCGGGGTGGGCGTCTCCTTGTGGTGCTGATGTTTCATGTTTTGGCTATGGCGATGAGCGTAATGTCGTCGTGTTGCGGGTTGTTGCCGACAAAGCTTTTGACATCGTCGGCGAGGAAGCCCACCACGCTGGAGGCACCGTGGGGCGCACAGGTTTGAAGTCCCTGAACCAGCCGGGGCAGGCCGTATTCCACGCCTTCCGAGTTGAGCGCCTCCGTGGCTCCGTCCGTGTAAAGCAGGATACAATCCCCTTTTTCCAGCCCGAAGCTGAAGTCTGCGCAGACTCTATTGAAGACCTCGCCGCTGTCAATCCCCAGAGCCATGCCTTTTGGGTTGAGTTTTTCGACTTCGCCGGTTTGGGCGCGGTAGAGGAGCGGCGCATCGTGGCCGGCGCGGGCGAGCGTGATCTGTCCCCCGCCGGCATCCAGAATGAGGTAGGCCATGCTGATGAACATGTCTTCTTTGATGTCGGGGTAGAGCTGCTGGTTCACCCGGCGGAGGACTTCGGAAGCCGAGGTTTTGTTGATCGCCTCGCTGCGCAGGACACTGCGGCACATGGCCATGATGAGCGAGGCCGGCACGCCTTTTCCCGAGACGTCCGCGATGACGACTCCGAGCCGCGAGGGATCCATCCGGATGTAGTCAAAATAGTCGCCGCTGACCTGGCGTGCCGGGATATTGAGACCGCTCAACTCGTAACCCGGAATCGCCGGCGGGGAGGAGGGGAGAAGAATTCCCTGGATTTCCCGGGCGATTTCGAGATCGTGATCCATGCGCTTTTTCTCGCCGGCTTCGAGATAGACAACCTCGTTGTAAAGGGCAAAGGCGCCCTGTTCGGTGATGGTTTTGAAAACTTTCAGATCGGCATCACTGAACGGGATGCTGTCCGGGCCGTTCACAAGTCCCAGGACTCCGAGAATTTTGCGCCGATAGACGAGCGGACCGATGAGAGCGGACGTCGAGAGAGAGGCAGGCGATTCCGGCTCCTGCGGCTCGACAACAATGGGTTTGCCACTTTCCCAGGATTGTCCGATCAGGCCCGCACCGCGCCGAACCGGGTGCAACCGGAGGAAGCTTTCCAGAGCGATCGGCGCGTTGGCGGCCTGTTCGAGGATGTGGGGGGGGACTTCGACGAGGGGCGGACAGCCTTTGGAGATAAAAGTGGGGGCCAGGGAACCGTCCTTCTTGTCGGCCAGATAAAGGGCTCCGCTCTGCGCATCCAGAATACGAATCGCACTTTCCACCAAGAGACGGTGGAGTTCCGAACTGCGAACCCCTTCGGAGAAGGCTTCTCCCAAGCCGTGCAGAAAATCAAAAACCCGGTCTTCTTCGGCCTCGATTTCGGCGCGACGGCGCTCGATGTCGCTGATTTTTCTGGTGAACGCGCCGATCACCACAAGGAGAGCACCCAGTGTTCCCAAAAACAAGACGAGATAAATATAAGTCCACATGCGGCCGGAAAGTGAAAAGACTATCTGAAACCGCAGGGAGCGGATCAAGCAGTATCCTCCTCAGTCTCTCGTTCTGTCCTCCTGGGAAAGTTCCTGCCGAAGGTATTCAATGACGTCTTTGAACTTGGCGGTATTCTGGGCGTCGGCTTCGATGAGAGCCTCGTGCGCGGCCAGAACGGTTCCTTTTTGTTCCGTCACGTCGGAAGTGGGCTCGGTCTTTTTCAGGCTGGCGGGAGCCGATTCCCGCGAATTTCCCTCGACAGTGAACAACTGGTCGAGCCCGAGGTTCTCGAGAAGGTCGGCATTGCGTGTGTTGACGTTGACCGTTCGAAGCTTTCCCTGGCCGATTTCCTTCAAACGCAGGGCGAGCCCGGCGAGTGTTCCCATAAATGTCGAGTCCATGAGCTCACAGGTTTGGAGATCCACGACGAAGTCACGGTGGCCGCGCTGGATCATCTGTCTGACAAACTCCTTGACGCCGGGGCTGTTTTGGAACGTTCCACGCCCATCGACTTTCAGCCAGACCGTGCGTCCGACATTTCCCACAAGAACAGAAGAAGGAGTGTTCACAATATCCAATTGAACCAGTAGCCCGGGAACAGCCGACATGTCAAATGCCGGCTTGTCCTCCAGCCGAGTTTTACCTCCACATGAACGATTGGTTCAGACCCACGATCCGGCCATCAACAATCAACAGCGCCCGCCAGGCTGTCACCCGACCGTTTTCAAGAAAATCGTCATCGGCAACGGCGAAGGAAGATTTGTGCGATCCGCGGGCATCCGGGTAGTGGCGTTCCTGTGCCATCACGTAATTTCCGAGGTCGGCCTGCCGGTATTCGAAGCGAAAAGTGATGTCCGAGCGTTTGGAGTTGCGCCAGAAGAAAATGTAGTAATTCCCGTTTCTCCGGGCGATCTCGGCCGAGTCCACGGCTCCCCAAGTGTCCCGCGAGCGTTCAAAGCTCACCACTTCGCTGGTCGTGGAAGGGAGCATCAAGTTGTTATTGACAGGATTCTGCAGGGTTTTTCGGAACTGGTAGGAGTCGTCGATGGCGAGCGGGAGGAGGTTGGCTTTTTCAAGATGGGTTGCCGGGCCCTCGGGGGCGGCGCAGCCCGCGAGAGTGATCGCGAGGCAGAGAGTGGCGGAAAATCGAATCATGGGTGGCATCAAAGCGAGTTTGCCCACGGCTGTCAATTTCGCCCGAACGCGCGGGCGACCAGCAACGCGCTTGACTCGCACGGGCGTCAACGGGATAGACTGCACGGCTCATGACCGCAAACGAATTATTTGGCCGGTTGACTGCCGGGCAGTCCGGGGATGTTTTCAACTGGTTCCACGACCAGGATCGCCCGGGCTACCGCACGTGCGTGGGATTGCTGGCCAACCGCCGGAAATTGCGTCCGGTTTTCGTCGAGAGGAAGCCCCGCGAAGAGAGGCACGCATGGATGAAAGAAGCCCTCGCGCGCCCGGCGAATGCGGATCTCGCGGCGGAAATCTTTCAGGCATGGATCCTCGGCCCCAACGCAAAAATGGTTTTCGATTTTCTGGAAGAACTCAATATTTCCCACGATGGGAAGGGGATTATAGAAAATCTGCCGCCCGAGCCCCCGTCGGCCGATCTCGGCCGGGCCGTCGAAAACCTTTTCAAGAACCATCCTCCCGTGGCCGTGATGGTCTATCTGAATCTTTTTGTCGGCATGGGGGGAGCCGACTGGCAAACGTTGAAAACGCTCGTATCCACCGATCCCCGGCTATGTCCCGACACGAAACAAAAAAACATCTGACCCCTTTCGTCCAATCTCTGCGGGGTGCGATCGAAACCTTTGAATCCCTCCAGGCATTGGAGGCACCGGTGGTCGTCGCTGCGGAGTTGGTGCTGACCACCTTGCGGGCCGGTGGCAAATTGCTGCTTTGTGGCAATGGGGGAAGTGCCGCCGATAGCGCCCACATCGCCACCGAGTTCTCCTGCCGGTTTCAGGAAGACCGCCGTCCGTATCCGGCAATCGGACTTTCGGCGGATGGCGGCCTGCTCACGGCGATCGGGAACGACTATGCCTTTCAGGAGATTTTTTCGCGTCAAGTGCGCGCCTATGGAAAGCCCGGCGACGTGCTGATCGCCCTGTCGACGAGCGGCAAGTCGCGCAATGTGCTTTCCGCGGTCGAGGAGGCGCGCCGCTTGGGAGTCAAGTCGATTGCGCTTCTGGGCAAGGGAGGCGGGTTCACCAAGGGAGCCTCCGATCTCGAGATCATCGTGCCCGGCACGGTGACCGCACGGATTCAGGAAGCCCACAAGTTTCTCCTTCATGTGATCTGCGAGCTTGTCGAGCCGGGGCTCGAAAAAGAATGACAGCGGTTTTGTCCGTTGCCCCGGTTGTTTTCGGGGCGATTGTGGGATCGTTTCTCAATGCCTGTATCTATCGCCTGCCGCGCGGGATCAGTCTCTCGAATCCGAAGCGGTCTTTCTGCCCGTCCTGCAACAAGCTCATCCCGTGGCATGAAAATCTGCCGATTGTGAGCTGGCTGGCTCTGCGCGGGAAGTGTTCCGGCTGCGGTGCCCGGATTTCTCCGCGCTATCTCTTTGTGGAACTTCTGACCGCGGCAGCCTTCTTTTTCCTCTGGCAGAAATTCGGATTTCCCCTCGGCCCGGCCTACTGGGTCTTTATGGCTTTGCTCATTGCGGCCACCTTTATCGACATCGGGCATTTCATCATTCCCGACCAGATTACCTGGGGCGGTGCGGCGGCGGGCGTTTTTTTGAGCCTGGCCGTTCCCGAACTCATGGGCACCAGCTCCCGCTTGGGTGCCTGCGGGCTTTCGCTGGGCGGTGCCGTGCTCGGGTTTGTTCTTCTGTGGCTGGTTGTGGAGGGCGGCAAACTGGCCTTCGGACGGAAAAAACACGCGTTCCATCCCCCGGAGGACTTTTCCTGGATCCGCGACGGCGACCGTGCGGACATCCGGGTTGGCGGGGACTCGCTGGCTTGGGAAGATCTTTTCAGCCGGGAGAGCGACGTGCTGATTCTCGAGGCCGAGGGCTCGATTCGCATTGACGGGCGCGAGGAGGCCGGGGGCACGCTCCGGTTTCGCTATGACAAGCTCACGGTCGGCGACAGCGATTTGCCGCTCGACAGCCTGGGAACAGTTTCCGGCCGCCTGAGAGCGATCATCATTCCGCGCGAAGCGATGGGGTTCGGCGACGTGAAATTCATCGCGTGCATCGGGGCCTTTCTCGGATGGCAGGCCGTTCTCTTCACCATCTTTTCCTCCTCGATTATCGGCTGCATCGCGGGACTCGCCGGGCTTTTTCTTGCCCGGGACAAGGCGGGCAGCCGGATTCCGTTCGGTCCGTTCCTTGCGCTGGGCGCCGCATTGTGGCTTTTTGGCGGACGCGAACTGACCGACTGGTATTTCACCCGCTGCCACGCTTTCCTCCCCGGGTAATTTCCGACAAAACCCCCGCGCTTTTTCAATATGCCCAAATCAAAAAAACTCCCTTTCCCCCAGCTTGTTCGCGCGTTCTGGAATCCTTACGTTCGGCTGGCCCGCTACATGCTGCCGCACAAAAAAAAGTTCATCTTGGGCTTGGTTTTCGGGAGTCTGGCGGGAGTTACGAGCGGCGTTTTCCCCCTCGTGATTAACAAGGCTGGAAATGCCATTGTGCCTGGCGGCATGGGAAATCCCATGAAGCTGGTCAAAGCGGGGATGGACACCGGACCCGGGATTGAGAGCGTCATCTGGATTAGCCTGCTCATCCCGGCGGCGATGGTGGCCAGAGGCGTGTTGTCCTATATCAGTTCTTACTACTTGGGCTGGGTCAGCAACCGGGTTCTCCGGGATATCCGTGACCAGTTGTTCTCCCATTTGATGGATCAATCGTTGGAATTTTTCAACAAATCGAAATCCGGCAAACTCATTTCGCGAGTCATGAACGATACCCGCGTGGCCCAAAATGCCCTGACTGCGATTTCGGCGGACATCGTGCAATCTCCCATTGCCGTCATCACCGGCGCGGCGGTTCTGATCGGGATGGATTGGAAATTTGCGATCACGACACTTTTCCTTTTTCCGATCTGCATCGTTCCCGTTGTCTTCTTCGGGAAAAAAGTCCGCCAAGCCGGCCGGGCGGAGGAAAATGAGGCCGGTCAAATGTCCGTCATCCTTCAGGAAACCTTTGCCGGCATCCGCGTGATCAAGTCGTTTGCGAGGGAAGGCTACCAATCGGATCAGTTTGCGAAATCCAGCGAGCTTCAGTTTCTGAACAACATCCGCGTGCGCAAGAGCAGCGATATCGTTCAGCCGCTCATCGAGTCGGTTTCGGCGTTCGGCGTCGTGTTGGCGATGGCCTATGTCTATTATTTTCATATCAGCTTCGTCAAATTTGCCGCCCTTTGCGCCGGGATTTTCATGCTTTACAATCCCGTCAAGTCGCTGAGCAAAATCCCGATGCTCATGCAGAAGTGCATGGCTTCGGCCCTCAATATTTTCGATTTGCTGAGCCTGAAGCCGGTGATTCAGGACAAGCCGGATGCCCTCGTGCTGAGGAACTGCTCCGGACGGATCGCGTTTGAGCATGTCTGTTTTTCCTATGGCGTGGACAAGGCGGCGGTCGAGGACATCACGCTGCTGATCGAGCCCGGAAAAAAATACGCGCTTGTCGGATCCAGCGGTGCCGGCAAGAGCACGCTGCTCTCGCTCCTCCTCCGCTTTTACGATCCGCAGGGCGGAGCCATCCGCATCGACGGACACGACATTCGCGACATCACCCAGAGCTCGCTGCGCGAACACGTCGGCATGGTCACGCAGGAGACGTTCCTCTTTCACGACACGATCTACGAAAATATTCGCTATGGCCGACTTGACGCAACGCGGGAAGAGGTTATCGCCGCCGCGCAGTTCGCCTATGCCCACGACTTTATTCTCGCGCAGGCCGAAGGCTATGACACGATTGTCGGCGACAAAGGCTGCCTGATTTCCGGAGGGCAACAGCAGCGTCTGGCCATCGCCCGTGCGCTGCTCAAAAATGCCCCCGTCCTCCTCCTTGACGAGGCCACGTCGGCGCTCGATTCCGAATCCGAGCGCATGATCCAGTCGGCCCTCGAACGCCTCTCCGAGGGGCGGACGGTCATCGCCATCGCGCACCGGCTTTCCACGGTTTTGAAATCCGACTGCATTGTTGTCATGGATCTCGGACGCATCGTTGCGACGGGGACCCATCAAGAGCTGCTCGAATCTTCGCTCATTTACCGGAACATTTACGAACTCCAGTTCCACCACGGGAACATCAGCGAAAGCCAGCTCGCTTCATAAAATTGCGGGCGGGGAGGATTCCCTCCGCTTCGCGGCGGACAAACGCCGCCCAGGCCGCCGGGGCTACGCGCCGTTCATCAAGTGCGGCAGGCATTGCAGGAAAACCGGGCTGAAGTCCTCAGGCGTGCGCGCGACCCACTCAAGAATCTGCGGCACCGTGAAAAAGGCGCCGGTTTCGACTTCGAGCGGAGCGGGTTGAAACGGGCCTTCGTGGAGGCCCCTGTAAATCTCGATGAATTCCCAGCCATTCTCTTCGCAGGGAGCAAGGCGTCCGACCGGGTGGAGAACCGGGGCCTCAATGCCGAGTTCTTCGCGGAGCTCTCTCCGGGCGGATTCCAGGCAGGTTTCTCCGCTATCCACATGACCGGCGGCCGAGGAATCCCAGCGACCGGGATTCCGATCCTTCCAGATCGAGCGTTTCTGGAGGTAGAGTTCCCCGGCGGAGTTGAAGAGAAGCATGTGGGCGGCCCGGTGTCTCAAGTTATTCACATGAACGACATCGCGGGGTTCGCTGCGCAAAACGCGATCCTGTTCATCCACGACATCGAACCTCTCGCTTCCGCTTTGGGCACACGCCGGGTCGCTCAGGCGCGCCAGGACTTCCCATTGGGCGAGCGAAAGTTCCTCGGCGCGCACGGTTTCGGGGACGCACAATTCCCGTGTGATTTCCGTCCACCGATCGCGCAGGGCGGGCAGGAGGTTCCGGAGCTGTTTCCGGCGCTCGGAAAACCCCCGGCGCACGAGCGATTCGAAGACGGTGTCGTTCAGCGGGCAAACGGATTCGCGCGGGCGGCGGTCGAGCGAGAGAACCGCCGAATCCACTTTCGGTGCGGGATAAAAAACCGAAGCCGGAAGTTTGCGCAGAGAGGTCGCCTTCCACCGCCGGTTCACGCACACGGTCATGGCTCCGAAATCCTTGGTGCGCGGCGCGGCATCCAGACGCCGCGCGAGTTCGAGCTGGAGCGTCAGAACAAGGCGGAAAGCAGGGGAGAGGGCGGATGCGAACTTTGCGATGAGCGGGGTCGAGACGTAATACGGGAGGTTGCCGACGACTTTTACCGGCCCGTTTCCCCAGAGCTGCCGCAGGTCGAAATCGAGCGCGTCGGCGTGGAACACCCGGGTTGTTCCACCATGGAATTTCTGATCGAGATAGCGGGTGAGCCGCGCATCTTTTTCGATGAGCGTGAGGCGGATATCGTGCGGCGCGAGAAACTCGGTGAGGGCCCCGAGCCCCGGCCCGATTTCCACGATGTGGTCGCCGGGCCGGATGTCGAGTTGAGCGACGATCCAGCGGGCCAGGTTCTGGTCGTGGAGAAAGTTCTGTCCGAGGCTTCGGGTGGGTGAGGTTTCGAGTTCCCCGAGAAGGCGTTGGATTTCGCTCAGTGTCATTGTGGTTGGCTAGCGCAAATCCCGGCTATTCACAAACCCGCTGTGAATAAACTCCGTGGGCAACGCTCTCTTCTTCGCAAGTTATTCACAACGGGTAATGCCTTCCAGAAGTGCCTTGAGGCTGGCAACGGTGGGCTGCGAGGCGAAGCGTTCTGTGGCCAGCTTTTTCCCGGCTTGTCCGAAGCGTCTTCCCAACTCCGGATCCCGCAGGACACGCTCCATGGCCTCTGCCAGATGCCCGGGTTGCCTTTCGCCGACCAGCAGGCCGGTGCTCTCGTGGACGACCATTTCGGGGACGGCGGCGAGCCGGGTGGAGACGACGGGAAGCCCGGCGGCCATCGCCTCGACGATCACTGTCGGCAGCGTGTCCATCCCGCCATCGGGCTCGGTCGCGCAGGCGAGGACAAAGAGGGTGGCGGCGGAAAGTTTTTGGCGGACTTCTTCCTGAGGACGCGGTCCGGCAAGAAGGACGGAATCCTGCAAGCCGAGTTCGGCAATCCGGGCACGAAGAGGCTCTTCGAGCGGCCCGCCTCCAATGATTTCGCATTCAAAATCGAGATTCCGGCTCCGGAGGATCGCGCAGGCATCAATGAGGTCGGCAAACCCTTTTTTTTCGATATATCGGCCGACTGAGAGGATCCGGGGTTTTCCCGGAGCGGGCACGGCAGGATCCAGGGTCGCGATGTCCATGCCGTTGTAGATCCGGTGGATTTTTCCCGCGTGCGCGGGCGCCCGGCGGCAAAGCCAGTCGCGGGAGAAATCCGAGACGGCAACAACAAACGCCGCCTCGCGCACGAGGTCGTCGAGCGTGACCGGCAAGCCGGTTTCGCAGAACATGTCGTTCGCATGGCCGGTGAAGCTGAACGGGATTCCGTAAAACTTTTTCATCCACCAGGCCGTTTGCGCGGCGATCCCCGCAAAGTGGGCATGGACATGGCGGATGCCCGCCGCGCGGAGCTTGGGCCCGAGCCATGCCGCCTCAAGAAGCCGGGATTTTGCCTTGCGCTTTCCCCATGTGCGGATCTGAAAAACGACCGACAGCGGATATTTTCCCAGCATCCGAATCGTTTTCATCTCCCGGCCGAGCGGGCCCGGTTCCGGCAGATAACGGACATCCGCCGCAAGTGCCGCCGGGCAATCTTGGGGAATGTTTTCCGGCCTGCGGATGGAATAAACCGGAGCCGCCGTCCCCTGCCGCCGCATCTCCAGCACCTCGCGATAGCAAAAGGTCTGCGTGAAGGAGGGAAAACGCTCGAAGAGATAAGCAAAATCGGACATGCCAGTATTTTTTGAGACTAACGGCTTGTCCTCAAGTTTGACAGGTTTTCAGGCGCGGGCTTTCCGAGGGAGATCGCCTCGTCGTAAAAGGATTCCAATTTTTCGATCGCCCGCGACTGTTCGAACTTCTCCCGCACAGCCTGCGAGGCTTGGCGTCCCATTTCCCCGGGCATTCCCGGCGATGTGGCCATGCGGATTAACGCGGCAGCAAGGGCGTCGGGGGATTTTTCCGGAACGAGAAGTCCGGAATCCCCATCGGTAACAGCCTCGGGGATGCCGCCGTGAAGCGTGGCCGCGACCGGCAGCCCGGTGGCCATCGCTTCCAGCATCGAGTTGGGCACCCCCTCCTGATCCTGGCTCTCCGTCGTCTCGCTTGGATGGAGGAAAATGTGCGAGCGGGCGTAGAGCGCGTTGAGTTCGTCGCCGCTGAGAAATCCGGTGAACGTGACGCTCCCAGCCAGCTCCAGTTCCCGGACGGTCCTCTCCAGCTCAGCCAGCATGGGGCCGTCGCCCGCGATGGTCAGTTCCGCCTTTGGAAAGGAGAGGCGGAATTTTGCAAAGGCCCGCAGCAGCGTGGGCAGGCCTTTTTTCCCGATCAACCGGCACGCCTGCACGAGCCTCCACACGCCGTCGCACGGGGGCTGACGCTCGACGAAGGCAAAATCCCCCAGCGGGATGGCCGTCCGGTTGAGGCGGATTTTTTCCGGCGGACACCCGGCGGCTTCGAGGCGGTTTGCCAGCGATTGGGATCGGGCGAGAACGAGCGGAACCATGCCGAAAAGCGCGCGCATTTGCATCGCATACTCCGGCTTGTGCTCGCGGAGCATCACGTCCGCGCCGTGGAAAGAAACCACGGCGGGCCTTTCCCATGCTTGCAGGAAAGCGCGCAGGTGGATGCCCGTGTGGCCGAAATAGACATGCATGAGATCCGCCGTGCGGCGGGCGAAAAGCGCCGTGAGCTGTTCCATTTCCCCGCGGTAGTGGAGCGCCGGCACACGCTTGAAATATTTCAAATAGAGCCGCCGCGCCAACGGCTGTTGCGGTGTTGGCAGGGTTTCGATGTCGGAAAAGGGAAACCGGTCCGCGCACAACCGCTCCCGCGTGACCACAAACGTCGCATAGCGGCTCAGCCCGCCGACCTGGCGGTAGATGTGACGCATCTCCGGCTTGAGAAACGTGGTGCAGTAGCTGGCAACGACGGGTCGGGGCATTGTCCCCATGAGGAAATCCGAACCGGCGTCCGCGGGCGAGAGGATTTTTGCGAGCCATTCCGAGAAAAGCGTGCTTGAATTGACGTCGAACTGGTGCGGTGCCTCGCATCCGGTTTGTGAATAAAGTGATCATCCCGATTTTTATTTCCCCCCTATGAGCGAACCGTCCGAGCCGGATGATGCGGGATTGTCCGACGACATCGCGCTGATGTTGTTGGTCAGGGAGGGGGATGAAGAAGCCTTCGAGCGGCTCGTTGTCCGGCACCAATACCGGGTGGTCGGGACGATCGCAAAAATGCTCGGCGGCGAAGCCGAAGCGGAAGATCTCGCACAGCAGGTCTTTGTGCGCGTCTGGCAAAGCCGTGCCCGCTACAACCCCTCCGCCAAATTCACGACCTGGCTGCTGACGATCACGCGCAATCTGGTTTTCAATGAAATGCGCCGCCGCCGCCGGGCGAACCTTGTTCCGTTTGAGGGCGATGATGGGGAACACCCGATCCGCGAGTATCCCGACCAGCGGATGCGCTCCGCCTCGGATCGGGCTCTCGAGGCCGAACTGCAGGAGGCCATCGCACGCGCCATCGCATCGCTCCCTGAAGCCCAGCGCGTGGCCGTCGTGCTCCGGCGCTACGAGGAAATGCCCTACGAGGAAATTGCCAAGGTGCTCGAAACCACCGTGCCCGCTGTAAAAAGCCTTCTCTTCCGGGCACGCAGGGATCTCAAGGAACATCTCAAAAACTACCTCGGCGCGGAAGCCTGATACGGGTTCCTTGAGATTTCGCCGCGCGCGTTCGCCCTGGCAATCGGTCGCTTGACGCAAAAACACCATGATGGCAGGCTGGTCATCATGATCGAAATGCGGGTTCATCGTCCGGGAAATCTTTTCGGTGGCAGGAAAGGCAAGTCGTCAGAAATTTCCTTCCTCCGCCAAGGCATGTCACGATTTGCCATGGGCAATGGGGGAGATTTTCCGGGGGCTGGTTTTTCGCGCGTCCGGACACTTATCGATCCGCCCCAGATTTGATGCCCCCAACGGAAACGATTTTGGCGGTGGATCCTTCCTTGCGCGGAACCGGATTCGCCGTGCTGGAGAAAACCGGACAGAACGTTCGCTGCCTCCACTTCGGGGTCGTCAAAAATCCTCCGCGGCTTTCGGTTTCGGGCTGCCTCGTTGCGATCCACGAGCAACTCGGCGATGTGATCGCGCGGTTCTCCCCCGGCACGATGGCGATTGAAAGCGTCATTTACGTGCAAAGTTTTCCGACCGCGATCACGCTGGGATCGGCCCGTGGCGCGGCTTTGCTCGCCGCCGCCCAGCGGGGCCTGCCGATTCACGAATATGCCCCCCGCAAGGTCAAACAGGCCGTCGTCGGCAATGGGGCCGCACAAAAATCCCAGGTTGCTTTTATGGTCCGGGCATTGCTCGGCCTCACGGTGACCCCGCCTCCCGACGCGGCGGATGCGCTGGCGATCGGCCTCACGCACTTTCAAGCCGCCGAGGCCGCGTCCCGGCGCAGGGTTCCGCTTGATCGCGTATGAAGATCCTTCCGCTTGGACGGATCGCATTCCCCGCCGCGCTGGAAATCCAGAACCGGCTTGTGGAAGAACTTCTTGCCGGCACCGGCGGGGAAACGCTCCTCCTTCTCGAACACGATCCGGTTTATACCATCGGCCGCACCCGCGACCAATCCAGCCTGCGCGAAACCGGCCATCTTCCTTATCCGGTCATCGAAACCAACCGGGGCGGACAGGCGACCTACCACGGACCCGGCCAACTCGTCGGCTATCCGATTCTCGACCTCAACCGCCGCGGACGCGACCTTCATCGCTACCTGCGATTTATCGAGGAGTTCCTCATCGAACTCGGCAAAGCCAACGGGATCGAGTCCGCCCGCCGCGAGGGGCTCACCGGCGTCTGGGTCGGCCCGCGCAAAATTGCCTCGCTGGGAGTCGGTGTGAGAAAATGGATCACGATGCACGGCTTCGCGCTTAATGTGCTCGAGGCCGCGATGCCGCCGTTCCTGCACATCACACCCTGCGGGATTGCCGGAGTGCGGATGACCAACCTCGAACGTGAAACCGGACGGACGGTGGATTTTCAGGACGTTTCCCGACAGGCCGGCGAGCTTTTTGCGAACCTGAGCGATACGTTGTTTTCTCCCATCGGCAACGCGCCTGTTTCCTGATTATTTCACAGTTCTCAAACAATCGGGCGAACGCGGCCTTGACAAGGCCAGCGGCACATACTTAACCTCATTAACAAAAATGGAAACCGTTGAGTCTGAAAAAAAATCCCGGATTGGGTGGACAATTCTAAAATGGCTGGTTGCCGTCATCGTCATGGTGCTGATCGTGCCTTTGTCGTTGGCGGCGACAAAGTATTTTCAATTTCAGAAGGGGATGGCGGCTCAGGCGGCGTTCCAGCTTCCTCCGGAGGCCGTGACGAGCGTGGTCGTCGCGACGCAGAACTGGCCGGCGACGATTTCGGCGGTGGGCACGGTCAAGCCGGTGAACGGCCTCGTCCTCAGCGCGGATCTTGCGGGCAACGTGTCGGCGATCGCCCTCGAGTCCGGCGCCGCGGTGAAGAAGGGGGATATTCTGGTGCAGCAGGACATCACCGAGGAGCAGGCCCAACTGCGCGCGGCCGAAGCCCGCAAGCGCCTCACCGAACTGAATCTCCAACGGTTCAAGGGACTTCTCGACAAGCGGGTCTCGTCGCAATCCGACTACGATCAGAACGCCTCGGCCTATATCGAGGCGGATGCCCGCTGCCAGGAAATCAAAGCCGTGATCGAGAAAAAGACGATCCGGGCACCGTTTGACGGACTCGCCGGAATCCGCCTTGTCAATGTGGGCCAGTATCTCCAGGCGGGTGAAAAAATTGTTCCCCTGCAATCCATGAGCCCGGTGTATGTGAATTTCAGCCTGCCGCAGCAGAACCTCCCGTCGGTCAAGCCGGGCATTCCGGTGCGGATCACTCCCTCCGGCGGCGATGAGCGCGCGGGCGAGGGGACGATTACCGCGATCGATTCGGTTGTGGACGAGGCGACCAGGAACTTTTTGGTGCAGTCCACCGTGGTCAACGCCGACAAGTTGCTTCGTCCGGGAATGTTTGTGCGCGTCGAGGTACTCCTGCCGGGCGACAAGCCGGTGCTCGCGCTGCCGGCGACCGCGGTCAGCTATGCGCCGTATGGAGACTCGGTTTTTGTCATTGAAAAAATGACCGGCGAAAAATCCGGCAAAGCCTACAGCGGCGTGCGGCAACAGACAGTGAAGCTGGGCGAAGCGCGGGGCGATCAGGTTCGGATTCTCTCGGGAATCCATGCGGGCGACGAGGTGGCGACATCGGGGATTTTCAAGCTGCGCCCGAAGGCGGCTGTCTCCGTGAAAAACGAAGTCCAGCCGGGCAACAGCCTCGCCCCGCAGACCATAGACCAATGAGGTTCACCGATCTTTTCATCCGGCGTCCGGTTCTTGCGATCGTCATCAATTTGCTCATCCTCCTGGGCGGTCTTGTGGCGGTCAAGATCCTGACCATCCGTCAGTTCCCGCGAAGCGATGTGGCGGTCATTACCGTCACCACTGCCTACATCGGCGCGAATGCCGATCTGGTGCGCGGCTACATCACAACGCCGCTCGAACGCGTCATCGCGAGCGCGGACGGCATTGATTACATCGATTCCTCCAGCACGCAAAGCCGCAGCACGATCACGATCCACCTCAAGCTCAACTACGATACCAACGCCGCGCTCACCCAGGTGCAGGCAAAAGTCGCACAGGTTCGCAACGACCTGCCCCCGGAGGCCGAGGCGCCGGCGATCGAACTGATGACCGCCGACAACCAGTTTGCCGCCATGTATGTCGGGTTCTATTCCAAGGAACTCGACGAAAACCAGATCACCGACTACCTCACGCGCGTTGTCCAGCCGAAGCTCTCGGCGATCAACGGCGTCCAGCGTGCCGAGATCCTTGGCGACCGCACGTTTGCGATGCGCATCTGGCTCAAGCCCGAACGCATGGCCGCCTTGAACATCTCGCCAACCGACGTCCGCGACGCCCTCCAGGCCAACAACTATCTTGCCGCGGTCGGCCGCACGAAGGGCTCGATGATTTCGGTCAACCTCGTGGCCAATACCAACCTGAGCACGGCGGAAGAGTTCCGGCAGCTCGTGATCAAGCAGGTCGGCGGCACGATCGTCCGGTTGGGCGAAATTGCCGATGTCGTTCTCGGAGCGGAAAACTACGACAGCGAAGTGCGCTTCAACGGCCAGATGGCAACATTCATGGGCATCTGGGTGCTGCCGACCGCCAACTCGCTCGACGTGATCCGGACGGTGCGCGAAGCCTTGCCGGGCATTGAAAAAGCGATGCCATCCGGAATCAAGGTCGGCATCCCCTACGATTCGACCACCTACATTCACGACGCGATCCGCGAGGTCATCAAGACCCTCATCGAAACGCTCCTCATCGTCATCATCGTGATCTACCTTTTCATGGGCTCGTTGCGGGCGGTGATCGTTCCGGTTGCCGCGATCCCGATCTCGTTGATCGGCGCGGTGCTCCTGATGCTTGTCTTCGGATTCACGATCAACCTGCTCACGTTGCTGGCGATCGTGCTGGCCGTCGGTCTCGTTGTGGACGACGCCATCGTCGTTGTCGAAAATGTCGAGCGCCACATGCAGGAGGGGCAGCGGCCATTCCAAGCCGCGCTGCTGGGGGCGCGCGAGCTGGTCGGCCCAATTGTGGCCATGACAATCACCCTGGCGGCGGTCTATACGCCAATCGGACTCAAGGGAGGTCTCACCGGCGCGCTCTTCCGGGAATTTGCGTTCACGCTGGCGGGAGCCGTGCTCATCTCGGGCATTGTCGCACTCACGCTCTCGCCGATGATGTCCTCGCGCCTGTTGCGCCCGGGCGATGACGCAAAAGGATTCGCCGGATGGATCAACCGCCAGTTCGACTGGCTCAGGATGCAATACAGCCGCGGGCTTGGAGTTATGCTCGCCAACCGGTGGATCGTTCTCTTTATCGCAATGGCCGTCATTATTCTCATGCCCTTCCTTGCGATGTTCAGCATGAAGGAACTGGCCCCCAAAGAGGATCAAGGCGTCGTCTTCGGGATTGTCCAAGCCCCCCCCAATGCCACGCTCGAGCATGTCGCGCTCTTCGCTGGAAAGCTCAACACCATTTTCCGGTCGCGGCCGGAATGCGATGCCACGTTCCAGATTATCAACCCAACGCTCGGATTCTCGGGCTTGGTGGCCAAGCCGTGGAGCGATCGCAAACTCACAACCCAGCAGATCGCCCAGGAACTCTTCCCGCTGACCGCCCAAGTCCCCGGCGTGCGCATCATCCCGACCACTCCCCCCGCGCTGCCGGGCGGCAGCAACATGGATGTCGAGTTCGTGATCGCCTCGACTGCGGAACCGAAAGAAATCGTCGAGTTCGCACAGAAGCTGGTTGCGAAGGCGTTTGAGAGCGGGATCTTCATGTATGCGGACACCGATTTGAAATTCGATCAGCCACAGACCGAGATCGTCTTCGACCGCGACAAGGTGGCCTCGCAGGGCCTCGATCTCCGGCGCATCGGGGCCGACCTTTCGACCCTTCTCGGCGGCGACTACGTCAACCGCTTCAGCATCCAGGGCCGGAGCTACAAGGTCATCCCGCAGGTCAAGCGCAACGACCGGCTCACGACCGACCAGCTCAGCAACCTCTACGTCCGTGCCACAAACGGCAAACTCGTCAAGCTCTCGACGTTTGCCACCATGAAGACGACAACCGAGCCGCGCGAAATCAAACGCTTCCAGCAGCTCAACTCGGCCACCATCCAGGGAGCGATCCCGCCGGGCGTGCCACTCGATGCCGCGCTAAAAATCCTGGAAACCGAGGCCGCCAAAATTCTTCCGCCGGGCTTCGCCATCGATTATGCCGGCCAGTCGCGCCAGCTCCGCAAAGAGGGAAGCAATCTTGTTCTGACGCTGCTGCTCCCGTTAATTCTTATCTTCCTTGTGCTCGCCGCGCAGTTCGAAAGTTTCCGCGATCCGTTTATCATCCTCTTCGGCTCGGTGCCGCTGGCCATCTCCGGCGCGCTCCTTTTCACCTTCCTCGGGGCCACCACGCTCAATATCTACAGTCAGGTTGGACTCGTCACACTCATCGGACTGATCGCAAAAAATGGCATCCTCATCGTCGAGTTCGCCAACGTCCTCCAGCGAACCGGGCTCGACAAATTCACGGCCGTCACCCGTGCGGCCGCCACGCGCCTGCGGCCGATTCTCATGACAACCGCCGCCACCGTCATGGGCCACTTTCCGCTCGTCATCGCCAGCGGGCCCGGTGCCGGAGCCCGCAACAGCATCGGGATCGTCCTCGTCTCGGGCATGATCATCGGCACGATCTTCACCCTCTTCGTCGTCCCCGCCATCTACACAATCGTCGCCAAGACATGGAAAGCCGACACCCGCGAATCCGGGGAGCCGAATGCCGCCGCCCTCGCCCCACTCAGGGCGTGAAGTTGTCTTTTCAAGTTCGGCCTCGCTAACAAAGGCCCGTGTCCCCTTCAGCGGCCGGTGGGCAATTTTCAACGCGGCAGGGGGAGGGCATAAACTTTCGGATGGAATCCAACCGTTTTTTCCTTTAGTGGTTCCCTAATCATGCGTGCGTTCCCCGTTCGGTTACTGATTGTTCTTCTCGCGGTTACCAGTCTTTGCGACGCGCTGCGGGCCCAGTCGAAGGGAGCCGCCGATGCCAACGATGCGGCCTATGCGCTCTTTTTAAGCAGCGACTATGCCGGGGCCGCGGCCGCCTATGAAAAAGTGCTCGCCGATTATCCCACCGACCTGAGCGTGCCGACCGCCACCATCCAACTCGCACTTTCACAGTTTTTCATGGGCGATTACGAGAAGGCGCAGGCGACGCTGACGAAGGCCTTTTCCGGCCCGCAGTTGCCTCCCGAGCTGGCGCAAATGGCGGATCATTTTCTTCCTCAAATCCTCTCGGCAAAGGCCGCGGCCATGCCGGTTGGAACCCCCCAGCGCAAGACCGAATTCGAGGAAGCGGTGAAAAAGTTCACCGACTTCCTCAACAAATACCCGCAATCCCCCGAACAGGAAAATGCGATCTACGAACGCGCAACGGCCAATTTTCAGATCAAAAACTACGACAAGGTCGTGGAGGACATGCAGGCGAACATCAAGAGATTCCCGCAGAGCGGAACGATCGCCGGCAGCAAGGATCTTCTTGCCCTCGCCTGGGCCACGCAGGGGAGTGCCGAGCTGATGAAGAATTCCGGCGACAAGACCAAAGGCCTCTCGCTCCTGAATCAGGCCGAGGAAATCCTCCGCCAGATCATCGCCGAGAAAAAAGACACCGCATTGATCAACGAGGCGTATTTTCAGATCGGGGAGATCCTGTTCACACAGGCCGCATTCAGCCCCGAGTCCGAGCGGGCGGCGATTTTCCAGAAAGCGCTGGAAGCCTACCGTTCGATCCTCCCCAAAGACGAGATCGTCGCCCTTCAGAAGGACAAGATCCTGGCCTTCCCCGCGCGCAAGAGAGACGCGGTTCGCGCCAATAACATGGTGCTCAGGAAGCAACTTGACAAAGACAACGAAAGGGAGATTCGGAAACTGCAGGAAATCAGCGTGAAACCGGATCAGGTCGCCGCGGCAATCCTCAAAATGGGCGAAATCTTTTTCAACAGGCAGAGCTACAACGAGGCACGGGTGCTGATCGGACATGCGAATCCCTTTCTCACGGGCGACGACGAGAAAATGCGGGCGCTTTATTACACCGCGATGACCTACGCGCTGCAAAACGCCAGAGACAAGGCCGTCGCGGCTTACAAACAATTCGTGGCGACCTACAAGGAGGATCCGATCGCCGAAACCCTTCCCTTTGCCATGGGGAATATGTGTCTCGGGCGCGGCGATCCGCAGGAGGCCGTCCGCTACTTTGAAGAGTCGCTTGCCCTCTATCCCAAGGGCCGCCTCGCCGGGCTCTCGGTCGCCAGCAAGGCGCAGGCCGAATCCGCGCTGAAGAAGTTCGACGAGGCCCGGAAAACTTTTGAAAAGTGTCTTGCGGAAAATCCGTCTTCCGACGTCGCCCTGGTTGCGACATTCGGGCTGGCCGGAATCCACAAGGAAACCAAAGACCTGAAAAAAGCCATCCTGACCTACAAGTCCGTGAAAGACAAGTTCCCAGGAACCCCGCAGGCGGCGGAATCCGATTACTGGATCGCTGTCTGCACACAGCAAACCGGCAATAATGCCGCCGCCGTGCCGCTTCTCGAAGCCTTTATCAAGGCCCATCGAGACCACCCCCTGCTGCCGTTGGCCGTTTATGCTCTTGGCTCCGCACAAATTGACCTCGGCAAGAAAGACGAGGGGATGGCGACCATGACCACGCTCGCCGAAAATTTTCCCGACAGCCTTCCCGCCCCTTATTCCTACATTCGGCGCGCGCAACTTCTCGCGGCCGACGGGAAGGTGGAGGCGGTCAATGCCCTCCTGCGCCAGTTTCTCTCGAAATATCCCAAAAATCGCTCGGTCTATTTTGCCTATGACACACTCGCCCGGAATGCGGTCAACGCCTCGAAACCCGAGGAGGCGATCGCGGATTACACGGAATTCGTTCAAAAATATCCGGATGACCCGAAGGCCGCCGAGGCTCTTGTCAAGAAGGCGGGGCTCCAGCGGAGCCTTGCCGAACGCCTGGCGGTCAATTATTCCTCGCTCAGTTCCGACGATCAGGCGAAGTGGAAGAAGGCGGTCGAGCAGTCGGTGGCATCGGCGGAAGAGATGATCGCGCGCTATCCGTCGTCGCCCGATTTGGCTCTCGGGCTCCAATCCCTCATGGCTTCCCAGAGTTTGCTCCTCCGGGCGCAGTTGAAGGATGCCGCCGCGGTGGAAGCCACCCTGCAGGGACAGGCGGACAAATGCACGGATCCCGGCGGCAAAAGCAAAATCCTCTTTGCCTTGGCCGGATTTCTTTTTGAAAAGGACAGGGCACGCGGGCTGGCCAAGATGAACGAGGCGTTCGACCGGCGGGTTTTGTATGCGCCCGGAGATCTCGATACCTACGGCCTCGCTCTCATTGCCGCCGGCAAAGGCAACGAGGCGGCGGCGGTTTTCAAAAAACTTGCCGGCGATTATCCGGTTCCGTCCGGAACATCTCCCAATCAGGCGTCAGCGGTTGTTCAGGAAGCCCAGGCCACGGCCCTCTTCGGGCTCGGATCCGTTGCCCGGCAGCAGAAGCGGGTCGCCGATGCGGGCAAGCTGTTCCAGCAACTGAAGGCCTCCTATCCTTGGTCGCCGAAAGTTCTTGAAGCCGATTACGGTATCGCGGATTCCCTGCATGCCGATGGCAGGCTCGACGAGGCTTTGCAACTGCTTCCGGCAATCATCCGGGCTCCGAAGGCAACGGCCGAACTCCGCGCGAATTCCCTGCTCCTCGGGGGATTTATCATGAAGGAAAAAATGAAGGCGGCCACCGATGCGAAGGAGAAGACGGACTTCCGCGGTGCCGCGATCGACTATTTCACAAAAATCGCGCAGTTCTATTCGGGGGTTCCCGCGGCTGCCGCGACCGGGCTCTGGGAGGGCGGCCAACTGCTCGAAGACCAGGCGGCTGCCAGCACGGATCCGAAGTTCAAAGCGCAGCAGCTCACCCGCGCCAAGGCGATCTTTTCCCAGCTCGCAAAAGATTTTTCCGACAGCGAGTTTGCCCCCAAAGCGCGGGCGCGTCTGGCGGCACCCGGAGGGGCATGACGCGTGCGGAAATTGCCGCCGAGCTCCTGCGGCGTCTGCCCCGGATCTATCCCGATGCGCACTGCGAGCTGATCCACAAAAATCCGCTCGAACTGCTCGTCGCCACGATGCTCTCGGCCCAGTGCACCGACAAGCGGGTCAATGGGGTGACCGGGGTTCTTTTTCGCCGCTGCCGGTCTGCGGCGGATTATGCGGCGATCCCCAGGGAGGAATTGGAGGCGATGATCCATTCCACCGGTTTTTTTCGCAACAAGGCAAAGAACATTCGCGCGATGGCGGCGGTTCTGCTCGACCAACATGGCGGAGAAGTCCCGCGCACTCTTGATGCGCTTGCCGCCCTGCCGGGCGTCGGTCGCAAGACGGCGAATGTCGTCCTCGGAAATGCCTTTGGCCTCAACGAGGGGATGGTCGTGGACACCCACATTTTGCGGCTCTCGCAAAGGCTCGGACTTACGAAATATTCCGATCCCGTCCGCATCGAACGTGATCTCATGGCTCTCTTTTCCCGCGAGAACTGGACCGCCCTCAGCCACTGGCTGATCTTCCACGGACGCCGACGCTGCATGGCACGCAGACCCGACTGCGCGGCGTGCGAACTCCAGGACATCTGCCCGTCGGCGCAGAAAATTTTATCGGGAAAAATCATCAATGAGGGATAGCCTCCGCTTTTCCTCACGCACCTTCTCCTTGCCTTTTTTCTATTCCGCATATTCCTCGTCGCCGCAGGACATATCGCGGGCTTCCCACCGGATCGGAAAGCTGCCACAATCCGTTCCATGTCGAGCGGAGCGATTTCTATTCGGGAGGCGGCTTCCCGGAACCGGGCCGGGATTCCCCGATTCTTGTTCGATATTGCGTGGCTGAGCTTTTCGATTTTTCTGTTTGCGCAGGCCGGAGCCTGGTTTGCGCGCGCATCGACCGGGGGGTTCTGCCCCATTTGGCCGGCTTCCGGACTGGCACTTGCCGCCGCGCTGGCTTTCGGACTCGACCGCACGTTGCCGGCGGTTTATCTGGGAACCGCACTCAGTAATCTGGTGGGTGGTTTCTCCCTGCTGTTCGTCACAGCGGGACCGTTGGGAAATGTTGCCGAAATCCTGATCGGATGGGCCTTGCTGGTCGGGATTGTCCAATCCGAACCCGGGTTTTCGACCATCCGGGATTTTGCACGCTTTGTTTTTCTCGGATGTCTTGCCGGACCTTTGGCCGCCGCGCTTTGGGCCGTCGCCATCCAGTGGTGGAGCAGCGGCCTGATGTCTCCGTTTCTCCTCAATATAATGTTCGACTACTGGCAGGCGAACGCCCTGGGCCTGTTGCTGTTCGGCCTGTTTTTTCTTTTTGTATTCCGTCGTCAGGATTTCCGTCCGCCGACGCCTGCCGCGCAATACGAATTGTTGTTTTATTCCGGCGTTCTGGCCGCGGTGTTGGCGGTGCTGGTCAGGGCGAGAGGTTTGTCGCCTTCCCTGTTCATGCCCCTGCTGACCGCGTGTCTTCTGCTGGCCCTTGTTGTTTCGTGGCGGTTTGGTTTGCGCACGGCAACGCTTTTTCAGGCGATGTTCGTCTTTCTGATACCGGCCTTCGTGGCCATGTCGCCCGGGCCGCAGGGTTCGATGCAGCTTTTCCGTCAGGCGCAGAGCCATCTCGGGTTCCCGGTCGGGATGGCGTTCCTTGCGAGTTTTGGCTGTCTGCTCCTGGCCGCGTTCCGGGACGAACTGCTCGCGCTCCAGGTCAAGTTTGATCTGGCGATGGAGTCCGCGGATTTGTGTGTGTGGGAATGGTCGGAGGCCGGCTGGTCCTGCCTCACTCCCGCTTGGCGGAAGAAGTTCGGGCTGCCCACCGACCGGATCATTGACGAGACCGACTGGTTCAAACCGGTTCATCCCGACGATATCGAAGCCTTCCGCGAAAGCTTCCAGCAGTTGAAATGTGCCGCAGGCGAACCGTGGAGCCATACCTACCGCATGCACGACGCATCCGGAGGCTGGTTGTGGGTTCAGTCCCAGGCGCGGACGCTCCGCCGGACTGCCGACGATGGGATTGCGGTTCTGGCGGGAGTCACACGTGACATCTCCGAAGAGCGCCGGGCGGTTCAGACAAAAATTTCTGCGATCGAGAGCGAGGCCGAACTGAAAACCCTGCGCAGCCAGCTCAATCCTCACTTTCTTTTCAACGCATTGAACAGCGTGCGGGCACTGATCGGGAGGCATGACGAACGGGCCCGCACCATGATCACATCGTTGAGCAATCTTCTGCGGGATCTTCTCTCCACCCGGGACGACCGGGTGCAATCGGTCTCGAAGGAAATCGAAATCGTGAAGGCCTATCTTGAGATCGAAAGCATCCGGTTCGGGGAGCGTTTGAAATACAAGATCGCATGCGATCCGGACGTTTATTCGCGACGCCTTCCCGGCATGCTCCTGCTGACGCTCGTCGAGAACGCCGTCAAACACGGTCTTTCGCAGATGGAAGCCGGCGGGATGATCGAAGTGCGGGTCTCACGCAATCCGGAAGACGACAGTCTGCGGGCGTCGGTGACAAACGACGGGGCGCTCGGAGGACCCTCCGGAGGTTTCGGCCTCGCCAACACCCGGCGGCGGATCTCGCTGGTTGCCGGGGGACAGGGCACCTTGACCATCGTCGAAATTCCGGGGCCGCGTGTCGAGGCGGTTGCCATTTTCCCTTCCGATGCCCGGCGCTTGCCAGTGTGAACATTGACAGGAAAAAAAATCCGGCCCATACTACATGTATCCTTTCTAATGAAAAAAGTTCTCATTGTCGAAGATGAGCCGCTTGCGCTGGAGGATTTGCGCGATTCGTTGCTTCAGGTTATTCCCTCTCTGGAAATCACGGCCGCGCAGACCGCCTCCGAGGCGATCGAAATTTTATCGAAAAATTCTTTTGATGCGGTCTTTCTCGATATCGAACTGCCCGGGATGAACGGTATCGACATGCTCCAGCGTCTCAAGCCTCCGTTGCCGCCGGTGGTGCTTGTCACGGCCCACGCACTCCATGCGCTAGACGCCTTCGGCTTGGGTGTGATCGAGTGCCTGCTCAAGCCGGTGGATCAGGAACGGCTCAAACGCGCACTGGCCAAAATCGCCCTCATGGAAACCCAGCCGACCACGAAAGCTTCCGGGCTGGATGGCGACGAAATGATCGATCGCGACAGCCGCATCCTGATCCGGGAAGGAGATCGCATCTGGATGGTCAAAGTCATGAACATCTCCCGGCTCCAAGAATCGAACGAGGGGGTCAGAATTTTCTTTTCCATTGGCAGCGGGCTGGTCGGACTTTCTCTCATGGAACTTGATGCGCGCCTGGATCGCCGCTACTTCTTCCGCATCGATGACCGGTATATTGTCAATCTCGATGCGGTCGAGCGCTTCACCACGTCCCCGGCCGGCCGCTTCGTTGCCCACTTTGCCGACGGATTGTCTTTGGAGTTCAGTGCCGAGCAATCCCGGACATTCGAGCAACGCCACCGGCTCTGAGAGGCGTTCCGGAACGAACGCGAGGCGGGTGTTTGCAAACGCGTGGAGATCGCCCGCGAGAATTCGCTCAGGATTCCATTCGACTCAAGCCCGTGAGTCAGACACCCTGACCCATCATGAAATTTGTCGATCAGATTCGTATTCACGCCAAAGCCGGTGACGGCGGCAACGGGTGTTGCAGCTTTCGCAGGGAGAAATTTATCCCTCACGGCGGACCGGATGGCGGCGATGGGGGCAGGGGAGGGGACATTGTTCTGGAGGCCGACCACGATACGGATAATCTTGTCGCCCTTTTCTACGAACCCCTTCTCCGTTCGCCCCGGGGCGGCGGGGGGAAAGGAAAAGACAAACATGGACGCAATGCCCTCCCGACGACCGTCAAGGTTCCCATCGGGACGGTGATTCATCGCGCCGGGGCAAATCCCTCCGACCCGGTCGAAGAGGAGCCGATCGCCGATCTCAACATGCCCGGACAAAAATTCATCCTTTGCACGGGGGGGGACGGAGGAAAGGGAAATACCCACTTTAAGAGCTCCACCAACCGCGTGCCGCGACAACACACCAAAGGATACCCCGGCGAAGAAGGCTGGTTTTTCTTTGAACTTCGCACGATTGCCGATATTGGCCTTGTCGGGTATCCCAATGCCGGAAAATCCACTCTTTTAGGTAAAATATCCGCTGCTCATCCCAAAACCGCCCCCTATCCATTCACAACCCTTCACCCAGTCGTTGGAGTCGTCGATTTGCCCAATTACCGCCGTGTTACCGTTGCGGACATCCCGGGTCTCATTGAGGGCGCACATGAAGATAAGGGGCTCGGTCATGAATTCCTCCGGCATATCGTCCGGTGTAAGTTTCTGTTTTTTGTCATCGATATGGCCGGCAGCGAGGGAAGAAACCCGATCGAGGACTACCAGTCGCTTAAAAAAGAATTACGCCTCTATGACCCAACCCTTGCCAATAAACCATCCTGTGTCATCGCCAATAAAATGGATATCGCGGAGTCTGCTGAAAATACTGAAATGTTCCGCAATCGATTCCAGAAATTGAAAGTTCTCACGATCAGCGCAGAAAGCGGAATTGATATAAATAAAGTAATTGAATATATTGCTGAACAGGTTGTTGAATAGCGTTTATACCTTTATTTGGTAAATATAAATACCTGCCAAATCGCCCTGATTTTCTGCAACTGCTTCAGGATGCCTCCTGAGCAGTTACGATTTAGAGTGGAATATCCTTGAAGAGTTGGCGCACTTCGGGATCCGGATCCTCGATCACTTTGCTCTTTGTGTTGAAAATCATGGTGGCACGGTGTGCGGGCTCATAAGCCGGCCATTGAGGCAGGCCCTTGTGATTGGGGTTTCCCGTCCGGACAAACGAGAGCCACGCGTCCTGCATGGCATCGGCAAGGCCCATGGGCGGGTTGGGGCCGACGATGTCGCCGGGGGAATCAGGGTCAAAATATTTGAATAGAAAGGGCAAGTCGAGGCCGTGACAGGCATTCAGGTATTCCTTGTTCCTTGCATGCGACTTCCAGTCGAAACGATACATCCAAACCTTTGCATGCTTTGACTGCGCTTCCGACACCTTGATGTGCGGCACAAGGAAGGCTTCATCGGTGACGAAGGCAACGGCACTGGACACGCTGGATTTCTCGGGTCCGGGTGTCGGATTTCTTTTATTATAGAAATCGAGCACATCCTGTTTCCGGGTGACTAGCTTTTCCCTGAGCTGCGGCCAACCCTGCAGGAGCACATTGAGCCGGGCTTGCAGGCCCGGGTAAAACATGATGAAGAAGGTATATTCATCATGATTGCTGCCATTGAGCAGTGCGATTCCGTCTGCCGCGCCATCCCGGATGGCAGCAAACGGCTCCTTGGGGATGACCGTCCCGTCGATGACCGGAGTCCAAGTGCAGATGGCATTAAAGCCCAACTGACTTCCCAGCTTTCCCTGGGCTTCAATGAGCTGTTTCGGTGTCAGCTTCCGCAAGCCGGCGACATCGGTGACGCCGGCCGCCTTCATGAACTCTTTTGTGAGGACTGCCCCCTCTGTCTTGCTCCTCAGCCAACTGATGGGCCCGCTCTCTGCAATCGCCTTCTGGAAAAGCCCCTTGGCCTTGGGCAGACCCATCAGCGTGAAGACGCTCATCGCGCCCGCAGACTCCCCCATGATGGTGATGTTTTTAGGATCGCCACCGAATTTGGAGATATTTTTCTTCAGCCATCGCAACGCCAGGATTTGATCCCGGATGCCGTTGGAGCCGGAACCCTTGTACTTCGCGTCAAAATCATCCAAGTAGAGGAACCCCAACGCGCCGACCCGGTAATTGATGCTGGCATAAACAATGTCTCCGCGTCTGGCATAGTCTGCGCCGTTATAGAGGGGATCGCCCGATCTGCCGACCTCGAAGGCTCCGCCGTGAATAAACACGAGAACCGGCCGTTTCCGCCCGTCTGCCGCGGGCGTCCAGATATTGAGGTTCAGGCAATCCTCGTCCTGGGCAAACTTGTCCGCGGGGTCGTTGCCAAAAACCGGCTGCGGAGCCGCGGGGCCGGACTTTGTGGTGGATCGCACGCCCTCCCATGGTGTCACTTCCACCGGTGCCGCAAATCGCAACTCTCCCTTGGGCGGTTGGGCGAAGGGAATTCCCAGAAACGCGAGCACACCGTTTTTTGTTTGAAGGCCTTCCACTTTCCCGCTCGTCGTGGTGACGATGGGTTTGTCACCCTGCCCGGTGGCCAGGCATGCCGCGTGCGAAAGGCACACAATGCTCAGGATGGCCGCGCAGGAGTTGGCTCTCAACCGTCCGCGTCTTGGCTGCTGTCGTTGCGTCATGCTTTTGGATTGTGTGCTGATGAACGGAATGGCCTCATAAATCCTTGTCAGGATTTTGAGTCAAGAGAGATTTCGCGGGCGGCCGGAATAAAATATGCGACCTGAATCAAGTGACAGAAAGAGGATTGATCGCACACTTTTGTCCAGGTTCGACTTGCATGAGAGTTTTCGCATGAGAGTTTTCGCATTGATGTGGCAGGATGGCTCCGGTAAAAGCACGGCACGGCACAAATTTTTATGAAGCGTGTTTTGGTTGTCCTCCCGGCGAGAAATGAGCGCGAAACCGCCCTGAAAACAGCAGCGGAGGTGAAGGCCTTTTTGTGCGGCAATCCGAACTTCCGTTTTTTGGTTGTCGATGACTGTTCGACTGACGGCACGCCGGATCTTTTTGAGGAAGAATTCCGCGGCCACCCGGGAGTTGGTGTTCTCCGCCTTCCGGAAAAACGTGGCAAGGGCGGGGCGGTGGCGGCCGGGTTTTCTCAGGCCGATGAGGATCTGCATCTCTTTACCGATGGCGACATGGCCTACCCGTTTGTTTATCTCACCGCCCTCGTTCGCTCCCTTGAGGATTGTGATGTGGCGATTGGAACCCGGGGAACCGGCCGCGACGATAAACGGGGAATCAACCGGCGGAGGGTCATGCTGGGAAAGGGATTCAACCGGTTGGTCTGCCGGCTTCTGGGCTTCAATTATCCCGACACGCAGGCTGGAATCAAGGGCTTCCGTCGGGAGGCGGCGGCATGGCTTTTTGAAAAGTCGAAAATCCGGAGTTTTTCATTCGACGTCGAGCTTCTCTACCTTGCAAAAAAGAAGGGTCTGCGCGTGGGGACAGTCCCCGTTCATACCTCGCAAGTTCACAACTACACGCGATCAAAAGTTCGCCTCATCAAGGATTCCCTCACGATGTTCGGGGATGTCTTGCGGGTTCTCTTGATGGACGCCGGCGGCGGGTATGTCTGATCGGGTTTTCCTTTCATTCGACGTCGAGGAATTCGATCTGCCGCTCGAATACGGACGGGACATTTCTCTCGATGAGCAGATTGGATCCGGTCTGGCCGGTCTGGAGATCGTCGAACGGCTTCTGAATCGCTTGCAGGTGACCTCGACGATGTTTTGCACCGGGGTCCTTGCCGAGGCTGCTCCTGCAACGATCCGGCGCCTTTCGGAAAGGCATGAAATCGCTTCGCACGCCTGGTCACACACAACATTCGATTCCGCAGATCCCGTGCGTTCGCGAGCCTTTTTATCCGGGGTTGTGGGGCACCCGGTTACCGGCTTCCGGCGGCCAAGGCTTCAGCCAACCGATCGGGGGCTTCTGGAGCGCGCGGGATTCCGCTACGATTCTTCGCTGAATCCGATCTGGCTGCCCGGCCGCTACAATAACCTTGCCTCCCCGCGGTTGCCTCATCGCATCGGCTCGCTGGTGGAAATTCCCATTTCGACCACTCCGAAGTTGCGGCTGCCCCTTTTCTGGCTGGCATTCAAAAAAGTCCCCCTGACGGTTTTCAAAATTTGGTGCGCCGCCTGCCTGAAAGCCGACGGCCACATGAATTTGTTTTTCCATCCGTGGGAGTTTCTTGAGTTATCGCATTATCGTCTTCCCGGCTTGGTGGCCACCCCGGATGGTGAGATCCTTTTGAACAAATTGGAGCGCCTTTTGCTTTGGCTGAAGGCGCGGGCGTCTTTTGACACTTTCCAGACTCTGGCGGACATGGTTGAGTCCAAAGAATGATATTTATTGAGCGTTTGCGGGCATGGCTGTCGGCTCTGGATGCGGGTCGGGCCTTGAAAGTGGCGGTTTTTGTTTGGTTTGTATATGGATCGATCATTGCGGGGATCGTCGCCGTCCAGCCCGACGTTCGCACGGTGACTCCGGAGTATCGCAAGGCCAGCATCGAGTGGTGGAGCGGAAAGCCGATCTACAAAGCCCGCATTCATGGGTATCTGTATTTTCCGCAGTGTGCGATCCTCTACACGCCGATCACCATGCTGCCACTGAGGGTGGGGGAACCCTTGTGGCGCTTGCTGGGCATCGGTCTTCTGGCTTGGAGCATTTGGCGGCTGTGCGGGTTTTATGGAGGAGCGCGGCGGAACGTTTGGTTCCTGATCGCAACGGCAGCCGTGATCCCCGCGACCTTGTCCAGCGCAAGGAATGGGCAGGCCAACCTGCAAATGGCCGGGCTCATGGCGTTGGCTGCATTCGATTTTGGACGTGCGGCATGGAATTGCGGTGTTGCCACGCTTCTCTTGACGGTCGTTCTCAAGCCGCTTGGGATTGTGCCCTGCCTGCTTGCCGGTGCGTGCTATTTGAGAAAGACTGTATGGAGGTTTTTCGTTGGCCTGCTCATTCTTGTGGCGATCAGCTTCCTGCACTGGAACTTCCGGTTTGTCGTCCACCAATATGAGCTTTTTATCGAGACCATGAAAATTGCGAGCCAGCCAGACAAGCCGGATTTCTGCGATATTCAGGGGCTCCTGCTGGTTTCGGGGATCCACCTGCCTGTCATGGTCTTGACCGCCGTTCGCGCGACCGCCGCGCTCGGGACGCTGTGGCTGGCCATGCTGGCCGTGCTGCGCTATGACCACGCCCGCGGTGCCTTTGTTTGCCTGCTTCTTGCCGCGTGGTATTTGCTGCTGTTCAATCCCAGAACGGAAACGAACTCCTACGTGTTACTGGCCCCGTTTGTTGGTGTGCTCGTAGCGGCGGCTGTTTTCCATGCCGGATCAGCCGTGCGGTTTGCGGGCATGGCCTGCTTTGCTTTGATTCTTTCCTGCGAGAACTGGGGGCCGCTCCACCACCTCACCAACCTTTGGCTGAAAGCGGCGGCAACTCTTGCGCTTGGAGGATTTCTGATTTGGGACATCACGCGCAACTGCGATCCTCTGGGGCTTGAGAGGGAATAATGAGGGGCAAAAGTTTTCGTTTTGTAACCGGCGTGTGCCAAACCGCCCTTTCTTGACCGCAATCCAAGCTGAGTGCGAACCAACGCCTGAATTTGCCGTCTCGGCCTGATTCTTCGCAATTTATTCACAGAAGTCCAACTTGAAGGGCGCCAATCTAATATATATAACATCACATAATGTATGTAATGTATAGTTGAATGCTCCGGAAAGAAAGGTATCCGAGTTTCTTTTTTGGGCGATGTTGTCACATTCCGTGAATGGGAGCCAGTTTCAACAGCCGTGGGATGAGAGTTGACAGACCATCAGCCAGTGCTTTTTGAGCGATTCGGGAGTTGCGGATCATTTTACGGAATCCCTGAATGCTTGCCGGATGGGACAGAAGATATTTGAAGAGTCCAAGCGGATCGGGTCTGCCCGTCGAGTTGTTGATGAGGATTGATCCGGGCACCGGAAGATCCTGATCGACCGTATCGCTGATGCAGCGAACAGCCAGCATTGGCACTTCATATAGATCGCAGATATTGCGAATATACTGTGATTCACAATCAACTGCGAGCGCCCCTGACGTTCCTCCGAGCGTTCGCTTTGCACTGCTCGTATCGACGATGCAGTCGGCTGTTATAAACTTTCCAAAACGAAAATCAGGAAAACTGTAGAACATTCGCGTAATATGCGAATGTGACAGGTTTTCACCGATTAATAAGGAACCGACCGTTAATTCGGGTTGGAGTCCGCCAGAGAACCCGGCGGAAACGACAAGGCTCGGCTTTGTGTGTTTGAGATGTCGTTCAAGGGGATCGGCGCATTGCCTGCCGGTTATGCCGAGATGCCAGACCGTTGCACACAAGCGCAACGGTTCCCGAAGTGCTGCGCTTTCGTATTCCAAAGCAAAGACGAGAGCGATCATGGTTCGAAGCGAATCCGATAAAGAAGCAGGTCGTTCTTGATCGATGGCTTTGCGATAACTTTCGCTCCGGATAGTGCGGTCGTTTGAAATCGATTGGCGGCATCGGCAGGAATCCGGACGGTCAGACCGTCCTGCGGATTATCTTGAAGGACACTTCCTCCGAGCGATTGGACTGCATCTTCAATGCGTTTCCGAACCTGCGGGCGGTTGGCCGGGCTTTCAAAAATCACAAATTGTCCCCGGTCGTCGTCGAGTGCCGCCGGGGAAAGTTTTTCATCCGCAACCTTTTCGAGGATTGCCCGGATTCCGGGAGCTTCCGGAGCGGGATGTGGTTGGCCCGGTTGCCGGGACATGCGGACGAGTCCGATGCTGAGAATCGTAAGCGGCAAGGCCAGAGCGAGGAGCGAAATCAGAATCATGACAAGCAACTGCGGGGACATTTGAAATTTGGGACGCCGGAGAGAGGGCTCGCGCGTTGGGATATTTTTTGGCGTTTCCTTCATGGCATCATCATTTGAGGGGAAATCTGAACCACCGAAAGAGGGATCGCAAGACTATCAAGAACGCGGGATTGACCAGTCCCCTCCTCTGCCCGATATTCCCCACCCTTCAGATGTCCATCAAATCCACGCGCAATTTTTGCATTATCGCCCATATCGATCACGGAAAGACGACCCTTTCCGACCGCTTGCTGGAGTTCACCGGCACGATTCAGAAGCGGGAATCGCAGGAACAATTGCTGGATGCGATGGATCTCGAACGCGAGCGGGGCATCACGATCAAGGCGCATCCGATCGCCATGGAATACAAGGCCAAGAACGGGCATACCTACAAACTGAACCTTTCCGACACGCCCGGTCACGTGGATTTTTCTTATGAGGTCTCGCGTTCGCTGGCCGCCTGCGAAGGGGCACTGCTCATCATCGATGCCGCCCAGGGGGTCGAGGCCCAGACCGTTGCCAACGTGCATTTGGCGGAAAAGCAGGGACTCAAACTGATCCCGGTCATCAATAAGATCGACCTGCCGAACGCGGATATTCCTGCCGCACAAAAGCAGTTGGAGGAAATTCTGGCGATCCCGGCGGAGGAGGCCATTTTCGCCAGTGCGAAGGCCGGGATCGGCATCGAGGAAATCCTCGAGGCCATCGTCGAGCGGATTCCCCCGCCCACCGGCAAGCCGGACGCGCGCCTGCGCGCGCTGACGTTTGATTCGACATTCGACACCTATCGCGGTGTCGTCATCTACACCCGCGTGATGGAAGGAACGGTCAAGGCCGGAGATCCCGTCAAACTCATGTCCACCAACGCGTCGTATGAAGTCAAAGAAGTCGGGATCTTCAAACCCCAGCAGCCGAAGTTTTTCACCCGCGACCGCCTGATTGCGGGAGATATCGGCTACGTCATCGCGAACATCAAAACGAGTTCCGAGGTCAAGGTCGGGGACACGCTCACCGGCGCGCGGAATCCCGCCACCGAGCCGCTGCCCGGCTTTCAGATCGTCCAGCCGATGGTCTTCAGCGGTATCTATCCGATCAACACCGCCGACTTCGAGCATCTCAAGGCCGCGATGGGCAAGCTCCAGCTCAACGATGCCGCGTTCCACTTCATGCCGGAGTCGAGCGTCGCCCTCGGGTTCGGATTCCGCTGCGGGTTTCTCGGTCTCCTCCACATGGAAATCATTCTCGAGCGTCTTCGGCGGGAATTCGACATGGACATCATCGCCACGTATCCCTCGGTCATTTACGAAGTGCTGCGCACAAACGGCGAGTTGCTCAAAGTGGACAATCCCGAGCAACTCCCCGACATGAGTGTGATCGAGGAAATCCGCGAGCCGCTCGTGCGGTGTTTCATCATGGTTCCGAACGAATACATCTCGGCGGTCATGCAGCTCATCATGGACAAGCGCGGCGAGATCAGCCACACCGAGTCGCTCGACACCAAACGCGTCATGCTCACCAGCGAACTGCCGCTCAACGAGATTCTTGTGGATTTTGTGGACAAATTGAAATCGATGACCCGCGGGTATGGTTCGATGGATTACGAACACGGCGGCTACCGGGCGAACCGGCTTGTGAAGCTGGAAATGCTCGTCAACGGGGAACCGGTCGATGCCTTCTCTTCGATCGTCCACCGCGACAAAGCCGAAGCGCGCGGCCGGGCCCTCGCCGCCAAGCTCAAGGAAGTCATCCCGACCCAGCTCTACCAGGTCTCGATTCAGGCTGCTGTCGGCGGGAAAATTGTGGCCCGCGAAAACGTGAGCGCGATGCGCAAGAACGTGATTGCGAAATGCTATGGAGGCGATATCACCCGCAAGCGCAAGCTGCTGGAAAAACAGAAGGAAGGCAAAAAGCGCATGAAGGCGATCGGCTCGGTCAACATCCCGCAGGAAGCGTTCATCCAAGTCCTCCGAACCAGTTAGACTCCCTATGATTTTCTTTACTCCCCGTTACGTCAAAGAGGCAAAGCACTACCTCCAAGGCGCCACAAAATTTTTGCATTACAAACGCGATCTCCTCAAACCGGAACAGGTCGCCGAAATCGAACGTCACCTGGAGCACCTGGGCGCGGCCATGCGCGAAAGACAGCGCGATTCCGTGCAAAATGCCATTCAGGATCTCGACGCCCTGATCGGAAAAATGGCCCCGCCTCCGAAAGACGCCGCCTGGCGCGAGAATGTCGAGGTCTTCCTTGTTGCGATTGTGGTGGCGGCGGGAATCAAAGCCTTCATCCTTCAACCATTCCGGATTCCGACCGGGTCGATGCAGCCGACCCTCTTCGGTATCGTTGGCACGCCCAGCGATGCGCCCGCGCCCAACCCCATCGTGCGGGCCTTCCAATTCGTCTGGCTCGGACGCCATTATATCGACCTCCACGCGAGGGAGAACGACGTCGTCCTTGAACTTCGTGAACACACGTATCTGAACTTTTTCACCTTCACCGATATCGTTTGCCAGAACCGGACGTATTCCCTGTTTGTCCCACGAAAACCGCTGTTTGACTATTTTCACGTCGCCCCCGGCCGGGAATACCGGCAGGGAGACGTCATCGCCCGCGGGCACATGGATACCGGCGACCAGGTTTTTGTGGACAAGGTGAGCTACAACTTCGGCAAGCCCGCCGCCGGAAATGTGTTCGTCTTCAAGACGACCGGAATTGCGAGAATCGAAGCCGGACTTGATCCTGCGATGGGCTCGCAGCACTACATCAAACGGCTTGCCGGCATGCCCGGACAGACGCTCCGCATCGCCCCCCCCACCCTTTACGTGAATGGAAAAATTCCGCCCGCATTTGGATTCCGGCGGGTTATGAGCCTGAAGAACGGCTACCGGGGCTACTCGAATGGCGGGGACGGAGGCGGAACGTTCCCGATTCTTGGTGCGCCGGAAGAAACGTTCACCGTCCCCGCGCACTGCTACTTTGCGCTCGGCGATAACAGCTACAATTCCAGCGACAGCCGGTTCTGGGGTGCCGTGCCCGAACGCAATGTTGCCGGACGGGGATTTTTTGTCTATTGGCCGTTCACCTCGCGCTGGGGATTCATCCGGTAAAAATTCTTCCCTTCGCTATTGGCTTGTTGCGGCAGGTATGCCATATGCTCTGTGCCGACGCGCAAAACGAACTCAACAACGATTTATCCACCAAACCATGAGCGAAAAAGCCACCCTTAATTACAACGGAACCACGACCGAACTGCCAGTGATCGTCGGCAGCGAGAATGAACACGGCATCGATATTGCCACGCTCCGCGACCGGACCGGCCTCATCACCTACGATGACGGATTCGGCAATACCGGATCCTGTAAAAGCGACGTCACATTCATCGACGGAGAAAAAGGCATCCTGCGCTACCGGGGCTACCCGATCGAGGAACTCGCCGAGAAGAGCACATTCGTCGAGGTCGCCTGGCTGATCATCCACGGGAACCTCCCCACCCGGGCGGAACTCCGGAAATTCTCCGAGACCCTCACGGAATACCAGGTTCTGCACGAGGACATGAAGCATCACTTTGAAGGGTTTCCGCCGAACGCGCATCCGATGGCGATCCTGTCCTCGATGATCAATGCGACCGGATGCTTCACGCGCGAGCTCACCGGGCCTTACGATCCCGCAAAATTCAAGCGCCACTCCGCAAGGCTTATTTCCCAAGTCCGCACGATTGCCGCCTTCGCCTACCGCAAGTCGCTCGGTCTTCCGACGATTTATCCGAAGCCGGAATACAAATACACGGCGAACTTCCTGCACATGATGTTCTCGATGCCCTATGCCGATATCGACCTTCAGCCGGAAGCCGTCTCGGCGCTCGACCAGATCCTCCTTCTCCATGCCGACCATGAGCAGAACTGCTCGACCTCGACCGTGCGCATGGTCGCCTCGAGCCGCGCCAATATTTTCGCCAGTGCGGCCGCCGGGGTTTGTGCGCTCTGGGGGCCTCTCCACGGCGGGGCCAACCAAGCCGTGCTGGAAATGCTCGGCCAAATCCGCCACGAAGGCGATGACGGCTCGAAGTTCCTTGAGGGAGTGAAATCCAAAGATGGCGGCAAGCGCCTCATGGGCTTCGGCCACCGGGTTTATAAAAACTACGACCCGCGCGCCAAAATCATCAAGGCAAGCTGCGACAAGCTTCTTGCCACGCTCCACAAGAGCGATCCGCTCCTCGACATCGCCCTCAAGCTTGAGGAAACCGCGCTCAAGGATCCCTACTTCCTCGAACGCAAACTTTACCCGAACGTCGATTTCTACAGCGGCATTATCATGCGCGCCATCGGCATCCCCACCGAAATGTTCACCGTCATGTTCGCCATCGGCCGCATGCCCGGATGGATCGCCAACTTCAAGGAAGTCATGGACGACCCCAAATCCCGCATTTACCGACCCCGCCAGATCTATACCGGTCCGACGATCCGCAACTACGTCCCGCTCGAAAAACGCAACTGACGAGGAGTTCCTCCCCCGTGAAGCCGCCGCGCCTGATGCGCCCGGCGGCTTTTGCGCTGTGTTGGAATTTGTCCGGCCGACCCCGATCACTCGTAGCGGAGCGCTTTCACCGGATCCAGCCGCGCGGCGAACCATGCCGGAATCAGGGCCGCAACCGAGCAGATGACAAACGCGCTCAAACAAATCATTGCGACGTCGGACGGCACAATCCGGGCGGGAATTTCGCTGAACTGGTAGATCGATCGCGGAAAGATTTCGATGTGAAGCCAGTCCGCCAGGAACCGGCTGACCGCGTTGCGGTATTGTACCATGCCGATCCCCGTCGCGAGACCGGTGATGGTTCCAAAGACTCCCACCACCATGCCTTGGGCCACGAAGACGCCGATGATCTGATGCGTTTGCGCCCCCAGGGCTTTCATCACGCCGATCTCACGGGTCTTCTGGACTGTCACGGTAATGAGGGTGTTCATAACCCCGAAGGCGGCAACGACGATGATGAACATGAGAATAATAAACATGACATTGCGCTCCATCCGAATGGCATCGAAAATCTGTTTGTTCAGATCGATCCAGGTGAGCGCATACTCCGGCGGGGTCAGCTTTTCGTTGAGGGAATTGCGCACGTCCTGTGCGAGGTCGGGGTTGGTTGTCTGAATCGAGAGCCCGTGCACGGATCCCCCGAGGTTGTGGAGTTCCTGTCCGATGTGGAGCGGCACAATCAAAATCTCACTGTCGTAGAGGTAGCGTCCGGTTTCAAAAATCCCGGTAACCTCGAGCTCGGTCGGCAGGATCATCTGCTTCAGGGTCGCGGCGCTCGCTTTGCCCCCGTCTTCCTTCTCGATCCGGTCGAGCTCGGCGAGAATGTGTTTGAAATTTCCCGGCGCAAAAACGGTGATTTTATCACCGACACCGACGCCGAGCGAACGGGCGAGCTCGGAACCGAGAACCGTCTTGTCCCCGTCGAGGTCGTAGTGCCCCTCGGTGATCGTCTTCTCCATGTTCACCACCTTTTTTTCCAGAACCGGATCGATCGCCCGGATCTTCGGAACCGCGTGCCGATTTTTGTATGCGATGATGACCGGCCCCTGGACAAACGGAGCAACCGCCACCACCCGGGGATCTTGGGCGCAGATCTTCGTCGCATCGACCCAATCCTCCATGACGCCCGTGCTGACCGCGATAATATGCGGCTCGAACCCGATCACCTTGTTCCTCAGCTCCACCTCAAATCCGGTCATCACCGAGATCACCAGAATCAAAACCATGATTCCCAGAGTCACTCCGAGGATGGAAATAAGCGTGATGATCGAAACAAACGTGCGCTTCGGCTTCAGGTAACGCAACGCAAGGAACAGGCTGAAATTTTTTGACATCATGCGCTCTCCCCATACACCACCGGACACCCCGGCGGAAATACTATTCCGCCGATTAGGCTCCCATCCCCATTGTTTGGTGGAGAGACGGGGGAACGCGCCAAATGAAAAAACTGGACGATGTAGGTTTCGAACCTACGACCCCCGCCGTGTGAAGGCGATGCTCTACCACTGAGCTAATCGTCCGAACGCTATGAAATTAAATCGATCGCAATTATTTCAACAGTCCGTCTTTTATCCATGTAACCCACCAGGTTATGCGCATAACTGCGGCGCAGAAAAGCGGGCAAACAGAACGGGATTGGAAAAAGATTGAACCATGCCTCTATCGTTAGATAAGGCAAAGCATACTACGGGCTGGCAAAACACAAGGGCAAGCGAAATTCGTAATTTTGGGCCCGCGCGCACCATTTCATAAAGCCCGGCAGTTGCGGTTCCAAAGGAAATCCGATAGGAACTCCGTCATGCTCTCAAGTGACAAATGCGCCTTTTTACGAACCGAGAACGGAATTCTGGATTTCCAAAAGTCCGGCAATCCCGCCGCGCGCTGCGGCCAGCATTTCCGTGAGCTGACCGGAGCTGAATACCGATTCCTCGCCCGAGCCCTGGACTTCGACGAAGTCCATTTTGTCGGTCATGACCACGTTCATATCGACCTCGGCATCTTTGTCCTCGGAGTAATCGAGATCCACAAGAACCTCTCCGCCGACAATGCCCACGCTGACCGCCGCGACGCGGTTTTTGATCGGCAGGGACTTGAGTTTCCCTGCTTTGACAAGGGATTGGCAGGCGAGTTCGATGGCGACCGCCGCCCCGGTGATCGCCGCCGTGCGCGTGCCGCCATCCGCCTGCAAAACATCGCAATCGACCCACAGCGTGCGCTGGCCGAGCTTCTCCAAATCAACGACCGCGCGGAGTGATCGTCCGACAAGGCGCTGGATCTCGGTGCCGCGTCCGTCCGGCTTTCCGCGTGACGAGTCGCGCTGCTTGCGGGAAACCGTCGAGTAGGGCAGCATCGAATACTCGGCTGTCAGCCAGCCCCCGGTGACTCCCTGCTCTTTCATCCAGCGGGGCACGGAATCCTCGATCATCGCCGAGCAGATGACCTGCGTGTTGCCGAAGGCGATAAGCACCGAGCCATCGGCGTGCGGGGCGATGCCGGGCTGGATGGCGATTTTACGCAGGTCTGTGGGGAGGCGGTTGTCGTGTCGGATCATGAGCGGGCCAACATGCCCGCGCCAGCACCACGGCGGCAAGCCTTGATTTCCTTTCGCGCTCTGATGGAGTTTGTGTTTCCATGGAGGAAGCGCGATTTATTTTGCCTGCCCGAGCGATCTCAAAAAGCGGAGGAAGAACGCCCCGCCTTTTTCAATATCCTCGACGGAAATAAATTCGTCGGCGGTATGTGCTTGGGCGATATGGCCCGGTCCGATGGCGACCGCGGCGGATCCGTGCGTGGCAAAGACGGCCGCGTCGCAGAACCACGGTGCGCCGGCCAGTTCCGCGCCACAAGCCTGCAGGCACTTGATCAGAGGGTGTGAGGGATCGGTGAAGAGCGGTTCCGAACCGGAGAGGGAAATCTCGATGTCGGGCACACGGTGGCGAAGCAGGGATTCCAAAACCGAAACGTCCTGCCCCGGAATCGTGCGCATATCCACAACCACCTCGCAAAAATCGGGAACAATATTCACTTTCGAGCCGCCCCGGATCGTGCCGACGCTGATCGTCGGGCTGCCAAGAACCCGATCGCTCAGCACGTCCAAGGCAGGCAGGACTTCCCGGCGGATGCAGTCCACCGCCGTGCACATCTTGTAAATGGCATTTTCGCCGGAGTCCGGACACGAGGCATGAACGGCGTGCCCGCGCGTGCGAAGGGTCGCCCACATCGAACCCTTGTGAGCATGGACGACGTTCAAAGCGGTCGGCTCCCCGGCAATCACGAAATCGAATTTTTCCTGTTGCGCGAGGGCCTTGGCCCCGAACTGCCCGGCCTCTTCTCCCACGAGTCCGGCAAACCAGATCTCGTGGGGCAGACGGGCGATTTCTCCACCGGCCTCCCGCAAGGCCCAGAGCATCGCGGCCATCGGCCCTTTGGTGTCGGCGGCACCGCGTCCCCACAGCCGGCCGTCGCGGATGTCACCGCCAAAAGGCGCGACCGTCATCCCCGCCACGCTGACGGTATCGGTGTGCGGAGCGAAGAGGATCCGGGGTTTCCCGGTTCTGTCCGATGGGAACCGTGCGACCACATTCGGGCGGTCGGGCAAAACCTCGCGAAGTTCCGCCGGAACGCCACAGCAGTCCAAAAACGAAGCGATCCAACGCGCACAAGCCGCCTCCCCGGTGTGTTCCGTCCCCGGATCACCGCCATCCGGGTTCACACTGGGGATCCGCACCAACTCGCGCGCAATGTCCGTGGGCTTCATCGCTTTTGCAAATACCACTCGACGAACTTTGGAATGCCGTCGGCAATTTTTGTCCGCGGGTTGTAGCCGAGGAGATTTCTGGCTTTCGAGATATCGGCCGATGTGACCGGCATGTCGCCCTGCTGTTCGGGAAGCCGTTCGATCACGGCTTTTTTTCCGAGGGCCTTTTCGATTTCTTTGATCAGGTCGGCGAGGGTGATCGTCTGGTTTTCGCCAAGGTTGAAAATATCAAACCGGTCGCCCTCGTAGTGCAGAGCCCCCATCACGCCCTGGATGATGTCGTCGATGAACGTGTAGTCGCGCCGGGTCGAACCGTCCCCGTATTGCGGGATCGGATGTCCGCGGTGGATGGCGTCGGTGAACTTGTGGATCGCCAGATCCGGGCGCTGGCCGGGACCATAAACCGTGAAAAACCGCAGGCAGACCGCACGCAGGCCGAAGAGGTGGGAATAATTGCCACAGAGGTGTTCGCCGGCCAGCTTCGTCGCCGCATAGGGGCTGAGCGTCTGTGGCAACGCGAGATCTTCCGAAAACGGCACCTTCTTTGCGAGGCCGTAGACCGACGAACTCGAGGCAAAAAGAAAACGTCCGACCCCATTGTTGCGCGCCGCTTCGAGCAGGTTGTTGGTTCCCGTGATATTGGTGTCGATATAGAGTTGCGGGTCTTTCACCGACGGCCGCACCCCGGCGCGGGCCGCGATGTGAATGATCGTGTCGAATTTGCCGGCGGTGACGAGCGCATCCACCCGATCCCTGTCCCGGATATCGCCCTCCTCGACGCGCACCGCTCCTCCCAACCGCGCGACGTTTGCCCGCTTGATGGCGGGATCGTAGTAGTCGTTAAAATCGTCGATCAGAACCACTTCGTGCCCGTCTGCGAGCAAACGGGAGCAGATGTGCGAGCCGATAAATCCTGCACCACCGGTCACCAATATCTTCATCCGCGGAGGCTAGCGGGTGAAGGAAAAGTGCGGCAAGGATTTTCGGGGCCGTTTTGATCGTACCCCCCTCCTGATGTCAACTCTCCTTTGGTTTGATGATCACCCTGATCAAAGCGTAGGCGATCACAAGAACCAGCACGCCGAGGCAAAAGAGGGCGTTTGTGGTGGCTTCGGGAATTGCGATGACATTTCCGCTCAGGGTCAGCAGATTGCCGCCGTTGCTGAAGCCGATACGCCCGTTGCCGGCACCCCAAAGTGCAAGAGCCCAGTTCACTGTCAGTTGGTTCGTGCTGGATGAGTTATCAAAATCGATGGGCGAGGTTGTGAGCCCCGAGTTCGTGGTGTAGGGACCATTAGTCCAAACACCACCATTGGTCAGATACCTGTTAGTGCCAAATCCCGTATTGATGAAGGCGGAATAGTCTTGATTGGTAGTTTGCAATGGAAGAGTAGCCGTTCCGCCGGCTTGTTTCCATATTGCCCCATTGTCGACACTGTAGTAGAGAGCCGCGTTGGTGGCTGCACTGGCGGTTTTGCCCAGGATGAGATTCGAAATTGAATCCACACTGACGTTCCAGCCTGCTGATATCACCGTGTCAAAAGCGAAGTAATTCCCGAGGGAAATCGCCTGCAACCCTGCATAGGGAATTGGATTGGGCGAGTTTGTATAGGTGCGGTTCCAAGTGTGCGCGGGACTTGTTGCGCTGCCGGTATACAGGTTTGGCCCGGATGTCACCTCGCTCGCCGTGAATCCGGTGAAGTAATTGATCGGGGCGTTTGTATTTGTCGCTCCCGTCGTCGCGGTGATCGCCCACTCGGTCAATGGCGTCGATGAGTGTGCCGAGGAAAGACAGAATGTGGAGAGGATTGCGACACAGAGGCGGCAGAGAAGGTGATTTTGAATACGTGATGGCATGGGTTTTTGGTGGGGGAGTTGACTCTGTCGGTTGTTCACGGTACGGCGGACGCGTGGATCGTCAATGGAGAAGAATGTCTTTACATAAAGTTGGTGAAAGTGAGCAGCTTTCGCGCCACGTTGAAGCAATGCTGGTTTCGTAGCGAAATGCCGGAATAATGTCAAGTATTAGTGATCGTGATGTCGTGCTCGTGAGGCTTTTTGGGGTGTGCTGGGTGACCATCCCCACGGGTTCATTGCCTCGAAAACGGCCCGCGGCGATGGTTCGGGGGATCCGCACGAAGCCAAACGGCCCGGCATCCGCCAAAAAAAAGCAGGAAACAATTCTTTGACGCTGTGGAGGGGATGGATATATAAGAAATCCTTTCGAGCCCGGTCTGTTCCCCGACTTTATCCTGCACGCACACCCGAAGACAAATTTCTCAAAAATCCCATGAAACCAAACATTCCCAAAAACCCATCCCTCACACAGATGCCCCGCCGTTCCTTTCTCAAAGGCATCCTCACGGCCGGAACTTTTTCGATCTTGAGCCCGCGCCTCCTGTTCTCGGAAGACGGTTTGCCGGTCGTCGGCGGCCCTCCCGGGCAAAAAGTGAAACTGGCATGTTGCGGCATTGGCAACCGGGGAGCGGCAGTCATCAAGGCCATTTACAAGACAGGCATGGCGGAAATTGTCGCCCTGTGTGACACGGACATGGGCGCGCCGCATACCCAAGCGATTTTGAAGATGTTTCCGAACGTCCCCCGCTTTCAGGATTTCCGGCAGATGTTCGACAAGATGGGCAAGGACATCGAAGCCGTGACCGTCGGCACCCCCGACTTTTCGCATTTCCCGATCGCGATGCTGGCGATGTCGCTCGGCAAGCATGTTTTTTGCGAGAAGCCGATGGGCCACAGCTACCGGCAAATCGAGTTGATGATGGAGGCCGAGAAAAAATACAAGGTCGCCGCGCAGATGGGCAACCAGGGCCATTCCGAAGGCAACTACTTCCAATATAAAGCCTGGGTTGACGCCGGCATCATCAAGAACGTCACCAAGATCACGGCGTTCATGAACGCCCGCCGGCGGTGGCATGGGATGAGCGTCACCGGTTATCTGCCGGAAGAGCCGATTCCGGAAACACTCGACTGGGACTGCTGGCTGGCAACCGCCGCGTATCACAAATACAACAAGGGCTACGTCAACGGGGAGTGGCGCTCATGGTTCGATTTCGGGAACGGGGCGCTCGGCGACTGGGGCGCACACATTTTCGACACGTCCCATGAATTTTTGAAACTCGGGTTGCCCAATGAAGTGGATCCGATCCGTATTGATGGCTACAGCCCGTTTATCTTCCCGCAGGCCTCGACGCTGGTCTTCAAATTCCCGCAGCGCGGATCGCTGCCGCCCGTGGATCTGACATGGTATGACGGACAGAAAAACCCGCCGCCGCTGCCGGCCAATTTCGGCGAAGCGGTGGTGGATCCCAACATCCCCCCACCCTCCAAGGGCTCGATCGACGCCAAGGAAGCCGCGCCCGGCAAGGTCATTTATGGCGAAGGCCTCACCTTCAAAGGAGGCTCCCATGGCGCGACGCTGCAGATTCTGGGGGAAGCCACGGAGATCGCTTCCAAGCTTCCCGTCGTGCCTCCAAGCCCCTCGAACCACTTTGAAAATTTCCTGCTCGCCTGCAAGGGACAGGAAACGTGCCGCTCGTCGTTCGCTGTGGCCGGGCCGCTGTGCCAGGCGATGGCGCTGGGAGTCATTGCCCAGCGGGTGAATTCCAAAATCCTCTTCGACCCGGCGACCAAACAAATCACCAACCACAAGGTCGCCAACGAACTGCTCGCGGGCGTGCCGCCGCGCAAGGATTGGATCCAATTTTACAAACTGTAAAAAGAGAAAGACCGGCAACCGGGTTCGCCGAAAAGCTTGAATTGCCTCCGGAATCCAGCCACGGCGGGCGGCGCGGTTTTTTTTGGCGACCAGTTCCGCAACCTTCCGCCACTGTGCCCGGTTCGTGCCGCACGACGGAGTCTTCCTGTCGGGCAAATTCAACGTGCCAAAACCGGCCGCCTCTGCTTGCATCCAACTTTCAATGAAACGCAGGCTCCTCCTGATCGCCTCCATTTTCGCCGGCTTGCTCGGGCCGGCTGTCCTTGTGTTGTTCGCCGATCACGGCGGAGTGCCCGTGGCCTCCGGGCCGTTTGCACGGGCATGGGACTTTCTCTCCGCGGCGCGGAGCGTGGATGGCCTGGCCTGGTGGTCGCCGACATTTTTTGAAGGAACCAGCCTCGCTTCCGACTGGTCGTTTCTGTTGTCCAATGCGCTCCTGCTGGTCTTCGGCGCACCGATGGGGATTGTGGAGGGGCCGCAAACGGCCCTGCTCGCCTGCATGGCTCTCGGGGCGGCGGGAAGCTTCTGGTTTTTGCGCCGATACACCGGGCACAAGCGGTATGCGGCGGTTGGAGCGGCCTTGTTTCTTCTCTGCCCGTCGCTGCTGACCCACGCGGCCGGATACGGGCATTTTTCTCTTGTGTGTGCGATGGCGGTTTTGCCGTGGGCACTTCTCGGCCTGCACTTTTTTTTGCATTCCCCGTCACCTCTTGCGGCGATGTGCTCGGCGGCAACTCTTGCGGCAATGGTGCTGGCCGGCGGAAAGACCGGAATCATGGGGCTCCCGGTGGTCGTGTTGTTCGGGGTCACCCAATTTTTCGGACGTCCGGTCGAGCAGCGTCCGACCTGGCGATTGATCGGCCTGGCTGGCGTCATTTTTTTCCTGCTGGCCGTCGTGCCAAATCTGCCTGCGCTGCGCGAGGCCGGGTTTTCGGCGCAGTATGAATTCGCGCCCTTTGCCGAGTGGCAGCACGTTTTCAGCACGAAGTCCGCCCTCGGGTTGGTGGATCGGCAAAAAATCCTGACCGAGGGAATGGACGCGGGATACGCACCGACCACATCGAACGGCGGAACGTATCCGGGGCTGGTGCTCATCGCGTTTCTGGCTCTCGCCTTGTTCAAAAATTCGCTCCACGATTCCTTGCATGGGCGTCAGGCAAGAACCTTCCTGGCGCTTGGTCTCTTTTCATTCTGGCTCTCCTTCGGTCCGGCCGGGGTTCTCGGCGGGCACCTGGCCTACCTCAACCATGCCGTCAATGCCCCCGATTTCGCACCGGCCCTCGCCTGGTTTTTTCTTGCCGTCCAAGTGTGGGTCATTTTTCAAATCATACCGCCCGAGTGGCCCGGAAGAAAGGTGCTGGCTGGCGTTCTTTCTCTGATCTACCTCGGCATTCCCGGGTTCCGCCTGCTCGAATTTCTCCCGATCTACAAAAATATCCGGGCTCCGTTTGATTTTTATCAGGCGAGCGGCGCGGTGTGCATTGTTTTTGCGGCGGCGATTGTGATCCGCTCGTTCCTTACGGAGATCCGCTCCAAGAGGCTCCGCGCCGGTGCCGCCATCGTGATCTTTTCCCTCGCCATCCTGGATGTTTCTCCGTATGCGATCCCGTTTTTCAAACCCGAGCTGAGCCGCGCAAGATACGACCGCTTTCTCGCGGCACAGGTTTTTTTGAAGTCCTCTCCCCTCCCCGGTCGCGTGTTTCCTTTTTCAGGGCGCTCCGTTCACATGCTCACGCCCGTTCTCAGCGGACGCCCGTTGGTTGCGGGTTCCTTTGACAGCCAACTCCAGCAGCGGGGGGCCGCGATTCTGCAAGGCACGGCGCTGGCCTCGGACGATCAACTGCTCGCCTACCTGCGGATTGCCGGAGTGTCGCACCTCGTTGTGGACAAATCCGATCCCGACACCCCCCGGGAATTGCAGGACAGGCTGCGCAAACTCCTTCCCTCCGGATTTGAAAACGACGACTTCCTGGTGCTGGAAAACAAGGACTCGCTGGGGTTCGGATTTCAGGCGTCGGAATTCCTCCAGGCGACAACCGATGACCCCCAGGTCGCGGCGGCCGCGCTTTCGGGCGCACGCTACAATCTGGCAACGATCCGGCTTGACCGGATTGCCGACGAATCCGGACTGCGTGGAAAAGTCGTCGGGAACCGGCTTCTCCCCGTCGGGGATGCTCCGCTGAAAAAAGGCCCGGAATTTCAACCTCTTGCCGAGCTCCCGGAGGGGACATCCCAACACGTTTCCTTGGCGGCATCCGGAACCCCGGGCTGGACGATCCTGAATCAGGCATGGCATCCCGACTGGCGTGCATTCGAAGGCTCCCGTCCTGCGGAAATCCATCGCGCGTTCCTCGGGTTTTCGGCCGTGCGCACGCGGGGGCTTGACCCCGTGACCTTCCGCTTCGAACCGCCTTGGTGGTATCCGGCTTGTGCCCTGCTTTCTCTCAGCGGATGGATCGCATGCGGTCTGCTCGGGTTTCTCGGTCCGTTTATTCCCAACTCGTTCCACAGATTCGGCGGGGCCGGCCCGCTCGCCGCACGGCACTGGGATCGCGTGGAAATCCGTCGGGCACTGGTGGTCATCCCCACCTACAACGAGGCCACGGGCATCCGGACAATTCTGGAGCGGACGCTTGCGCTGTCCTCCCTCCTCGAGATTTTGGTTGTGGACGACGGCTCACCGGACGGCACTGCGGACATTGTGCGGGCTCTGGAGGCTTTTGGAACGCGCGTTCATTTGCTGGAACGGCGGGGGAAACTCGGCCTTGGCAACGCCTACAATGCCGGGTTCGCGTGGGCAAAAGAACAGCGATTCGACGCGGTCATCGAGATGGATGCCGATCTCTCGCACGATCCGGCCGACATCCCGCGCCTGATCGCGGCGCTCAATGCCGGCGCGGATGCCGCCGTCGGCTCGCGCTACATCGGCGGCGTGCGCGTGATCAACTGGCCCGAACACCGCCTGATGCTCAGCGCGTTCGCCTCGAAATTTGTCCGATTCGTCACCGGACTTCCGTTGACCGATGCCACCAGCGGCTTCAAGGCCCTGCGCATCGAGGCCCTCAACGCGATCCCCGAGAGCGCATTCAAAGCGCAGGGCTACGGCTTCCAGATCGAACTTCACCACGCGCTCTGGAAATCCGGCGCAAACATTGTCGAGGTGCCGATCGTCTTCACCGAACGCCGCAACGGCCAAACGAAAATGAACGCGGGCATCGCCGTCGAAGCCTTCACCCGCGTTCTCCAGCTTTCCAGACGATGAATAACGAACAAAAAATCTGGACCCGTGGCGACGTGGTGACCGGCCTCACAACCGGCCTGCTCGCCTTCGCCGTCTATGCCTGGACGGTCGCGCCAAACGTCACCCTTCTCGACTCCGGCGAGTTCACTGTCGCCGCCCAGCATTTCGGAGTCCCCCATCCGACCGGATATCCGCTCTGGACGCTGCTCTCCTGGCTTTTCTCACAGCTCCCGCTCGGCAATGCCTCGTGGGAGATCAACCTCTTCAGCAGTGTCTGCGCGGGGCTTGCGGTCGGCCTGTTTGCGGCGCTGGCACGGAGCTCGCTGCGTTGGCTGTTGGGCGACTCCTTGGCAAAGTGGACCGGCCTCTCAACGACGGTCTCGGTCACCTGCGGCCTGCTTTACGCGTTCAGTTTTTCGATGTGGTCGCAGGCGACGATCACGGAGGTCTATGCGCTCCATGCGCTGCTGACCGGAGCCTACCTGACGGCCCTCTATGCTTGGCTGAGAAAGCCGGATTCCCTGGGGAGATTGCTGTTCGCCTTTTTCCTGCTGGCCCTCTCCTTCAGCAACCACCAACTCACCCTCTCGATGCCACCGCTGGCATTTCTGGCCGTCCTGCTCGTAAGGCGGCAGATGTTCTGGGATCTGCTGGTGGCATCGCTCATAACGGCGATGATCGCCTACTTCGGCTTTGCCATCCTTTCCCAGGCGCTTCCGCTGCTGAAAACCTCGATCCGTTTTTTTTATTTTGGCGCTCTCTGTTTTGTCGTCCTGCTGGCTGTCCGGCGCATGAAGATCGAGTGGCGGTTGATCGCCTATCTGCCGTTTGTCGTCGCGTTCGGTTTGCTGCCCTATGCCTACATGCCGCTGGCCTCCTCGACAAATCCCCCGATGAACTGGGCCTACACGCGCACGCCGGAGGGGTTCTTCTTCTCGTTCAATCGCTCGCAATACGACAGCCCGCTTTCGCAGGTGAGCCTCAGCACGCTGGGCCGCTTTCTGGGCACCGTGCCCCCCGACGCGCCGCCCAAGCCGCCCAAGGAGGAAGACGGCACGGGCGATCAGCAAAAATCCCTCCTCACACGCATTCAGGAATGGGCCGGATTTTTCTGGCTCCAGCTCGGGCGCAGTTTCACGCCCCTGGGAATCCTGGGATATTTCGGCGCCCTGTTCCTTCTTTTGCGCCTTCGCAATGTGGAACGGCGCACGTGGATCTACCTCCTGGAGATCGGCTTTGTTCTTGCCGTCTTTCTGCAACCGATCCTGGAAGGAGCGACCATCGACGCCTCCGGATGGTGGCAGCAAATGCCCTACCACACCTACACGAATTTCTTCTTTGCCCAGCTGGCGGCCCTGGGAATTGCCCTCGGTGCCGTCGCTCTCTTTGAACGCATGCCGCGCCTCGCCGGAATGCGCTTTGCCCTTTTCCTCCTGCCTCTGGTGCCGCTGTATGTCAACTACGACGGCTGCAGCCAGAAGAACCGCTGGTTCGGATGGCAGTTCGGCCATGACATGCTCAAGGATCTGCCCGAAGGCAGCATCGTGTTCGGGGGCACCGATCCCGGCCGCTTCGTGCCGACCTACATGATTTTCGGCGAAAGCGGACAGGAAGCGCGGTTCAAGCGCGATCCCGCGTTCGACCGGCGCGATCTTTACATCATCACGCAAAACGGTGTGGGGGAACCGCTCTACCGAAAATATCTCGCCGACCACTACGGGCCGAACCGGCCCGCACCAAAAAATGCCTTCGAGCGTTGGCTGGGACGGGCCGACATCTACCCGAAAAAGACGTTGGTTTTTCCCACCGACGCAGAGGTTCAGACCGCTGTGGAAAAAGAATTGAACAAACCCTCCGACGCGTCCGCGGATCCTCCGGATCGCGCCCTCGGTCACAGCGTGGCCACCCGTCTTATCTGGGAAAAGAACCGGGACAAGCATGCGTTCTTTGTCGAGGAAAGTTTCCCGCTCAAGTGGTCGTATGACCATGCGCTCCCCCACGGGCTGGTTTACGAGATCAGCAAAGAACCGTTGAAGGAAATCCCCGCGGAGGTCGTCCAAAAGGACTTCGCCTTCTGGAAAAAATACATCGGGGAGTTGTTCGACAACCCGGACTTCGGCAAAGACTACGATGCCCGGCATTCGTTCTCGAAACTCCGCTCGACAACCGGCAACATTTACCAGCACTGGAAAATGGACAAGGAAGCCGAGCGCGCCTATCGGGAAGCACTCCGTCTGTGGCCGGGAAATCCCGAGAGCCTGCAGGCACTCACCAAGACGCTCTGGGATCGTTCGGATTTCGACGGATTGTTGGCCCTGCTCGAACCGGCCATTGCGGGCGATCCGAACAACGAACACCTCCTGCGCATTTGGGCGGTCACGGAAAAACTCAAAGAAGTCGAAGGCGACATCCATTCGCTGCAGGCGGCACTTATCCGACAGCCCCGCAGCCGCGACACCGCACAAAACCTTCTCAAGCTTTACGCGTCTGTCGGCAAAACCAACAAGGCGGCCGACCTCCTCGACAAATCGCTGTCCGTCTTCCAGGATGATCCGGATTTTCTGCGCAATGCAACCGCTTTTGCGGAGGCCAACAATCTCAAAAAACAACAACTCGCCGCCGCAGTCCGCCTCGCCGGCATCGAAGCCGACAACCCGGAAAACTCTCTGGTGCTCGCGCGCGCCGCTTTCCTCAACAACGACAAAAAAGCGTTTTACCCCGCCGCAAAGCAGGCAATCCGAATCGGCGGGCTGCCCCTGCGCGAGGCGTTTGAAAAGAATCCCCTCTTCGCCCCCTGGCAAAAAGATCCGGAGTTCAAAGCCCTCCGCAACGAACCAACGGAGCCTCCCAAGTCGCCGGAGCCTCCCAAGCCCGCAGCCCCTGACGGTAAAAAATAATCGCACCTCAAAATAACCGGACTACGCTGCGGCCAGGGCGTCCCGCCCGTTTCTATGGTAATTCTAAAAACCGAAATGAACCACAGAGAACAGGCACGGAGTGAAACCAGTTGAAGAAATGGGGGTTGCGAAACCACACAAGGCAAAGGGATTGCTCACCCAAAAGAGGATTCCTCATCAAGCCTTCAATATTCTGTAACTCTCTTGCTCTGTGCTCTCTGTGTCCTCTGTGGTTCATTCCCTTTTTCTCTTTTAGGGTAATCTGTGATTTCTCTCCCAAATCTGGTGGAGTTGTTCCTTGTGCACATCAGGGAAAAGAAGAAGTCCCGGCGTTACTTGCCTGCCAAGGAGAGGTTGAAAGAAATCCGCGCCGCCAGGGCGGCTGGCGTTGTGGCACTGGTCAGCTGGCCTCCTATAAACTGACAATTCTTGCGGCGCTCAGAGATCCTTGACGAAGGATTCCAGATCCGCGCACCGGATTGCCGAGCGGAGAAGGACATGCAGGCGTGCGGAATCAACGATGTGACCGG
>Ga0118677_10000323_pt1 | contig 104708 bp, 77 predicted proteins | sample AliMusrvi5mmetaG_FD_86154 | JGI IMG/M metagenome (GOLD analysis project Ga0118677, IMG submission 86154) | reverse complement strand
GCATCAGGATGCCCCATTATTTACACCCGACGGTGGATTCAATATTGGTAACAACTATCTGTACGATATTTCTCTCTCGGGAAATGGCACTGATCCCGGAACCCGAGAGCTATATCTAAACGGCAAGCTGGTAAATACAGTTGTCACTGACCCAACGCAGACAGCCAACTGGACAGATCAGCCGTCACTTGGCATGGCCAGGGCTTGGCAGGATCTGGGTGGTGGTGTTATTGGGGTTGGACCTTATCTATGGGGATATGACGGTCTGATTGCCGAAATAGTTATCTATAACCGTGCGCTTACCGCAGATGAAAAGAAAGCTGTTGGCGGATATCTGGCTGAGAAATACGGTCTTTACACTGAATATAATCCTTCTGCTGTGGTTCCTAACGGACTGAAGTTCTGGTTAAGAGCCGATAGAGGAGTCCGAACAGCCTCCGGCGCAGCCGCGGTGGGCGGTGACGCTGGATTTGATCATCTCGACTGCGGGGATGGTCTGCCGGTAAGAGGGATGCGGCTGCCGGGTGAAGGGAAGTCCGTAGAGGCGGTCGAGTTCTGGGGTGGTCAGGTGTTCGGCCGGAGGAGCGAATACTACGGTCCGGCCGGCATGGGCCTGGGCCAGCCAGGAGCACGAGAGCATCTGCTTCTCCAGGGCCAAGGTGGCGGTCATGAGCTTTTTGGGATCGGCCAGGATGTCCTCGTAAGAGGGCAGGCTTTGGCAGTCCGCCGGCGCGGCCTGGGAAATATAGGCGGTGCCGGGAATGCCTTGCAGATTTTCCTGGCCGGCCAGCCGCCGGGCGATTTCCAGGATGGCGCGTTCGGCCATGCCGTAGACGAGGAGGTCGGCTTTGGAATCCAGAAGGATGGAGCGGCGCAAGGAGTCGCCCCAGAAGTCGTAGTGAGCGGCCCTTCTTAAGGATGCCTCGATGCCGCCAAGCACCACGGGCAGGCCGGGGAAGGCCTGCTTGACGAGGCCGGTGTAGACCATGCTGGCGCGGTTGGGCCGGCCGCCGGCGCGGCCGCCGGGGGTGTAGGCGTCGTCCGAGCGCTTCTTGCGGAAGGCGGTGTAGTGGGCGAGCATGGAGTCGAGGGCCCCGGCGCCGACCCCGGCGAAGAGGCGGGGGCGGCCGAGGCGCAAGACGTCCTGGGGCGAGTCCCAGCGGGGCTGGGCCACGATGCCGACGCGCCAGCCGTGCGCGACGAGCCAGCGGCCGAGGAGGGCGGAGGCGAAGGAGGGGTGGTCAACGTAGGCGTCGCCGCTGACGAGCAGGATGTCGAGTTCCGGCCAGCCGAGGAGGTCCATCTCGGCCCGGGTGGTGGGGAGGAAGTGGGGGGAGTCCATCCAAGAATATTTTATCAGTTACGGGGGATGGGAGCGTTCTTCGTTGTAAGTTTCAGGTCGAAGCAATATAATCCTGCAAGGAAGCTCGCGAGGTTTTTTTGAGGAAGTGCTGCGGAGTTTTCGCTTTGAGGAGAATCGGAGGTCGCGATGAGAAAAAGTCTGATCTATTCGTTGTCGCTTTGCATTCTGTCGGTCAGCCTCGCCGGCGCGCAGACAGCCTTGCCCAGCACGGCGACGTACTCCGGCCACGGCGCGGCCAGCGTCTCCAAGGACATTCTGGAGAAATTCGCGCCCAAGCTGTTGGCCGACACCCTCTCGCGCAAGATCCAGGCCATGCTTGATGTGCGCGCCCCCGGCGCCGGCGCCTTGGCCCCGGACGGCAAGGCTCTTTATTTTAGCTGGCGCGTCACCGGCGTGCCCCAGGTTTGGCGCATCGACGGCCCCATGCGCTTTCCCATCCAACTGACCGGCGGCCAGGATGCGACCTTGCTCAAGGACATCGCGCCGGACGGCAGCTTTCTGGTCATCTCCCGCGACCGCAAGGGCGAGGAGAATCCCGGGCTCTACCTCCAGGACCCGCAAGGCGGACCGCTCCAGGTCATCCAGCATAAGCCCGGCATCCAGACGGAGTTCCAATTCGTCAGCGACGACAGCCGCTGGGTCTATTTCCGCTCCAACGACAAGAAGCTCTACGCCTACGCCCTCTACCGCTACGACCGCGCCCAGAAGCGCATCGAGGAAGTCTTCGCGCAGGACGGGCTCTGGGATATCGCCGACCACAAGGGCGGCCGCCTGCTCCTGGCAAAGGAAGTCGGCTCCAACATGGCCGAGTTTTACGAACTGGACGAAGCGAGCAAGGCCCTGACGCCCCTGTTCGGGCAGGGCGAGCGTGAGGACTACTCGGCCATGTACGGGCCGGGCCAAGGCGAGATCCTGGTCAACACCCCGCATTTCGGCGAGTTCCGGCGGCTCTACTCTTGGCGGCGCGGCAAGTTCACTCCCATCTCCCCCGATATCAAGCATGACGTTTCGAACTGGTCCATCGACCACCCGCGCCGGCGGGTCCTCTACACCGTCAATGAAAGCGGCTATACCAGGCTCCACGCCATGGACGCGCGCATCCACGCGGAACTCAAGCTGCCGGCCTTGCCGTCCGGAGCCGACCATGTCTTCTTCGGCGCGACGACTCAAGATGGGCGGTTCTCCGTGCTCGCCGTCGATCCCGGGACGCGGCCTCTGGAAAGTTATGTCCTGGATTGGCGCAGCGGAAGTTTGAGCCGCTGGCATGCGGGCAGCGCCCCGGAGGTGGACCTCTCCGGGTTCGTGCGCGCCAAACTGGAAAGCTACCCCGCCCGCGACGGCACTGCGATCCCGGTCTTCGTGCGGGAGCCCAAGGATTGCGCCAAGCCCTGCCCCGTCATCGTGGAGTTCCACGGCGGGCCGGAGGGCCAGGCCAAGCCTGGCTTCTCGCCCTACGCGCAGATATTCCTGGACGCGGGCTTCGTCTTCGTGGAGCCCAACGTGCGCGGCAGCGACGGCTACGGCAAGACCTGGATCCATGCCGACGACGGTCCCAAGCGCCTGAACATCATCACTGATATCGAGGACGCGGCCCTCTGGGCGCGCAAGCGTTTCGCCGACAACGGCGTCGCGCCCAAGGTCGGTATCGCCGGCGGCAGCTACGGCGGGTACTCGAGCTTGGCCGGCATGACCATGTTCGCGGGCGCCTATGACGCGGGCGCGGAAGTGGTGGGCATATCCAACCTGGTCACCTTCCTGCGGAACACCGCGCCGTACCGCCGCATCCTGAGGGCCAGCGAGTACGGAGACGTGGACAAGGACCGCGATGCCCTTATCAAGCTTTCGCCGATCACCTACCTCGACCGGCTCAAGGGGCCGATGCTCTTGATCCAGGGCGCCAGCGATCCGCGCGTGCCCGTAGGCGAGGCCCTGCAATTCTACGACGCGCTGCAGGCCCGCGGGGTGGACTCCGAACTGCTCATCTTCCCCGACGAGGGCCACGGCGCGCAAAAACGCGACAACCGCGTCTTCCAGATCGGCTATACCTTGCGCTTCTTCGAGAAGCACCTGCAAAGCAAGGCGAGCTAGGCGCTTCCGGGCTAGGCCCAAAGAACCCTGCCTTCAGGGTCCGTCGGCTCATGCGGCGCTTGAGACGGGATTGCTATACTCGAAGCGACATGGCGATTCCGGCTCGAGTCTTTGGCCTCGCGCTTCTCCTGCTCGCCGCGGCCTTGCGGCCTGGCGCGGCGCTGGACCCCATGGACATTCCCTTTGACGGCCCGGGCCTCTCCGCGAGCCGGATCCTCTCCGAGTTGCGCGCCGACATCGCCTCGCCGGCCGGGCGCGCGGCCTTCCCCATCGGGCCCGCGCGGGCGGTCCGGCCCGTGGTGGTCGCGGTCAGCGGGCTGGCCATGGATGATATCGGGCTCTGCGGGGTGGAACTCAGGGACATCGTCAAGATCTGGAAGGAACTCTTTCCCAACCAGCCTCCGGACGTGGCGCGCATCAGCCGGGCCCTGGCCGCCTTGCAGGACACTTTGCGCGACGCCGGGGGCGACAAGCCGCGGCCGCAGGACTACCTGGCAGAGTCGCTACGCGAGGCGGCGCAAAAATACCGCCTCGATGTGGAGATCGTGGATTTCCCCTGGTCCCGCGACCCCAAGGACTCGGACCGCGCCGCCGACGAGTTCACGCGCCATGCGCACCAGATGCACATGCCCCTCATGCAGTGCCCCCATCGTGGGCACCAGCACCACGCGTTTCATGCCTGCGCGGCGACGCCAGACGCGCAGTTCGGTCTCCTTATGAATCACTTTCATCCGCTCTGAGTTACGCCTCCGCCCCCAGCCGCTGAAGCTGATACGTGCCACTGTGGATTTCGGCGATCCAGGACTCGTGATCCAGATACCAGCGCACTGTGCGTCGAAGTCCTGAAGCGAAGGTTTCCTGAGGCCCCCAGCCCAGCTCGCGCTCGATGCGGGAGCAGTCGATGGCGTAGCGCCGGTCATGCCCGGGGCGGTCCTTGACGAAGGTGATCAATTCTTCCGCCGTGCGCTTCAGTTCGGGGCACTCGGTGTTCACGGCGGCGATGATCGCATGCACCACGTCAATGTTCTTCATCTCGCACTTGCCGCCGATGTTGTAGGTCTCGCCGATCTCACCTTTGAGCAGGGCGAGGAACAGCCCGCGGCAGTGGTCTTCCACGTACAGCCAGTCGCGCACATTGGCACCGTCGCCATACACCGGCAGCTTCTCGCCATGGATCACCTTCTGGATCATGAGCGGCATGAGCTTCTCCGGGAACTGGTAGGGTCCGTAGTTGTTCGAGCAGTTGGTCGTCACAAGCGGCAGCCCGTAGGTGTGAACGTACGCGCGGGCGAGGTGGTCGCTGCCTGCCTTGCTGGCGGAGTAGGGGCTGTTGGGCGCGTAGGGGGTGATCTCGCTGAAGGCGGGATCAGCCGCACCGAGCGAGCCGAACACCTCATCCGTGCTCACATGCAAGAACCGGAAGTCCAGATGGCCGGCGGCGCTGCGCTCCTTGTGCCAGGACCGCGCGGCTTCGAGCAGGCGGAAAGTGCCCACGAAGTTGGTCATGATGAAATCCTCGGGCCCGTCAATGCTGCGGTCCACATGGCTCTCCGCCGCCAGATGCATCACCGCATTGATGTCGTGCTCGCGCAGCAGCCGGCCCACCAGGGCCTCGTCCAGAATGTCGCCGTGAACAAACACATGCCGTGGATCCCCCTTGAGCGCAGCGAGGTTCGAGAGATTGCCCGCATAAGTCAGCTTGTCGAGATTCACCACCCTGGCGATGGTCACACCCCGCTCAGCACCTGCGACCCCCAGCAGGTAATGCACGAGGTTGGAGCCGATGAAGCCGGCTCCGCCGGTCACGAGAATGCGCAGGTCCTGGTTTGCCATGAGTCAGTGGAATGGGGAAAACGAGCCTACCCGGGGAAGACTGGTGCGACAACTTCGAAGTCTGAGGGAAATGACCCCTGCGGTGCCAATCGCCCCACGTCACGCAAAAGCGTGTCCGATGGGAACGTTTGCCTCTGGACTTCCACCACCCCCCTGCTCCATTTGCACCCCATGACACGACGGGACCTCACACTCGCTGCCTTTGCAGCCATCACCCTTTTAAGCTTCCACACCCCGGCGCAGGCGGCCGGTCAGGAGGCGGGCTTTGCCTTCAAGGATGGTGACACGGTGGTCTTGCTGGGCAGTACCGTCATTGAGCGTGAGCAGCGCTACGGCTACTTCGAAAGTTCGCTGGCGCTGGCGCTGGGTGACCACAAGAAGGTCAAGATGCGCAACCTGGGCTGGAGCGGCGACACGGTTTTCGGCCAGGCACGGTCCTATTTCGGGCCGCCGGAGGAAGGGATTCAGCGTCTCACCGCCCACTTGGAGATGATCAAGCCGAGTGTGGTGATCCTTTGCTATGGCGAGAATCTGGCCCACGACTCGCTAGAGACGGCCCCGGACTTCCTTACTGGTTACCGCGCCCTGATTGACCTGATCCGCGAAAAGTCGCCCGGCGTACGCCTGGTGATCGCCACTCCGCCGCCGCTGGAAAACCTGGCACCGCCGCTGCCGGACCAGACGGAGGCCAACAAGCATCTGGCAAGCTTGAGGGACGAGCTGGCCAGATTCGCCCGAAGCCAGAACGTGTTCTTCGTGGACTGGTTCACGGCGATGGGAGGCATCCCCAAGGCGGGCGTTCCCGAGCATCCGCTTACCGAAAACGGCGTGCACCACACCCAGGAAGGCTACCAGAAGCTGATTTCGAAGCTCATCGCCGCCCTGGGGCTCAGGATGCCCGATGTGTCCCCTGCCGCCTTCGAATCCCTGCGCAAGGCCGTTGTGGCCAAGGACACCTTGTTCTTCGACCGCTGGCGCCCACAAAACGAGACCTACCTCTTCGGCTTCCGCAAACACGAGCAGGGCCAGAACGCCAAGGAGATCCCGATGTTCGACCCCTTGATTGCGGATGGGGACAAGAAGATCCAGGAGCTGAAGGCCACCGTGCTGGCCAGCGCGAAGCGCCCCTGAGTGGTCGCCCACGCCCTGATTGCCCCGCCCCTCCTGTTTGACACATCACTGAATTTTCGTTTGTACCTATGACACCTTCTTTCCGGCATTTCCTCCTCGCCGCCAGTCTGATCCTCCCTTTCTCAAACGGCCTGCTGCATGCCGCCCAGCCCAAATCCCTTGCGGACGTTCCAAGCGCTGATCCCGAAGTCGAAAAGGCCGGGTTCGTGGTGCCGGAGGGCTTTGAGATCAATCTGTTCGCTTCGGACCCGATGATCCAGAAGCCGGTGCAGATGAACTTCGATGCGCAGGGCCGCCTCTGGGTGGTGAGCAGCACGACCTACCCCCACATCAAGCCGGGCGAGGAGGCCAAGGATGAAATCGTGGTGCTGGAAGATACCAAGCATGCGGGCAAGGCCGACAAATCCACGGTGTTTGCCGGCGGCTTGCACATCCCCACCGCCGTCATTCCAGGTGACGGCGGCGCTTACGTGGCAAATTCGACCGAAGTGCTGTTCCTGAAGGACACAAATGGCGGTCTGAAGGCCGACGAACGCAAAATCATTCTGAGCGGCTTCGGCACCGAGGACACGCACCACCTGTTGCACACCATGCGCTTCGGGCCCGAGGGGCTGCTGTACTTCCTCCAGTCGATCTACATTCACAGCCACATTGAGACCCCCTGGGGCGTGCGCCATCTGATGGGCGGCGGCGTGTGGGAGTTCCGGCCGGAGACGCGCAAACTGGAGTGCATCAGCAAGGGCCTCATCAATCCCTGGGGATTTGAGTTCGACCGCTGGGGCCAGTCCTTTGCCGCCGATGGCGCAGGCAGCGAAGGCGTGAATTACATTTTTCCCGGCAGCGTCTTCGCCACCTCGCCGGGTGCCAAGCGCATCGTCCATGGCATGAGCCCCGGCCAGCCCAAGCAGGCAGGCCAGGAAATTGTCGATGATCCGGCTTGGCCGGAAAACTGGCAGGGCACTGTGATTCAGAACGACTTCCGCGGCGGCCGCATCAATCGTTTCACCCTCACGCCCAACGGCGGCGGCTATGTCGCGAAGCAGGAAAAGGACGTGCTCGCTTCCACCCACGTCGCCTTCCGCCCCATCGACGTGAAGTTTGGCCCCGATGGCGCGCTCTACATCGCCGACTGGTACAACCCCATCATCCAGCATGGTGAAGTCGATTTCCGCGATCCGCGTCGCGACCATGAGCATGGCCGCATCTGGCGTCTCACAGCCAAAGGCCGCCCGCTGGATGCCTGGCCTGAAATCGCTGGCAAGCCCGTGCCCGAGCTGCTGGAGATGCTCAAATCGCCGCGCAAATACGTACGCCACTTCGTCAAGCGCGAACTGCGTGCCGATGGTGCCGCCGCAGTGGTGCCAGCCGTGGACGCCTGGGCGGACAAGCTCGACAAATCAGCCCCCGACTCCCAGCACCAGTTGCTGGAGGCAGCCTGGACACGCGAGTGCGTGAACCAGTTCTCACCCAAGCTCTGGCGCAGCGTGTGGGCCAGTGGCGACTACCGCGCCCGCGCCGCCGCCCTGCGCATCCTCAGCCATCGCTGGCGTGAGCTCCCGGATGCCATGCCGGTGCTCGCCAAGGCCATCGCCGATGAAAACGCCCAGGTGCGCCTGTGGGCCCTCGTCGTGCTGGCGGACATGCGTTCACCAGCCGCCTTCGAAATCGCTCTGCGTGCTCTCGACAGCCAGATGGACGATAACCTCGACTTCCTGCTGGAACAAACCGCCCGCGAGCAGGCCGAAGTCTGGATGCCCGCGATGCAGAACGGCAAACTTAAGCTCACCAACCCAAGGCACTTCGTGTACGCGCTCAAGAGCACCAACCGCAGCGATGCGCTGCCTCCCCTCTTCACAGCGCTCAAGAGCGGCAAGCTCAGCGCCGAAGATGCCGCAGCCGTGCTCGGTGTGGCAGGTGATGCCGCCGATGCCGCGCAGGCCAAGCAGATGGTGGACATGGTGAACAATCCCGCCATGACCTCCCAGGTCGTGGGCCTCATGGAGGCGCTCATGAAAGCCGCCAGCAGCCGTGGCGTGAAACCTGAAGGTGCCGAAGCCGCCATCACCGCCTGGCTCGCCAGCCCACGGCCTGAAATTGTCCATCACGCCGCTTTCCTGGCCGGCTATTGGAAGGTCGAAAGCGCGCGCGAAACCCTCGTGGGCCTGCTCACCAATGCCGCCACCATCCCAGCCATCAAGGATGGCGCCTTGCGTGGTCTCACCGCTCTCGGCGGCCCGAAAACCCGCGACTTGTTTGACAAGCTGTTCAGCGAAAGCTCGGACCCCGGATTGAAGGCGCTGTGCATTGACGGCCTCACCAGCGTAGCCCCCATCCTCGCCGCGAAGCGTGCCGTGGAATTCCTGGCCACCGCCACCACCGGCGCCAAGGCAAGTTCCGTATTGAATGCCTTCCTCAAGAACAAGAAGCTGCCGGATCTGCTGGCAAAGGAACTGGCGGGCAAGACCATCCCCGAAACCATCGCCGTGGAAGGCATCCGCATGGCCACCACCCGCGGGGTGCAAGGCGGCCTTGCCGAGGCGCTCAAGACCGCCGGCAAAGTCAAGCCGGTGGACCACATGCCAACCGGGGCCGATCTGGCAGCGATGGTGGCCAAGGTGAAAGCCGAAGGCGACCCCAAGCGCGGCGAAGCCGTGTTCCGCCGCGCGCAACTGCTGTGCATGACCTGCCACGCCATCGGCGACGCCGGCGGTGTGCTGGGACCCAACCTTGTCAGCATCGGCGCCAGCGCGCCCGTTGACTACCTGATCGAATCGATCCTCGATCCCAGCGCCAAGATCAAGGAAGGCTACCACATGATCATCGTCACCAAGAAGGATGGTGGCATCATCAGCGGCGGCCTGGTGCAGGATGGCAATGACGAGGTGGTGATCCGCGATCCCGCCAACCAGATGCAGAAGATCGCCAAGTCCCAGATCGCCAGCCGCCTCATCAGCCCCGTCAGCATGATGCCTCCCGGGCTCACCGCCAGCCTGCGCAAGGACGAATTCCTCGACCTGGTCAGCTTCCTCAGCCAGCTCGGCAAAGAAGGTGCCTTCAAGATCGCGCCCAACAAATTCGTCCGCACCTGGCGCACCATGGGCCTCATGGAGCAGGCCGATATCGACCATGTCCGCCATGACGGGCTGCCTAACCTCAATGACCGCAACTACAAGTTCCCCTGGCAGCTCGCCTACAGCCAGGTCAGCGGCGATCTCCCGCTCGGGGAGCTGCCCGCCGCCGCAAAAATGTACCCGTGGTTCCCCAAGATCGCGCAATTTGGCCTGAAACTCACCACCGATGGCCAGGTCAAGCTGCGCCTCAGCGAGATCAAAGGCGTGATCGTGGTGGTGGACAAAGAGGCGATCAAGGATCTGAAGGCCGACCTTCCTCTCGATCTGAAGGCCGGCAGCCACTTGGTCACCGTTCTCGTTACCCGCGAAGCCGCAGACCTCAAGGCCCTGCGTGTCGAGCTGCTGGAAGGCGCGGCGGTGTTGGAGTAGTCGCCCTCCCGCTGCTTGGCCCTACTCCGCCGCGATGTGCGCGCCCTTCTCCGCGACGGAGCGCTTCATTAACGGAATCAGCAGCACCAGGGAGAACCCAAGGATGGCAAAAAACCAAAAGCAGTCGAAATAGCCCAGTGCCGAGGCCTGCTGCTGACGCAGGCCTTCGAGATTCTGCCAAACCATCTGCTGGGCGGCAGCGGGATCGCCCGTCTGCTGGACGAATGCGGGCAGCGAATCACTGGAAAAAGCATTCACGGCAGGGTTCAAGGGGTCAAGCTGGTCCACCAGCCGCGCCCCGTGGAAGATGGTGCGCCGCTCCTGAAGGGTCTGTGCCATCGAAGTGCCCACGCTGCCGCCTTCATTGCGCAGGAGGCTCACCAGCCCGATCGCCGCCCCGCGCAATCTTTGGGGGGTGTACAGATAGGCTGCCACATTGAGAGGGGCGAAGATGGATGACAAGCCGACAATCATGACGATGCGCGGCCAGATGACCTGGCGCGGGCTCATGTCCAGGTTCATGTGCGCCATCCAAAAATTGCCCAATGACATCGTAATCAGTCCCGCGCCGATCATCCAGCGCGCATCGACCCCCCGGCCCAGGAGAACGCCGATCACCGGCAGAAGCATCACCGAAGCAATGCCCGCCGGGCTCATCACCAGGCCAGAATGAGTGGCATCATATCCAAACAGCGATTGCAGCAGGCCCGGCAGCATGGTCGTGCTGCCGTAGAGCACACCGAACGCACAAAAAGTAATGATGGATGCCGAGGCCAGATTTCGCTCCGCCAGAGGCCGCAGGTTGATCACGGGATTGGATATTTTCAACTCCCGCCAAACCAGGCCGCCCAAGCCGATGACAAACAACACACCCAGCATCTGCACGCGGCCTGCGGAATCGCCAAACCAGTCCCATTCCTGTCCTTTGCTGAGCAGAACCTCCCAGCACACCATGGTGATGATAAGCAGGCTGAGCCCGATGGAGTCGAAGTTCAGCGGCTTCTTCTTCAGCTCAGCCCGGTCCTTTTTGAGATACTCAGGATCCTCCAGAAGGTAAGCGCAGGCGCCCAGCGCCAGCAACCCCACGGGAATGTTGATGTAGAAAATCCAGCGCCACGAGTAGTGGTCCGTGATGTAGCCACCCAAGGTGGGCCCCAGGATCGGTGCGATGAGGGCGGCGATGCCGAAAAGGGTCATGGCAGACCCTTGCTTTTCCGGGGGGAAGCTGTCGAGCAGCACACCCTGGCTGGAGGGCTGCAAACCGCCACCCGCGAGGCCCTGAAGGATGCGGAAGGTGATCAACTGGCCCAGGCTGGTGGCCATGCCGCACATCACCGAAGCGAGGGTGAACACAGCGATGGAGAGAAGGAAGTAATTGCGCCTGCCCAGATGCGCCGAAATCCAGCCAGTCAGCGGCAGGATGATGGCATTGGCGGCCAGGTAGCTGGTAATCACCCATTCGCCATCGCTCACCGTGGCAGAGAGACCGCCGGCGATGTAGCGCAGGGCGACATTGGCGATGGTCGTGTCGAGCACTTCCATGAACGTGGGAACCACCACCGCCAGGGCAATGATCCACGGATTGAACGTGCGCCGGACCTGTATGGAAGGCACCGGCTCATGCAAGGAAAGTGTGGCGGCGGCGCTCACGACTTGGGCTCGGCAAGCGTCGGCAAAGGTTGCAGGTAGCCTCCGGCGTTGGGTCCGGTCGGCGCTTCGTTGATGTGGACTCGCGGCTCCACGGAAAGACCCACGAAGAGCGGATCCTTGTCCGCATCATAATTGACGAGGTCGATCCTGACCGGCAGACGCTGGACGACCTTGATGAAGTTTCCCGTGGCGTTCTGAGCAGGCAGCAGCGCCAAGGTCGAGCCCGTGCCCATCGTGAAGCCGGTGATGCGTCCCTGGAAGTCCTTTTTCTTCCCATACATGTCCACATGCAGATCCACGCGCTGGCCGATGCGCAGATCCGCAAGCTGGGTTTCCTTGAAATTGGCGTCCACCCAGATTTCCGAAAGCGAGCGGATCACCATCAAGTTCTGACCCACTTGCACGTTATTGCCAGGGTTCACATTGCGGCGGGTGATCACGCCATCAATCTCGGCGCGCACATCGCAGTACTTCAAATTGAGCTCCGCCTGGGCCAGATCCCGCTGGGCAGATTCCAGCTTCGCCATCGCCTGCTTTTGGGCCGGGGCGTCTTTCGCCACCTTGGCATATATTCGGTCGATGTTGCCGTCCGGATCCTTGCTGATGAATTCAGCCACCATGTCCTTTGGGCTCAGGTCATAGGAGGACGGCACAATTCCGAGCTGCGCCGCAGCTTGGAGCAGCTCTGCCTGCACTTGCTTGACGGAAGAGACCGTCTGTTCCAGATCCGCCGGTACCGAGGCAAGATCCGTGCCCTCCGGCGTTTTGGGCGGCAGCCCCAGCGACACGCGGCTTTGATAGACGCTCTCCAAGGCTTGGTTGTGCTGGGCCTGGGCCGCCTTCAAGGCCTCCTCGCGCTGGTCGAAGTCATCTTTGCTCACCGCTCGGCTGGCCAGGAGTCCTTTGGACCGCTGGAATTCAGCCTGCGTCAGGGCAAGCGATGCCTTGCTTTGCTCAAGGCCGGCCACGCGCGAACGAAGCAGGGCCGCCTGACTGTTCACGTCTTCGATGGAGTGCGCGAGCTTGAATCGCAGGCTGCGTGCCTGGGCTACCTGACCGCGAATGGACATCTGCGCGGCTGCGAGATCTGCCTGGGCGGAATCCACCGTCGCCTGCTTGATGGCCATCTGCACGCGGTACGGCTCCTTGTCCAATTCCACGATCAGGTCGCCCTTGCGCACGCGGTTGTTGTCCTCCACCAGCACCTTCGCGACCTGGCCGCCGACGCGAGGTGCGACAAAAGTGAGGTGGCCATTAACGTATGCATCGTCAGTCGACTCGATCGACAAGCTGGCAACAATCATCGATCCCCCCAAAAACAGGGCAGCCAGCACGACCACACCCAGGACGATGAAAAGGGGACGCCGGGATTTGGCGGGCTTGGGCGGATCAGGTGGCGGGGACGTTGATTCGCCGGACTGCGCTGGGGCTTCTACTTCGGGCGGCATGGTGAGTTTCCTTTCCAGATCGGATGGGATAGCAGGGCTTGATTAGCGTACGGGACCCAGTGTGAAACGGGTTGCATGTTTCGCGCCACAACCTTCCAACACCGGGTACTCGACGGCCTTCCGGAAGCGCGGTGGCACTTCGCTCAAACACCTGTCACGGGGGCCATTGATCCCCTCTGAATCACAGGCGAGAGGGCTCCCGCATCACGGCTTCGCAACCGCTTTGGCCACCGTAGCGGCAATGCGGGCAGCGCCTTCTTCGTTGGGATGCACCTTGTCCGGGAACATCGCTGCGCCTTGAAGCAAAGGCGTGTGCAGATCAATAATCTTGATGCCTGTGATCTGCGCGGCCTTCTGGATCGCCGGAATGACTTCATCGTGAATAATCGTTTCCGTGATGCTCCAGTTGCCCGGAAATGCCGGCGGCGGCAGGCAGGCCCAGACGGTGGGATGGCTGGGCAGCGCCTGGAACTCCCTGACCATGGCCACGTAATCGGCAGCGAACTCGTCCTTGTGAGCGCTCCAGATGCCGGTCTTGGAATCATTGGTGCCCAGGGCGATGATCACCACTTCAGGCTGCGATTTCAGCGCCCGGTGGTGGTCAAAGGGATCCGCCTTGCGCAGCATCGTCCGGCCACCCACGCCATAGTTATGCACGGCATAGCTGGGCCCCAGAAGCTTCTGGAGCTGGGCGGGATAGCTGCCCGTCGCCGGGTCCCGCGTTCCCACTCCTTGCGTGATGCTGTCGCCCACACAGGCCACCTGTATCGGGCCGGCAGCCCTGAGGGTTCCCGTAATGGCCACGAGCGAGAGAAAACAGAATAGCCGGATCATAATCAGATAGATCTGAGGGCCAGTGGAAACGGCGGCCCTCAGATCAACTGACTAGCATGATGGCCAGCCATCCTCAATGATTAAACAAGAACGCCGGTGAATTGATCAGCGCCCAGGCCAGATCCTGCGCGGCTGTCAGCCGCTTGTTCGTCAACTGCTCCTGGCTGAGACCGACATCGCGGCGGAACTGCAGCAGCTTGGGATCAATGACGATGGGCTTCTGGGCATTCGTGTACTTCTCCTCCAGCATGACGAGCTGCGGATCCACGGCCAAAGGCCTTTTCGCCGCAGCGAGCACGCGCTCGTTGGTCTGGTAGTCGCGGTACTGGTTGAGGAAGTGTTCACGCAGCAGCGCGACCTGTTCCTTGGTACGCTTGGCGACAGGCGTTTTCACGGCATCAGCCACATCCTTGGAGGCACCGAAGCGGACCAGCGGACTCGTGCTGACGTATAGGCGGAACTTGCCTAGGTTGTATTTTCCGCCCTGGAACGTCTGCCCCAGAGTAAAGGCCAGCGTGGTGCCTCCCTCAAAGCCGACGGGGTCCTTGGCTTCGAAGATGGCCTCGTGGCGGTAGCCGGTTTCAGGAGACAAAGCCCAGCCCCGGTCGCGATTGCCAACTTTGGTGGCGGCGGCGACGTCGAAATTGGCCTGTGAGAAGTCGGCCCGAGCCTTCACCAGCGCGACTTCGCCAGCCTTCTTCTTCGTCCGTTTCACATCGCCGGGATTGGCCTGAACGGTGAACTGGGTAAGGACAAAATTGCCATCAGGAGACAGCCCCGGGCCGTTGTTGGGCAGGCGGGCATCCGGCAGCGCTTCAATCTTGAATGCGGTGATGCCAGTCAGCGCCGTTTTGGCGGACAGCAAGTAGGTGCCGGGCACCTGGCGACCCTCTGGAAGGGCGGTCGCGAGCAACGAGCCATCGGGCTGCTTTTCCAATGTCTCAACGCCACCGGCCTTCTTCACGTTGATATCCAGCGGAATCCATTCGGTGGTCAGGTCAACATGGTCTTCCCAGATAGCCTGGGCAGGGGCGGAGGCATCTGCCACGCTTTTCACCGTAGTCTGCGCCTTCTTGATGGCGGCCTCGCGTGCTGCAGTCTTTTTGATGATGTCGGGAGCAATCTTGGCCTTGTAAGCTTCGAACGCCGTCTTCGTCGAGCCGACGGCGGCCACGCGTTCGGCCTCGGCCTTGGCGATGATCGCCTTCTGCTCGGCTTCCTTCACGGCAAGCTGCCCGGCAAGTGCCTTGTTCTCCGCATCCATGCCCTGCATCGAGGCCAGCGCGGCATCAATCTCCTTGGCAGTGGCGGGGCGGTTGAGAATGCGGACAAAAATTTCATCCACCAGCTTGCGATCATCCTTCACCTCCTTGGTGAGTTTCGCGATGGCGTTCTTCGGGTCGCTGATGGCATCGCCGACCGTGGGGCCGGACATCAGCGCCATCACCGGACCGAGGTTCACGTCGTTGCTGCGTTCGCACTCACACACGCTTTCACGCACCGGACGGCCAAAGTTGCCGAGGAAGCCGTCGGGCAGTTTCACCTGGGCATCGGCAAGCTGGGCTGCTCGGGTGCCGGGTGCCACGCCGGGAATGTTAAAGGCGGAGCCGGTGACGGAGTGCACGGCATCGAAGAGCACTTCCGCAGGCAGGCGCCGGGCCTTGGCGTGGCTGTAGTTGATCTTGTCATCGGCGTTCCACTGGTTGGTCTCAATGGAAAGCTGGTAGGTGCGGCTCTGGCAAATGATGCGCATCAGGTGGCGCACATTGAAGCCGCTCTGCACGAATTCGTTGGTGAGGTACTGTAGCAACTCGGGGTTCGTGGCCGGATTGCCGGCGCGGATATCGTCCAGCGGCTCGATCACACCCGTGCCCGTCAGATAGCCCCAGATGCGGTTGGCATAGCTCATGGCGAAGAAATCATTCTCCGGCGAAGTGAGCCAGGAAGCGAACTGCTCGCGGCGGGTCTTGGCGGTGGGAGATCCCAGATCCTGGTGGAACGGCAGGGTGGCAGGTGCCACCAGCTGGGTGCGCAGGTGGGTCACATCGCCTGTGGTCTTGTCGCCGATGATCTCGAACAGCGGCTTGGCCCCTTCCACGGCAGAGCCGCCGATGGTGCGGCCCGCGCTGCTGGGGTCCGTCTTGAGCTCGGTCTGGGCGAAGAAGGCGGCCGTTTGATAGTACTGGTCCTGGGTCCAGCGCTCGAAGGGATGGTCGTGGCACTTGTTGCAGTTGAAGCGCGTGGCCAGGAACAGATGCGTCGTATTCTCCATGATCTCAGCGGGTTCACGCAGAGTCTTGAAGTAACTGGCGGGCGGATTGTCCTTGTTCGAACCGCTGGCGGTCATGATGCGATAGGCGAAGCGGTCGTACGGGGTGTTGTTCTTCACCTGATCGCGGATCCAGGTGCGCAGGGCGACGGCACCTTCAAGACCGAGGAACTTGCTGTTCACCTGCAGCATGTCCGCCCACTTGTCCGCCCAATGATCCACAAAAGCATCGCTGCCGATGAGCTGGTCCATCAGTTCGTTGCGCTTCACTCGCTGGTCGCGCGTGTCCGCCATGAAGCGGCGAATGTCCTCAGCGCTGGGTGGCAGGCCGGTAAGATCGAGAGTGATGCGGCGCATGAAATCCGCATCCGTGCACACGCCGCTGGGCTCGATCTTCATGCGCTTCCACTTCTGCGCGACGAGTTCGTCGATCTTGTTGAACTTCTGCGGATCCTTCCACACGAAGGCCGAGCGGTCGCCCATCACCGTGACGGTGGTGGCGGCATAATTGCCTTCGAAGCGCGCAAGCACCGGTGCTTCGCCGCGGCGCACGGTCGTGCCCAGGCCCTTCTTGTCGGTTTCCAGAACCTCAGTATTGCCGCTGTCGATGACGGCTTCCGCCGTGACATCACGCGAGTAGCCGTCCGCATACGTGGCGATGACGCGCAATTGCTGGCGCGCGCCGATCTTTTCGATCACCGGATTTTTCGGGGAGAGTTCGATGCGCGTGACCCGTGGGGTGGCGGTATCGAGTTTCGCGCCATTGCGAATCCAGGCCTTGAGCGTCTCGTAGTAAAGCTCGCCGGGCACGCTGAGCTGGCCGCCCTCGTGCGGCACGGAGCCGCTGGCCTTGAGCAGCATGAGCGAATGCTCAGGCGACGCGACGTTCACACGCCGGGATGACAGCTCATCGGTGAAGGCGAGCACGTCATAGATGGGGTCATAACCGCGCAGGCTCAGCTTGAAGCCGTTCTTGCCTTCCTTCGAGCCGTGGCAGGTGCCTGCATTGCAGCCCATCTTGGCCACGATGGGCATGATGTCGCGGATGTAATTGGGGTGGAAGGCGACATTCATGCCGCTGACTTCCACCGGCACGCTGGCAGTCCTGCCGTTGAAAGCGATTTTCACCGTCGCCTTGCCGTCCTTTTCAGGGCGCACCATGCCGCGCTTGTCGAGAATCACCGCATCGCCGGTGAGGGAGATCGCCGCCATGCGCGTAACATCGGCGTGTGTGCCGTCGGTCATCGTCGCGGTGACCAGAAGCTGCGCATACTCAGTGGCCTTGGCAATTTTGACGAGCGCCGGTTGCACCTCGAGCGAGGCCACGACCGCGCCCTTGTGCAGGTCTTCGATGAAATCATCCTTTTTCGCAGCGATGCGCACGGTGTCATCCACGATCACATCGCTCGCTGCCAGTTCCTCCTTCTTCACCAGCGGCACGCTCACAAGCTCCTTGGCGATCTTGCCGGTGGCCGCATCAATAAAGCGCAGTTTGCCATCGGCGCCGGCGGCGGCGACGGTCTTGCCATCCGGGCTGAAGCTCACGGCATACACGCCGCTGCCAGGGATTTCGATGCTGCTCAGCAGTTTGACATCCTTCGTCACGTAGGCGTCCAGTTCCGCTCCCTTGCCGCTCACCGTCTCGACGATCTTTTTCACCGCCTCAGGCAGGGCGCTGTCATAGTCGGACGAGTAAATGTTCACCGTGCCGCTGAAGTCATGGCTGGCACCGACGACGATGCGCTTGCCGTCAGGAGCGAACCCCACCGAGAAGATGCGGCCCTTCATGACCGGGAACTTGCGAATCAGATTGGCGTTGTCGCCGATCGCACGCTTGGTGATGCGCTGCATGCGATAGATCTGCGGCACCCCATCGGTGCCGCCCACGAGCACTTCATCACGCAGCGGATGCCGCGCAATGGTATGCACACCGCCCTTCAGAGCACCGGGCGTGATCGAAGTAATATTGTCAATGAAGCGCTGCGTGTTCACTTCCGTGAGCTTCACCGCCATGTCACGGCCGCAGGACACAAGATGCTTGCCATCCACACCCCAGACCGTGTCCAGCACCCAGTCGCTGTGGCCGCCCATGAACAACACCTGCTTGCCTGTCGCGGCGTCAATGCCACGCACCGAGTTGTCCGTGCAACCCACGGCGATGAACTTGCCGTCCGGCGACCAGCTCGCCCCATACAGACTGTCGAAGGTGTAGGGCACGGACAGCTCCAGCTTCTTCTTGGCCACATCCCATACCTGCAGCTCGCCCGCGCGCGCCGGACTGCCGCCCGCGACGGCGAGCCGTTTGCCATCAGGCGAGAAAACCACTTTCTGAATGCGCTCGGACAGCCCCACCAGCCGCGCCGCGATGCCGCTGCCATCGGCCTTGTGAATGAGGACTTCATGATAACCTGCGACCGCGATGAACTTGCCGTCCGGCGAGTAGTCAATCGAAGTGATCAGCGGCGCAGTCACATATACCGGCGGCTTGTCCATGCTGTACTCAGCCTTGGCGGAGACGGGCGTATCGTCCTTCGCTCCTTCCGTGATCCAGCGCCGGATCAGGGCCACCCGGGTCTCATCCAGCGGATCCGCCTTCTGCGGCATCTCAACCTTGCCCTTCTGAGGCGTGATGAGCTTCATGACGTTCGATTCCTCGGGCTTGCCCGGCACAATGGCATGCCCGTCCTCGCCGCCTTTGATCAGGGAGCTGAACTCCGTCATGATGTAGTCGCCCTTCGCTTTCGCGGGCTGATGGCAGCCATGGCACTCGGCCTGGAGAATCGGACGAATCTGTTTGTAAAAACTGACGGGGGCGTTGGGATCAATGGCTTCCACCTTCTTCGGCGGCTTCGCAAAGGCGGTGCCGGTAAGAGTCAGGCTCAGGCACAAGCCGAGACGTGAAAGGGCGTGGATCGTTGATTTCATGAGGAACGGACGGGGGTGGAGCCGGCAAAAACAGAGGCCCTCGCAGGGCGACCAGATTCGGCACACCAGGGGCGGAAAGCTAATAACGCCGGCAGCGCCTGGATTTATCCCTGACCGTCAGCCAGCGGCGTCAAACGCCAGTCGGCTGGCGCTATTTTCCATCCCCCCATGATCAACCGGACCCGCCGCTCACCGGGCGGCAAGCCTTATCCGCTTCACCCCGGCCTTGCGAAGCGTAACGACACCCGCCATCGGAGCCCTCATTCATGTCCGCAACCAGTCTCATCGAAGTCACCCTTCGCGATGGCAGCATCCATCTGCCCGGCGTGGGGCTGTGGCTTGATCCGCGCAAAGGCGCGGAGGCCGCCTTTATCTCCCACGCGCATAGCGATCATGTGGCACGTCACGGGTGGACGCTTTGCTCAGCGCTCACCCGGCGACTGATGGAGGTCCGCTATGGCAAGGGCAAAGGCGAGGTGATAACACTGGAATTTGGCCAGCCGTTCGTCTGGCAAGGGCATGTACTGAAGCTTCTGCCAGCCGGACACATCCTGGGCTCCGCCATGCTGCATGTGACTCGCCAGAGCGACGGCGCGACCCTCCTTTACACCGGCGACTACAAGCTGCGCCAGGGGCTCACAACCCCGCAAGCCCAGCTCCTGAAGGCTGACACGTTGATCATGGAGACCACTTTTGGTCTGCCGCGTTTTACCTTCCCGCCGATGGCGGAAATCGTGGCGGCACTGCTTCAGTTTGTGCGCGAAACACGGGCCGCAGGCGGCATCCCGGTGCTGCTGGGATACTCTCTGGGCAAGGCGCAGGAAATCCTTGCGGCTCTGCGCGATGCCGGCGCTCCAGTGATGCTTCACAGTTCCGCCATGAAGCTCATGCCCGTGTGCGCCCCGGAACTCCACAACTTGCCTGAGTATCAGGTGTTTGACCTCAAAAAAGCGCAGGGGCACGTGCTGATCCTCCCTCCCATGGGCAGCCATCTGCTGGAGCTGAGAACCCTGACCAACGTGCGTACAGCCATGCTCACGGGCTGGGCCTTGCTGCCGGGTGCCAAGTACCGCTACCGGGTGGACGAGGTGCTTCCATTCAGCGATCACGCGGACTACCCAGAACTCCTGGAGACAGTGGCGCAGGTGCAGCCGCGCTGCGTCTTCACCGTGCACGGGTACACCAGGGAATTTGCCGCGGACTTGCGCCGACGCGGCCATGAGTCCTGGGCATTGGGCCAGGACAATCAACTGGAGCTGCGTCTGGAAACCTCTAGCGTGGCTGCCTCGCAAGGACTCGAACCTTGAACGAGAGATTCAGAATCTCCTGTGTTACCATTACACCACGAGGCAAAAAACAACGCCGCCCAACTCTAAAACAGAATTGGCTACCTCGCAAGGACTCGAACCTTGAATGAGAGAATCAAAATCTCCTGTGTTACCATTACACCACGAGGTAGAAGCGTGAAGTGGGGTGCGAAAATAATGCGTTGGCGGCTTTGCGCAAGCTCGGGCACGGAAAAACTCACGGGGCCCGGGTGACGGCGGTTTCTTGCCAAAAAGGCAGGCTGGCAGGCCTTGCCCGACCCCCGAACCTCCGTTGGCCCGGTCCCCTTGTCAGACTTGAAAAAATACCCGCCACACATCTTGACCGTTCCATTCACAATCATTTAGGCTTCTCACCTCATGAGGCAGACGATTTTTTGTTTATTCCTGGTCATAGGCTCCCTCACCCGCTCGCAAGCCGACTCACCGGCAAAGTCTCATGAGAGCGATCCCGCAATTCAGGCCGCGGTTCATGCCGTGTTTCCATCGCTGGTGCGCATTCACGTCGTCACGCAAGAAGGCGACGGCGGGCGAATGAGAAAATTCCGCGCCACGGGCAGCGGCACCATCATCTCCGCGGAAGGGCACGTGCTGACGAACCACCACGTGGCCGGCCGCGCCACACGTGTGGTGTGCCGCACGGCAGATCGCGAAGAAATCGAGGCCGATGTCATTGGCACGGATGCACTCACCGATCTGTGCGTGCTGAAGCTCGACCTCAAATCCCGCGCTGACCCCTCAAAGAAGCTGCCCATCGCCAAATTTGGCAATTCCGAAGCACTCAGAATTGGCGATGCGGTGCTCGCCATGGGCAGCCCCGCAGGCCTTTCCCAGTCGGTGACCAGCGGCATCGTTTCCAATCTCAACATGATCCTCACCAGCGACAGTCTCAGCATCGACGGAGAGAAAGTCGGCGAAATGGTGCGCTGGATCGGACACGACGCGGTCATCTTTCCCGGCAACAGCGGCGGCCCACTGGTGAATCTGAATGGTGAAATCATCGGCGTGAATGAAATCAGCGCCGGCAGCCTCGGCGGTGCCATTCCCTCCTCGGTGGCGGAATCGGTCGCAAACGACCTCATCGCCCATGGTGCCATTCACCGCAGCAGCATTGGTGTCACCTTCCAGCCACTCCTCAAAGGTCAGCCCCACGCCCAGGGCGTGCTCGTCGCCAGCGTGCTGCCCGGCACCTCCGCCGGCCGGGCGGGCATGAAGGCAGGCGACCGCATCACCGTTTTCAACGGCCTGCCGGTGCCGCCCTGCACCACGGCTGAAGATCTGCCGATCGTGAACAGGCTCGTCCTCAGCACGCCAGTGGGCACGCTGATCAAACTCGAAGGCTTGCGCGACGGCAAACCCACGACCTGGGAAATGAAGACCGATGCCCGCGAACCAGCCATGCATCGTGAGCGCGAACTGAAAGCCTGGGGCATGACCGCACTCGATCTCACCCTCGCACTTGCCCTCGACAAGGGATTGAAAGGCAAGCGCGGGGTGTATGTCGATGGCGTGCGCGCCAGCGGCCCCGTAGCCGCCTGCAAGCCGCCGCTGGCCTACGGAGACATCATTATAAAGGTCAAGGACAAGCCCATTGATGACCTTGACTCACTCGAGAAGCTCACCAGCGAACTCACCCAGGGCAGCACCGTGCCGGCCACTGTGCTCGTCACCTTCCGCCGCGGCTCGCAGAGCATGCTCACCGTCGCCAAAATCGGCCCCGACGAAGACGACGAAAATCCGGCGCTGGCAGCGAAGGCATGGCTCGGTTCACAGACACAGGTGCTCACCACCGACCTCGCTGAAGCCCTCGGACTCGAAGGCAGGAAGGGCGTGCGCATCACTGCCGTGGTGCCCGACTCCGCCGCGGATGCCGCCGGCATCAAACCAGGCGATGTGCTGCTGAAACTTGATGGCCAGGTCATTTCCGCACAGAGCACGGGCGATGAGGAAGTCTTCCCCAACCTCATCCGCCAATACAAGCCGGGCATGGCGGTCGAATTCGATGCCGTGCGTGAGGGACAGCCGCTCAAGCTCACAGCGAAGCTGATGAAGCAGCCCAAGCAGGGACGCGAACTGCAAGAGCTCAAAGATGAACAGTTCGAGCTCACTGCGCGCGAACTCTCAGTCGCTGACCGGCTCGAAAGTCATCTCACCCAAGAAGCCCATGGCGTGCGCATCACCACCGTGGAAAGCGCCGGCTGGGCTGCCCTTGGCGGATTAAAGGAGCGCGATGTGCTTGAGGCCGTCAACACCCAGCCAGTCACCAGCATCACCGATCTCAAGGACCTTCTCGCCAGCTTCAAGAAAACCAAGCCCCGCCACGTGGTCTTTTTTGTCCGGCGCGGCATCCGCACCCAGTTCGTCGAACTCGAACCCAAATGGTAAACTCCCCATCCTCCGTCATGCCTCTCTCACGGTACCTTGCAGCTTTCCTCGCATTTGGCAGCCTCGCCCTCGCCGAAGATCCCGTCGTGGTCGTCTGCAAGAAGCTCATCACCGATCACCAGGACAGCCTCGTAAGCGTCACCGCCGTGGCAAAGCTGGCCATGAGCGGTGGCGGCACACGCGGAGCACCACAGGAGCGTAAAATGGAAGCTCCAGGCACCATCGTCGATGCCAGCGGCTTGGTCGTGACAAGCCTCGCACGCATCGACCCGAGCGCCATGATGGCTTCCATGGGCAGCTCTTTCCGAGGCGTGGAATCCTCACTCCAGGACGTGAAAGTCGTGCTGGGTGACGGCACCGAGGTTCCGGCGCAAATCGTTTTGAAAGACACCGATCTGGACCTCGCCTTCGTCAGGGTTGACATGGCTAGCAAGGAAGCCAGAGGCATCACCTTCAAGCCCATCGATCTTGCCGATTCTGCCAAGGTCGGTCCGGGCGATGGCATCATCGGTCTCTCACGTGCGGACGAGAGCGTCGGCCGCATCCCGGGCGTGAGGCGCGACCATGTCTTCGCCGTAAGCAAGCACCCGCGTGTGTTTGTACTCGTGTCCGGCGACTTCATGGGGTCGCCTGTTTTCAACGAGAACGGCAGCCTCATCGGCATCGGCATCCTGCGTCCCGGACGTGTCATCACCAAATCCTCCGTCGCCATCGTCTCAGCCGAGGATGTGAAAGAAGTCGCCGAACAGGCCAAGATCGCCAAGGTACGCCCCCCCGCTCCAAAGAAGGGTGCCCCCAGCGGAGAACCTGCACCACAAACCGCGCCCGAAGCCGGACCGGCGAAGGTGGCGCAGCCGCCAGCAAAATAACCCTGCTTTGCTGGCGCGGATAGATCACATCCCCGCCGCCGCGAGCACGCGCTCGAGCTCTTCCTGAAACACCGGCACATCCGCAGGAGGTGGTTGATAGGCCGGATCGGGGGCACGCAGGCCCAGGCGGCCATCCTGATCGATGTACCAGCCAGCGGTCTTGCCATCGCTGAAGGTGACCAGGCCGCTGCACATGGCACCGGAGATGGCGAGCTCATCCAGGCTCACAGCGATCTTGCCGGGCTCTGCCACAGGTGCCCCCTCGGGTGCGGCCTCGGGAACGGCGACAGCCGGCTCAGGCTCCTTCGGGCGCTCCTTGTCCTTGAGCTTGACGTTGAGATCCATCACCAGCAGCCGGGCATCGAGATACGTCAGCGTAATCTCAAACGTGGCCTTCAGCCGCTGTTGAATCTCGTTGAGGGTCGCGCCTTCAGCCGCCCATTGTTCCACGGCGGTTTGTTGTTCGGGGGTCAGTTTGGCCATGCCCCATGCTTACGCACCCTCCTGCGGATTCAACCTAAATCCGGGATGGAAGAGAGTTGAGATGGGTTCGTGCTTGGTTTCACAAGGCTTTCCGGTTCGAAGCGGCTGTCTCGGGAAGGTGATACCGCCCGAGAAGCGGAAAACCTTGTGGAGCCAATGAAGGGCGCAGATCGGCTATCAGCCATTCCCGGGTTTAGGTTCAACCCGGATACAGCGATTCAGCGGGAGCCAGGTTCCAACAAAGCCCGAGACACAGGCGGTTCGGCGTGCTGCGGGCCTGTATTTTATAATACTGAGCCCGCAGCCGCCGGGCCGCATGGGGCCGGGATCTGCGGAAGATGGGCCCGATCAATCGCGGTATTCGGGTTCAAAGGACAAACATCTTTGAAACCCAGACATCGCCCTGTTGCCAGCGGTCCTTGCCGTGTGTATGAAGTCTGTCCCCCTGGCCTCAGGGGCATCTTTGGTCCCATGCCTGATCTCCACATCGCCCTTCCTGTCCTTCTGCAAAGTTTTGCCGAACCCCTCCGGCGTGAGGCGGAACGACTCGCTGAGGACAGCGCCATCATCACCCTCGACCTCCAGGACAACCGGCTGGATGCGGAAGTGATGCTCGACGACAAGCCCGTGCATGTGTGCTGGCAGATGAAGCAGGGCCGCTGGCAGGCAGACACGGATGCCGATGAACCCACGCTCGGCGATCTGGCAAGCTGCCTCGCCCTGGTCGGGGTGAAACGCGACATCCCCTCCGGCAACGCCGAAGAGGAGCCGATCAAAGAAACCTTTCAACTTGTCGTTGAGCGCCTGCTGGGGCGGCAGCTGCAGCCCAGCGAAGAAGGCTACCTCAGCAAGGTCGAGAAGCGCTTTGAGCGGGTGCAGAAGACCAAGGAAATCTTCGACCAGGACATGGTGCGTCTGCACCCGAAGTGGGCGATTCAGAGCTATGATCCCCTCGCCCTGTGGGCGGAGGTGCCCGCCACCCCAATGGAATTCTGGAACTACGTGGCACTGGCCTTGCATGAGCGAGGGCTGCCCTTCCCGGCCTTTCTGAAGACCGCCACCGATCTCAACGCCACCCGCGCCAAGCTGTCCTCGTTCCGCCAGGATCGCACCGTGCCGCAGTGGATCGAGCGCGTGCGGCGATTCATCACGCAGAAAAAAGAACAAGGTTCGAATCAGGACATCAGCGATGTACGGCTGCTCATCACCACCAGCGACGCAAAGCTGCAGGTGCAATTCAACGGCCAGTTCCGAACCGTGGTGCCCGAGAACATCGAAGGCATCCGGCGCGATCACGTGCGCGGTGCCATGAAGCTGCCTGCCGAGGCCGAACTGCTGCTCGTGGAATGCCTGCTGCAAATGGGCCATTCCGAGATCGAGAGCTTCCGTCTGGAGCTGGACCGCCATGCCAGCTGGCTCGCCACACTGTTCGCTCAGGAGGCCCTCCATACCCGCCTCGTCACCCTCGATGAAGTGCCCTTCCAGCACAGTGAGCAGCCTTTGCAATGGACTGCGGTGGAAGCGGAGGACGGCCTGAGCATCACCATGAAACTGGTGCTTCCGGATGGCTCGCCGCCTCCTTCGCCCCTGCGCGTCCTGCAAGCGACCTCCATCCTGTATCTGTCTGGCGACATGCTGTTCCGCGGCCCCCCCTGGTTCGGCGACGATACCGCCGTGGAACCGCTGACGGAGATTCCCCTGCCCGCCCTCACCTCCTCCGACGGCATCGCATTCCTCGACAAGCTGCAGGTGCCTCTGCCCGAATGCCTGGCATCGCGCATCCGGCGCGAGCCCCTGTCCGTCGAAATCATCGCGCATTGCACCAAGGCTGCCGCCGGCAGCACCCAATATGCGCACTTCCGCGTGATCGCCGCCTCTCCCGACGGCCGGCACACTGAAGTGCTGCGCGGCAACAAATGGGTGACCGAATCCAGCCCCCCGCGCGGCGACGGCTTCATCATGTGCCACGACCGTACGGCGCTGGCGAATGCTGAATCACTGCTGGAAGGCGTCAAGGCAACCTTCGACGAGGACCAGGACACGTTCCGCTCGCGCATGACGAAGACCTTCCCGGAGACCTTCTTCGAATGGGCGCAGAAGCTGCCGGCGGAAGTGGAATTCAAGCCCGACGCATCCTTGCAAACCATTCTGGCTGATCCCCTCATCGCACGAGTGCGCCTGGAAGCCACGCAGACCGCAACCATTGACTGGTTCGACCTGCGTGTGGTCTTCGATGTCGAAGGGGTGGACCTGAAGCCGGCCGACATCCGCCGCCTCATCGCGGCCAAAGGCGGCTTCGTCCGGCTGGCCGACGGCACATGGCGGCGCGTGAAGCTGGAACTCGCGGAAGACCAGCACGAGATGGTGCAGATGCTGGGCATCGATTTGAACGAACTCAGCGAGGAAGCCCATCGCGTCCACTGGCGTCACCTCGCGGGTGAACGTGGCGCGGAGGTCCTCGATGCCGAAGCCTGGAAGAAGCTGCAGGACCGGATGGCGGCGGTGGAACTGTTCGAAAAACCAGATGTGCCGGAAGGGCTGTCCATCACCCTTCGCCCGTATCAGATCGATGGCTTCCATTTCCTTGCCTACCTCACGGTGAACCGCTTCGGCGGCATCCTCGCGGATGACATGGGCCTGGGTAAAACCGTGCAGACCATCGCCTGGGTGCTCTGGCTGCGCAGCCGCTGGGAAGGCACTCCCCCGCCCACCCTGGTGGTCTGCCCCAAGTCCGTGCTCGACGTCTGGGCGCAGGAGTTCGTGAAAGCCGCCAACCACGTGCGCGTCCAGGTCCTGCACGACCGTGACCAGCTCGAAATCTCCGCCCTCAACGGCGGTATCGATGTCCTGGTAATGAACTATGCGCAGCTGCGCGGCTGCATCGACCAGTTAAAACACATCAACTTCCTGGCCACCATTCTCGACGAAGGGCAGCAGATCAAGAATCCGGACAGCAAGGCCTCCAAGGCTGCACGCGAACTGCGCTCGCACAACCGCCTCGTGCTCACCGGCACGCCGCTGGAAAACCGCCTTCTCGACCTGTGGAGCCTCATGAGTTTTGCCACGCCGGGCGCCCTCGGCGACCGCGGTTACTTCCACAAGCACTTCGACCGGCGCAAGGACGAGCGCGCCTCGCTGCGCCTGTCGGCACGCCTGCGCCCCTTCATTCTGCGCCGCACCAAGGGCCAGGTGGCGCGCGAACTGCCACCGCGCACCGAAGAAAACCTCCTCTGCGAAATGAGCGGCATGCAGGACCAGCTGTATCGCGACGAGCTCACCCGCGCACAGCAGATGGTCATCACCGCCAATGGCAAGGATGCGCTGAGCAAGCGCCGCTTCGCCATCCTTCAGGCCCTCACCCGGCTGCGCCAGGTCTGCTGCCATCCCGCGCTGGTCCAAAAGGACGCCATCGACGAAGAAAGCGCCAAGCTTACCGCCGCGCTCGACCTCATCGAACAGCTCCATGAAGAAGGCCACAAGGTTCTGCTTTTCAGCCAGTTCGTCAGCATGCTCAAGATCATCCGCGAGCGGCTGGAGAAGATGAAAATCCCCTATCACTGGCTCACCGGCGCCAGCGAGGACCGCGCCGGCATCGTCCGCGCCTTCCAGGAGGACGACAAGGCCAGCACCTTCCTCATCTCGCTCAAAGCCGGCGGCAGCGGCTTGAACCTCACCGCCGCCAGCTACGTCATCCTGTTCGATCCATGGTGGAATCCCGCCGTGGAAAACCAGGCCATCGACCGCGCCCACCGCATTGGCCAGACCCAGCCCGTCATCGCCTACCGCCTCATCAGCCGCAACACCATCGAGGAGAAGATCCTCATGCTCCAGCAGCACAAGCAAATGCTCTCCAGCGACATCCTCGGCGAAGCCAGTTTCGCCCAGAACCTGGGCAAGGAGGACTTCGAATTCCTGCTGGGAATGGAAGACAAGGTGGAAGCCCGCGGCAAAGTCCTGGTGAAACGCGAGGAGTGGTAGAGATACAAGTTTTCCTTCGCCTTATGCCGCTCGACTCTGGCAGAGTTACTCCATCGTGATTTGCGTCCCTCCCAACTGCGGTTGATGGTGCGATCACCAGATCGTTTCCTGTGAACGCTGACTCTCAAGATCCACTTTTAGAGTTTCTCTCGCTTTGCGGAGAGGCGGAGGAAGCCTATGGTCTGTGTGATTCCAGAGGCACTCCAGATTTGGTGCCATATGTCAGCCGAATTCTTGCTCTCATAGCAAACAATCCACAGCGGCGCGGGGATTTTGAGCGTGCCTTCTGCGATCTTTGGGGAAACGGACTTGGGCCTTGGGAGCTAATCTCCTTCTGCATGTATACGTTGCGCTGGCCCACCGTTCGTCAGTTTATCGAGGACGTCCTGAGTGAAGCGCTGCAGCGACAGGACTGGCGTACCATTCCCATCGCCGCTCATATCCTCGAGAGCTTCGAAGACGATTGGGAGAATGCGCAGCGTTGAATTCGCGGGCTGCAAATGGTATGCATTCCCCATCGTGGCTTCCAAATCTCGTAACCCCTTGAAAAGGAAGAGTGGCAGTCAATTAGACCAAGTCCGTGATCGACCCAAACTGCGCATCGAACAGGCGCCGGTAGGTGCGGAAGGCAAAGTTGTCCGTCATGTTGGCGATCCAGTCGCAGACCAGGCGCGCGCGCAGACGCTTGTCCGGTGCCTGCGCGATCTGCCTCTCCACCTCCGGCGGCAGCAGGTGCAGGCCCTTGCCGTCGTTCTCAATGTACCGCTCTTGAAGCACTTTGAACAGCCGCGTGAGAATGAAGCCGGCCTTATGATCCATCTGCTGAAGGTTGGGAGTGAGGAAGACCAAGTCCAGGGCGATCCGCTTGTTCACCTCCGTCTGGGCCCGAATGGCGGGATCGACTTCCAGGGCGAAGGCATGGCGCCGGGTGCTGGGGCTGAGGAAATTGGCCGCAGGCACCAGCCTGCCGGCGCGGATGCAGGTGCCGATGAGCTTGTTGAGCCGGGGCTCCACCCGGTTCTTGTGGATCGTCTCGCAGAGGTACTCCACGTGAGCCTTCCCCACCGCGTCCAACGTTTCGTTTGAGGCCCAGCGCTCAAGGCTCTGGAGATTAATGAATCCGGCGCGGATACCGTCGGCCACGTCGTTGATCGAGTAGGCCGTGTCGTCCGCCCAGTCCATGATCTGGCACTCGATGCTGCGGAAACCGTTGCGCGCCTTGCCTGGGGTGAGCTCAATCGGAAAATCATTGCCGGCCATCGTGAAGTCGAGCACGCGCTCCTGCTCGTCATACAAATAGTGGTTCCTGGCGGTGGGCGTCTCCGCCTGCAGGGTCTTGTACTTGAGCACGCTGTCGAGCAAAGCCCGCGTCGGGTTCATGCCGTCACGGCCCTCGCTGAAGATCGTTTCGGTGAGAATGCGCAGCGTCTGCGCATTGCCTTCGAATCCGCCATAAGGCTTCATCATCTCATGCAGCGTGCGCTCCCCCGTGTGCCCAAACGGCGGGTGCCCCAGGTCATGGGCAAGGCACGTGCTCTCGACCAGATCGGGATCAATAAAGCAATCGTCGCCCAGCAGTTCGCTTTGCTGAAGATAACCGCAGATGCTGCGACCTATCTGCGCAACCTCAATGGAGTGGGTCAGGCGGGTGCGGTAGAAATCATACTCGCCGGAAAGGAAGACCTGCGTCTTGTTCTGCAGGCGCCGGAACGCAGAGCTGTGGATGATCCGGTCGCGATCAATCTGGAAAGCATTCCGGTACTCCCCCTCGCCTGCACGACGCGGCACCTGCGTTTCAAAATCGAAGGCGGAGTAGAAGCGGTTGGCCATGGACCAAGCCATAGCGGGCCGGAAGGCCTGCTGCAAGCGCCCCGACACGGCCTAACCCTTGGCCACAAAGAAAAGCAGGGCCGCTCCCAGGCCCACCCGATAAATCGCGAAACCATTGAAGGTGTGCGTCTGCACAAAACGGATGAGCCACTTCACCACGATGAAGGCGGAGATCATTGAGGCAAGCGAGCCCAGCCCCACATTGGTCCAGTTCTCACCATGAGCCCCATGCTTCTTAAATTCCTCCAGCAATTTCCAGCCCCCGGCCGCGAACAGCGTGGGAATGCCCAGAAGGAACGAAAACTCCGTGGCCGCCGGGCGGGCCAGCCCCAGCAGCATGGCGAGCATGATCGTCGTGCCCGACCGCGAAGCACCAGGGAAGGCGGCAGCCACCAATTGCGCAAGGCCGAAGGCGATGGCGAGCGTCCAGGTGATATTGGTCCGGGAGGACCGGCCATGATTGATGGCCTCGACCATGAAGATGATCACGCCGCCGACAAGTGTGGCCCACGCCACAGGGGCCAGTTCCTCGGGCAACGTCATCCCCTTCTTCTTTAGATACAGACCACCGACGGCGGTGATCAGGAAAGCCACCCCGAGCTTGGCCACAATATCGCGGTTCGCGCGGTCATCCAAGCCGAACGCGATGCGGGTGAGCTTGTTCCAGAAGATGGGAATAAGGGCGAGCGCAGCGGCGGGCTGGATGATCACGTTGAAAAATTCCGACTGCTTGCCCAGCCAGTGTTCGGCGATCAAGAGGTGGCCCGTGGAGGAGACGGGGATGAATTCGGTGAGGCCTTCGATCAGGCCGAGGAGGATTGCGTTGAGCCAGTCTGGCATGGAGAGAGGAAGGGGGGAGTTTTAAAGGCGGCGGAATGTTCGAGGGCGGCGGCGGATATTGCAACCCTGATCCGCGCGGGCCATCGCGCCCCGGCGCGAATTCCTGGGAGGGTCTCACCGCCCCCCCCATGAACCGGCCCCTGATCTGGGCAACCCCTAATGCATTTCGGCCTTGCCTTACTTTTGATCATGGACCATTCGATTTGGGCTAGGGTTGTTCCAACCGCGTGCGTATTGGTAGATTCTCAATTCCTTGCCGTTCCCTTTTACCTCGTGCTAAGGGATTCGCACGAACACACAATGAGTATGGATGGTTCAAATTCACAGTTTAAAAACGCACTACGCACTTTCAGACCAGCAAAAGCCTTTACCGTCTTTGCCGGTGTCTCGGCGCTTGTCGTGAGCTTGAGCGGCACCTCACTGGCCGCGGAAAAAAAGGCGGAGGGCAGATCCGGCATCTCATTGCGCGAAGCCATCCGCGCCGCCGTCATTCACAACTGGGATCTGCTCGCTGCGAAGAGCAACATCGATCTGAACCGGGCCCAGGAACTGATCGCAAAGGAATTCCCCAACCCCACCCTTTCGCTGGGCACCGCCAAGATCAACGTGGACGGTCACAGCAACAAGACCGGCCATTCCAACAGCCTTTGGAGCCGCCCCTTCGACACGATCTCCACCGTCGGTCAGCTCATCGAACTCGGCGGCAAGCGCAAATGGCGGCAACTGGCGGCGAAGGAGGGACTGCTCAGCGCGGAAGCCACCTTCCAGGACGCTGAACGGCAGTTGAAAAACGGTGTGATCAAGGCCTATGCCAAGGTGCTGCAGGAAGACGAGCTGGTGGGCATCCTCAAGGAGTCCGAGAACACTCTGGCGCACGAAGCCGAAATCGCGGCCCGGAGGTTGGAAGCCGGCGACGTCTCCAAGTCCGACAAACAGCAGATTGAAATCGCCGCCGAACGATTCGCAGCGGACCGGGAAGTGGAGGAGACCAACGCGCGCACAGCCCGCATCACCCTGCAACTGCTCATGGGCGAGACCAAACCCACCGGCAACCTCGTGCTTTCGCAAAACCTGGCCGAACTCGCCCAGCAAGTGGCCAAAGAGCGCACCGGAGCCCATGGCGAACGGCCGGACCTTGTGGCTGCCGAGGCCATCGTGCGCCAGATGGAAGCCAACCTGCGCCTCGCCAAGGCGGGACGCGTACCGGACGTAACCTTGCAGCTGCAGTACGAGCATCAGCCACCTGACCAGCCCAACAGCACTGGCATCGGCTTCTCCATCCCTTTGCCGATCTGGAACCAAAACAAAGGTGCGATCGCCGCAGCGCGGGCGCAAAAAAGCACCGCGGAACTGTCTATGGCAAAAATTCGCGCCCTGGTCATCAGCGATGCGAACCAGGCCTGGGCCACCTACCACAGCGCCAGTGACAAGTGGCGCAGCTACACCCAGAAAATCACCAAACAGTCGCGGGAATCCTTGGAATCTCTCACTTATGCCTACCGCAAGGGGGGCATCCCCCTCGTGGCGCTTCTCGAAGCCCAGCGCAACGACAACGACGTGCGAACTGCCACCGCCCAATCCGCGCTGGATACAGTGTCTGCGGAGGCTGACGTACAGGCAACAGGCCCTTACGCCACCAAGCCTTGAGCTCGCTCCCGCCGGAATCCACTTCCAGCTCTCCCGCAGCAGAGAGCGAGCACGCCGCGCCGGTGTAGCGGGTTCCCTCCGCCAGCGCAGAATTTACCCCTATGCCGGCCTGTTCACAATTTATGCCACTATCAGGTGAATTGAATGATATGTATAGCCATCCACCCATATTTTCAGCCCACCTGTTATCTGATATTCGTATAGGTATATCACCACACCCGCCGAAGATCTTTGAACGAGTCCATTCACTCAGTGCCGTGCTCGGGACAACCACATTGAGTCAAAGAAACGCCACCCCTTACCGGGTCAGGCCGCTACTCATGGCCTCATCAGACGAGGAACCGGATCGCCGGCTACCCAGCCGCGGCCGGTATGCCGGAGACTCGCGGAATGCAAAGGCCCTCTTGGCAGCCAAACCTAGGGGCGAAAGTGGCATCCTGGCCTTTATAAAACGGCCCTTAGTGCCTTTCGTGCGCCTCTTGTCGTCCATCGTGAGGCGTTCAACTATGGCTAGGGTTGTTCCAACCATGAGAGTAACGGTTATTTACGCTATTTCCGCCACACCGTGTTCGTGTTGTGGGAGATAAACCACACAAAGCCCGAGGAGAGTATGGACCCGTCAAATTTACAGCTTGAAAGAAGCCGCCCCACAGTCCTGGGAAGACAGGCCTATTCTACGGCTCCACGGCCGGTCCACCATGCCATGAAAACGTTGCCTGCGGGCCCATTGATGCGTCGCGCGCTCTCTCCATTTCCCCAATGAAAGTCCCTTTCCACCTGCCACTCGTGCTTTGCTGCGCGGTTGCGTTGTCAGCCTGTGATCAGGCAAAACAAGTGATCACCGCTCCCCCGGGCCCCACAGTCACCGGAGCAGCCATCACTTTCCCTGCCAGTTCGCTCAAGCCCAATCAATTCGTGGTCACCCCCGCCAGCAGCGGTGCCCAACCGCTTCTGCACTTCTATGGTCGCGTGGTGCAGAACGAAGAAGTCACGGTGCGCATTTTCAGCCCCATCGCCGGACGCGTGGACAAGTTGATGGTCGATCTCGGCAAGCCGGTATCCGCCGGTGATGTGCTCGCCACCATTCTGTCGCCCGATTTCGGGCAGGCTCAGGCGGACTGGCGCAAGTCCATTTCCGATCTGGCCCTGGCTGAACGCGTTCTGCGCCGCACCAAGGACCTTGAGCAGCACGGTGCCGCCGCCGTCAAAGACGTCGAAGCCGCCCAAGCCGATGTGGACCGCGCGCTCACGGAAAAATCGCGCACCGAAGTGAAGCTCGCCCAATACGGCGGCACCAAGGCCGAACTCGACGGCACCTATGCGCTCAAATCGCCCATCAATGGCATCGTCACGGATCGCAATCTCAATGTCGGCCAGGAGGTGCGGCCCGATGCGATGATGGCCACCAATCCCCTCCTCGCCTCGCCAGTGTTCATCATCAGCGATCCGAAGAAACTCTGGGTCATGCTCGAAGTCACCGAGCGCGACCTGCCCAATCTCCTGGCCGGCGATCAACTCACCCTGCGATCCGGTGCCTTTCCAGGTAAAACCTTCCCAGGCAAGCTTCTCAAAATTGGCGACATGCTTGACCCCACCACCCGCACCGCCAAGGTGCGCGGCGAAGTGGACAACGCCAGCGGCCTGCTAAAGGCCGAAATGTATGTGACCGTGGACGTGCTCGACGGCAAAGACCAGCCGAAGGGATCGGAGATCCCCGCCAGCGCCGTTCTCTTCCGCGATGACAAGCACTTTGTGTTTGTGGAAAAAAAGCCGGGCGCCTACGAACGACGCGAAGTGGTGGTGGCCGATGACCATGACGGCAGGACTATAGTAACCAAGGGCGTCGCCGCTGGCGAGCGTGTAGTGGCGGATGGCGCTCTCTACCTCCAGTCCATCCTGGACAATGTCGACGACGCCTAGCCTGCCGACTTGTATTTCATGAGAGCGCTTACCTCCGCCCTGCTGCATCACCGCGTCGTGGTGCTGGTCATTCTCGGTGCCTTCATCGCGATGGGACTGCAGTCCTACCTGCGGCTGCCGATTGAAGCCTACCCTGACGTCACCAACATTCAGCTCCAGATCATCACCCTCTTCCCCGGCCACGCAGCGGAGGAGGTGGAACAACAGATCACCGTTCCCATCGAGAACGAGATGAATGGCATCCCCCAGCGCGTCTCCATGCGCTCGCAGTCCCTCTTCGGCCTCTCCGTGGTAACCCTGGTGTTTGATGACGACGCGGACAACCAGTTCGTGCGCAATCAGGCCTACCAGCACATCGCCGCCGTCAATCTCCCCCCCAACATCCAGGCCGCCATCTCCCCCGACTCCACGCCCATCGGCGAAATCTATCGCTACAGTCTGCGCGCGCCGCAGGGCTTTCCCCTGGTCGAGTTGAAGGCCATCGAAGACTGGGTCGTGGAACGCAAATTCCGCACCGTGCCTGGTGTCGTGGATGTGGTCGGCTTTGGCGGGCCCACCTTGCAATACCAGGTGCAGTTGGATCCTGCCAAACTGAAGTCCTACAATATCACGCTCAAGCAGGTGCTCGATGCGCTGGCCAACAGCAACAAGAACGCCGGCGGAGCCTACATCGAACATGGCTCGGAGATGTACGTGGTGCGTGGCATCGGCCTGCTTAAAACCGTGCAGGACATCGGTGCCGTGGCGGTGGCGACACGCAACAATGGTGTCCCGGTGGCCATCAAAGACCTCGGCACCGTCCAGATCGGCGAGCGGCTGCGTCTGGGCCGGGTGGGCCTCGCTACGCGCGGCGTGGACGGCCACAAGAACTACGACACTGATGACGCAGTCCAGGGCATCCTGCTGCTGCGCAAAGGCGAAAACGCTCTCGATGTGCTCCAGCGCGTGGAGCTCATGGCTGATCAGATCAACGAAAAATATCTGCCCAACGGTGTCCGCCTGGTGCCTCACTATGACCGTACCGAACTCATCCACCACACCCTGCACACGGTGATGCACAACATGGTGGAAGGCATCTTGCTGGTGCTGCTCACCCTGATCCTGTTCCTCGGCCTCGGCAACTGGCGCTCCGCCTTGGTGGTGGCCAGCGTGGTGCCCGTGGCGCTCCTCGGGGCCTTCCTGCTGCTGGACCTCAGAGGCGTGCCCGCGAACCTCATCTCCATGGGAGCCATCGACTTCGGCATCATCGTGGACTCCGCCGTGGTGGTCATTGAGCACATCCTGCTGGCGCTGGAGAAACGCAAAAAAGAGGAGCGCAAGAGGCGCAGCGTGCTCTGGGAGGCCATCGTTCACTCCATGGCGGAAATGGGCAAGCCCATCATGTTCTCCAAGCTCATCCTGCTCACCGCCTTCATCCCCCTGTTCACCATGCAGCGCGTGGAAGGCAAGATCTTCCGGCCCATGGCGCTCACCCTCACCTTCGCCTTGATCGTCGGCACCATCCTGGCGCTTACCATCGTACCCACCCTGGCCGTGTTCGCATTGCGCCCCGGCATCTCGGACAAGGAGTCGATCCTGGTGCGGCTGCTGAAAGCCATCTATGAGCCTCTGCTCTCCCTCGTGCTCAAGCTCCGTTACGTGGCGCTGGCCCTCGCCCTGGCAGCCCTCGCAGCCGGCGGCATCTGCCTCTCCAGGCTCGGCTCCGAGTTCCTGCCCAAACTCGATGAAGGCGCCCTCTGGGTGCGCTCTGAGCTGCCGGAATCCATCGGACCATCCGAAGCTCGCGAGATCGTCACCCGCATCCGCAAGAGGCTCATGGAGTTCCCGGAGGTAAAGACCGTGGTGACCCAGAACGGCCGCCCGGATGACGGCACCGACAGCGGCGGCTTTAACAATAACGAGATGTTTGTGGACCTCATCCCGCGCGAGCAATGGACCACCGCCCGTGATCGCGAGACCCTCACCGCCATTATGGACGCCCGTATGTCGCCAGACTTTCCAGGCGTGAAGTTCGAGTTCAGCCAGGTGATCGAAGACAATGTGAACGAGGCGGTGTCCGGCATCAAAGGCGGTGAACTGGGGGTGAAAATCTTCGGTGACAATCCGGTCAAGCTGCAGCACATCGCCGACCAGATCGTCGCCACTCTCAAAGGCGTCCAGGGCGCCGGGGAAGTGGGTTCCGAGCATCTGCTGGGCCAGCCCCAAGTCCAGATCATCCCCGACGCCAAGGCGCTGGCTCGCATCGGCCTCGGCGTGGCCGATGTGCAGTCCATCATCGAGACCGCCCTCGGCGGCTCCGCCGCCACACAGATCCTCCAGGGCGAGCGCTCGTTTGACCTGATGGTCAAGTATGCATCGCACACCGTCTCCGACCTTGATGGCATCCGCAACATCCCTGTGCTCGGCGCCAACGGCGAACGGCTTTCGCTCGGCAACCTCGCCACAGTCGAGGTGCATCCCGGCTTCGCACGCATCTACCGCGAAGAGAACCAGCGCCGCATCGCGGTTCGCTTCGCCGCCAAGGACCGCGACCTGGGCTCACTCATCGCTGAGGCACAGGAAAAAGTGAACAAGAACGTGCCGCTGCCCCAGGGCTATCACATGGAGTGGACGGGCGCGTTCGAAAACCAGCAGCGCGCCGTGAAGCGTCTCATGATCGTCGTACCCATCACCATCGGCCTGGTGTTCTTCCTCCTGCTGGTCATGTTTGATGCGGTGTCCTTCGCCATCCTCATCCTGCTCAACGTGCCTTTTGCCGCACTGGGTGGCATCTTTGTGCTGCCGCTCGCGGGTTTGAACCTGTCCGTCTCAGCGCTCGTGGGCTTCATCGCGCTGTTCGGAGTGTCCGTGCAAAACGGCGTCCTGCTCATTGAGCGCATTCGCGAACTGCGGCTTGAGGGCCTGCCGATGGCGGAGGCGGTCAAGACCGGCGCCGAGTCACGAGTGCGCCCCGTGGTCATGACCGCCACCATGGCGGCGCTGGGCCTGCTGCCCGCCGCCCTTTCCCAAGGCGTGGGAGCGGAAACCGCGCGACCGTTTGCTGTCGTCATCATCGGCGGTTTGTTCACCGCCACGCTGCTCACCCTCTTTATCCTGCCCATCCTCTACCCCTGGTTCGAACCGAAATCCAAGGTGCCGGAGGAACTCGACGAAGAAAATCCCCACGCCCTGCTCAACGCCTCGATCTGAACCGGTGGCGTCAGTCCGCTAATAATAGACCGTGAACCGCAGACCCGCGGCAAAGGCGTTGCGGGTGAAGCCCAGCCCCCCGGGATTGAGGATGTATTGCACATCCGGCTGCAGCGTGAAGTGGTCTCCGATCAGCATTAACTGCGTGAGCTCAATGATGGCCTCGTGGCGGCTGCTGCCATCGTTGGCACGGACATACGCGTCGCCCAGCCGGGTGAAAGCAAAGGCGAGGCCAGTGATGTCTTTCCCCCGGGCAGCGAACAGGCCCGCATAGTTGAGACCCGCCTCACCATCGAAAGTGACAACGTTGCGGTCGGCCTGCGGCGCCACTCCCGTGCGAGCGAAAGCATTCAGCCCATGGGGCTCATCCTTGCCGCTCAACGGATCGCGGTAGAGCGATTGATCAGCCATCACATACATGCCGTGGTCCCCGTGATGCGAGCCGTCGTTAGACTGATCACCAAACGACTTGCTGTCGTAAAATGCCCCAAGCTTAAACGTGCCTGGCAGACCCGTATCGCCATCGGCCTGATGGCTCTTATAGGCGAATTCGAGAAGGCCAAGGCTGCCGTTTTGCGGGCGGAACTCCCAGCCCGTGTTGTGCGGATTGGTCGTGGCCGATCCCACATCCCCGCTGAACACCATGGCCAGGACGGAGAAGTCATCGGCCGGACTCCAGCGCACCCGGGCACCAGGGGCGGACAGCGGAAAAATCGGACCCGGGATGTTTGCGCTGAACACCGGGAACGTGCCAAACGCATTGTTGAAATAGAGCGAACTGCTGTCCGAGACGAAACATTCCTTGTCCGCCGCTATCTGGCCCACCCGCAGCGACCACTTGCCATCATCCAGATCCTGCTGCAGCCACAGCTTGTAGAGCCGCAGGCTGTCATGAGTGTCGATGTTGCTCAGCACGTTGAAATCGCCCGTGTACTTCTGGGTGAGGCTGTCGCCATGGGGCAGCAGCACGTTGGTGTAGAAAGACGCCCCTTCCCAGCCCAGCAGCTTGTCCATGTTCACGCCGATGCCGAATTTGGCCGTGCCCTCATAGATCGCTCCCTGCCGCAGCCCGCCTGAAAGATTGCCGAAGGTCTCCCCCACATAGATGAACTTCCACGCCGCGATCTGCTCGCTCAATCCCTTCGGCTGATCAGTGAACAGCTCCCGCGCGGACGGCAGGGCGGCGGGGGTTTCGTCCGCGGCAGCAGCCGTCGCGGCCATCACAAGGAACAGTGAAACGTGAAACGCGCACGCCATCGGCAGGGTCAGGGCTTTCATGAAGGGAGGAGCCGCCAGTATGAGCGCGCAAGGAAACAGGGTAAAGCAGGTATATTCCCAAGCTTGCCCGATGCGACAGGCAACATGCCCGTGGCACCGAACGTTCAGCACTGACCATGATTCGCCGCGCGCTGCTCATCCTCCTCGCCCTGTGCCCTCTGCTTCACGCCGAGCGGCCCAACATCCTCTTCATTGCCATCGACGATCAAAACGACTGGATCGGCTATCTGGGCACGCATCCACAGGTGAAAACACCGAACATCGACAAGCTCGCGGCACGCGGCACCGCATTCATGAATGCCCATTGCCAGGCCCCCCTCTGCAACCCCTCGCGCAGTTCCCTGCTTACCGGCCTGCGCCCTTCCAGCACCGGAGTTTACGGGCTCGCCCCAGGCATCCGCGAAGTGGCGCAGTTGAAAAAACACGTCACCCTGCCCCAGACTTTCACCCAGGCCGGTTACGCTACCAGCACCCACGGCAAGATTTACCACGACGGCAGCATCCGCCCCAAGGACCAGAAAGTGGAGTTCAATGACTGGGGTGCCAAAGGAGGCACCCCGAAACCACCGCTCAAAATTGCCAAACTGCCTCCGCAGCTGAACCACCCCGCCATGGACTGGGGCGTCTGGCCACCGAAGGACGAAGACACCGCCGATTGGAAAATTGCCGACTCCGCCGTCGCGGCGCTGGAGAAAGCCCCGGCGGACAAGCCCTTCTTTGTCGCCTGCGGCTTCCGCCTGCCCCATGTGCCCTGCTACGCCCCGCAGAAGTGGTTCGACCTCTATCCCGACAACACGCTCGTCATGCCCTTGGTGAAGGAAGACGACCGCGATGATCTCCCCAAGTTCGCCGATTTCCTGCACTGGCGCCTGCCTGAACCACGCTTGAAGACCCTGCGTGCAACCAATGAATGGCGGCCCCTGGTGCGCGCCTATCTCTCCTGCACCAGCTTCATGGATTCACAGGTCGGGCGCGTGCTCGAGGCCCTGGAAAAAACCGGTCGTGCGGACAACACCATCGTCGTGCTGTGGAGCGACCATGGCTGGCACCTCGGCGAGAAGCTCATCACCGGCAAGAACACCCTGTGGGAACGCAGCACCCACGTGCCCTTCATCTTTGCCGGGCCGGGCATCGCCAAAGCCGCGAAATGCCAGCGCACCGTCGAACTGCTCGACATCTTCCCCACCCTTCTCGCCCTCTGCGACATGCCTGCCCGCCCCGATTTGGAAGGCCACAGCCTGCAGCCCCTGCTCAAGGACGCGAACGCCCCACGTGAATGGCCCGCCATCACCACCCACAACCAGGGCAACCACGCCATCCGCACCGAAGACTGGCGCTACATCCGCTATGCCGATCACAGCGAGGAACTCTACGACGAGAAAGCCGATCCCAACGAGTGGTACAACCTGGCGACGAACCCCAAGTACGCCGCCAAAAAAGCCGAGCTCGCGAAATGGATCCCCAAGGTGGACAAACCCCCGGTTCCCGGCAGCAAGGACCGCATCCTCACCTATGAGCCGCTCACCGGCGAAGCGATCTGGGAAGACCATGTGATCGACAAGACCGCCCCCCTCCCCGAATTCTGATCAACTCTGCCAGCAGGCTGAAAACCGCGAACACTGAACCTTCCGGCCTCCGAAGCTGGCACAGCGAAGGGCGCTGAACCGGGAACCCCGAACCGGGAACCTCATGCGCGTTTTGGATCAGCGCCAGTGGCCCGTCTCCTGCAACCGCTCCATGACGCTTTGCATCTGGTAAAACAGCAGCCCGGCCAGCCCGAAGTAGCTCACCCCCATGATCACCCGCTTCGCAGGTTCAAGCTCATAATACAGCTGCTCCTCCGGCGTGCGTGACCAGAACAGGCGCCACACCTTCGGCAACGCCAGGACAAAGATCAGAACCACGATGAAGTTGAAGCCATATTCCATCATAAACCACCCCAGCACCGCCAGCCCCGGCAGCAGCAGCCAGGGCGAAATGGCATTCACGATGCGACCACCGTCCATAAAACCCGCCGGAATCAGGTTGAACAGATTCAAGAAATAACCGCTGTAGGCCAGTGCCAGCCACAGAGGATTTTGGGTGGCCACGAACACATTGTGGCACACCAGCGCACCCACCGTCCCGGCCACAGGCCCGCCAATGCCCACGATCGCCTCGATCCAGGCATTTCGCGGTGCTTCCTTCAAGGCAATGAACGCACCCATGAAGGGAATGAACACCGGCGCTCCCACCTTCAGCCCGCACCACCGCGCCGCCAGCAGATGCCCGCTTTCGTGAACCAGCAGCAGCAGCACGAAGCCCACCGCGAATCTCCAGCCATAAAACAGCGTGTACACCCACATCATGAGGAACATCGAACCCCCTGTCTTGAGCATGACAGGGAGGAACTTGAGCGCCGGCAGGATGAAAAACTTGATCTGCCCCAGAAACTTCGCTCCTACCGCAAGCACGCCCACGATCGGACCTAGCAGACGCTTCCACCATGGCGCCGGTGGCGGCACAGGCTCATGGCTGGGGGGAAGTTGAAACGGAGTTTGATCCATGGCCCGCCATCAACGCCGCCGGGAGCAGCCGATGCAACTCCACTTTTCACCGCCCTGTGTAACGGCATAACCACATACACGTTCCCGGTTCAGGGTTGATTTCGCTGCGCTTCACCCTGCGGGCAACCTGCGGTTGTCTGTCTCACTTCGTTCGGCTCCCAGTTCCCGGTTATCACCTCCTGATGCCGCTCACCCGTATAGCAGCACCAGGTTCCTCATCCCTTTTCACTCTTCACCATTCACTCTTCAATCCACACCTCCGTGCCCTCCGGCACCAGATCGTAAACCTCCATCATGTCGTCGTTACGCAAGCGCACGCAGCCGTGGCTGCCGGGGCGGCCGATACCCTGCTCATCATTGGTGCCATGGATGTATATGAAACGCTCAAAAGTGTTCGCGTTGCGCGCTTCCAGGCCTTCCAGCCGCAAAATGCGCGTCAGCACCAGATCGTCATCCAGCTTCTCTCCCTGCCATAGCCCCACCGGCTGCCGCGCCTTGAAAATCGTACCGCTCGGTACGCCCGTGCCGTGCTTTTCCTTGATGCGGAACTGCCCCACCGGCGTGCGCAGGCTGCCCTCCACGAAGCCCACCCCCGCCCGCGCCGTGGAAACCGGCCACTCCTTGACCAGACGTGAACCATCCCACAAGCGGAGACGCTGGGTGGCGACGTTGACTTCAAGGCGCAAAGACATCCCCGAACAGAAAGCCTCCCCATTCCACCGTCAACCCCAACCCGTTACCAAGACCACCCCACCTGTTACCCATGTCCTGAGCCTGAAGTGTTACCCATGTCCTGACCACACCCCATCATCCCTCATCCCTCATCCTTCATCCCCCCAGCTCAGAACCGCCACGAGCAACCCACGGTGAAACCCAGGGCGTCAATGCCCGGATTCGGATTGGTCGCGCCGCCATTCGACATGTGCTGGAACATCGCTCCGACGCGCAGCGACAGCGTGTCACTCAGCACCTTTTGCACGCCCAGCTGGGCGAACCAGTTGAGCGTAAAGTCCTGGCCCTGCCCGCCCGGCACCCCCTGCGAATCAATCGCTCCACAGCCGCCACCTGCGCCCGCATAGATGGAGAACGTCTGCGCCTTGTTCCACCATTCCACCGAAGGCGAGGCCGAGAAGCCAAAGTAGTGGTTCTCCGGTCCCTGCCCAACCCAGGTGCCGATGGCCGTGAACTTGTTGCGCACGCTCAGCGTCGAGCCATCGGCGAGATCAAAGCCGAAGATGCGAGGCGTGCGCCACGAAAGCTGGGTGGGAATCAGCTGGTAGTGGAACGGCGTGTTCACGCCAATCTCCCACAATCCGCCGACTTCGAAGTCAAACGAATTGGCACGGTAGATGGGCTGCGGCTCAGGGGTCGTGTCCACCACCGCGGCAGGGGTGCCAGCAAAGGCCGCAGTGGTCATTCCCGCGAGAATGACAATGGAAAGCTTGAGGTTCATGAGGAAGACTTGGTGGAGGCGGGAATTTGCAGTTTGGACTTGTCCGCCGCCGCCATCGGCTGCGGGTTGCCGAAGGTCATGATGACGGTGCCATCATCGCTCTGAATGAGGCGGATCTGGCGGAGGAAATTCGTCCGCGGATCGATCTGCAAGTCCACCTGTTTCAAATGCCGGCGCACCAGCAGCCCCTTCGGTTGTAGCGCAATGGTGATCACGTCCGATTTTTCCCCGGTGACCGTGGGGATAAACGTCTTGATCATCGCCTCGGCGTTCATTTCCTTGTTGTTGAGGAATTGCATCCACATGCGCATGCGCCCGTCGTTGGGGCTCAGGGTCTGCCACGTGCCCTTCTCACCGTCCCACAGATGCAGGTCCTGATTGTCGAACAGCAGCACGGTGGTGGGCGGGGTGCCCATCTCCCAGCGGAACTGGCCGTCCGCGAGCTTCCAGAAACGCCCGTTCGCGGTGATCGGCGCCGTGAGCGTGGGCAGGGTCCGGGTCATTTTGAAATCCACCACGATGTCGCCCATGTGCTTCTGGGCTTCGGCCCACTGCTGGACGATCGGCGGCGCGGCCACCTCGGGCGCGGCAGGGCTGAAACCTGCACCCATGAGGAAAACGACGGCCGAAAATCGCACGAGTAACAAGGAAGGCGGCAAGGAACGGTGGTTAATCATCGAAGTTTGGGCTCGCATCAGGGCATGGATCGGCTTCAATCGGGCGCGCCCTGCCCGGCGTCATTGACGGGGCGGCGCTTTTATAAACCCATGCCGTGCGAAGCAACCTCACAAACCCAGCCGGCGCAAGCGGTGCATCGCGATAGCGCGGGATTGCATGGCGCATTTTTGACGCGCTCCCTGCTGCTCATCCTGCGCATCCTGCCGATGTGGCTGTGCGTCCTGCTCACCAGGCCCGGGGCGCTGCTGATCTACTGCCTCGCCGGGCCGCAGCGCCGCGCCGTGTGCGCGAATCTTGAGGCGATGCGGCCTGAAGACGGGCCGTTTATCTGCTGGTGGCATGGCTTTCGGGTGTTTCATCAGTTCGGCCTGACCTACTTGGACCGCCTGTGGCACCTGCATTTTGGCCGCGAAATCCAGTGGGAGCTCACGGGTGCGGAAAACATGCAGGCTCTGCGTGACGAACCGGGCGGCGTGCTCGTGTTCACCGTCCACGCCGGCAATTACGACATGGGCTCCGCGCTCTTCGCCAGCAAGCTGGGACGCGATCTGCACACCGTGCGCACTCCGGAGCAGACGGCCTCACTGCGTGAGCTTCGCTCCAAGGAACTCGCCGGTCAGGAACTGCGCCAGCCGCACCTGCACGTCCACTACAACGAATGCGGCAGCCACCTGGGCCTGCAACTGTGCAAACTGCTGCAGGCAGGGCAGATCGTCGCCATTCAAGGCGACCGGGTGGTCATGGAGGTGTCCGCCACCCATCTGCAGATTGATGGCATGGACTTTCGCCTGCCGCGCGGGCCGCTGGTGCTCGCGGAAATGCTGCGCGTGCCCTGCTACCCCGTCTTTCTTAGCCGCCAGGGCCTGATGAGCTATCGCGCCGAAATCGGCCCTGCTTTTCGGGCGGCAGGTGAAGAGGTGGCACTCGACGAGATCGGCAGCCGCTGGCTGGTCGCCATGCACGCCTTTCTCATGCGCCACTGGGACCAGTGGTTTGTCTTTGAACACCTCGTCACCCGGGTATGAACGCCGGCATTCGCCAAGCATTGGGGCGCTCCGTGCTCATTCATTTGCCCCTCCTTGCCTGCCTTGTGACCGGCCAATGGCACGCGGCTCTGATCGTTTTCGGCATCACCTTTGCCGTGATGACCTACGGCATCCTGTCGCCCACCACGCGTTTGTTCGGACCGGTGACCACGCACGTGCCTGCGCCCGGAGTGCTCATTACCATTGACGACGGTCCCGATCCTGAAACCACCCCGGCGCTCCTCGATCTCCTGGACCACCACGAAGCGAAGGCGGTCTTCTTTCTGATCGGCGACCGGGTGAGGCGATGGCCGCACCTGGCCCGCGAAATCGCCGCCCGCGGTCACGCCATCGGCAATCACAGCCAGACCCACCCGGCCCACTTTTTCTGGTCGCTCGGTCCCTGGCGCATGTGGCGGGAAATGGCCGGCTGCCAGCAAACGCTGAGCGAGGTGCCCGGCGTGCCAGCGGCCTGGTTCCGGGCACCCGTGGGGCATTACAACTCCTTCGCTCACCCCATAGCCAGAGCGCTCGGTCTGCGTGTCATGTCCTGGTCCTGTCGCGGCTTCGATGGCACCGATGGCAACGTCGAGCGTGTCCTGAAGCGCCTCCGCAGCGGTCTCAAGCCCGGAGCGATTGTGCTGCTGCACGAAGCCATGCCCGCCAGTGCGGCCGTCTTGGAGGGCACCCTCCAGGCCCTCCACGCCAAGGGATTGAAGGCGCTGTCGTTGCAGGAATGCGGCCTGGCAGCAGCGCCATGATCAAATGGTTGTTGAAGGCGGAGCCGCCCCAGAGCGGGATGATCCTGTCGCTGAGATCGAGAGCTCCCAGGGTCCTGTCAGACAAGTTCCTTCTACATTAGTGCCCCCCGGATGAGACGAGCACCGGTGCTGGTAGGGCAGGCTGTCCCTAGCCCGCCGCCTTGGGCCGCCAAGCGTTGAAGGGAGATGGGAATAAACGAAGTTTTGTGGCCTGCGACGACGGCACTGTGGGGCTTGCGCTCCGTAGCCTTGGCGAAGGAGGCGACACAGTGCCCTACCTTGCTCCGGGCGCTGACGGCGGGGAATGTTCTTCAAGGAACTTGTCTGAAAGGACACTAGGGTCTTGGTCAGTTCAGCGGCTCACCCACCAATTTTCAAGCCCCTCAGGGGGTTGCCCCCCCGCAGCCTGCGCCACAGCAGCAACGGCAGGCGCAGCCCGAAGCCCGCCAGCAGCCGGATATGCATCCAGGTGAGCAGCGTATTGTCGCGCACATAGCGGAACTGCGAGACACCGCCCTCCGCGCTCGTCAGGTAGCGTACCGGCGTGGGAACACTGATCAGCGGCACGCCCTGCCAGGCGATGCGCACCGCCATTTCCGGGTCAAAATCGAAACGCCGGCCGTACCGGGTGCTCGCAAATGCCTTCAGCAACGCCGCCACCGGATACACGCGCATGCCGAACAACGAGTCCCCAATCCCCCAGCCCAGCGTCTCCAGGTCCGCCCACCAGTTGGAGATCTTGCGACCCTGCACGCGCAGTGCGGGAGCGTCGCTGCCAAACTGCGGACAGCCCAAAAGCAGTGCGGAGGGATGCGCTTTCGAGAGCGCGGCAAAAGACTCAATGCGATCCGCCGGATGCTGTCCGTCCGCATCCAGGGTAAGGATGTGTGAGAAGCCTGCGCGTTGAGCCTCGGCCGACCCCAAAAGCACCGCTGCACCTTTGCCGGCATTCGGATGCTGGTGCAAAAGCCGCAGTCCGGGGTGCAGCGGCAGCATCTCCGCCACGGCCTCCTCGCTGCCGTCAGTGCTGCCGTCCACCACCACCCACACATCCGGCCACGAGCGCAGTGCTCCGGACACGGTCTGCACCAGCAAGGTGCTTCCTGTGTTATAGCTCGGGATAAGGACAACCAATTTCATAGGATGGGCGGCGGGCCTGAGAGTGCCTCGATAAAGCGCGCCCGCAACCGATCCAGGAAGGCATGTGCCGATTCATTCTCGCCACACATCATTGGCTCACCCACCGTCATCCGGATACGCACGGTCTTTCTGGGCGGCATCCAGGCTGGTGAACCCTTGCTGCCGAAATCATCATTGGTTTCGACAAACACCGGAAACACAGGCGTGTGCGAGTGCTTGGCCACGATGGCGATGCCGCCCCGGAACTCGTTGACGACGTTCTGCTTCTTCCGCGTGCGGGTGCCTTCGGGGAAGAGCAGCAGGCGCTCGCCGCCCGCAAGCGCCGCGACGCAGCGCTTCACCATTTCACGGGATGGATCGTTCGGGATAAACCGCGCAAGCCTGGCCCCTCCGGCCGTCAGCGGATTCTTCAGCAGCGCCGCCTTCAAAATGCAGGTGAGCCCGCCGATGCGCGCCATGATGAACACCGCATCCCAGATCGCCGGATGATTGGGTGCCAGAACCAGGCCGCCACGGTGGTCATCGAGCTTTTCGAAGCCCACCATCTCGCAGTCCGCAATCCGGAACAAAGACAGCAGGCGGGTGAACCAATAAAACACGAACTGGATCAGCCCACGTCCCATCCGCCGCGACGTCGCCTCAGGCAGCAGCGGACCCACGATCAGCGACATCAGCATGAACGCCATGCCGCCGATACCCCAGTAAAAGGCACAGGAAAGTGCCGCTGCCCACCGTCGAATCCAATCGATCATGACTGCAGCGCGGGAGGTTGCCGATTGCTGTACCCTCTCTTCATGCGTAACAAGGGGTCAACATGACTCACGAGCCCCACCTTGTCCAAGCGCTTTCAAGCCTGCCGCACGGCCCCGAGTTCCGGTTCATCGACGAATTGACCGAGCTGCACCCCGGCGAGTCCGCCAAGGCCCGCTGGCAGCTCAAAGGCGATGAAGCCTTCTTGCGCGGCCATTTTCCCGGCCATCCGCTGCTGCCCGGCGTGATCATGATCGAAGCCCTCGCCCAGCTCGGCGGCATCCTCGCACAGACAAGACCCGGCATCCCCACCCTCAATGATTTGCGGCTCACCGCCGTCCGGCAGTTCAAAATCCTCGGCAGCATCGAGCCCGGCCAGTCACTTCTCATTGAGGCCCGGCTGGAAGGCGCGCTCGCAGGCGTGCTCCAGATCAGCGGCAGCCTCAGCGATGAAGTCGGCCAGCGCCTGGCGACCGGGACCGTCGTACTCGCGGGGCGGGAGTAACTGCGGCTGCGTTTTTGCAGCTTGCCCACTCTGGCCGCTTCCTCATAGACTGGCACCATGACCCGTCTCGTCACCCTCCTCTGTGTCGTCGCCGCTTCCTGCGCGACAGTGTTCGGTCTGGGCACGGACAAACCCAAGATCACCCGCACCTGGAAATCCACCGAAGGCCGTGAGTTGCAGGCCGACCTCCTGGAGTTCGACGCCACGGCGATCAAGATCAAGCGTGCCGCCGATTTCCAGGTCATGAAGGTGCCTCTGGACAAATTCTGCGCAGAGGACCGCGCCTTCGTCGCCGGCCTCGTGCATGAGCGCAATCTGGACGAGGGCCTCACCAAGGGCCCGTATTCGGAGAAGATCACCGGGACCTTCGTTAAAAGCGTGTCGAAACAGGGGCTCAATTTCCAGCTCTTCGGCAATCCCAAGTGGGACGGCACCAAACGCTATCCCCTCGTCATCTGGCTGCATGGCTCCGGCTCCAGCGGCACGGACAATCAGGCCCAGATGGGCGGCGCCACCGGTGTTTTCACCACGGCTGCCCACCAGGAAAAGAACCCCTGCTTCATGATCGCACCCCAGTGTCCCGACAAGGACATCGGCTGGAACAAGCAGGTCGCGGACAACCTCATGGCCTTGATTGCCGACCTCACGGACAAGCTGCCCATCGACATGAAGCGCCTCTACCTGACAGGCTCAAGCATGGGCGGCTTCGGCACCTGGAGCCTGTGCGCCAAGTACCCGAATGTCTTCGCCGTCGGTGTGCCCTTGTGCGGCGGCGGCGATCCCAAGAAGGCCGACGCGCTCAAAGCCGTGCCCATGTGGGTCTTCCACGGCGATCAAGACCCCATGGTGCCCGTGGAGCGCGACCGCATTGCCGTCGCCGCCGTCAAGGCCGCCGGCGGCACCCTGATCAACTACACCGAACTTGCCGGGGAAGGCCACAACATCGCCGGCATCGTCTATGCGAAGTCCGAGCTGCACGACTGGATCTTCGCCCAACGCCAGGGCGTGCGGGAGAAGGCGGAGGTCGGAAGTGTGAAGTAAAATTCACTGCGACGGCCAGGAACTGCCCATGATCCAAGGAGTGACGGCGTCCCGCCGTCAGCTCAGGAACCCCGCGTCATGCAGTGCGGGGACAAGTTTTGCGCGAAACATTCTGGCTGCGCCGACGATGGCGGGACGCCCTCGCTCCTTGGATCGCGGGCAGTTCGCCGTGATGGGCATTGAGAAGCCCCCGTCACCGCATCTTCGCTCGTTCCACCTGCGCCAGCTTCGCCGCCTCCGTGGCCGTCAGGTACCGCCACTTGCCTTTGGCCAGCGGGCCAAGTTCCAGTGAGCCCACCCGGATGCGCACCAGGCGCATCACTTCCGTATTGAGGTCTTCCACCAAACGCCGGATGTGGCGGTTCTTGCCTTCATCGAGCGTCACTTCCAGCCAGCAGTTCTTCGGACCGCTGCGCAGCAGGGTGACCTTCTTGGCGCTGAGCTTGTCGCCATCATCGGTGGTCACGCCTTTGATCATGTCGCGGATGAACGCCTCGTCCGCCACCCGGTTGATCTGCACGTGATACACCTTGTCCACATGCTGCGCCGGGTCGGTCACGACCGTCGCCCATTGGTTGTCATTGGTCACCAGCAGCAGGCCTTCGCTGGCCATGTCCAGCCTGCCCACGGCAGACAGGTGCGGCGGCAGCCCGCCGCCCTGCAGACACTCGAAAATCGTCGCCCGGCCTTGATCGTCCGAAGCCGTGGTGATCAGGCCCCGCGGCTTGTTCAGCATCAGATACACATGCCGCACCGCCTCCACCGGCTTGCCTTCCACCAGGATCTTGTCCACCCCCACCACTGTCGGCGTCTCGGGGTCCTTGCGCACCCGTCCATTCAAGGTCACCCGCCCCATCTTGATTAATGAAGTGGCCTCGCTGCGCGAACAGTAGCCCAGCTTGGACAGGGCGCGGGACAGCCCGCAGCGAGTGGGCGGGGTAGGTGGTGGCGGAGGCATGGCATTGCGTTAATGCCTGGAGCGGTCTTCCGCAACCAAGGGTGACAAACCCCAGCATCCCTCCGCTCAGTATTTTCGGATCACGCTGACTGCGACCGATCAGCCGGTGCAACACCAGAAGCCGCTCGCTGCAGCAAGACTTCGGCCTTTCCCGTTCGCAATTCATAAAAGGCTCGTACAAGCGGATGCTCATCGGGTGCAAGTATCACGCTTGCCAGGGTACGTTTGCCTGTGCGGCGGTCGAGCATGGCGAACGCTCGAATGACCGGGTTGTCAGATTTAAATGATGCCGCAATTGGAGTTGCGAGGTAGTGGCGTAGGGACTGATTGAGGAACTGCGTGTGCTCGACACCGGAATCCTTGAGGGCGATGGCAAAGTGCTCGCTTTGAAGCTTCCAGTCAGCATCGGGGTGCTGTAGCGCTAAGGTACGCTTGGCTTCCCGCCAGACCTTGGTCCATGCGCCGTGGGAAAGCTCAAACGCCTCCTCGCCATCGATCGTGATCCAAGCGCGGTCATAGACCGACTCCCAGGACTTACGATAGACGGCCATGTGGAGATCCACGCGGTTTCGAAGCTCCTCGCAAATCAAAGAGCGGATTTGCTTCCTGAGCAGGGACCAGTTCATATTTCGCTATATAAGGGACGAGGAAACTGCACCAACCGCTCACCTCCAACCACCCGAGCTGAGCCTGGTACTCGTTACCGCCGCCCCGCTTGATCCGCAACCTCATCGTTTACAACGTGGCCAAAGCCATCGCAGCCCTGCTCGCAGAGAACTCCCTTCCAAGCCGCTCGAGAAAACAGGACGAATTCCTGCCGTTTTCGCCCGACGTTGATGGCAAGGCCGTTGAAGAGCTGGGACGGACGCCGAACGCGAGCGCAAGCCGTCACCCGCATCAAAGCACACCCCAAGGTCTTGAAGGAAGGGCCAGCCCGAAATAAGGGTCGATGATGAGCCGAAGATATTGATGTGGGCTTGAAACGTCACCTCGTCAGACCCATCCTCACCTTTACCCCTGTGCAGAGCGCACCCTTTGCAATCGCGACGCCATAAGTCCCGGCCAAACCCTCATCCCCTTCCGCCACAACCGACCATGAAACTACTCCGCCTCCTTGCCCTGCTCCTTCTCGCCCAATCACTGCCAGCACAGACGGCCACGCCATTTCAGGCCGGAGACAGGTGGTGCGTGCTCGGGGACAGCATCACCCACGGCGGCCGTTACCAGCACTTCATCTACCTTTTCTATGCCACTCGGTTCCCTGACCGCACGATCGACATCTACAATTGCGGCATCTCGGGTGACAGCGCCTCAGGAGCCTTGCGCCGGCTCGATGACGACGTCCTGAGCCACAAACCCACCGTCGTGTCGATCATGCTCGGGATGAATGATGTCGGCCGCAACCTCTACGAGCCAGGCAGCCCTTCGCCGGAGGTGGAGAAGCATCGCGAAAAGGCGCTCACGGACCACGCCCAAAACATGAAGCAGCTCGCGGAGAAACTGACTGCCTCCGGAGCCCGCCTGATCTTCCTCACGCCCACTCCCTTCGATGATACGAGCACGATGGAAAAACCCAACTTGCCAGGCGTGAACCACGCGCTGGGAGTCTCGGCCGACAATGCACGGCAACTCGCCAAGACCTTCGGGGGCGGCCTGGTGGACTTCCACAAACCCATGACCGAGCTGAACCTCGCTCAACAGAAGCAGGACCCAAAGTACACCCTCATCGGACCAGACCGCGTTCATCCCCAGGATGCTGGGCATTTGGTGATGACCTATTTGTTTCTCAAGGCCCAGGGCATTTCGCCAGTCGTCAGCACCCACGCCGAAGATGCGGCAGGCAAGACTGACCTCAAGTTCACCTACACCGAAACCGCCCTGCCATTCCCTGTGCCCGCCGCCTGCGCGCCCGCATTGAAACTTGTGCCCTTCACCGAGGAACTCAATCAAGAGCAACTCAAGGTCACCGGGCTTCCTTCCGGCAAGTACAAGCTCTCGATTGACGACCAGCAAGTAGCAGCCTTTGAAGCGGGCCAGTTCGCCACGGGCATCAATCTGGCGACTCTCACCACCACACCGCAGTACCAGCAGGCCCTGGCCGCCGCCAAGATCAACGATCAGCGCAGCGATCTGGTGAAACGTTTGCGCACCATCGACTACATTGAATGGCGAATGGGCCACAAAATCGGCGACCCCGCCAAGTTTGACTACGTCGCCGAAGCCGGGCAGTTCATCGCCAACCCCAAAAACGCCGGTTATGTGGCGGACCAGGCCAAAGCCTACCTGACCCTCAAGCCCAAGCAGGCCGAGATGCAGACCCAGTTGGACGGCTTCGTCAAGGAACTGCGCAAGGCCTGCCAGCCCAAGCCCCACCGCTTCCACGTTCAACCTGAATAAACTCCATGGCCCACCCGCTGGACGGTGCAAATAGCGATGGCAAAAACACCCTGGCAGTTGTGAGAGTCGCGAAGCGTCCTGGAGTGCGCGCGATTCATCGCCGCTTTGGCCATGCTCCTCGCCGTGTCGTGACCACAGCCAGTTAGCCACGCCCTAGTGACAAAGCGCTCCGCTGCCCCCATCGCTGGAACACAACCCATCGCACCAGAGCGCATCGCGCCCGCCGATCCAAGGCCCTAACTCCACGAATCTCCACCCCACTCTTGCATGATCGACGCCCCTCAACGTACTATTCAGCAAATGCATTCAAAATCCTCGCTCGGCGTTTCCTCCCTGCCTTCCATGGCTCTAGCCGTATGCGCTCTTTGGACCGCCCTGGCAGCTTCGACCGCGCTTGCTGAGCCAAACGGACTCGCCGCTCTCAAAGGGCTTTCGATCGAGGCGGGAACGATCAAGCTCGTGGAGCACAGTGACACACCCACCCTGCAGCTCCCCAAAGGAGCCGCATTGAAAAATCTCCCGCCGAGGACCGTCGTCAAGACCGTCCTCAACCCGGCCAAAGGCTCCAACATCAACGTGGAAGTCTGGCTGCCAGACGCCGACAAATGGAACGGCCGCTTCGTCGGGCTCGGCAATGGCGGCGCGGCCGGCAGCATCAATCCAGCCGGCCTGGCAGGCATGATGGCCGGCGGTTACGCGGTCGCCACGACCGACATGGGCACCGCCCCCAACTCCAATTCCGGCATCGGCAACCAGGAGGTCTGGAAGGACTTCGGATTCCGCGCCACCCACCTCATGACGACTCACGCGAAGCAGGTCATCAAGGTGTATTACAGCAAGGACCCGGAGCACTCGTATTTCAATGGCGGCTCCACCGGTGGCCAGCAGTCCCTCCAGGAGGCGCAGCGCTACCCTGAGGACTACGATGGCATCGTCGCCAACGTCCCCGCCCACTGCCGCACTCCCCTGCACGCCTATTTCTTGTGGAACGACCAGATCCTCCACCAATGCCCGTTCACCGGCTCCCAAAAAACCCACATCACCCTCGCCAGCAACGAATACATGGCGGCTCGCGAGATTCCGCAGACCGCCGGGAAACTCGTCTCCGACCCACGCTGCACCAAGGACGACATCGAAGCCGTCATCAAGCTGGCGCGCCAGAAGGACCCGACGCTCACGGATGCCCATGCGGCGGCCCTGCGCAAACTTTTCGACGGCCCGCGCCACGCCGTCACCGGCGAACGCCTCTTCAACGGCATTCCGCTCGGCAGTTCCTTCGATGCCGCACACGGCAACCTCTATCTTTTCCAATGGGTCTTCGGAGAAAAGAAGAACCTCAATGACATCGATTTCGGCAAGGACATCGACACCTACACCGCCGCGCTCGCCCCCTATCTCAACGCCGAGAACCCCGACTTGACCCCCTTCGAAAAGCGCGGCGGCAAGATGCTCATGATCTCCGGCTCCGCCGACTCCGTCGTGCCCTACCATGCCACGCTCGACTACTACGAGCGCGTCATCGCGCACTTCGGCTCCCTCGAGAAAACCCAATCCTTTGTGCGGTACTACCTCATCCCCGGCATGGCACACGGGGCTGGAGGTCCCGGCATCAGCAAGCTGCCCAACATGCTCGATCTGGTGATCCAGTGGCGTGAAAAAGGCACCGTCCCGGAGATGCTCAAGGCCCAGCGCGTCATCAACGGCAAGATCGAACTGGACATCCCCCTCTATCCCTACCCGTCGAAAACCGGCTGGGAATCAAGCGGCGGACTCAAGCCTGTGGAAGGCAAGCGCGGAGGCGTCGATCGCGTCGCGGAGCGCTTCAGGCCTGCGGCTAAGGAATGAGGTTTGGGGAGGGCATGGATGAACAACAAAAGGTAAGTTGGCCTCCGTCATTTGGTGATTTGCCAGGAAGGCCAGCATCCCTTAAAATGGCAAATCCGGAAAGTAGTCCTTGGCGTAGCGCTGAATGAATCCCCATTTAGGATCTGCGCGGCTGTCAAACGACAGTTCTTCCCCGCTGAAAAGCCGCTTAATGTCATGGAACCGGCTCTCCGCAGAACGCTGATCGATAACGTAGTAATAGAACATGCGCTTCCCGCCAAAGGTCTCGATGAGAACTGGCGTACCCACGCCATCAAGTTTCATGGCGTCAATAAGCGTCATGTTGAGATCCAACAAACCATCGTTGTAGTCCGGGTCTGGCAAACCATCTGACCGGCGTTTGGCAAAGGTATGGGTAATAATCGCCAATTGCGGCAGTTTCCTTCGGCGTGAGGGAAATGGCAAACGCTCCACGTGTCGGAGGAACAAAGGAAAACCTTCGTATGTGTGTTGAGACAAAACCCACATCGACTGTCCCCGAATCTCGAGCCAGACAAGGTAAACGACGGCACAAACTACTGTGATGGCCGCGATTGCGTAGACCGTGTGCATCTTAGAATCTTTCTGTTGGTCCGACCACTTCTTGTTGATGGGTAGGTCTCGGGTTTACGGCACTCGTCACTGCAACGACTCCCTCATCGGCCAGAGCGGGCTTCCTTCGCCGAGCCAGAGTTTGGCCTGGAAACCGATGGTGGAGGAGAAGTCTTCGGCGGTGGGCGGCCTATCTTTGGTGATGCGCGGCATCCCAAATCTTCAACCACGCCTCATTCGCTGTCACACTTTTACCTATGTGACTCGTCTTATTTCAAAGGGGAGGAGGGAGTGGAGCGGGCAGCTGCGGCTGCGGCTGGAGGGAGCACCCCCCAATCTCGGTGGTGCGAGGGCCGGGCGAGGGTCAGAGTGAGCACCCGAGCTGGCTGCCGACGCCGCGCCAAGCCCCAATCCCGAGGGGCAAGGATGCCCCTCCCACTGTCCTCATCCTGCCGAAAATCACCCCGCCCGCCCGGCGGCTCACTTCGTGTCGCGCCACGCCTCCTCCGTTGCCCGTCGGCCTCCCATGGAACACAGAAGACGGAAAACGTGCCACGTTTGCCCGGTTCGGACTGCCGGACTCAGGGATTCAGGCAATCAACTATCAGCTATCAACCCCGCGTCCTCCGAAGCTGGCACAGCGAAGGGGGATCAACTTCCCCGTTCCCCCAATCCGCAATCCGAAATCCGCAATCCGCAATCGAGTTCCCACCCTTGCGCTTGCAACCGACCGCATCCTGATGCACTCCACAGGCCCCGCCATGGCCGCCACTTCCACCCAAGCCACTTTCCGCCACATCCCCATCACCACCCTCAGCGGCGAGGATCTCCTCGCGCTGAGCCAGAAGATGAAGCTCTCCCTCTCGCAGGAGGACATGCTGGCCGTGCAGGCCATCTTCAAGGAGGAGAACCGCGAGCCCACCGAAGTGGAGCTGGAAGTCATCGCCCAGACCTGGAGCGAGCATTGCAAGCACCGTATCTTTGGCTCACGCATCACCCACACCCTGGACGGCCAGACCGAAATCATCGACGGCCTGTTCAAGACCTACATTCGCAACGTCACCTTCCGCATCATGGAGTTGAAGCCGGACTTCGTGCTCAGCGCCTTCGTGGACAACGCGGGCTTCGTGAAGCTTGACGACAAGCTCGCGGTCTGCCTGAAGGCCGAGACGCACAACCACCCCAGCGCCATCGAACCCTACGCCGGCGCGAACACCGGGCTGGGCGGCGTGATCCGCGACATCCTCGGCGCGGGCAAAGGTTCGAAGCCCATCGCTTCGCTCGATGTGTTCTGCTTCGGACCGCCGGACACCGAGCAGGACCAGATCAAGGCCAAGGACGTGATCCATCCCCTGGGCATCATGCGCGGCGTGGTGCGCGGCGTGCGCGATTACGGCAACCGCATGGGCATCCCCACCACCAGCGGCGCGATCCAGTTCGACGACGCCTACATTTACAACCCCCTGGTGTTCTGCGGCACCATGGGCGTGATCCCGATCGCCGACATCGCCAAGGAAGTGAAGCCCGGCCACATCCTCATTGCCGCGGGCGGCCGCACCGGCAAGGACGGGCTCAAGGGCGCGACCTTCTCCAGCGTCAGCCTCACCACCGCCAGCCATGAAGAAGACCAGACGGCGGTGCAAATCGGCAATCCCATCGAGGAAAAGAAGGTCGGCGACTTCATCATTGCCGCCCGTGAGAAGGGCCTGATCCAGTTCGTCACCGACTGCGGTGCAGGCGGTTTCAGCAGCGCCGCAGGCGAAATGCTCAGCGAATCCGGCGGCGAAATCTGGCTGGAGAACGCCCCTTTGAAGGCGCAGGACCTCTTGAGCTGGCAGATCTTCATCAGCGAATCCCAGGAGCGCATGGTGATGGCGGTGAATGAGGCGGACGTGCCGGAGCTGCAAAAAATCGCCGACATGTATGAAACGGAAATGTTCCGCCTCGGCAAGGCCGACGGCACCGGAATATTGAAGGTCTCACACCATGGCGAGATGGTATGCCAGCTCGACTGCTCGAAGCTGCACGAGGCCCCGCGCCGGCACATGACCGCCACCTGGAGCACCGACACCGGCGATGCCGAAGACGTGTTTGTGCCGGTGGACGACGTCCGCGTGGGCAACGAAATGCTCAAATCCCTGCTGGCCGATTTCGCCATCGTTTCGCGCGAGCCCATCATCCGCGAATACGACCACGAAGTGCAGGGCAACACCGTCTTGAAGCCGCTGGCCGGTGCCTCCGGTGATGCGCCACAGGACGGCTCAGTCATCCGTGTCGATGGCAGCCAGCAGCTGGTCGCCCTGGGTCTGTCCCTGCTTCCTGAGTGGGGCAAGACGCACCCCCACCTCATGGGCCGCGCCTGCGTGGACGAGTGCTACCGCCAGCTCATCGCCATGGGTGCCAATCCTGAGCGCATCGCCATTCTCGACAACTTCTGCGTCGGCAACCCCGATGACCACAAAGAACTCGGCGCGCTGGTCGAGTGCGTCAAAGGCATGGCCCAGACCGCTGAGGTCTATGGCGCCCCCTTTGTCTCCGGCAAGGACTCCTTCTACAACTACTTCAAGACCGACGAAGGTCCCATCAGCATCCCCTGCACCCTGCTCGTCAGCGGCTTCGGCATTGTCGAGAAGCCCGAGCACGTGGTCGGCGCCAGCATCCGCGAGCCCGGCAACAAGGTGGCCCTGGTCGGCCAGGCCTCCAGCGGTCTCGCCGGCAGTGTCTTCGCCCGCCTCATCACCCGTGGCGCGGAAGACGATGTGAGCTTCCCCACCGCCCCCGATTTCGACGACGCCGAAACCCTCGCCAATTACCGCCGCTACCATGAACTGTTGAAGCAAGGCGTGGTCCTCAGCGCCCATGATGTCAGCGAAGGCGGTCTCGCCGTCGCCCTGGCTGAAATGGGCTTCAGCGGCAAGGCCGGCCTCAAGGTCGATCTCGCCGACATCCCCACCTTCGACGACACCCCCGCCGCCGAGCACCTGTTCGGCGAAACCCCCGGCCGCCTCCTGTTCGAAATCGCCCCCGAACACGCCAAGCTCGCCGAGGCGCAAGGCTTCACCATCATCGGCGAAACCACTGCCGACGGCCACGTCACCATCACCAACGGCGAAGATCAGCTCATCCACGCGCCGATCAGCGAACTGAAGCCGATCTGGCAGGGCGGGCTGGTCGAGTACTATTGAGCCTCGCGCTGTGGGAAGAGGATCCTGGGGAGGTACCTCAGTTCAGGGCACAAGCGGGTTGATCCAGCTCAAGCCAGGGAACTTCGCGAAGTCCGTGTCACATGAAGCTAGTTCGCAGCCATGCTCTATTGCGAGCGCTGCGAGATGGGCGTCGGGCACCAGATTGGCCGTAGCCTGGACTTTTTTCATCAGTTCGGTGAACAGGGGCCAGTGCCCTACCGTCGGCGCGACAAGCCGCACACAGGGCTGGGCAAGCCAGCCATCAACCTTTGCACAGGCCTCGTCAGTCGTCATCGGGTTGATGAGAATCCTTGGATTGGTGGCGATGCGCACGAAACCGGAAATCACCGGCCAGCACAGCGCCACCTCCTCGGAACCGGATAGCAAGGCATCCCACCACGGTTTCACACGGGGATGATGGGCGGAGCTGGCATCCTCCGCGTAAAGCAGGACATTAACGTCCACCAGCTTCATTTCCAGTCCTCGCCTTCCCCGGTCACAAGCAGCTCCCCCACTTGGTCATAGCTCAGGCCCGGCCTCAATCCCAAGGCCCGCGCTTGCGTCTCATACGGCCGGGGACTGAGCGATGGACCGTTTGCCGGTACCGGCTGGCTTCTCCTTTTCACCAACATCAGCATCTCCCGCACAGCCCGCTCAAAATGCTGGGCTGTTTCCGGCTCCAGTGTTTGAAGTTCACGGTCAATCTCAAGGGCCAGGGTGCTCATGGCGGCATTCTAACCGGCTTCGGCAGGGAAGGCAATCGTTCCGATGCTTGCCTTGTTCCATCTGATCAGGCAGTCCAAGGCGACAGCAGCTTCAGGCTGGCGTCGCCCCCGAACACGCCAAGCTCGCCGAAGCCCAAGGCTTCACCATCATCGGCGAAACCACTGCCGACGGCCATGTTACCATCACCAACGGCGAAGATCAGCTCATCCACGCCCCGATCAGCGAGCTGAAGCCGATCTGGCAGGGCGGGCTGGTCGAGTACTATTGAGCCGCCCGTGAAAAATGACATTGCCACTGATGGGCAGTGTCGCTAAGAAGGGGCCCATGAGAACCATTGGCTCCCCGTGGGTTGTGTTCGGCTGCCTGTTCGTGGTGCATGTCGCGAGCGCGCTGGAGGACCAGACTCCGCAGATGAAGAAGCTCGCGGAGATTAATGTCAGGCTCGATGCCTCCGGGCTTTCCGGCTATTCCAGCGTGGCATCACCGGGCAGCGTGCTTTCAGGCGCCCTGGTCGGTTATCAAAACCGGACCACCGGGGCTGTTGTAGTCATCTCGGGCTTCGACGTCATTGATAGCGGGCAACAGGAGTTCCACAACGACGACCAGACGAAGCAGCAAATCGAGAAACAGAGCAAGCTGATGAAGCAGAAGTCGCCCAAGTGCACCGTGGATGCCTCCGGTCTGAGCGAGATCAATGACTACACCTACATGTGGCTTCAGTACACCGCGCCTGTGCCCCAGAATTCCAGCCGTTCCGGCGTGGGACATAGCACCGTGTTCATGACCTCTCGGGACGGATGGACGCTCAACGTGTTCGCCGTGGCCCCCTATGCTTCCGACGCCAGGAACGCCGCTGAGGACGTGGTGCATGCACTGCGTCCGCTGAATCCGCGCGGCACCCAGCATCCAGGCACCTGCGAGGACTACCAGGGCAAGGTGCACGGCTTTGCCTCCCATCTGCGCGATGCCGGGTGGCAGAAATGGCAGCGCGCCAATGAGCTCCTGCCCGGCAACTTCGTGGCAGCGCGGCGCGGGGAAGGCTCATACGTCATCGTCATGGTGCTGCCGCTGCCGGAGCCAGGGCTGTCCATAGAGGATCATTTTGCCGCGACGATGCGCACGTCCACCCGCTTCAAGAATCCGGAAGAAACCTTCAAGATCACCAGCATCAAAATGGCAGCCTTTGATCAAGCCCTGCGGTTCGAAGGCGATACGGAATCAAACACCAGCAAGTCGTGGTTTGGCGGCTGGTTTGGACAGGGCGCGGGCCGCATGATGCTGACCATGGCCTGGAGCGACAAAGCCCTGGTCAAGGACCCGAAGGCGCGGGTGGATTCCGCACTCGCCTGCATCGAGCCCCTGCCCATCACCAGCCCGCCCACGCTCTCGCTCTTTACGCGCGATCAGCGCCAGGTGCAGTGCAACGTGCTCTGCGAGATCGCCTCACGACTGCTGCGCCGCGGGCGCAACGAAGACGCCGTCCGGGTCTATGGCAGCGCGCTGGATTGCTCGCACTCGGAGATCGCAACGCTGGAACTGGCCGTGGGCGGGCTCCAGCAAATCGGCGACTTCAGCCGGGCCGAGCTGCTGCTAAGCCGATACTGGAAGGATTTCAGCGACAGTCCGCGTGCCTGGCTGCTGCGCGCCCGCTTGCGCCAAGAGGCCGGCAAGAAGGACAAGGCGATCGAAGACTATGCCGCCACATTCCGCGCCGGCCTGCGCGATGAACAGGCGGTGCTGCAATACATGGGGCTGTTGTGGGAGGCGGACAGCCTTGAGGCCGCGCTCAAGTTCATCGAAGCCTATGGCAAGCAGTACCCAAGCCCGCGCGTGACCCGCTGGCACGCTGTCACCCTCGCACGCATGAAGGACTATGACGGCGCCTTCGCCATCTACGCTACGCTCATCAAATCCCGGCCGCTCGATGCCGAAGCGGTGCTGCAATACGGCGATTTCGCCAACGTGGCGGGCCGGCACGACCTCGCGCTCCAGATGGTGGAACTGCTCCTCAAAGAAAACCAGGACGGCCCGCGCGCCCGCCTGATGGAAGGCTGGGCACACTATGGAAAGAAGGAATGGCGCGAGGCGAAACTCAGCTTCGAAGCCGCGCGCAAGACCGCTCCCAATGACTCCACGGTCCTCGCTGCGCTCAACACCGCCAACTCGGCGCTGGGCGAAGGCGACAGCTCCGCCGTCAAGCAATCGATCGAACCCCTGAGCCTGCCGGCGGAGGTGCAATCGCGCATCGACAAAGCGATCGCCGGATTCAAACACGAGGACGACGAAAGCGCCCTTGAACTGCAGCACACCACGCACATCCGCTTTCACAAGGACAAGCCCACCACCACCACCGTACGCCGCAAGATCAAGATCCTCGACACGTCCGGCGTGGACGTGTTTTCCACCCTCGACATCGGTTTTGATCCATTGGCCGAACGCGTCTTCGTCAATCAGCTCAATGTCCTGGACGAAGACGGCAAGGTCATCGCTCACGGCAAGGCCGAGGACCAATACGTCACTGATCCCTCGATGGACGGCCCGGCCACCCTTGGCCGCGTCCTGCGCGTGCCCGTGCCAGGACTCAAGCCAGGCCGCACCCTGGACTACGTTTACACCAAGCGCACCCTCGATAAGGACAAGGTCATGCGCTTCCAGAGCTCCTGGATCGGATCCGCCTATCCCACGGCCGCCCAGTGCGTGGTCGTGGAGGGCGATCTCAAAGACGTGCGCGCAGTCATGAACGACACCCTCAAGTCCAGCGTGCAAGTGATCGAAGACAGCGATGCCGGCATGCGCGCGTGGCTCGCCTCACCGGCCATGCAGATGCACAGCGAGCCCATGCTGCCCAGGTTTACCACCTTCTCGCCCGTGCTCTGGCTGGGCGCGCCGGATGCCGCCTGGGACAAGGTGGGCACCGATTACCTGGACCTCATCAAGGAACAGTTGAAACCCGAGCCGGACATCGAAGCTCTTGCCAAAAAGCTCGTGGCAGGCGCGACCACCGACGAACAAAAGACCGACCGCCTGTCGCGTTACGTCCGCGAAGAGATCACCTACAAGGCCATCGAATTTGGCCGCCGCGCACGCATCCCGAACAGCCCCGGCCGCGTCACGGCCAACCATTATGGCGATTGCAAGGACATGGCGCTGCTGCTGCACCACCTACTGCGCGCGGTGGGCATCGAGTCGTACCTCACGCTGATCAACTCGCACATGGATCTCGCCCCCGAGTTTCCTGATCTCGACCAATTCAATCATGTGATCCTGCATGTGCCGGCGCTCAAGGCACAGTTTGTCGATTGCACCTCAGGCAAGAGCGCGGGGGTCAATCTGCCGCCCAGCCTGTTCCATTTGCAGGCCCTCGTGCTCGACCCCGCCAAGCCGCACCTCACGCCCATGCCCAGCCGCAAGGACTGGCCGGCGAGCAAGCTGAATGATGAGCGCGTGGTGCGCTTCGATCCCGAGGGCAGCGCCGATGTTTCCGACACCCTGCAATTCACCAGCTATCTCGCGCAGCACATGCGCATGTTCCTCAACAGCATGCCGCCGCCCCGGCGCATCGACTCGATGCAGTCCTGGCTGCAACGCTCCAGCCACTGGCAGCTTGAAAAGCTGGAGGTGGTGGACCTGAACGATCCTGCCCGCCCGCTCACGTTGAAACTGCGCTACTCCATCCCCCCGCCCGCCCCGTCCGGCTCCCGAAGCGTCAAGGTGCCATCCATCATGGAAGGCGAATACCTTGACATCAATTACCTGCGTCACCGCCATCATCCGTTTGAGGTGCTGCATCCCATGGAAATCACCAGCCACGTGCATGTGATCGCCGCGACCCCCATCGACCCCGCCTCGCTGCGCACCCTCACTCGCTCCAACGGTGAAAACAAGTACTGCACCTGGAGCATGAAGGCCGCTCCCGTGGCCCATGCCGGCAACGAATGTGATCTCGATTTCAGCGCCATCTGGCCTGCCTCCAATGGTGCGGCGGGCGAATATACTGCCATGCACCGGGCCACCGCCGCCGCCGCCAACATCTGGGAAGTGCCTTTGCATTTCACCGATGAGCCAAAAAGCGCCGCCGTCCGAAGGTAGGGCCGCGGTGATCGCGGCGGCTTTCGCTCCTCCCCCTGCCCAAAACCCCTCCGGGACACCTATCGAAGCCCTGCGCCATTTTGGCTTCCCGCGCATCCCAATTCTTGCGCTCCGTGCAAGAAGGGCCATAGATGGGTTCTGACCATGCCCGCCACACCCCACGCTCTGATCATCAAGTTCCCTGGCACCAACTGCGATGCCGAAACCGCACGCGCTCTGGAAGCAGCAGGATTCACGGCCGAGGTGCTGCCCATCGCCCTTCTGGAGCCTTCAGCCCTTGACCGCGCAAAGCTGGTGGTGTTTGCCGGCGGGTTCAGCTACGGCGATTACGTGATGAGCGGGCGCATCGCCCAGCTGATCACCAAGCACAAGCTGGGCGACCGGCTGAAGCAGTTCGTCGCGGACGGCGGCTACGCCATGGGCATCTGCAACGGCTTCCAAATCCTCACCCAGCTCGATCTGCTCCCCTGCGGCAGCCTGCTCCACAACGAAAGCGGCCGCTTCATCTGCCGCTGGGCCGGACTCAAAAAGAACGCCGACAGCCCCTACCTGCGCGGCCTGCCGGACACCTTCGAGCTGCCCATCGCCCATGCCGAAGGCCGGTTCATGAGCGTCGACGACGAAGCGGGCGAGTACCTGAAAAATGGCCGCGCCGCCCTGCTTTACACCAGCAATGTCAACGGCAGCACCCATGCCATCGCCGGATTGCAGGACGAAACCGGCCGGGTTTTCGGCCTCATGCCGCACCCGGAACGTTTCATCGCCAAGGCCAACCATTACGATCCAGATTGGAACACGGCGGAGCATGGCTGGGGCTATTACATGTTCAAGTCAGTGCGCGAGGCGATGGCGGCGTAGCTTGCTGAAGCTGGGGGAGCACCCAAAGATCGGCCGGGGCTGACCGATGCTGGTTGCCATCGTCCCCGAATGCCGCATCATCGGCGGATGTTCACCCTTGCCCAGGTCCGCCACGCCATTGCGCCCTGGTGGCAGGCTTGGCTGGATGCGATTTACCCGCGCATGTGCCGGGTGTGCGACAAGCCATTGCCACAGCGCGAACCCTCACGACCGCTCGCCGAATGGTTTTGCAAAGGCTGCGAGGAGGATTTGGCCACCCTGGAACCTCCCTACTGCAGCGTTTGCGGCCAGCCCTACGAGGGCCTCATCGAGGGCCCGTTCCGCTGTGGCAACTGCGCGGACCGAAAATTCGCGTTTGAGTTCGCCGTGGCGGGCTACCGGGCGGAGGCGGGTGTCCGAGAGCTGGTGCATAAGTTCAAGTACGGCAAGGATGTGTCCCTGCGTGGGGCGCTGGGAGACCTGTTGCAGCGCGCCTTGCAGGACCCGCGCCTGCGGGGGGAAGACCTGTCCGGCTGGTGCCTGGTGCCGGTGCCCCTGCATCGCAGGCGCGAGCATGAGCGGGAGTTCAACCAAAGCTGGGAACTGTGCCGGCAACTTGCCAAACGCACCGGCATCCCGGCCATCCAGGCGATGCGCCGCACCCATCATACGGACAAACAGTCCCGGCTGACCCGCGCCCAGCGTTTGGAGAACCTGCGCGGTGCCTTTGCCATGAGGCGCCGGTTCAAGGGCCCCGCCTCACGGTTGCTCGGCAGCAAAGTCCTGTTGGTGGATGATGTGTTCACCACCGGAGCCACCACCGACGCCTGCTCCCGCATCCTCCTCCGGGAGGGCGGGGCTCAGAAGGTGGTTGTGATTGCGGTGGCCCGTGGCTAAGATACCCCTTCAATCACCATGGGAATTTTCAAGAAACGTACCGTCGAAAACCTCGGCGCCAAGAAGACCGACATGCCTGAGGGTCTGTGGACCAAGTGCCCGTCTTGCGGCGAAAGCTTGTATGAGTCGGCTCTGGCCAAAAATCTCCGGGTCTGCACCCACTGCAGCCACCACTTCACCCAGAGCGCGCCCGAACGTATCGCAGCGCTGTGCGACGACGGCAGCTTCGAGGAAATGGACGCAGGGCTCGATTCGATGAACCCGCTGGGCTTCAAGGGCTATTTGGAAAAAGTAAAAGCCAATCAAGACAAAACCGGCCTGACTGAAGCAGTCGTAACCGGCCGCGCGATGATTGAAGGCCAGCCCTGCGTGCTGGCGATCATGGACTTTCGCTTCCTGGCCGCGAGCATGGGCAGCGTGGTGGGGGAAAAAATCACCCGCGCCGTCGAGGTGGCCACCAACGAGGGCAAACCCGTCATCGTGTTTTCCGCCTCGGGCGGCGCGCGCATGCATGAAGGCATCCTCAGCCTCATGCAGATGGCCAAAACCAGCGGCGCCCTGGCCCGCCATGCGGCGGCGGGACTCAGTTTCATCTCCGTGCTCACCCATCCGACCACCGGCGGCGTCACCGCGAGCTTCGCCACCCTGGGCGACGTCATTCTCGCCGAGCCCAAATGCATGATTGGATTTGCCGGACCGCGCGTGGTGAAGGAAACGACCCATGCCGATCTGCCCCCGGGCTTTCAGACGGCGGAATTCATGATGCAGCACGGCCTCGTGGACGTGATCGTGCCGCGCAAGGACATGCGTCCCACGCTTGCCCGGCTGATCAGCTACATGAGCCCGGGCGGCCCGGCAAAGGCGGCCTGACCCTCGTGCCTTACGGGCACGAATTCGTCAGCCACACATCCCATCCCGTCCGCCGGTTATCCCGAATGCCGCGTTTCGACGGAGAACAGCTTCGACAATGCCCGAGTCTCAGGCGGCTTGGCGGCGGCGGGCCTGTATTCAATAATACCGAGCCCACCGCCGCCAAGCCGCATCAGGCCGGGATTTTTTGAAGAGGGAGCCGGTCAATCGCGGCGTTCGGGGTTATTTCACCGGATCAGGCTTGCCGTAGGTGGCCGCGAGGTAGGCCGCGAGCTTGTCCACCTGATCCTCTGGAATGGGCGCGCCAAACTTGCCGCGCATCTTGTCCACACTGGCTTTCCAGGCCGTGCGGGTGAGCCTGGGCTGCGTGTTGATATAGTCCGCTGAATGGCAGGTGAGACAGTTCGTCGCAGCAAGCTCGACGCCGGGACCCTTTTTGAGCACAGAAGTCTCGACAGGGAGAACGATTTTTACCGGGGCGGACTGCGCCAGCCAGCCGAGAGTGAGAACGAAGGTGAGGGTGACGAGGACGGGCTTCATGATCAGGCAGCTTTCACACGGGTGGTTTCGACGACGTTGCGCAAGTAGCCATTGGGATTCCACTGGGCTTCGAGCGGTTGCGATTCACCCGCGCGGTTGAAGGCGCGCACCTTCAGTTCATGCGTCCCGGCCGCAAGCTTGACACCTCCAAGCGACCACTCACGGAAGGAGTAGTTGCCCAGGTCCTTGCCCAGGGCGGCCTCGGTCCAGGACCTGCCCCCATCGGTCGATACCTGCACCTCGTGGATGCCCTGGCCGCCATCGAAGGCGATGCCTTTGAGAGTGATCGGGCGCTTGGCGGAGACCTGCTCGCCATCCAGCACGCTGGTGATGAAGCTGCGCACCTTGTAGCGCCTGATCTCAGTGGTCTTCTCCGCTTTGGTGCCGGGCTCAATGAAGCCGCAGCCATTGTCAGGAATACGATAGGCCACGGCGTTCCAGAACCCGGTGAAGGGCTCCGTCAGCACCGTGATCTCGCTCAAATGTTTGATCCAGTAGGTGCCGTAATGCCCCGGTACGACAAGACGCAATGGGAAGCCGTTCAGGAACGGCAGCGGCTCCCCGTTCATCTCCCACGCCACCAGCACCTCACCGTCGAGCGCCTGGTCCAATTCGAGGGCTTTGACGAAATCCGGCGTCTTCTCGGCCACCGGCTTGTCCAGGCCGTTGAAGCTCACCTGTTTGGCCCCGGCCTTCACTCCCGCCTTCAGAAGCAGGTCCTTCAAGCGCACGCCCTTCCAGCGGGCATTGCCCATCGCGCCGTTGCCAGACTGGCCGCCCATCACGCGCGGGACCTGAAAGCCGCGCCCGTTGCCGGAGCATTGCAACACCGCCGTGACTTCCACGCTCTCAAAGTCTTTCTGCAAGTCCGCCAGTGTGAACGACACAGGCTTGTTCACCGCCCCGCCGATGCTCAGGCGATGCGTGTCCGGATCAATCTCCGTGGGCAGCCCCGCAAGGTGATACCGCACGAAGAACGCATCGTTGGGCGTGAGAACCCCTTCCTTGAACACCTCAAACGGCGTTTCCAATTGCGGCGGGCGCGCCGTCAGCACCATCAGCGGGCGCTTGCCGGGGTATTTCACCAAGCGGCGTTCGCCGTTCTCGAAGGGCAGTTTCACGACCTCTTCGCCCAGCGCATTCGCAGCCAGCGCGCCGACAGCGATTGTAGCCTGGGCGCGCAACCAGTCGCGGCGTGAGAGGGGGGCGGAAGGGATTTCGTGCATGGAGAGGGAATAAACGCAGCCGGGAAAGCCTTTCAAACGGTCAAAATGAATCGGGCGCGATGGCTCCTCAGCCATCGCGCCCTGCTCAATACAACCGGGAACCAAACCCGAACTGAAAAACCGTCAGAAGAACATACGCAGACCCACCAGAGTGGTCCAGCCACGATAGCCGGCGGCCGCACCGGTGCCACCGGTCAGGTCGGCGAGCTGTTCGCCGGCCATGATCTTCAGCTTCTGGCCGTACAGGTAGTAATTCAGGCCCAGGTAGCCGGCGTTGTATGTGTCACCGGTGAACTTGCCGAGGGTCTTTTCCTGCCGGTTGATGGTGGTGATGCCATTGCTCTGGTCGGCAAGGCCAAGCTGGTAGCGGAACACCACTTCCAGCTCCTTGGTGATCAGGTAGCTTGGCATGACCATGAGTTCGTAGATGTCGCCCTTGCTCTGGATGCCGTTGCCGTAACCCAGCTGGGTCACCAGGCCGATCTTGTCCTGCTGGTAGTCAAAGTAGGTGGCCGCAGCGTTGTGCATGGTGTTGAACACGTTGCTCTTCGCCGTTTTCTCCATGTTCATGTAGTCGACCGCCCACAGCGCCTTCTCCACCTGGAGAGCCTTGGAAAAGTCGTAGCTCAGCTCGGCAAGATAGCTCTGGCCACCGTTGAACTGGCCGAACTCCCGGTCCACCGCATCGGAAAACATGGTGGCTTGGTAGCCCCAGTTGCCGATCTTGCCGAACACCGAGGCACCCGTGACGTAATCATTGCCCGTGTTGTTGAAGATCTGGTCATCGAAGAAGCTGCGCTCGAAAAACTTCTGCTGGTTGTCCGTGAACTCACGGTCGTAACCGAAGTGAGGCTCGAACTTGCCGGCCCGCACATTGAAAGTGTCATCGAAATGGAATTGGATGAACAAGTCCGTCATCCGATTGTAGAAGACCTCGTTCGCATTGAAACTGCGCAGATTGGTGTCCAGCGTCGCCTTCAATTCGATGAAACGGTCGGCCCAATAAGTGTCCACACCCATCCGCAGACGGCGGATTTCAAAGAAATCGTTGTTACCCCGGTTGGAATCCAGATTGAAGTAGTCGAACTGGCTGCGGCCCGTGAGGTCGAACTCTTCGATGATGGGATTGCTGTCGTTCTTGTAAACCGTGGCCAGTCCCCAGATCTGGTCGTAAATCGACTGGTCCGCGGGAGCCACGACGTCGGTCGTGGCCTTGGATGACAGCATAGCGTCCGTGCCTGCATGCGCAACCAGCGAGCTGGCGAGGCAAACGGCGAGCAGCCAACGACTGGCTGTGAGGGAAGAGCGGGCGAATTTCATTGGGGAGTGTTCGGTGTTGGAATGCAGCCCCCGTTTGGAGGTGGCACGCCCCAGTTCTACCGAGCCACCTGACTTTCGTCGAATGACGCTGAGTGACGCTTTCGTCACATTATGCAAAACAGGCTATTGTGTCAGTAGCGTCACTTTAACTCCAGCCCTGCATAGCCCGGTCCCTGCCCGTCGTGGAAAGACGGCGATCAACCGGGATGTCGGGCCGCACGATGGAAGTCCTGCAGGCTCAACTTGCGAGGCTGAGACTGAGGAATCCCGTGAATGCTTGAGGCTGGGTCGCCTCGATTATCCCGAACGCCGCGATTCACCGGCGGATAGCTTCGGCACAGCCCGAGTCTCAGGCGGTTTGGCGGCGGCGAGACGGTATTGAATAATACCGAGCTTGCCGCCGCAAAGCCGCATCAGGCCGGGAGTTGTTGAAGATAGCCCCGTTCAATCGCGGCGATCGGGATTATAGGCACTCCGCGATCTGCACCGCATTGAGCGCAGCGCCCTTGAGCAACTGATCACCCACGACCCAGAAGGCCAGACCGTTGTCCATGGCGCAATCCTGCCGGATGCGGCCCACGGCGCAGTTGTCGTTCCCTGCCACGTCAAGCGGCATCGGGTACTTCCGGTTCGCGGGGTCATCAATGACGTCGATGCCACGAGCCTTGCTCAGCACTGCGAGCGCCGCTTCAGGGGTGACGGGCTTTTCAAACTCGGCGCTGATCGCCACGCTGTGCGCCCGGAAGATCGGCACGCGCACGCACGTCACCGAAGCACGGAAGCCAGGATGATGCATGATCTTGCGACCTTCGGCTTCCATCTTCATCTCTTCCTTGGTGTAACCGGAATCGAGGAAGCTGTCCACCTGGGGCAGCACGTTGAAGGCAATCTGATAAGGGTAGACCGAGGGCTTGGAATCCAGCTTCGCAGCATCCCAGGCGCGGTTCTGCGCGGCCCATTCGCGGGCCTGCGCGGCCAGTTCCTCGATGGCCTGGGCTCCCGTGCCGGATACAGCCTGATAGGTCGAGGCAAAGATGCGCTTCACCCCAAAGGCCTGGTGCAGCGGGTACAGCGCCATGAGCGAAATGGCAGTGGAGCAGTTCGGGTTGGCGATGATGCCCTGGTGCAGCTTCACATCCGCCGCGTTGATTTCGGGCACCACCAGCGGAACGCTGTCATCCATGCGGAACGCCGAGGAGTTGTCCACCACCACGGCTCCAGCCTCCACGGCGGCACGGGCAAACTCCTTGGAAATGCCGCCGCCAGCGCTGAACAACGCAATGTCCACGCCCGCGAAGCTGTCCTTGGTCAGTTCCTTGATCACGATGTCCTCGCCCTTGAATTTCAGGGTCTTGCCGGCGCTGCGGGCCGAGGCCAGCAAGGTGAGCTGGCTGACAGGGAAATGGCGTTCTTCCAGGCAGCGGATCATCTCCGCGCCCACGGCGCCGGTGGCACCGACGATGGCAACGTGCTTGTGAGTACTCATGAGGGGTCGTGTGAAGTCAAGGGGGCGGGCATACTACGCCGCCTTTGTTCGTGTGCAACTTGTGCGTCAAAGCCCGCAATCGCAGCCCCCTCAAACGGCCTGCACCCAGCCCGGATGACCGCCCTCGCAATCGTAATCATACGCGTTCAGAAAACCACCTCACGTGGGGCGGATGATTTCTTTCTGCCACCACGCTTGACTTTTACCCTGGCGATTGCTTGAAAGGGTGTCTTCAAATTCAACGGCATGGGAGCAAAACTCAGGGCAGCAGACGACAGCGCGGAGTATCCGCTGGAAGACTTCAACCTCATCGGTCGAAGTCAGGATGCGACTATCCGCGTGCCCGACGCAGGAATCTCCCGGCAGCACGCCACCCTGCGCCGGGAGGGCCGCTACTTCTGGATCACCGATCTGGGCAGCGCCAACGGCACCTATGTGAACGAGGTGGCCGTCACCGCCGCACGTGCCCTGCGCGCCGGCGATCGCGTGCAGTTCGGCACCGCCGTATACGTGTTCGATCAGGATGAAAGCGAGGGCGCAAGCGCCAATTCCGGCCTGCAAACCCAGGTCCTGCGCACAGCCACGCCACCCCTGAAGACCATTCACGCCACGCTCCTGGTGGGCGATCTGCGCGATTTCACCCGCATCTCCTCCCAGCTCACCGCCGAGGAGGTGGGCAACATGCTGCGCGAATGGTATGCCGACTGCGAGGCCATCCTGAAGCCCCGTGGCGCGGTCATCGACAAATTCATCGGCGACGGTGTCTTTGCCTACTGGCCCAAGGTCGATGTGAAAAGCCGAATTCTCGCCGCCGAAGCCGCCCAACTGCTCAGCCGTCCCGAGGCGAACCACTCAGCGACGCGGCGCAAGGTCACCGAGACCCTCGGCATCGCCGTTCAGTGCAACGTCGGCCTGCACGTGGGCAAAGTCGCCCTCGGAGCCATGGGCCGCGGCGTCAACACCGCCGTTGGAGAGGCCGTCAATGTCACCTTCCGCATTGAAACCCTGACCCGCAAGCTCGGCACCCCCGTCCTCGCGAGCAGGGATTTCCTCGATGACTGCGGCTCGGCCGCGGCACTGTTTGAGGACGCCGGAACCCACGCCTTGAAAGGCCAGCCTGAACCCGTGGAAGTCTTCCGCTTGAAAGATGCGCTGCAATCGGTCGCAATCCCTTGAAGGGTGCATCCGGGTCTGAACAAGTTCGCCCTTGGCGCTCCCGCCCTTCTGTCGCATGATGCGCGCCCACTGAGCGCATGATCAACGTCCTCGACTCCTCATCCGAAGCCACCGGCCCCTCCCTGGTCGAGCGAATGTATGAGGCGTTTTCCACCGAAGGACCGCTGGGCAAATCGAAGGACTTCGAGTACCGCCCGCAGCAGCAGCGCATGGCGGAACTGGTCGCCGAGGCACTGGAAAAGAGCCGGCCACTGGTGGTGGAGGCGGCGACTGGTGTCGGCAAGTCCCTCGCCTACCTGCTCCCAGCCGTGACCTTCGCATTGGAGCACGACCGCAAGGCCATCATCTGCACGCACACGATCAATTTGCAGGAGCAGCTGATCACCAAGGATATTCCAATCATTCGCAAAATTATCGGCCGCGATTTCAAGGCCGAACTCCTGAAGGGCCGCGGCAACTACCTCTGCCCCACCCGCCTGGCGCGGGCCTTCAAGGAAACGCCGGACCTGTTCACCAGCACCGAGCAGGCGGACCTTAAACTGCTCTACGAGTGGTCGCTGAAAACCCCGGACGGCACCCTCAGCGACCTCGCCTTCACACCCTCGCAAAAAGTATGGTCGCTGGTCTGCAGCGAGGCCCATGCCTGCACCCCACGCCGCTGTGGCGTGGGCAGCGGCTGCTTCTACCAGGCCGCACGCCGGCGCATGGCGGAAGCGGATGTGGTGATCCTCAACCATACCCTCTTCTTCACCCTGCTGAGTTCCGCCGAAGAACTGCTGCCCGAGGACGCCAACTTCCTCTTCCCCCGCGACTTCGTCATTCTCGACGAGGCGCACACCATTGAAAACATCGCCGCCAAGCAGCTCGGCATCCACGTCAGTGAATCGAACATCCGCTTCGAACTGGGCCGTCTCTTCAATCCGCGCTCCCGCAAGGGCTTCTTCACCCTGCTAGGCGAAGAAGGCGGCATCCGCGAAGTGCAACAGTGCCTGGACATCGCCGAAACCTTCTTCCGCGATGCCGAGGCGGCCTGCAATTTCCAGGGCTTCGCCAAGGAATTTCGCGTGCGTGAGCCAGCGCTCATGGAGGACACCCTCAGCCTGTCCTTGCAACGCGTCGCCACAGCCACCCTGAAGGCGGGCGATGCGGCAAAAACCGACAGCATGCGCGGCGAACTGCACGACATCGGCAAGCGCCTGGTGGGACTGAAAGTGAGCATCGGCGCCTTCCTCGAGCAGAGCGCGGAAGGCCACGTGTACTGGGCGGAGCGCAGCTCGGGCGAGCACAAGGCGGTGTCCTTTCACAGCGCGCCCATCGATGTCTCCGCCAAGCTGCGCGAGATCTTCTTCAGCGGCGGCAAGGCCTGCGTCTTCACCAGCGCCACCCTCGGTGTGACCGACGATGAAGGCCTCACCTACTTCCGCAATCGCGTGGGGGCGCAGAAGGTGGCCTCGGCCTGCATCGACAGCCCCTTCAACTTCCAGAAGCAGATGCGGCTCTACCTGGTGAAGACCATGCCGATGCCCGGCACCAAGGAGTTTGAGCCCACCATGCACCGCTGGATCGCGCACTTCCTCGACATGTCAAAGGGCCGCGCATTCGTCCTGTTTACAAGCTACAGCGTCATGACCAGGATGGCCGACGAGATGGAGGAATTCTTCGATGAACGCGGCTGGCGCCTGCTGGTGCAGGGCCGCGGCATTCCACGCCACCAGATGCTCGCCGAATTCAAAGAGGACACCCACAGCGTGCTCTTCGGCACGGACAGCTTCTGGACCGGGGTCGATGTGCCGGGCGAATCGCTCAGCAACGTCATCATCACCCGCATCCCCTTCGCCGTCCCCGATCATCCCGTCACCGCCTCCCGCCTCGAACACATCGAGCAGCGCGGTGGCAATGCCTTCAGCGAGTACTCCGTCCCCGAGGCCATCCTCAAATTGCGCCAGGGCGTGGGCCGCCTCATCCGCTCAAAAAAGGACAAAGGCATCTGCGTCATCCTCGACAACCGCGTCCTCACCAAGAGCTATGGCCGCGCCTTCCTCGCCGCCATGCCGGACTGTCCGGTGGAGATTGTCGGGTAGAAGGGCCTCCTCTCAAAGCGTTCTTCCGCAAACCTAACAAACCGTGATGTGGAAGCGATCAAGATGGCGGCGTCGAAATGCCGCCTACAGGTCCATCTCTGCACTCTCCGCCTCGTAACTTAGACGCATGTGTAGTCTATCTTTCTCTTCACGTTCGGTGATCCAACGATAAAACGGACCCAAAACGTCGTCATTCGCGTGTGTTTCGGCCGCCTTGCGGGCTTCGGATTCTAGATAGCCATAGCCATCGTCCCTCGCGCCATCGGTAAACGACCAGCTTTTCGGGCCCGCACTTGCATACAACTCAGTCCGCATGTCGAGAGCAAGCTTCGCCCCTCCAAGTGATTCAGCGCGAAGAAGAAACTCTCTTGTGAGAGCAGGCTCATTGATGACAATCATCGAACCATCGAATCTAAGGATATCCGCCAAACCACTAAGGGTCTTCTCAGTGTCTGCTTGCTTGACGCACCACATCAGACGAGGAAGCCAGCCCGACGAAGCTGACAGCACCACGGCCTGAAAAAGTTTGATCCAATCATACCGCCTCGGCTGGTCAAGGTTCAACACCCTCTCCCAGAGGCTATCACAAATCGCTGGGAAATCCGATTCGCCCGAAAGATTATCGAAACTTAGAGTGAATCCGAACCCTCCCGGCAGCATTTCTGGATAATACTCTGCCGCCTGTTCTTCCGCATGCTTGATGCGTTCAAACAGTATATCAAACAGTAGGCGCGGGTGTCGTTGAGTGAGCCAATGTACATGCCCTGCATTCACCACGGAATCCCACGTGCTTATGTCTCGAAGAGCTTTCACAACTCTGGCAACCACCTCGATAGGCGCTTCGATTGTCTCGTCATCCCCTCTATGAAGGGCATCAAATACCTCGTCCACTTGGGACAATACGAGTCGCTCCAGAGGTAATGTTTCAAAGAGTGTCCAGGCCCACGGAAATGCTTTGGATTCGATCAGTTTAAACCGGTATAATATGTGCAGGGCCTCTTCGTCCGATGCCTCACGAGCCGCTTCGATTAGCAATTCATTAAGTGGCAGGTTGGGTTGTTCAATATCCCTGCGCCGGAGAGTCCAGTGACGAAAGAAGGCTGGCCTCGCATCCGGGATGCCAGAATGCACAAAGCCACGGGCAATATCGATTTGTCCCAAAGGGGTGATCGCTGTGTTGTCCATAACGAGCACCGGCCAGCAGTCAACAAGTGGCGAAGCCGTTCCGTCTTGGAGTAGCCGACTCGCCAGTTGTATCGCCGCCTGTGGTCGCACAGTTGTCAAAGAATGGAAAAGCATCTGTGGATGCATCTGTTCCTGGACCAGTTCCAAAGTCGTGGCTATCCGCTCCAAGTGTTCACGCAAAAGTGCCCCCTGTGAGTCGGCGAGTTCACATGCTATGTCGTTCAAGAAACTAAGCCAGCGTTCTTCCGAACGCTTTAATCGCTCAGCATAATCATCACCGAGTTCAGTGTCTTCGACAAACTTCCATTGGCTCTCCCGACGGCAGGCAGTAATCGTGCGAGTGTCGCGGTCTTCGAAGATCGAGGCCCTGATTGCACAGAGGTCGGGTGTCAAGTCATCGGTACAATCCCAGCGAACGCTATCAAGCAAGTGCTGTTTCAAAGTGAATCGGACCCAGGGATGAGGATGTTGTTCAAGTAGTAATTTGGTCAGACGTATCCCTTCGTGGCGAGCAGAAATCCAATCCTTCGGCAGCAACCCATGTCCGGCCTCACCCTTGGAAATACCGCGCAGCATGGATTTCTGGATAACCGGCCATATTTTGACGGCTCGATTCCATGGGCCGATCCGGATTTCCTGCTCTATGATTTCGTATGCCACCCGATGGACAGGCTCGACGATGCTTGTATTAACGGGCGCTTCACCGTAGGAGAACGTTACCCCACCCTCAAATCGAGACCAACTGATGAGTCTGGCCAAGCACGCACCAAGCAGTGTCGTGTAGACAGGCAGGCCGCCTGCGATCATTTCCTTTGCGGTCGGATCTTCGAGCTTGCGACGCAACCATTTGGCTGCATCGAGCGCCACGGCTACAGGCTTGTCCAAATCGGGCTTCAAGACATCCGCTATGACCGCAAGTGGATGGAATTGATTATTGGCGACACGCTTCCACGCGATGTACAATGCTAGTTCCCACAGCAAATCGAGTGCAGCCCAACGATGGGATTCGTGATATTTAGCGACGGGGCCAAGCATCTTTGGCATCGCATCGAGCATGTATTCAGGTGAATCGAGACGGCTAACAGAGCCCGTCAGGACTGAATTCACCCAGTCGTTTATGTCTGCCTGGTCTTCGGGTGTGGCGATTCGAGCATCGCGGTGATCAAGCGCGAATCTTGCAAAGGCAATGGTTTCGGCAGGCAGGAAGACACTGAAGGAAGCCCAGCGTTGAATGACCTTTCCACGCTCGTAATAATTGCCTGCAAGGAAGCGCTCGTGCTCTTGTTCGATGAGGGGCGCAAGCAGTGACGGCGCATCGGCGCTCGCGGCCACGACGCCCATCCAGAGAGCCTCAGAAAGATTTCTCAGCAACGCGGCACTTGAAGCAGGGAAGGCGCGCATGATCGCGTCGCAAAGGGCGGTCTTTGCCCGCTGCGGATCAAAGCAGGTGTCGAAAACCAGGAAGTCCGCAAACAGATCGGGCGCGGGCCGCAGCGCAGCATCGCTGCCAACCAGCAGATCAGCGTTCTTCAGGTTCATCGCCGCGTCCTCAACGTCGAGCGGGGCGATCGTAAGGCACTTTGCCAAAGCCTCTTTGCACTCCTGGTCGAAATTCATCGGAGCCAGCATGGCTGCGGCGCGCAGCAACCTTGCCTCGCGATCACGATGCTGGAGGTGACGAAGATTCTCCGTTTCAAACTTTTCGAAGACGTTGCTGCGGAACTCATCCTGAGTCGTCGATGCGTTTGGTTTGAACTGGCCGGTGCGGATCATGCGACCGGCCAGGACCACGAGGAACGGGTTGTGACCGCACCATTCGACGAGCTTTGTTGCCTGGGCGGAGCGGGGGGTAGTTTCCAGGACATTTGCCGCAAGCTCGCGCACCTCGCCTTTCTTCAACGGCGTCAGCTTGTGAACCACCGGGTTGCTCATCAGGCCGACGTTGCCCAGCAGGTGCTTGAGCGCCTCGACTCCCTGCGGGCGCGTGGCGAGAAGGATGTGCGTGTTTTGCTGGCTGGCAGCCACCGCCAACAAGGGAGGTGGAATTTCCTCCGTCCGATGCGCATCATCCACAATCAGCAGCCGTGGCCGCTCATCCGTAACAAAGGCAGGAGTGGGATCATCTGTCGCCTGGCGGTGTGGATTAAGAAAGACCACCTCCATCTCCGGTGCTTTCTTGTGCAACTGCAAAGCCAGCTCGCGCAGCAGCCTGCTCTTGCCCGTTCCGCCTGGAGCAAAGAGCAGCATGGTCTTCGCCGCCCCATGCATCGCGAACTCCATGAGCTTGCGTAAATCATCCTCTCTGCCCACCAGGCCAAAATCGTGGCGGAACGTCTTGTCGGTGCCCGTAAAAGGATCGAAGAACGTCTCGCAATCCACAAGTGACCGCGTGACGATAGGAGCAAACCGCTTGATCTCCTCGAAGTTCATTCCCGCTTCACCCAACAGCCCGGGCAATTGAGTCGGAGTGAGCCGCTGGCGGATTTCAACAGCGAGTTTGTCGGGATTCCAAATCTCCCAGTCGGGCTTCTGCAAAATCAAGTCCTGGACGCCAACCATCGGATCACAGGCCACGATGAGCAGATAAAATTGAGCCTTGAACTTGCCGGCCTTCTTGATCGCAGTCTCGGTCTTGCCCACGTCCCACTTTTTAACTCGTTTGCATTGGACCACCCAATTGTCCCCCTGGGACATGCGCAACAAGATGTCGATGCCGTCCTGAGCCTGGCCACTCGCCGCATGATAAAGCTCGGCAGAGATCACTTGGCGGGTGAGCTTGCGGCCATGTCTGCGAACGGTGAGTGTCGGGCGTAGATTAAAGAAGTGCAGGAAGAACTGTTCAAACGCCTTGGGGGACAGGTTCCCCAGCTTAAGGCGTCTGAATTCGTCGATTTCCAATCTCTTTTCGGTCATTTGTGTTGCATTATAGAGGTAATGCTTCTAATGTGCAACACTTCCGTGGACCCAAGACGATACATTCCTCGCCCTAAATTGGTCAGCCGGATCAGAGCCGGACTGGCAAACTCACCCGTGACGGCCTTGCTGGGCCCTCGGCAATGCGGGAAGAGCTGGCTGGCCCGCCCTTTTGCGGAGCAGCGGGACCACTTTTTTGACCTGCATGATTTTGTGGACCGCGTGCGCTTGTCCGACAGCCAGTACCGCGTACTGGATGACCTGGAAGGCACCATAGTGATTGATGAAATCCAGTTGATGCCAGAGCTGTTTCCCAAACTTCGGGTGCTGGCGGATCGACCAGACTCAAACGCCCGGTTCCTGATCACGGGTAGTGCGTCACCGAACATAGTAAGGGGAGTTTCTGAAAGCCTCGCAGGCCGTATTCGCCACATTCCCATGGGTGGTTTTTGCCTGGAAGAAGATGATGCAAGCCGCTGGCGGCGGCTGTGGATGCAAGGGGGGTTTCCACGTTCCTACTTGCAAGAAATTGTCGAAGAGTCGATGCAATGGCGGCACGACTATGTGCAGACTTTCCTCAGTCGAGATCTGCCCTTGCTTGCTGAGACGAAGCTTTCACCAGATCAGCTTCGGCGGCTGCTCCTCCTGCTGGCCCACTATCACGGACAGGCATGGAATCACTCGAATGCCGCGACAATGATCGGCGTGAGCTACAAGACGATTCAGCGGCATGTCGAGATCTTCTTGGGTGCCTACATTCTGCGGGAGCTGCCGCCTTACGTGGCCAATGTCGGCAAGCGACTGCGCAAAGCTCCGCGACTGTACCTTCGAGACAGTGGCTTGTTGCACGCTCTGCTCATGCTGCCAGAGGAGTCGCACTTGCAGGCCCATCCCTGCTACGGAGCTTCGTGGGAAGGATTCTGCATCGAGCAAATCATGCGCATGTCGGAGTCCCGTGACGAAGAGTGTTTTTGCTTTAGCGTCTCGGGTGGTGAGGAATGCGATCTGGTACTTGCCAAGCCCAGTGGGCTCTACGGGTTCGAGTTCAAGGCTTCCGACGCGCCGCGTCGCACCAAGTCGATGATCATGGCCGCCGAGGACCTGAAGCTCACCAAGCTCTTTGTGGTCTATCCAGGCCACCGTGACTACGCCCTTGGGGACAATATCGAAGTTGTGGGTATTGAGAATTTGGCTCGAATCATGCCGCTGCTGAAATAGTAGCAGCTCACTTCCGGAGCGGGTCCACGTCGTTGAGATCCACCTTCAACAACTCGGTGATGTTCTTCCTGTTCGAGAAGGCGATGAACAGGTTCTCTCCCTCCGGTGGACACCCTTGTCACCCTGGTGCATGAATCGCCGATGCCATCCCCCCGCCCGCCCACCTCCGCCATTCTGGGCGCCACGATGTGCTTTGCTCTGTGGGGCATCCTGCCGATTTACTGGAAGCAGCTCAGCGGCGTGGGCTCGGACATCGCGGTGGCTCATCGCATCGTCTGGACCATGATCTGGGTGATCCCGATGCTGCTATGGCAAGGCGAATGGGGGACATGGTTGCGGGCGATCTGGCAGCCGGGGGTGCTGCGCACGCACGCCTGGTCAGGGCTGCTGCTGGGCATCAATTGGAGCACCTTCGTATGGGCGGCTCAGCACGGCCACATCCTGGACAGCAGCCTGGGCTACTTCATCAATCCGTTGCTCAACGTCGTCATCGGCTTCGTGGTGCTGAGCGAGCGCCTGACGCCCTTGCAAATGGCGAGCGTGTCCTTCGCCGCCATCGGGGCGCTGACGCAAGTAGTGCTCGCCGGACGCTTCCCCTGGGTGGGCCTGATCCTGGCCTTCAGCATGAGCTTCTATGCTCTGGCGCGACGGCGTTCCTCTCTGGGTGCCCTTTCAGGCCTGGCCACGGAAACCCTGGTGGGCCTGCCGTTTGCTCTGGGCTATTTCGCCTGGGCGGCGGCGCAGGGCCGAACCTTGTGGGGTGCCGGGCATCCTGCGGACATCTCATTGATTATCGGCCTGGGAGCCATCACGGCCGTGCCGCTGCTAGGCTTCGCACACGGCGCGCGGCGGCTGCCATTTGCCATGCTCGGGCTGCTGCAATTCCTTGCGCCCACCGGCCAGTTCCTCGTGGCCACGCTCGTGTATCATGAGCCCATGAACTCGGGATCGCTGCTCTGCTTTGCCCTGATTTGGGCCGGGGTGCTGCTGTTCTGCGCGGACCTCTGGCGACGTTCGCGGCAGGAGTGAATGCCAGCCCTCGTAATGCCGTCCACTCCGTCCATCAGGTCCACCTCGTCCACCGCAGATCCAGAGTCATAAGCAGGTCCCCTCTCACCGACAAAAAAGCGGAACCGCCCGCGAGGACGGCTCCGCCTCCAATTACTTTCGGCAATCGTTACGCCGCCTTCTTCTCAGGCGCCTTGGCAGGAGCCTTCGGCTTGGCTGCGACAGGGGGCGCGGCCTTGATCTCGAACTTCACCGCCGCAGGGCGGTTGGTCTTGTAAATCTGCTCTTCGATTTCATCCGCCTTCTTGAGCAGTTCCGCTTCCTTCGCCTTCTGCTCGGTCCACCAGGCTTCAAAAGCCTTCATGTCGCCACCGGGGGCCTTGGCCGCACGAAGCTTGCCTTTGCGCTGGCCGTACAAATTGCGCAAGGGGCGAATGGCATCGTCATTGCGCTGCTTGTTAAGCGCAATCACCTGCTGAGCCTGCTGGAACGTAGGCGAGGTGGGCACTTCCTCGATCTCCACGCGCTTCGACAGCGTGATGCTGTCCCACGTACCGAGGAGATTGCCATTGCCAAAGACGTCATAACGACCGGCCTGAAGTCCGCTCACGTACAGGGCTTCACCGCTCTTGTGATGGCCGGCATGCGTGACCGTGGCCCCCAGCTTGGCGTTCTCAGGCACTCCCCATGGCAGACACTTGGGCTGAAGCGTGAAGCTCACTGACTTACCCAGTTCACCGCCATCGACGGTGACAGTGCTGCCCGGCGAAGTGACAACCTTCCACGCATCACCCTTCGGATTCGGGCTCACGGTGAGGCCCCATACCGCGTTGGGCTCGTCAAAAGCATCGATCATCGAGTAGGCCATGACAAACTGCCCGGGGTCCTGCGGATGAATTGCATCAGGAATGAAGGTGAAATCCTTGTCCTTCTTGCGCTGTTCGGTTGTTAGGTTGTTGAGCATGCCGTACATGTCCACAAAGCCGTAGCTGCGCTTGCGCGCCACTTCCTGGGCCCACTTGCCGTAGTAGGCGAGCACGGCGTTGTAGTTCTCGGGATTCCTGGCCTTGGGATTGGTGGCCATGCGCAGTTCCGCGGCGTGATGGTCGAACATCGTCGGGCTCATCAGGAACACGCGCACCCTCAAGGCGTCCAATTTGTCCAGCAGGGTGGTCATGTCCTTCGCATAGGTATCAAAGGTGGCCTGATCGAAGTCCCGGTAGGAGCCGTCGTTCATCCCCAGCAGAATGGTGGCCACGGTGGGTTTGAAGGCGGCGATGTCGTCATCGAAACGGTCCAGCGCATCAATCGCGCGGTCACCGCCCACGCCGGCGTTGCGAAAGTGAAGGTGCAGGTTCGGATAGCGCGTGTAGTAGAAGTTCTCCACGTTCTGGGTGTAGAGGCACTGATGGGTGATGGAGTCACCGATGAAAATGACACGGTCGCCATCCTTCAACCCGAGGCCCGGCGGCTTGGCGGCGGGCTTCGGTGCGGCGGCCTTCACCGCATCCGCGGCAAAAGTGAGAGACGTGACTGCCGAGAGCAGTCCTATCATGGAGAAGGTGAGAAGGGTGCGTTGCATGGTTCGAATGGATGAGTGAGTCCAAACGTCGGCAACACAGCGGGCTTTCCGTTTTCTGCGGCCACTCCTCGCTCTTCACACCTTCGGAAGGATGCGAGTTGAATGAACGTAGTGTTGCGCTCCAGTCCATCCCGCCCGCATGAACACACGCCTCTTCGCCCTCCTCCTGGCCCTCTGTGCCTCCGCCCATGCCGCCGATTTCGCCAGCGTTGCCGATGGCAAGACTGATGCGACCACCGTTCTTCAGCAGGCCATTGATGCCGGTACAGGCGACATCGAACTGCCCAAAGGCAGCTATCTCCTCTCCAAAACTCTGCGGGTGGATTTGAACAAGACGGGCTTTACCAGCCTTAATGGCCACGGCGTCGCGCGCTTGATCATGAGCGCCGCCGGGCCGGCCATTCATTTCGTCGGCACCCACGAAGGTTCCGCCGACCCTGTTTCCGTAAAGCCCAATGTGTATGAGAAGGAGCGCACGCCCATGGTCGATGCGCTGGAGATCATTGGCGCCCATCCCGAAGCTGATGGCATCGAAGCCACCAAGACCATGCAGCTCACCGTCAGCCGCTGCACCGTCCGTGACTGCCGGCACGGCGTGCACCTCACCGAGCGCAACCGCAACTTCATCATCACCGACTGCCACTTCTACAAAAACAACGGCATCGGCGTGTTCTACGACAATGTGAACCTGCACCAGAGCAACATCATAGGCACCCACATCAGCTACTGCAAAGGCGGCGGCGTGGTCTCCCATGGCGGCAACGTCCGCAACGTGCAGATCGGCACCTGCGACATCGAGGGCAACATGGCGCCCGACTCGCCGCCCACCGCCAACGTGTGGCTCGACTCCTCCGGCGGCAGCATTGGCGAAGTGACCGTCACAGGCTGCACCCTCCAGCACAGCAGCAAGGCCCCCGGCTGCGCCAACATCCGCATCGAAGGCGCTGGCGACGACCCGGCGCTGGAGCGCCGCACGGGTGACAAGTTCACCCGCGAAGGCAACGTCACCATCACTGGCAATGTCTTCAGCGACATTCAGATGAACGTTCACATCAAGGACTCGCGCGGCGTCACCGTCACCGGCAATACGTTTTGGGAAGGCTTCCAGCATGATCTGCTGGTCGAAAGCAGCAGCCATATCGTCGTCGCCAGCAACAACTTTGACCGCAATCCGCGCTACGCGGTCAACGGCTTCAACGCCGCCGAGAACAATGGCATCGTCTTCAAGAAGTGCAGCGAATGCACCTTCCAGGGCAACATCGTCAGCGGAGTGATGCGCCAGCGCGCCGCTGTCGACTTCAGCGATTGCTCGCGGCTGAACATCGCCCATAATTCGGTGTTCGACAGCGACGGCATCGGCATCCTCCTGGAGAACGTGAAACAAAGCCTGCTTTCCGACTGCCTGGTCCGCGATGACCGCGAGCAAAAACTCCGCAGCAAGGAACCCTCGCTCAAGATCGCTGGCGGCGCCGACAACCTCATCGGTTCAAATCTGCTCAGCAATGGCAAGGTCGTCTCCAAGAATTGAACGTGCGCCTCTGAACATTTAGCCACCCCGCTTCCATGATTCGCTCCCTGTCATTATTCACAGCCATTCTTGCCATCGCCGCCCATGCCTCCGATTCCCCGCAGTGGCGCGGACCCGACGGGCAAGGCCATGCCCAGGCCAGCAACCTGCCTTCGACCTGGAGCGAAACGGAGCACATCACCTGGAAACGGGAACTGCCAGGACGCGGCTGGTCCTCCCCCGTCATCGCCGGCAACCAGGTGTGGATGACGGCGGCCCTCGAAACCGCCGCGAATCCGGAAGAGGCCGCACGCCGTACGAAAGACAACAAAAGTGGCCAGCAGCTCACCGTGCTCGACGCCGTGAGCCTGCGCGTCCTGTGCGTGGATCGTGAAACCGGCGAGATCCTTCACAACGAAGAGGTGCTCACCGAACGCAACCCCCAGTGGGTGCATGAGCTCAATAGCTATGCTTCGCCCACGCCCCTCATCGAGGACGCGCGGGTGTACGCGCATTTTGGCACGTTTGGCACGGCTTGTGTGGACGCTGGCAGCGGCAGCGTGCTCTGGCGCAATACCGACACCCGCATCAACCACGAAAACGGCCCCGGCAGCTCGCCCGTATTGTCGAAGGACCTGCTCATCTTCCACTGCGACGGCAGCGACAAACAATTCGTCTGCGCGCTGGACAAGCACACCGGCAAACTCGCTTGGAAGACCGACCGCTCGGGCGAAATGCACAGCAACCCACAGTACAAAAAGGCCTATGGCACCCCGCTGATCACTGACATTGACGGCAAACCGACGATGATTTCCACCGGTGCGGACTGGGTCTACGGATACGATCCCGCCACGGGTAGGGAACTGTGGAAAATGGCCTACGGTGAGCTCGGTTTCAGCATGTCGCCGCGGCCGGTCGCGGGCCTCGGAATGGTGTTCTTCAGCACCTCGTTCATGAAGCCGGAGATGTTTGGTCTCAAGATGGACGGCAGCAAAACACCGCGGGTTGCCTGGCACAACAGCAAGAACGCTCCGACAATTTCTTCGCCCCTGCTCGTGGGCGAAGAGCTCTACTTCGTCAGCGATGGCGGCATCCTGAGCTGCGTCAACGCCCGCACCGGACAAGACTACTACCGGGAGCGCCTGGGCGGCAAGTTCACCTCCTCCCCAATGCTGGCCGACGGGCGCATCTTCATCTCCAGCCGCGAAGGCGTCACCAGCGTGATCAAACCGGGCCGGAAATTCGAGCTCCTGGCGCAAAACAAGCTCGACGGTGCCATCATGGGCACTCCCGCCGCCGTGGACGATGCAATTTTCCTCCGTACCGACAAGGCCTTGTACCGCATCAGCGCCAAGAAGTAGGGCGGATTGCCCCTTGAGCCCGGCCCACGATGCCGCACATTGGTGCCGTGCAAATCCTTCTCGCCACCCTTTGCGACTTCGCCGCTGACTACCAGGGCAAACTTTGTATCCTTGGCGCCTTCGACACGCTCTGCACCCGGGAGTTCCCCGTGGCGCATCCACAGTGCTCGTTCGCGGTGAGACTGTGTTTTGACCCGGAAGATCATGGCACCTTCGAGCTGGTGATCCGCGCCCTCGGCCCCGAGGACGAGGACATCATGCCCCCATGCAAGGTGCCGATGGACGCAACCTTCCCACCAGGCGGCCCGCCCTTCATCACCCGCAACGTGGTGCTCAACTTCCAGCGCCTCAAGTTTGAGAAGCCTGGACTCTATCGTTTTGTCGTCGAACGCGATGAGGAGGAGCTCTCAGCAGTGCCCTTGCGCGTAATGCTCTTCAATGACGAACGCTCGGCCACCGGGCCGTTCGGCTAAAGCCAGCCCCCGCCCCCGAGGTTCCCATGCAAGCACAAGAAGCCACCACGACGGCGACCGACAACCCCGTCAATACCCCGGTACGGCAGCTTTCCGTGTTTTTGCACAACCGCGTTGGCGCGCTGATGGCGCTCGTGAAACTGCTCAATGAGCATCAAATCGAAGTGCTCGGCCTCAGCATCCAGGAGACCACCGAGATGACCCTTGCTCGGCTCGTCCTGAGCGACCCCGAGAGCGCCGAGACCCTTTTCATGGAGCGCGGCATCCCTCACACCAGCTGCCGTGTCATCGTCGTGGAAATTCGCGAAGGCGCCCACAATCTCTCCCTATGCCTGAGTGCGCTGCTGGCGGCGGAGATCAACATCCAGTTCAGCTACCCGCTGATGGCCCGTCCCGGCAACTGGCCGCTCCTCGTGCTGCACGTGGACGAGATCGAAGTGGGTGCGGACGCACTTCACCAGTCCGGACTCAAACTGCTCGGCCAGGGTGATCTTAGCAGGTGAGGAGGGGGGGATGGTGGCCGCGACTACGAATGCCCCTGGCCAAATGATGCCGTTTGCATTTACCCCCGCCCTGCGGCATTGAAGGCACCAGAACATGTCAAGCCACGAGTCACGCAAAGAAACGCCCCAGGCAGCCAAGAAGGCCAAGCCTTCACTGATCAGCCGGTTGAAAGCCAGGATCACCAAGGTCATTGGCCTGGGCAAAAAAAAGGCATCCCCGAAACACGCCGTTGCGGCGGACAAGGTCGAGCGCCCCAAACAACCCCGCGAACACGTGGCCCGCGAACCGCGCGAGCACACTCCCAAGGACCACTCCAATACCCCTCGACCAGATGCCAGGCCGCGCGAACCGCGAACCGAGCGCACCGGCGACGGACGCAGGAGCGATGGCGCTGAGCGTCGCCCCGAACGCAGCGGCGATCGTCGCGGAGGTGCTGGCGGTGGCAGAAGCCGTGGCCCGCAACGCCTCGGTAACGAGGAGCGCGAAGTACGGCCCACGACCCGCTGCGCCACTGAAACCCCACCCCCTGCCCCGCCTGTCCCTGAAGGTCCTTTCCCCGAAGCCTTCGAAGCCCTGGGCCTCTCGCCAGCCGTTCTCGCTGGCGTGCGTGACCTGGGCTACGGCACTCCCACCGAAATTCAGACCCGCGCGATTCCCGTCATCATTGCCGGCCAGGATGTCATCGGTGCCTCGCAAACTGGCACAGGCAAGACCGCCGCCTTCGGCCTGCCCATTCTCACCCGGCTCGGTGCGCCAGGGAAGATTCGCTGCCTGATTCTGGAGCCCACCCGCGAGCTCGCGGCGCAGGTCGTGGAAGCCTTTGAGAAGCTCGGCCAGCACACCGGTCTGCGCACCCTGCTCGTCCACGGCGGCGTGGGCTACGGCAAGCAGCGCGAAGGCCTGGAAAAAGGCGTCGACATCGTTGTCGCCACTCCAGGGCGCCTGCTCGATTTCATGGGTGACGGCACGGTGTCTCTCAATGACATTGAAGTGGTCATCCTCGACGAAGTGGACCGCATGCTCGACATGGGCTTCCTCCCGGATGTCCAGCGCATCGTCGAAAAGACTCCCCGCTCGCGCCAGACTCTGTTCTTCAGCGCGACCATGCCCCCCCAGATCAAAACGCTGGCCGACTGGGCCTTGCGTGAACCGGTCACCATCGAAATCGGCATCCGCTTCTCGCCCGCCGAAACCGTCAGCCATTACCTCTATCCTGTCGCAGGCGATCAGCGCGAAGAACTGCTCCTGGCCATCCTCGAGGCCACGCATTTTACCAGCGTCATGATCTTCACCCGTACCAAGGTGCAGGCCGACAAGCTGTATGCCAACCTCATGCGAATGGGCAAGTATACCTGCGCGATCATGCATGGCGACATTCCGCAGCGTGACCGCGAGAAGGCCCTGAAATCGTTCCGCGAGGGCGAATGCGAAGTCATCGTCGCGACCGATCTGGCCGCCCGTGGTCTCGACATCAGCAACGTCACCCACGTCATCAATTACTGCGTCCCCGACAACCCGGAAGACTATGTGCATCGCATCGGCCGTACCGGTCGTGCGCAAAAAGAAGGCGACGCCTTCACCCTCTTCTCAGCCGAGGAGATGAAGCAGGTCGAATCCATCGAAACGCTCATCAAGCGCAAGATCGAACGCCGCAAGCAGGAAGGCTTCACCTACAAGTACACCACCATCCTGGAAGACGAGACTCACGCCCGCACCGTCATGCGCACCGGCAAGTCCGGGCTTCGCAAGCGGCGCTAAGCCGGGGCGCTCCATCAACAAAGTCGGTCTGGCGCAACATCACCCCCCGTGATGTTATGTGTCAGCGCAGCAGGAGCAGCGTATGGCGGGCGCGCAGCGCTCTGGACTGCGATGGCTTGACATCGCTTTCGGTTATGGCGGCTTGACGCCGGGCCTGCGCTCCAATTCGTCCACCGCCGTTCAACACAGCAGCTTGGTCGATCACATAGTCCTGCTCCCCACACCGCAGGTGCCAGCCCAGCAGAGCGAGACAGCCAGCCAAGGGCTGCCCGAAGGGGGGCGCAGCCAGCAACCCATCGCTACTCCAGTGAGCGGCCGGCCCCCACAACCTCGTCGGCACCCTGCGCCTACTTCTTGCCGTAGTCGCGCCACAGCCAGCGCAGCGCCTCAGGCAGCAGCATCGCAGCATGCTTGCCGTTGTGGGTGCCCTCGCCTTGCACAAACTGGTAGTCGTAGCCCGCGAACTTAAAGGAGGCCGCCATGTCCATGTTCGCCAGCGGCCAGCTGCCGAACTGGTTGTCCACGTCGTTCTTGCCGTCCTGCATGAAAATGCGGATGGGCTTCTTCTCCGCCTTGCGCACCATCGCGGGATAGACGTTGCCGCCCCGGATGTTGGTGTAGGAACCAATCGAGCTGTACACCTTGCGGAAGGCCTCGGGATGCTCCCAGGCCACCGTGAAGGCGCAGATCGCACCGGAACTGCTGCCATACAGGGCATGGCCTTCAGGATCTTCCGTCAGGTTGTAATTCTTTTTCACTTCAGGAAGAATTTCTTCCAGCAGGAACTGCGAGTACAGCCCGCCCAGCGAGTCATACTCAAAGCTGCGGTTGCTGCGCGGCTTGTCCCCAGCCTTGGCGGCCGGGAAGCTGCCCGGATTGATGAAGATGCCGATCGTCACAGGCATCTGGCCCGCTGCGATAAGATTGTCGAACACCACTGGGGCGCGGAAGCCGCCATCGGCCTTCACGCAGCCGCCGCCATCCTGGAACACCATCACACACGCAGGCTTCGCCGCATCGTACTGGGCCGGCACGTAGATCCACCAGTCGCGCGTAGTGCCGGGGAAGGCCTTGCAGTTGTCCCACTTGCGCTGCTCCACCTTGCCATGCGGCACATCCGGCTTCACCTGGGAATCCGGCCCCAGTACGTATTGATCGTCTTGAGGCGCGGCCATGGCGACCGTGGTCACCAGGGCAAGAAGGACTGTAACGAGAGAGGCTTTCATGTGAGGCAAACTTCAACGGCAAGCAGCGCGGCTATCTTGCGCCCAGCCACTCCCGGACTGTAGACGTTGCCCGCGACAATGATCTACCCCCCAAGCCTCGACATCTCCGCCTTGGGCAGCGACACCGTCGCGTCCGAACGCAGTTCGCTGTAGCGGTCATCGCGCACGCTCCATAGGGCGGCGAGGGCCTTGGCGATGCCTTCATCACTCAGGCCTCCGCGCAGTAGCGCGCGCAAGTCGTGGCCGGCGGCGGCAAAAAGACAGGTGTAAAACTGCCCGTCCGCGGCAATGCGAGCACGAGTGCAGCCCTGGCAGAAGGGCTGGGTCACGGAAGAAATGACCCCTACTTCGCCGCCGCCGTCGGCATGGCGGAAGCGCCTGGCCACCTCACCCGCGTAGTTGGGCGGCAGCTCGACGAGAGAAATTTCGCGTTGGATGAGGCTGACGATTTCGGCCGCCGGCACCATGTCATCGAGGCACCAGCCATTGGTGGTGCCCACATCCATGAACTCGATAAAACGCAGGATGTAGTGCGACCCGCTGAAGTGCTTCACCATCGGCACAATCTGGTGCTCGTTGACGCCGCGCTTCACCACCATGTTGATCTTGATCGGGCCGAAGCCTGCGTCGAGCGCCGCATCTATCCCTTCGAGGACGCGTGCGAGCGGAAAATCCACATCGTTCATCGCCCGGAAGACGGTTTCATCCAACGCGTCCACACTGACGGTGAGGCGCATCAAACCAGCGTCGCGCAATGGCTTCGCCAGCGCAGCGAGAGCGGAGCCGTTGGTGGTCAGCGTCAGGTCCTTGAGGCCCTCGATCCCTGCCAGCATCTCAACGAGTTTGGGCAAACCACGGCGCAGCAAGGGTTCGCCACCCGTGAGCCGAATTTTCTCCACTCCCAAACCCACGAAGATTCGGGAGAGACGCAGGAGCTCTTCAAAGGTGAGGATCTCGCTCTTGGGCAGAAAGGCGTGGTCCCGGCCAAACACTTCCTTCGGCATGCAGTAGGTGCAGCGGAAATTGCAGCGATCCGTGACGGACAGGCGCAGGTCATGCAAGCGCCTGCCCAGGGCATCAACAGGCGCGGCTATGGGCGTGATGATGCTGGAGGTGCGAAAAGCATGGGGCGACTTCGTCATTGGCTTGCCTCAGGTTACGGCCCTGCCTTCGGCAAAGGCACCTGGCTCTTGTGCATGAGGTAGGCAAAAAGATCGCTCACCTGCTCCGGGGTGAAGGCGAGCAGCAGGCCCTCCGGCATCAGGGACTGCGACAGTTCCTGCGTGCTGGCGATCTGATCTTTCTCGATCGCCTGCTTGTCGGTCATCGTGCGCAGCGTGATCGTGCGGTCCGTGCGGGCAATGATAAAGCCGTTGAGCACCCGGCCATCCTTCAAGTTGACCACGGACATGCGATAGTCCGCAGCCACCACCGCGCTTGGATCGGCGATGTTTTCCAGCAGATAGTCGATATTGTCCCGCCCTGCGCCCGTGAGGTCGGGACCGATGTCGTTGCCCTCTCCATACAGCCGGTGACAGGCAGCGCAGACGGCACTGAAAATGAACCGGCCCCGGCTCTTGTCGGCCTTGGCAATCACCTCAGGGGTGAGCTGCTTCTTCAGCCTGGCAATGAGGTCCTTCTTGTCAGCCGCGGACTCGTGCAGTTCACCCCAGACCTTGCCGAGCTGGGCGTTGAGAGCTTCGTCATTGAAGCTGCGAATCTGCCGCGCATGAAACGCGGACAGGTCCGTGCGCGGGATCTTGCCCGCTCCCACCGCATCCAGCAGCGGCTTGGCGAAGGCGGGGCGCGACACCAGCGTGGCAAGCAGCTGCGGACGTTCGCTCTGGTGCAATTGCTTGTAGGCCGCCACCAGTTTGGCTCCGATGACAGGATCATCGAACTTGGCAAGGCCGCGCGCGGCGACCGAATTGAGAAATCTGACGCTGAGCAGCTTCTCGCAGATCTCCCGCAGGTCCGGCGGCTGGTTGTCGATAAGCGTTTGCAGGGCCGCCGTGCGGGCCTTCAGATCCCCATCCTTGTCGAGCGCCACCTTCTTCACTTCATCGAGCGCACGACCGTCGCCAAAGACCACGCTCAGCTCGCGAACAGCCGCCTCGGAAGCCTTCCCGGCCTTGCCGACAAATGCATCCCAGCCTTCGGGTTTGTGCGCCTTGCGCCAGCCGGAAAGCCCCTCGGACAGGCCCGCCAGAATGTCGGGCGCGGCGCTCGCAGGCGCAGCGGCGAGCATCTCGCTCAATGGCCCGGGGTTCTTCTCCACTTCCTCACCCAGCCGGCGCGCGATGTATTTCAGCGTCAGCGGCAGCTCACACTTCGCGGCCAGCTTCGCCAGGGCTCCAGGATCACTTTCCGCCACCGGGATCAGCCCATACCAGATGAGCAGCGGCAGGTTGTGATCACCCGCATCTTCCTTGTGCGACAAAAGTCCGGCCGCTACTGCCGGGCGCAGAGCCGCTGGCAGGTGCTGAAGCGTCGAGGCGAGAGCGAGCCTAACCAGCGCCGAAGGGTCCTGAGCGGCGAGCTGGGCGAATTCATCCACACACGCATGCGCCTGCTGGCTGCTGGCGGGATCATCCCTGCGCAGGCTCATCAGCGTGTCCGCCGGCCACCCATCGCTGAGCAGCCGCACCGCCCAGGTGCGCACATGCTCGTTCCCGGCGTGAAGCTGCGCCCGCAGGAACGCCTCGTCCGTGCCGCCTGTGACAAAAAGCGTCCACATCGCGCGCAGCTTGATCGCGGGATCGGACTGCGCCTCGAACAAGGCATGAAGGCCATGCTTCGCCGCGGAAAGGTCAACGCCATCCAGCGACCGCGCGGCCAGTTCACGCCTGGCCTGGCGCGAGTACCACTCATTGGCATGGGTGTGCAGTTGCACCAGGGCTGCGACATCGAGTTGGTGCAGATCGCCCACAGTGGATCGCTTGGGCTCGCCATAGGTGATCTTAAATATCCGGCCACTCGTGCGGTGAACGCCCGTGCGCTCATGGCATTCACCGGTGTCGCTCCAGTCGAGCACGAAGACTCCGCCATCGGGACCGTAGCTCAGGTCGATGCCACGGAACCACTTGTCTTCCGCCAGCATCGTGTCCTCACCGTGATGCGCGACATACCCGGAGCCAATGCGTTCCAGAATCTCCTCATTGGCGCGGCGGCCATGCTGATTCAGGGTGAACAGGTGGCCATGGTACTGCGCCGGCCAGTTGTCGCCCAGATAGATCATGGCACCCACATGCGAATGGCCGCCGCCCAGCGAGTTCGCCATGCCGTCGCGCGAGCCCGCCCAGCCCTTGCCCTGGTCAAAATGCCAGTGGTCGGCGTGGAAATCGATGAGCGAGTAAGCGCGCGGATTGGGGTCCAGGGTGCTGCCACGGACGAAATGCGCTCCGGCGAAGTCATGCCAGAGATGCCCGTTGACCGTATTCACATTGAACAGCTCACCATGCTCATTCCAGTCGTGGCCCCAGGGGTTGGTATTGCCAGCGGTGATGGTTTGAAACACCTTGGTTTGAGGGTTGTAGCGCCACATCCCGCCGCGCAGCGGGATGCGTTGATCCGCAGGTGTGCCGGGCGCGCCGATCTCTCCTGGAGCCGTGCCGCCGCAGCGGCCATAGAGCCAGCCATCCGGCCCGAAGCGCAGGCCGTTGGCGAAGTTATGATAGCTCTCCTGGGGTACGCTGAAACCGTCCAACACCACTTCGGCCGGACCATCCGGCACATCGTCGTGGTTCGCATCCGGTATGAAGAACAACTGGGGCGGGCACATCGCCCACACTCCGTTGTGTCCGATCTCGATGCTGGTGAGCATCTGCACTTCGTCCGTGAACACCGTGCGCTTGTCGAAATGCCCGTCGCCATCCTTGTCTTCAAAGATCAGCACCCGATCACGCAGCTTCATGTCAAATTTAAGCGGAGCCTCCGCATACGTGTAGTTCTCAGCCACCCACAGCCGCCCGCGACCGTCCCACGTCATCGCAATGGGATTCTGGATGTCCGGCTCCGCCGCGAACACCGTGGCCTTGAATCCCGGAGGCAGCTTCATCTTGGCAGCCGCCTCGGCTGCGGGCATAGGGCCGGACTTGTCGGGCTCGGTGTTATAAGGAGCGGGAAAGTCAGATGCGACCACCGTGCTTGCCAGCAGAACGAGTAAAGAGGCGTGGATGAACATGTGAATAGAATGGGGAAAGGGCGGAAGCATATGAGTGCATGCACAGCCCTATTTGGCAACAAGCCAGAGAATGGCTCGCCAGAATGCCTATCCATGCCATCATCCCAGCCATGCGCCTGCCCACCTTCCTTTCCTGTCTCATCCTCATTTCCTCTCTCACCCTCCTCGCCAGACATTCTCTGGCCACCGAATTCAAAACCAACGACAAGGGCATCGCCATTGATGCCGGCAGCCTTGGCGAATTCGAGCTGAGTTATCCCAGCTTCTTTGATGCACAGCAGAAACCAGTGCACAAGCTGGTGGAAGCGCGACCGACCGGGCAGGCGGCCTCGCTCAGATACGAGGGTGCAGGCACAGTCAAGGTGACCACGGACGCCCAGGGCGAAGTGGTCCTCACCTTCGCAGACATCCCGGCGGATGTGAAGTCCTTCGCCGTGGAGATGCTCATCGACATCGGTTTTAACAAGGGCGGCAAGTGGAAGGCCGGCGACAAGGAAGGCACCTTTCCGCTCGAGAAACCCGCGCAACCCCAGCTGTTCAGCGGCAGTGCAACCCAGTTCACGCTGACCAATTCACAGGGCCACCATCTCAATATCCAGGCTCCCAACTATTCCTTCATCCAGATCACCGACAACCGTGAGTGGAACTGGCCAATCTTTGCTTTGAAGTGTTTTGTGAATTTGAACCAGGGTGTCACCGTGGTGAAATTCAATCTGGCGGCTGACAGCGCCGGAGCAGGCAAAAAGTAGGCGTGGTTGGACAGGTGAAAAGGATGAGGAGATAGCCCGGAAGCATATGGGTGCATGCACAGCCCTATTTGGCAACAAGCCAGAGAAAGGCTCGCCAACAAGCCAGTCCATGGCATCATCCCCGCCATGCGCCTGCCCGCCCTCCTTTCCTGTCTCACCCTCCTCGCCGGACATTCCCTGGCCGCCGAATTCAAAACCAACGACAAGGGCATTGCCTTCGACGCCGGCAGCCTGGGCGAATTCGAGCTGAGCTATCCCAGCTTCATTGATGCCACGCAGAAACCAGTGCACAAGCTGGTGGAAGCGCAAGCAACCGGGCAGGCGGCCTCGCTCAGATACGAGGGTGCGGGCACGGTCAAGGTGACAACGGACGCCCAGGGCGAAGTGGTGCTCACCTTCGCAGACATCCCGGCGGATGTGAAGTCCTTCGCCGTGGAGATGCTCATCGACATCGGCTTTAACAAGGGCGGCAAGTGGAAGGCCGGCGACAAGGAAGGCACTTTCCCGCGCGAGAAACCCGCGCAACCCCAGCTGTTCAGCGGCAGCGCAACCCAGCTCACGCTGACCAATCCACAGGGCCACCGTCTCAATATCCAGGCTCCCAGCTATTCCTTCATCCAGATCACCGACAACCGTGAGTGGAACTGGCCGGTCTTTGCCTTGAAGTGTTTTGTGAATTTGAACCAGGGTGTCACCGTGGTGAAATTCAACCTGGCGGCTGACATCGCCGGAGCCGGCAAAAAACTGGTCGATAGGCTCGGTCAATCAACGCTGGAGGAATGGCCTGACAAGATGAAGAGCGTGGCAGAATTGAAGGCCGATGCCGAGAGCGACAAGGCGTACTACGCGAGCCTCAAGACGCCTGAACGCGACACGTTTGGCGGACTTCCCGGCAGCGGCGCGCGGCTGGGACTGAAGAGCACAGGCTTCTTCCATGTGGAATCACAGGGCACCAAATCATGGCTGGTGGACCCGGAGGGCAACGCCTTCTTTCACACAGGCTTGTGCGGTTTCGGGCCCAGCGACGACTACACCTACATCAAGGGACGCGAGGAAATCTATGAGTGGCTGCCGGGTGCGGACGGCGAATTTGGCTCCTCATATCGCCCCGGCGACACCACCAGCTTTTCCTTCTACGTAGCCAACACGATCCGCAAGTTTGGCCAGCCGTATGAATTCGACACCTTCGCGTCGCGCATGATCGACCGGGTCCGGAAATGGGGATTCAACTCGATGGGTGCGTTTTCGGCTGTTCCACCTGCGGCGGCCAAAAAGGCTGGCTTCCCTTACGTGCTGACCCTTGCAATCAACGAATGGGAGGGTGTGCCGCGCATCCCTGGAGCCTGGGAAGTGTTTGATCCGTTTGATGACAAGGTGCGCATGCTGATTGAGCAGCAGCTCGCAAAAACGCTGCCTCCACGTGCCGATGACCCCTTGCTCATCGGCTGGTACATCATCAACGAACCGCGCTATGACGAGCTGCCCAAGGTCCTGCCGTCGCTCACCGGCGGCCAGGCCTGCAAGCGCCGGCTGGTCGAATTCCTGCACGGCAAATACCTGACCATCGATGCATTCAATGCGGCCTGGCACCTGAGCGCGAAATCTTTTGAAGGCCTCAATGGCACCGGTCTGGCCGTGACCGCGGATGCCGCGAAGCAGGACGTCAAGGCCTTCACGGGAATCTTCCTCGAAGCCGTGTTTGAACTCATCTCCTCGAACTACCGCAAGCATGACAAAAACCACCTGCTCATCGGCACCCGCCTCCAGCCGGTCACCATTGACAACGAGCAGCTCTGCCGCATCTCTGGCAAGTACCTTGATGTGATGTCCTTCAACTACTACACGTATGCCGTGGACAAGGATTTGTTGAAACGCGTGCATGAGTGGACCGGCGGCAAGCCCATGCTCATGAGCGAGTTCTTCTGGTCATCCCCCCGGGACTCGGGCCTCACCGGCGGCCGGGAGGTGCTCACCCAGCAGGAGCGCGGGCTGATGTATCGCAACTATGTCGAGCAGTGTGCCGCGCTCGGCTTCGTGGTCGGCATTGAGTGGTTCACGCTGATCGACCAGTCAACCACCGGCCGGTGGTTCAGCAAGTACAACGGTGAAGGCGCAAACACCGGCCTCTTCAGCGTCACCGATCGTCCATGGAAACCGATGGTGGCGGAGATGGCAAAAACCAACCACGGCATTTATGAAGTGCTGCTGGGCGAGCGGCAGCCATTCCTCTGGGAACCTGCGAAGGCACGTGGTGGCAAGCCCTGATCCCTACTTGGTCATATCCAGAAGCGTGCCGTAGTAGTCCTGAAACAGCCCGACGATCCGGAAGGCGATGTAGCCCAATACACCGAAATAAAGCATCTTCGGGTACCATTCGGCAGCGCTCTTCTGGGCCTCCACGGCGAGCGATATCTCGGCCTCCGCCCAGCGCGCCATCTCCTTGTCCATCCCGCCCGCAGCCTCGGCGGTGATGACGCCATTGGTGAAATCCTGCGGAAAGCAGCTCGAATCCGCCAGCCCCTGGCTCAGGGAGCCGCCGCCTTCGACCGTTAAGGCGGCCTTTTGCGCACCTTGGAGCAGGACGCCGCTCTGCGACGCATCGCCAGCCAGGCGCAGGCACTCGGAGATGCCCATGGCCGCAAGCAAACCGCTGTGAAATACCTGGGTGAAGCGCGCCAGCGCCCAGTGCCGCCGCACCGCGCCGATCACCGGCAGCCGGCCGAGCACTCGGTCCATGCCATCCGAGCGGATCGCCGCCACGGTCAGGATGCGCCAGGCAATCCAAACGATGAGAAGGGCCAGCCAGATAACAATCAACCGCGAGAGGATGGCCCAGACCGGATGGGTTTCCCTGCCCATCGCCCCAAGCATGAAGTCCCGCGACACCTCCGGCAGCACCACGCCCAGGTGCAGCAGCAGCACCGGATAGATCATGGCTCCACGCGCCTCGCGGACGCCCTTTTGCCAAGTCTCAAAGTAGTGCGCCAAGTGCTCGCAGGACTCCGCAAGCCGCCCGCTGCGCTCACCAGCCTCGATCAGGCTCAGTTCCATGCTGCTGGCACCGCCTTGATTGTGGGTGCGCAAGGCTTCCGCCAAGCTCATGCCCTCGGCAAAACCTTGCTGGATACCATTGAGGAAATCATGCTTGGGCCCCTGCGGATTCTGGTTGAGCAGCATGGTAATGCTCTTGTCCATCGGGAAGCTCGCGCCCAGCAGCTTGCCCAGCTCCCGATACATCCGCGCCTTTTCCTTCACGTTCATGCCCATGGACCACTGTCGCAGCCAGGGGTTTCACACGCGAGAGCAAACTTGCTTGTGAGACGACTTGCCGCACACTGCGCCAGCCCATGGCCCTCCCCCCCCAAGAACAGCATTGGTCCGATTTACAATGGATGACCGCCGCCCTGGATCAGGCGCAACGCGGAATCGGCCTCACCAGCCCCAATCCACCCGTGGGCGCTGTAATCGTCAACAATGGTGCCATCGTGGGTTGCGGCTTTCATCGCAAGGCCGGGCAGCCGCACGCCGAGCGGGAGGCGATCCATGATGCCATGCAGCATTCATCCGAGCTCATCGCCGGCTCCACCCTTTACGTCACTCTCGAGCCCTGCTGCACCACCGGCCGTACCCCCGCCTGCACTGATGCCATCCGCTCCGCCCGCATCTCCAGGGTGGTGTATGGCGCGCGCGACCCCAACCCACTTCATCAAGGCCGCGCTGATGCGGTGCTGAAGACTGCGGGCATCGCCGTCACCTCCGGCATCTTGGCCACCGAATGCGAAGAGATCATCCGGCCTTTCACCAAATGGATCACCCGCGGCATCCCTTACGTGATCGCCAAGGCCGGGCAGAGTCTGGACGGCCGCCTGACCAGGCCGCCGGGCGAACCTCAATGGATCACCAACGATGCGGCACGCTCCCATGCACGCAGGCTGCGCAGCCGCGTAGACGCAATCATCGTCGGCGCTGAAACCGTACGCCGCGACAACCCCCTCCTCACCCTGCGCGAAGCAGACCCCGGACAGGGCAAGCTGCAACCCTGGCGGGTGGTGATGACCCGTTCCGGGAACCTGCCATCCGACGCCCATCTTTTCACCGATGAATTCAAAGACCGCACCCTAGTCATGAAAGGGCTGGACTTCCCCGAAGTGCTGCGCGAGTTGGGCACCCGCGGCGTCGTTTCGGTCCTGGTGGAAGGCGGCGGACTTATCCTGGGCCAGGCCTTTGCGTCGCGCGAGGTGGATGAAGTCGTCTGGTACGTGGCACCCCGCTTGTGTGGGGGAGGCCGCCCTTCGATCGACGGCCAGCCACTGCCTTTCTCCGTGGAATTGAATTCCGTGAAAATCGAGACTCTTGGCGACAACGTCTGCTTCACCGGCCTCCCTGCCTGGCCGGAGCCAATCCCGCAGCCGCGCTAAAGCGCCCTGCCCACCGGCCCCTGAAGTCAATCAAATCAGATGGGGCACTTTCGTCACCTGCCACTTCGCTCAGGCGTTTGCAAAGCCCCGCAGCCTGTCCCAATATCCCCGCCCCATGCCCGAGGCTGAACCCCCAGCACCGCATCCCACGCGCAGGCCAGTCCCGGAGCGATTTCTCGCTTCGAAGGGCACGTTGCGACTGGACAGGTTCATGGGCTGGCTCATCACCGTGGGCGGCGTCGGGGTCATCATCGCCGTATTTGGCATCTGTTTCTTCATCCTGGCGGAAGTCCTGCCTCTGTTCAAAGCGGCCAGCGTGGTGGAGATGGGCACCACCAAGCTCAGCGCGGCCAATGCCATCGTCATCGGCTCGGATGAGTGGGGGCGGGTTCCGTTCGCCTACCAGGGCGGTGCCGAAGTAACCTTCGCCACCTTCGACGGCAGCCCGGCCAAATCCCTGGCGCTGCCCCTGCCTCAGGGCACCAACGTCACCGCCTCTGCCCTGGATGCCAGGCACAACCGCCTGATCCTGGGACTCAATGACGGTCGCGTAGGCTCCGTGCTGATCCGCTATGCACCCGCGGCAGGCACGGCCGAACCAGTGCCGGAGATCACCCCGGAGACCTTCCAAACCGTGGGCAGGCCCGGCCTCCCCGTCACCGCCGTAGGCTATGGCGATGGCGGCTCGTCCAAGCTCATTGCCTCCCTGCAGGCCCTCCCAGATGGCACCCACCTTCTCAATGCGGTGCTCATCAAAGAAAAACGTTCGCTCATGGGCAAACCCAAGCCCGCCATTGCCGGAAGCTTCGACCTTACGCCACTGCTCCAGGGCAAGACCGTGCAAATCCTGGCCTCAAGCGTAGGTGACAGCGTGCTCGCGGTCACCGAGGCAGGTGAGGTCTGCTACTTCTTCCTCAACCGCAATTCCTTGGAACTGCGCCAGCGTTTCAAACCCTTCGCCGATCTGCCCAACCCTGCCATCAGCCGCATCGACTATGTCTCTGGCGATGTCTCCATCGTCGCCAGCGGCGTCGGCGGACAGAGCCGCGTGTTCAGCCTCTACAACCAGACGACCCCAGGCGCCAAACAAGAGCAACGCCTGTTCGGCGAAACCAAGCGTTTCCCTGACCTGCCTGCCGCCGCGACATTCTTCGCCGCCAGCCAGCGCAACAAAACCATCCTCACCGGTGCCGGTCGTACGGTGAGCATGCGCTACACCACGACCCAAAGTGTGCGCTGGGAACGCCATCTCCCGTTTGAGACCAGGCTCGCCGCGCTCGATGGCAAGGCCGAGCATCTGTTCCTGCTCGACAGCACAGGCACCCTGCACCGTTATGGCATCGACGATCCCCATCCGGAATCCGGCTGGCGCGCCTTTTTCGGCAAGGTGTGGTACGAAGGGGCCAGCGAGCCCGCTTTTGTGTGGCAGTCCACCGGCGGCTCGGATGAATTCGAGTCCAAACTTTCGCTCACGCCTCTGATCATCGGCTCCCTCAAAGGCACGATTTTTGCACTGCTTTTCGCCGTGCCCATCGCCCTGCTCGCCGCCATCTACAGCGGCTGCTTTCTGCCAGCCAACGTGAAGCGCATCGTCAAGCCCACGATGGAGCTCATGGCCTCGCTGCCCTCCGTCGTCCTGGGTTTCCTGGCCGGCCTGTGGCTCGCGCCCCTCATCGAAGACCGGGTGCCGTCGGTCCTCCTCATCTTTCTTGTGGTGCCCGCCACCGCACTCATCTGCGGCGGCTTGTGGTCACGGCTGCCAGTTCAGCAACGCAACCGCCTCCCCGAAGGCTCGGAGTACTGGCTGCTCACGATTCCCGTCCTGATCGCCATCCTCGTCGGCTGGCACCTGGGTCCTTGGGTTGAAAGCTGGGCCTTTGTGGTCAAGGATCAGGCAAGCGGCAGGCAGATCGCCGACTTCCGCCTCTGGTGGCCCCACATCACCGGCCTGGCCTTCGATCAGCGCAATTGCCTGGTGGTTGGGTTCATGATGGGCTTTGCCGTCATCCCGGTGATTTTCACCATCGCCGATGATGCCCTCAGCAATGTGCCCCCCTCCCTCAAAGCCGCCTCCATGGCGCTCGGTGCCACCCGCTGGCAGGTCGTCCGCACCGTCATCCTGCCCGTCGCCAGCGCTGGACTGTTCAGTGCCGTGATGATCGGCTTTGGTCGCGCAGTGGGTGAAACCATGATCGTGGTCATGGCCACCGGCAACACGCCCCTCATGGATTTCAACCCGTTCACAGGCATGCGTACGCTGTCCGCGAACATCGCCGTGGAACTGCCGGAAGCCTCCGTTCACAGCACGCATTACCGCGCGCTGTTCCTCGGCGCCATGATCCTCTTCGGCCTCACCTTCATGCTCAACACCATTGCAGAAGTGCTGCGGCAAAGGTTGAAGGAGAGGTTCAAAATCGTCTAGCCATGAGCCCTCCCTCACCAGCCCCCATGAAGTCCACTCACGGCGAGCCCAAAATCTGGCTCTGCGCGCTGGGCCTCACCGTGGGCCTGACGATGACGGCCCTGCTCCTCATCCTCGTCATCGTCCGTGGCGTGGAGGTGTTCTGGCCCAAGGACGTCGTGCAGCTCACCCTGATGCCCGCTCAAACTGCCGCCAAGCCGGAGATCCTCACCGGCGAGATCCGCAAGCAACAGGTGCGGCGCGATGCCGGCAGCGGCATGGATGTGAAGGAATGGCTCGTCTTCATGGGCAACAAGGACGCCTACGGCCAGACTTTCCGCTACGTGGACCTCAACCGCGTCACCCGGGAGGAGCGGCCCGCCGCCCTCATCGTGGCCGACCGCCTCGAATACGGCAAGGCAATCTTCCTCCCATTGTCCCTCAATCTCGCGGACGGCAGGGAAATCGCCGCCAGCACCGCAGGATTCGATGGCGAGTTCCATCGCCTGATTGCCGAAGGCAACAACCGCCGCAAACAGATCAAGCACATCGAAAGGGACCTCATCGGCGACATCAACCACCGCATGCTCAAGCTCGACAACAGCCTGAATGCCTTCAAAACCGATACCAGCGCGCGTGAACACCGGCAGGACGACGTCACCGCCCGCAAAATAGCCTTGCAGGGCGACTATGAGAAGCTCGCCGCCGAAGCCGCCATGCTGCGCGGCCAACAAAAGGCGAACACCCTGAGCTACAGGCTCGTCAGCGGGGAGACGCGCACCCAGGCCCTCGGCGAAATTCTCCACTACTACCACCCCAACCAGCTGAGCCTCCTCGGCAAGGCCGGGTGGTTCCTTCGCAATGGCTGGGATTTCCTCACCGGCGAGCCGCGCGAATCGAACACCGAGGGCGGCATCTTCCCCGCCATCTTCGGCACCTTCGTGATGACGCTGATCATGAGCGCCCTGGTCACCCCCTTCGGCGTGATCGCCGCGATCTACCTGCACGAGTATGCCCGGCAGGGCATCATTGTTCGCGCCGTGCGCATCAGCGTCAACAATCTCGCCGGCGTGCCCAGCATCGTCTTCGGCGTCTTCGGCCTGGGCTTCTTCGTTTACATCGTCGGCGCGACCGTCGACCAGATCTTCTTCAGCAACTCGCTGCCCACTCCCACTTTTGGCACAGGAGGTATCTTGTGGTCCGCCTTCACCCTCGCGCTGCTGGCGCTCCCGGTGGTCATTGTCGCCAGTGAAGAAGCCCTCGGGGCCGTGCCGCGCGGGGTCCGCGAGGCCGCGCTCGCATGCGGCGCCTCGAAGTGGCAGACCATCCAGCGCGTCGTCCTGCCCAGCGCCCTCCCCGGCATCCTCACAGGCGTCATCCTCAGCATGGCACGCGGCGCGGGTGAAGTCGCCCCGCTCATGCTCGTGGGCGTGGTGAAACTCGCCCCAAGCCTCCCGCTGGACCTCGTCCCGCCCTTCGTCCATGCCGAGCGCAAGTTCATGCACCTGGGATTCCACATCTTCGACCTGGGGTTTCAATCGCCCGACAGCGAAGCCGCCAAGCCCATGGTCTTCGCCACCACCTTGCTGCTCATCCTCCTCGTGATCACCCTCAACCTCGCCGCCATCCTGCTGCGCAACCACCTGCGCAAGCGCTATGCGCTCCACACCTTCTAGCCATGGGCGGCCCCAACCTCAACCCCCTCATGATCGAAGTCGATCACTTCAGCTTCTTTTACGGGCCGAAGCAGGCTCTGCATGACATTTGCATGGCCATCCCGGAGGGGGAAATAACGGCGCTCATCGGGCCTTCAGGGTGTGGCAAAAGCACGCTCCTGCGCAACCTCAACCGGCTCAACGACCTCATTGATGACGTCCACCACGAGGGAGATATCCGCGTCGAGGGCACCAGCCTCTACGATCCCGCCGTGGAGGTCATCAGCCTGCGCAAACGCGTGGGCATGGTGTTCCAAAAGTACAACCCCTTCCCCAAAAGCATCTATGAGAACGTCATTTTCAGCCTCCGCGTGGCCGGACGCCGTAAAAAAGCGGAGCTCGACGAAGTGGTCGAGCGCAGCCTGCGCAGCGCAGCCTTATGGACAGAGGTGAAGGACCGCCTGCACGAAAGCGCCTACAGCCTCTCCGGCGGCCAGCAGCAGCGTCTGTGCATCGCCCGCGCCATCGCCAACCGGCCTCAGGTGCTCCTGATGGATGAACCCTGCGCGGCCCTCGACCCCATTGCCACCCTGAAAATTGAGGAACTCATGATGGAGCTCAAAAAGGAGTTCACCCTCGTCATCGTCACCCATAACATGCACCAGGCCAGCCGCTGCTCGGACCGCACCGCCTTCATGTTCATGGGCAAGCTCATTGAGTTCGCCGAAACCACCCGCATCTTCAACAATCCCAACAGCCCGCAGACCGAGGCCTATATCACCGGGCGCTTCAGCTAACCAAATTCCAAGTACGTGCTTCACAATCCGCAGCCGAGCGGAGCCGGACAGACTGCCGAAGGCAGCCCGAAGGGGACGGCCGGAGGGCCGGATCAATCCGCAGCCGAGCGGAGCGAGACAAACTGCCGAAGGCAGCCCGAAGGGGACGGCCAGGAGGCCGGATCAATCCGCAATTCCAACTTAGCACTCAGCACTTTCCCCCCTTCCCCATGCTCCCCGCGATCACCATGTCCCAAGTGGATTTCCATTACCCAGGGAAGCAGGCGCTGTTTGATGTGACGATGAACATCGCCTCCCGCGAAATCACCGCGCTCATCGGCCCCTCAGGCTGCGGCAAGAGCACCGTGCTGCGCTGCTTCAACCGCATGAATGATCTGGTACCCGGAGCAAAGGTCACCAAAGGCGACATTCACGTGCTGGGGCGCAACATCAACGATCCAGCCCTGGATGTGATCGATCTGCGCCGGCGCGTGGGCATGGTGTTCCAGAAGAGCAACCCCTTCCCGCAGAGCATCTACGACAACGTCGCCTACGGACTCCGCCTGCAAGGTGAAACGAGCAGGCACGTGACCGATGAAGCAGTGGAGCGCAGTCTCCGCAGCGCGGCGTTGTGGGATGAGGTGAAGGACCGCCTGCGCGAAAGCGCCTTCAGTTTGTCCGGGGGCCAGATGCAGCGCCTGTGCATCGCGCGCAGCATCGCGGTGCAGCCGGAGGTGCTCCTCATGGATGAGCCCTGCGCCGCACTCGATCCGATCTCCACCGCCAAGGTCGAAGAACTCATCTGCCAGTTGAGAGCCCACTATACCATTGTCATCGTCACCCACAACATGGAGCAGGCCAAACGCGTGGCAGACAAGACGGCGTACTTCCTCCTCGGCGAGCTCATCGAACTGGGCGACACCATGGATCTATTCACACAGCCGATGCGCCGCGAGACCGAGCGCTACGTCCGGGGCGAGATGAGCTGAGCCCGAACGCCGTGATTCAGCGGGGGATAGCTTCGGCAAAGGCCGGAAATTGCTGAGGACAGCCCCGATCAATCGCGGTGTTCGGGTTGAACCCCCATGGCGCTGCCAATCCGCTCGCTCCATACCTTGGCCGCGGAGGCGCACGGAATACCGCCCTCGGCATACAGTATGCCCCGCGACACATTCACCAAAATCGGTGCCTTCCGCTTGGTGCCGGCCAAAGCGCTGAGATCGCCGCCCTGCGCGCCCAGCCCCGGAATCAGCAGCGGCACGTCGGGTATCCGGGCCAGCACGTCACCCGAGGCATTGGTAAGTCCCACCACAAGCCCCGTCTGGTCGCTCGCCTGTGTCATGTCGGCGACGATTTCATAGACGTGACGCCCGCCCACCTTCTGCAGCTCGATGTCCGCCGCCCCGGGGTTTGATGTCACTCCCAGCAAGTACAGACCCTTGTCCTTGTACTTGAGAAACGGCTCCAGCGTGTCACGCCCCATGTAGGGATTCAGCGTCACTGCATCCACGTTCAGTTCGTCAAAGCACGCCTTCGCGTAGTAGGCCTGGGTTTCTCCTATGTCCCCGCGTTTCACATCAAAAATCACCGGAATCTCGCGCGGCATCACCTTGAGCACCTGCGCCAGCATTCTCATGCCCTGCCAGCCCATGGCTTCAAAGTAGGCTGAATTGGGTTTGAAGGCGGCGGCGTAGGGCGCCGTCTCCTCGATGACGCGGATGATCCAGCGCTTCACCTGCTCAGTGGCCATATCGGCGCGCACATCCAGCCCCACGCATAGGTGTGAACCGGTGGATGCGATACGGGCTTCAAGTTTTTCACGAAATGTCATGGGATTAGGGAATGGCGGCGGATCATGCCATGTGACAATGCAAACGCATCGCTTTTGTTACGAACATTTTCACCTCCGTTTTAGAACGCGTTGACGCCCTGCCCATGCCGGGCAACTTCTCCACCCTCATGAGCGCCCCCGCAAATCCCCAGCCTCTCGTCGGCATTATCATGGGTTCCAGTTCCGATTGGCCCACCATGCAGCACGCCGCCCAGGTGCTGACAGAGTTCGGCGTGCCCTTCGAGAAACGCGTGGTCAGCGCCCATCGGACCCCCGACCTCCTCTATGACTACGCGCGCTCCGCCGAAGGCCGCGGCCTCCAGTGCGTCATCGCCGGAGCCGGCGGCGCGGCCCACCTGCCGGGCATGGCCGCCAGCATGACCACCCTCCCCGTGCTCGGAGTGCCCGTGCAGAGCAAAGCCCTGAGCGGCGTCGATTCCCTCTATTCCATCGTCCAGATGCCCGGCGGCATCCCCGTCGCCACCTTTGCCATCGGCAATGCCGGGGCCACCAATGCAGGCCTCTTCGCCGTCGCCATGCTGGCGCGGCACGACGCAGCGCTGGCCGAAAAACTGCGCGCCTTTCGGGAGAAACAGAAAGCCAAAGTGTTGCTGAGCCAGGGGGAGATCGAGAAATGACGAATGCCCAATGACCAATGACGAACTCAGCAAAGCCTTTCGATTTAGCGGAGCAAACGTCATTGTTCGGAGAGGCCGTGATTGACTTCGCGAGAAGAGTGCCTGTGGATTCGGTCACGTCGCGGCTCATTCCGCAACTGGTCGGTGCTGGTACAAGCGTAGGAGCGAATTACTGCGAGGCGGATGACGGAGTTTCCAAGAAGGACTTTCGAAACCGGATTGACATCTGCAAGAAGGAGGCCCGCGAAGCCAAATTTTTCGTTCGAATGATAGTCCGGGCGGTTCCGCAGTTGCGTGAGGAAGCCAAACTGGTATGGCAAGAAGCCAAAGAGTTGCACCTCATCTTCTCCAAGATATTCAGGTCGAGTGCCCCCGACCTTTGAGGCTCTGCCCCTCGCCCTCCTATTCGTCATTGGTCATTAGACATTCGTCATT